>JAEIGA010005263.1_pt1 | contig 19828 bp, 15 predicted proteins | sample 9270691 | NCBI WGS metagenome assembly JAEIGA01 (sample SAMN17057246, study PRJNA624740) | gut metagenome | biome: biome; isolation source: fecal sample | host: Bos grunniens | place: China: Xizang | collected 2019 | reverse complement strand
AGTAGATTGAAAATTTCGTAATTTTTTTTCTAAAAAAACTTGGTAGAGTTCGCAGGATATTTATAAATTTGTTTTTGGGTTGTATTCAACCACAAACTTAGGTATCATCACAAATACAAAATTATGGCATCAAAGAATAAATTAGTTGAAGCCTTAAAGACAAATTTTGGTTTCGACACATTCAAAGGTAATCAAGAAGCAATTATCAAAAATCTGCTTGACGGAAAAGACACCTTTGTACTCATGCCCACGGGTGGAGGCAAATCTTTGTGTTATCAATTGCCCTCGCTCATGCTTGATGGTACTGCCATTGTTATATCACCCCTCATCGCTTTGATGAAAAATCAAGTCGATGCCATGCGCAACTTTAGCGAAGAAGATGGTGTAGCACATTTTATCAACTCATCTCTTAATAAGGCTGCCATCGACCAAGTTAAATCGGATATACTCTGCGGTAAAACCAAGTTATTATACGTTGCACCGGAATCACTTACTAAAGAGGAGAACATAGACTTCCTCAAGCAAGTAAATGTATCATTTTATGCAGTAGATGAAGCTCACTGTATATCAGAGTGGGGACATGATTTCCGACCCGAATATCGTCGCATCAGACCCATTATCAACGAAATAGGAAACAGACCCGTAATAGCCCTAACAGCGACAGCGACACCCAAGGTACAACATGATATTCAGAAAAACCTTGGCATGACCGATGCTACTGTGTTCAAATCATCGTTCAATCGTGCTAATCTATATTACGAAGTACGTCCCAAAACAGCCAATGTTGACAAAGATATTATAAAATACATTAAACAACAAGAAGGCAAGTCGGGTATTATATACTGCTTGAGCCGAAAAAAGGTTGAAGAGTTGGCCGAATTACTTAGCGTCAATGGCATAAAAGTACTACCATATCATGCCGGCATGGACTCAGCAACACGCACCGAAAACCAAGATGCGTTCTTGTTAGAGAAAGTAGATGTTATTGTAGCAACAATAGCATTCGGTATGGGTATAGACAAGCCCGATGTAAGATATGTCATACACTACGATATACCCAAGAGCCTCGAAGGTTATTACCAAGAAACCGGTCGTGCAGGCCGTGATGGCGGAGAGGGTCAGTGTATAACATTCTATGTAAATAAAGACTTACAAAAACTCGAAAAATTTATGCAAGGCAAGCCTATTGCCGAGCAAGAAATTGGCAAACAGTTGCTTATGGAAACAGCAGCTTATGCCGAGTCGTCGCTTTGCCGTCGCAAATTACTCTTGCACTATTTTGGCGAAGAGTATAAGGGCGAGAATTGTGGCAACTGCGACAACTGCTTAAACCCCAAAAAACAAGTGGAAGCGAAGGATCTTTTATGTGCCGTTATCGAAACGGTAATTGCTCTCAAAGAAGAGTTTAAGACCGAGCATGTTATAGATGTAATTATGGGCAACAAGACCAGTCAAGTTAGCGCCTATCTTCACGATGACTTAGAGGTATTTGGCTGTGGTCAAGGTGATGATGAAAAGACCTGGAATGCCGTAATACGTCAAGCTCTCATTGCCGGATATTTAGTGAAAGAAATAGAAAATTATGGCTTGCTCAAGGTAACATCGGCCGGTCGCAAATTCCTCGACAAACCACAACCATTCAAGATTGTAAAAGACAATGATTTTGAAGAAGTTGAGGAAGAAATCCCCATGAAGGGAGGTGCATCATGTGCCGTTGACCCCGAATTGTTCTCAATTTTGAAAGACTTGCGCAAGAAGATGGCCAAGCGCTTGGAATTGCCACCATACATTATCTTCCAAGACCCCTCGTTGGAGGCTATGGCAACTACATATCCCATAACCATTGAGGAGTTGCAAAACATACCCGGAGTTGGTGCCGGTAAAGCTAAACGCTATGGTGAGGAATTTATCAAAGTGATCAAATTGCACGTTGAAGAGAATGAAATAGAACGTCCCGAAGATTTACGTGTGCGCACAATTGCCAACAAATCTAAATTGAAAGTTTCTATCATTCAAGCCATCGACCGCAAAATAGCACTTGACGAATTGGCCGAGTCGAAAGATCTCGATTTCGACGAACTTCTCGACGAAGTAGAGGCAATAGTATACTCAGGTACCAAAATCAATATAGACTACTTCTTGCACGAAATTATGGAAGAAGACCACATCGAGGAAATCTTTGAATACTTCAAAGAGAGCGAAAGCGACAGCCTTGAAGATGCTATAAACGAGTTTGGTATGGATTATACCGAAGAGGAGATACGACTCATCCGAATTAAATTCTTATCGGAAATGGGTAACTAAAACTAAAAAAATACATAAATATATATAAATGAATCATATACGTAATTTTTGCATCATAGCACATATCGACCACGGCAAGAGTACTCTTGCCGACCGTCTGCTCGAATATACCAATACCATAGCGGCCAAAGACTTACAAAATCAAGTACTTGACGATATGGATCTTGAGCGTGAGCGCGGTATTACTATCAAAAGCCACGCCATACAGATGGAGTATGTACATGAAGGCGAAAAATATATACTCAACCTTATCGACACTCCGGGACACGTTGACTTCTCATACGAAGTATCGCGCTCCATTGCAGCCTGCGAAGGCGCACTACTCATTGTCGATGCTTCACAAGGTATACAGGCACAAACAATCTCAAACCTTTATATGGCTATTGAGAACGACCTTGAAATTATACCTATTGTAAATAAGGTTGACCTTGATAGCGCTATGCCCGAAGAGGTTGAAGACCAAATAATCGAGTTATTGGGATGTAAGCGCGAAGAGATTATACGCGCAAGCGGTAAGACCGGTATAGGTATAGAAGATATACTCAATGCCATTGTTGAGCGCATTCCCGCACCCCAAGGCGATGTTAATGCACCTTTGCAATGTCTCATTTTTGACTCGGTATTCAATCCCTTCCGTGGTATTATTGCTTACTTTAAGATATGTAACGGTACTATTCGCAAGGGCGATATGGTAAAATTCGTAGCCACTGGCAAAGAATATGACGCTGATGAGATTGGTGTACTCAAGCTCGACATGTCACCACGCAACACATTGAGTGCCGGAGACGTAGGATATATCATTTCGGGTATCAAGACCTCGAAAGAGGTAAAAGTAGGCGATACCATAACCCATGTGAGTCGTCCTTGCGAAGAGGCTATCGATGGTTTTGAGGAGGTTAAGCCAATGGTGTTTGCCGGTGTATACCCAATTGACACTGAGGATTTTGAAAATCTTCGTGCATCACTCGAGAAACTCCAACTCAATGATGCATCATTGACATTCCAACCCGAATCATCAGCCGCATTGGGCTTCGGATTCCGTTGTGGCTTCTTGGGTCTGCTTCACATGGAGATTGTACAGGAACGCCTCGATCGAGAGTTTGATATGGATGTTATCACTACCGTACCCAACGTATCGTACATGGTGTATGATAAGAAAGGTAATAAAACCGAGGTACACAATCCATCGGGACTGCCAGACATTACACTCATAGACCATATTGAGGAACCTTATATACGCGCATCGGTGATTACAGCTACTGATTATATTGGTCCTATCATGTCACTCTGCTTGGGCAAGCGCGGTGAGCTCATCAAGCAAGAGTATATATCGGGCAACCGTGTGGAACTTATATACGACATGCCATTGGGTGAAATTGTGATAGACTTTTACGACAAATTGAAATCTATCTCAAAAGGTTACGCATCATTCGATTATCATATTCACGACTTCCGCGAGAGTAAACTCATCAAACTCGATATTTTGCTCAACGGAGAGAGTGTAGATGCATTGTCTACCCTTACACACGTCGATAATGCCGTAACATTTGGCCGCAGAATGTGCGAAAAGTTGAAAGAGCTAATTCCTCGCCAACAATTTGACATCGCTATTCAAGCAGCCATAGGTGCCAAAATTATTGCTCGTGAAACCATCAAAGCTGTGCGTAAGGATGTGACAGCCAAATGTTATGGTGGTGACATTAGCCGTAAACGCAAACTATTGGAAAAACAAAAGAAAGGTAAGAAACGCATGAAACAGATAGGTACAGTAGAGGTACCGCAGAAAGCATTCCTTGCCGTATTGAAACTTGATTAATACAATTTAAAAAATATGAGCGACCAACGTTACAATTTGCGTGGCGTATCGGCATCAAAAGAAGATGTACACAACGCCATCAAGAACATAGACAAAGGATTATATCCTCGTGCATTCTGTAAGATCATCCCCGACATCTTGGGTGGTGATGAAGAGTATTGCAACATCATGCACGCTGACGGTGCAGGTACTAAATCGTCACTTGCATACATGTATTGGAGAGAGACAGGCGACTTGTCGGTATGGAAGGGTATTGCACAAGATGCTCTTATCATGAATATCGACGACTTACTCTGCGTAGGTGCTACTGACAATATCTTGGTTTCGTCTACTATAGGTCGTAACAAACTCCTTGTTCCCGGCGAGGTAATCTCGGCTATTATCAATGGAACTGAGGAGTTGCTTGCCGAGTTACGTGAGATGGGTGTAAATGCCTATGCAACAGGTGGCGAAACAGCCGATGTGGGCGACTTGGTACGTACAATCATCGTAGATAGTACAGTAACATGCCGCATGCGTCGTAGCGATGTGATAGACAATGCCAACATTGCTGCCGGTGATGTTATCGTAGGTATGGCTTCATATGGTAAAGCTAATTACGAGAAAGAGTATAACGGTGGTATGGGAAGCAACGGATTGACATCAGCTCGTCATGACGTATTTGCCAAGTATCTGGCTAAAAACTACCCTGAGAGCTACGACAATGCAGTACCCGACGAGTTGGTTTACTCGGGCGGATTAAAACTCACTGACAGTGTAGAGGGCGTAGACATTGATGCCGGCAAATTAGTACTTTCGCCCACACGCACTTATGCACCTGTTATCAAGAAATTGCTCGATGCTATGCGTCCTCGTGTACACGGTATGGTACACTGCTCAGGTGGTGCACAAACCAAAGTAATGCATTTTGTGGAGAACAAGCGTGTCATCAAAGACAATTTATTCCCCATTCCTCCATTGTTCCGCACTATTCAAGAGCAATCGGGTACTGATTGGAAAGAGATGTACAAAGTCTTCAATATGGGTCATCGTATGGAAGTGTATGTATCGCCCGAAGATGCAGCCCAAGTTATTGAGATTGCGCAAAGCTTTGGTATTGAGGCACAAATTGTGGGTAGAGTAGAAGAATGTGACCACAACGAGTTGATTATCGAATCAGAAAAGGGTCGCTTTGTATATTAGTCATTTAATATAAGATATATACAACGATGATGGTCATTGGTATAGCCGGCGGAACAGGCTCAGGCAAGACCACAGTAGTCCGCAAGATTATCGAAAGCTTTTGCGAGGGTGAGGTTGCTGTGATACCTCAAGACTCGTACTATCGCGATAGCAGTCACTTGCCATTGGAAGAGCGGCTAAAACTCAACTTTGACGAGCCGGCAGCTATCGAGTGGGAGTTGCTCGTTGAACAACTCAAGCAACTCAAAGCAGGCAAAGCCATTGAACAACCTACGTACTCATACCTCACATGTACTCGCCAACCTGAAACCGTACATGTTGAACCTCGCGATATTGTTATAGTAGAGGGTATACTCATCCTCTGCGATGAGCAGTTACGCAACATGCTTGACATGAAGATCTTTGTCGATGCCGATAGTGATGAACGCCTCATTCGTGTCATCAATCGCGACATTATTGAGCGCGGTCGTACAGTAGACATGGTGATAGAACGATATGAAAAGGTGCTACGCCCAATGCACTTGCAACATATTGAACCCACTAAGCGTTATGCCGATTTAATAATACCGCAAGGTGGACACAACAAAGTGGCGATCGAAATGATGAAAGATTATATCTCACACAAACTCAAAAGAAAATAATTTTGCAGAGATTCATGTAAGATAACAACACAGAGGGATGCGAAGAGAGTTTCGCACTCCCTCTATTTATAATATAGAGTCCATGAAATACACATATATAATACATACTATTGCATGCGCCTTCATAATGGCTATCTGTATTATTACATGTAGCTGTAGCAACACGCACCAAGTAGATAACAACATCAATGAACTCGATACAATCATGAATCGTGGCGAATTGCGTGTACTCACTTTGTCAGGCTCTACATCTTATTTCTACTACAAAGGAGAGGAGAGGGGATATGAATATGAAGTTATCAAGCGATTTGCCAACGACAATGGTTTGAACCTCAAGGTTATAGTTGCCCCCAACACCACAATGCTATTACAAATGCTCAGCGACAGTATTGGTGATATTGTAGCATACGACATACCTATTACCGACAGCACCAAAGCGGAGGTTATACATTGTGGCCCGCAAAATATAACCGAACAAGTATTAATACAACGCAACAATAATCCTATTTCCGATGTAACAGAACTCATAGGACATGATGTGTATATTGAGAGAGGTTCAAAATACGAAACTCGACTTACAAACCTCAACAAAGAATTAGGTGGAGGCATCAATATATGCTATCTCGACCACGACACACTTGTGACAGAGGATCTTATAGAAATGGTATCGCAAGGAACAATCGACTTTACGTTAGCCGACAGCAACCTTGCACGTATCAATAACACCTATTACAACAACCTCGACATATATGTAAAGGTTGGTTTTCCGCAGCGCTCACAATGGGCTGTTCGCAAACACTCGACACACCTTGCACAAGCTATCGATAAATGGATGGAATGCAACTACGAAAGCGATGAGATAAAGGCCATAAACAAGCGATACTTCGAAACAAAGAAACAAACAGGAGATAATGCCATACTATCGATAACCGAAGGTCGCATATCGCCATTTGATGATATTTTCAAACGTGAAGCCAAAACCATCAATTGGGACTGGCGATTGCTCGCAGCGATGGCCTATCATGAATCACGATTTGATAGTACTGTTGTATCGTGGGTAGGAGCAAGAGGCATCATGCAGTTGATGCCTAAGACTGCCGAGATATTTGGTCTTGGCATGGATAGTATAACAATGAACAGCCCCAATGTAAGGGTTGCCGTGCAGGTATTACGAGAGATAGAACAAAGCCTCATAAGTATTGATGATCGAGAAGAAAAGCTCAAATTTGTTATTGCTGCCTACAACTCGGGGTTAGGACATATTTTTGACGCCATGGCACTCGCCAAAAAATATGGCAAAAATCCACAATTATGGTACAATGAAGTAGAAGAAACAATATGCATGAAAGCCAATCCTGAGTATTACAGCGACGAAGTATGCCGATTTGGATACTTCAGAGGAAGGCAAACAACTACCTATGTGCGCGAAGTAATGACTTTATACGACTATTATTGCAAAAAAATCCCTCTATAAAAGACCAAAAACTCACTCTAAAAAATAGCTTAAGTCGAAAAAAAACACTATATTTGCATCCGTTTTGCGGATATTGAGAATGAATATTTAATCATAAGACGATTTTTTACTCATTAAACCTTTGAAATACAATAAAAAAGCAATATCTTTGCAATCCAAAAAAATTAGAAAAAAAATATTATATAATCGTAAAACGTTACAACAATGACAAAAGCTGACATCGTAAACGAGATTTCGAAAAGCACTGGTATTGAGAAAACAGTAGTTCTTGAAACAATCGAGAAATTCATGGAGACCGTGAAAGACTCATTGAGCAAAGGCGAAAATGTATATTTGAGAGGTTTTGGTAGCTTTATTGTTAAACAACGCGCACAAAAGACAGCACGTAATATCTCTAAAGAGACTACCATCATCATCCCCGCACACAATATTCCCGCATTCAAGCCCGCTAAGGTTTTCATGAACGAGGTAAAATAAGAAAGAAGTAAATAAATTTTTGAACACTTAAAATATACAACTATGCCTAACGGTAAGAAAAGAAAAGGTCACAAGATGGCCACTCACAAACGTAAAAAAAGATTGAGAAAGAATCGTCACAAAAAGAAATAATATATTTCTCTTTTGATTGACAAACTTTCAAAAATGCAATCGTAGAAAAAGAACAAACTTACTGATAGTTTTGTCATTAAGTTTGTTCTTTTCTTGATTTACTACTAAGGCTCAAAAGGGGCAAGCCAACAACAATGTCCCTTAGAAAAGTAACCCAAATACAAATTTATGTCATCGGAACTCGTAATTGACGTACAACCCAAAGAGGTTTCCATTGCGCTACTCGAAGATAAACGTCTCGTGGAGTTGCAAAAAGAGCCGCATAACACATCATATGCGGTAGGAAACATCTATCTTGGTCGTGTCAAAAAGTTGATGCCGGGTCTCAATGCTGCATTTGTCGATGTAGGTTACGAAAAGGATGCTTTTCTGCATTATCTCGACTTGGGTCCTAACTTTACCACTTCGGCAGTCTACACCAAGACTCAGCGAGGAGAAGGTAAAAAGAATATTGCCCTTTCGAAGTTTACAATGCAGAAACCTCTTGAGAAAGAATCAACTATTGCAGATGCAATCAGCGTAGGGCAGGAGATTTTGGTACAAATAACCAAAGAGCCCATCTCTACCAAAGGACCTCGTCTTACAGCTGAAATCTCTTTTGCCGGCCGCTTTTTGGTACTCATACCATTTGCCGACAAAGTATCTGTATCGCAGAAAATCAAATCGAGCGAAGAACGCGCTCGATTGCGACAACTTATTCAAAGCATCAAGCCGAAAAACTTCGGCGTTATTGTGCGCACCGTTGCCGAAGGCAAGCGCGTTGCCGAGCTCAACAACGAGATGAAGTCGCTCGTAAAGAGTTGGGAAGAGAGCATCGAGTGTGTACGCAAAAAAGAAAAAGCCCCCGCACTTGTTTACGAAGAGACAAGCCGTGCGGTTGGCATGTTGCGTGATATATTCAGCCCATCGTTCGAGAGTATCTACGTAAACGACCGTGCTGCATATCAGCAAATACACAACTACGTAAGCATTATAGCCCCCGAATTGGCAGGTATCGTCAAGCAATACGAAGGTGAACTGCCTATATTTGACAACTTCGGGCTGACAAAACAAGTAAAATCATCATTTGGTAAAACTGTATCGTTCAAGAGCGGAGCATACATCATCATTGAGCACACTGAGGCTCTGCATGTTATCGATGTAAATAGTGGCAACCGATCAAAAAATGCTACCAACCAGGAGAGCAATGCTATAGAGGTAAACCTCAACGCTGCCGAAGAGATAGCACGCCAACTACGTCTGCGCGATATGGGCGGTATAATTGTCATTGACTTTATCGACATGGCCGATGCCGACAACCGTCAGCGCCTATACGATCGTATGCGAGAATTGATGGCCAACGACCGCGCTCGGCACAATATCCTTCCGCTTACCAAATTTGGTCTTATGCAAATTACTCGCCAACGCGTGCGACCCGCACTCGACATTACCACAAGCGAAGAGTGCCCAACATGCCACGGCAAAGGAATTATCCAGCCATCGATGCTATTTACCGACCGTCTTGAGGATAAGATAGCATACATGGTACTCAAACTCAAGAAACCCGACTTCACGCTACATGTGCATCCTTATGTAGCAGCCTATCTCGACAAGGGTGGATTGTTTTCTTTGAAATGGAAATGGAAAGCCAAGTATTCGTTCCGTTTCAAGATTATCCCCGACCAGTCGCTCGCCATGCTCGAATACCGATTCTTCGATCGCGAGCGCAACGAACTCGACATGAAAGAAGAGGTGGAAATAAAGGCCTGATAAGGCATTATACAAGCTCACTTATTCTTTAAAAAAGTACGCACGCGCGACAGTTTTATTATAGAAACTGTCGCGCGTTGGCGTATTAATAGTCACTCCCCACGTCCCCTTGTGGAGATTTTATCGCAACATGTCGTCGTAGGTGGGAATTTCGGGCAAGAATGTATGTGTGCGCGATGTGTAGTCGATACGACAGCAATAGTGCGAGAGTCCATTGGATACGATGATATAGGATACAAGGAACTGAGAATTGTACCTTACTATCTGATTGAATGTGTCTTGAGTAATGGCAACATGAGGAGCCTTATACTCAACAAGGGCCAAAGGGTTGCCTTGCGCATCGTACACAATGGTGTCGCAACGACGGGGCATACCGTTGAGTGTAAGAGAAATTTCGTTACCTATGCGTCCGGCCGGAAAACCTCTATGCGCAACAAGAAAAGCCACAAAGTGCTGACGTACCCACTCCTCGGGAGTAAGCACCACATATCTACGCCGAGTAGCATCCCATATGGCAATGTTGCCATCGGCATTGCGACGTAAGCGATAGGGGTAGGTGGGCAAATTCAGCTCTATCATCTTTTCCAAAAAACTTGCGTGTTAGTAATCTTATGTGTAATTTTACCCAAAATTACATCAATCATCGGTTTTGTGCAAATAATGAGGTAAAACTTTTGCAACATGGCAAAGAAGGATGCAAATCAATATCTTGAAATACTGCGTGATATACGCAGTGGCAACTTCAAGCCCGTCTATTTCTTGATGGGCGAGGAGAGCTATTTTATTGACCTCATTACCGAAGCTATCATCAAGCATGCACTGACCGACGATGAGCGCGACTTCAACCAGACCATCATGTACGGAGCCGATGTGGCCAACTATGGCGTGGTGGTAAATGCCGCCAAGCGATACCCCATGATGGCTGCCCGACAACTTGTTGTTGTAAAAGAGGCGCAACAGATTCCCAACATCGAGATGTTGTCGTTCTACCTCAAACAACCTCTCGACAGCACAGTACTTGTCATTAACCACAAGCATGGCACCGTTAAGGGTAAGAAGATACTGAGTGAGATAGAGCAGGTAGGAGTATTGTATGAGTCAAAGAAACTATATGACAACCAATTACCAGCCTTTATCAACAACTATGTAGCCGATAGCGGACGCACCATAGAGCCTAAGGCTATGCAAATGCTGGCCGACTTTATTGGTAGCGACCTCAACCGCCTTACAAGCGAGTTGGACAAACTGCGTATATCGATGGGAGAGGGTAATATACGTATCACCCCCGATGATGTTGAACGCAATGTAGGTGTAAGCAAGGACTTCAACAATTTTGAGCTTCTTAATGCCATCGTTACCCGCAACGTGTATAAGGCAACGCAGATAGTAAATTATTTCGAGCGCAACCCCAAGAACAACCCGATGGTCGTAACCATCAGTGTATTGTTTGGCTTCTTTGCCAACCTAATGATTGCCTATTTTGCACCCGATAAAAGCGAACAGGGATTGATGCAAGAACTGAAGTTACGTTCAACCTTTCAAGCACGTGATTATGTAACAGCTATGCGCAGTTACAATGCATTTAAGTGCATCGATATCATAGCTCTATTGCGCCAATACGATGCCCGTTCGAAGGGTATTGGTGCTACAAACAATACCACAGAGGGTGAGATGATACGCGAATTGGTGTTCAAGATAATGCACTAACAGGCGTTCGCAAGAAAACGCTATCTGAAAGCACCTTTACTTCCATACATTGAACATATACGACAAAGAAACAAGTATACCTCTGTTGGCCGATGATCCTGAAAATACATCGGCCTTATTATTGCCAAATATGTCGCCTAATCCAAAATAATAACGTCCCTCTAAAACAAAAATATTGCGTTTGAGGCGCAACTCTACACCCAAACCTCCGGCAATACCATAGTCAATGGTATTTTTTACCGGCAATTCATACGAATCTTTTATAGTATTGGGATTACTGAACGAAGGGAGATTATGGGTATCAAAATTGGCAGTTCTATTTTCTCCAATCAACACACCCAATTGCGGACCTAAATTGACAAAGCCATGCACCTTGTCACTACCAAAATATATATGCGTAAAGAATGGTATCTCAAGATATGTTAGGGTGCGACGATATTGGTAAGGATCATACTCAAAGTATTCGTCCCATCCGCGCTGCGTGATATTAGCCTCCACAATAAGTCCAAAGAGCTTCTCTTCGGTATATCGCATAGCTACACCCGCTGTATATCCAACCCAAGTATTCTGCTCAATAATAGGCGAAAATGCCACACTGGGTATTGAAATACCGGCTTTAGCTCCAACCAACAACTCACGCTTGAAGTTTGGGTCGCGCACTTGTGCTATCGAAACAATACAACACGACAGGATTGCACATATTAGTATTACAAAAGGTCGTTTCATGCTATTATTGACTTATTTTCTCGATCTTCATATCGGGTGAGAGATGCACAAAGTAGAACGATTTATTGATAAAACCGCTCCAATTGTTGATACGTTCAAATTTAAAGTCGGTTTGTATAGAATTCTCGCCATTAGGCAATTCATAATTAGCAAAGTTCTTGCCATACTTAGCTATAGCATTCATAAAATACAAGCCTGTGTCAAATCCTAATATTGCATATCGAGGACTCGCATTTTTCATCTCCTCGTTATACCAATAGAGATACTTGATACTAAGATCATATAGCATAGCATCATCAGGAATAGTATAGAATCGTGAGAAGATATAGGTATCAAGCATATAAAGCTTATTGATATTCTTACTAATCTGAGGTACCCAACCCGGATAACCGAAGAGAGATACATCACATGAAGGAGTTTTGTTTACAAACTCCTCAAGACCGGGCAACATAGTTACAAGCGCCTCCTTTTTGTTTGTAGTGGGTACAAATACTACAGACGATTGGTCTGCCACACTACGCATATCACTTGCTGTCAACACAGTATTATAGTCGCATACCAAATAGGGTATATTGCGTTTATTCAATTCATCTTTAAGCGTGGCAACAAATTCATTTTCAGCTTCTTCAACATCTTTATTATTCAAGAACACAACAGACTTGTTATTAAATGTCTTGATAAACAAAGCTGCCGACTCGGCATAAAGATACGATCCGGGAATGTTGGTTTGAAATACGCGAGCATTGGTATTCACTCGCTCATTCTTCAATGAGAAAGTGTTCACTACATTTATATCATGTAGCTCACCAAAGTCGGCGATAAGATTTATCGCCTCATCATCCTCCGGTGCTATAATCAGATGCATAGTAGTCATCAACTCTTTATCGAGTATGTCTTTAACAACCTCGGTCGACCCTTGACTATCATACGTATATAGATTGATCGAGTATCCTTGACGTTTGAGGCTGTCGACTGCAAGTAAAAAGCCTTGATAATACTCTGTGTATAGAGAAGATTTGATATTACTCTCATCCTCATTAAGCATAAAAGGCAATATCACTGCAACATTTATGTGGCTGGCATCGTTCTTCTCATATACCTGAGCATAGACATTATCAAGATACTCGCTCGAATTTTCCTCCTTGGCTGTCTCGGCAAGAGATTCTACTGTAGGTTGTGTAATAGGGATGTTAATGCTCACACCCTCTTTTACTACACGAATGTCACGATTGGCAGCCTTAAGCGAGTCTATAGAGATATCAAATTTTTGGGCTATGCTAAAGTAAGTCTCCTTACGTTTAGCCACATAAGTGCTACAAGTCGCTGCAGCGGGTATCTCTTGAGGAGCATCCTCAACAACATCATCAACTTGCACTGCTATATCTTCTTGAGGCTGAACCGTCTCAATAACCTCTTGCTTAACCGGAATGCGTATAACCGAGCCTTTATAGAGCTTGTTGGGCTTAATACCCGGATTAGCACGAATTATCTCCTTAACCGTTACATCATATCTACCCGAAATGGCATAAAGCGTCTCACCCGAGGCTATAGTATGAAAGATATAGTCACTCTCAGCTACATTCTTTTTACTATCGGCCTTAACCGAAACATTCTTTTCGCTTGTAGTAGTAGATGCAACTCTTTTACCTTTTTGAGGAATATTAAGTTTATCACCTACATTCAACTTGCTCGTAACACCGGGATTAAGTTCTTGAATTTCGGCAACTGATACATGATACATTTTACCAATACCATAGAGTGTTTCACCACGTCGTACGGTGTGTACAAAACTATTACTTACCTCTGTTTCAACTTCTTCAGTATCATCTGTGGGTAAGAACAACATTTGATCATACTTCAGACCATTTTTGGCCGAAGGATTACATTTAACAATATCACTTTGCGATATGCCGAATTTTTTTGATATTGAATACACAGTTTCGCCTTTGGCAACTTTATATACATAGTATTCCTTACCATTGAGTATTCTACGAGGCAAACTTTCGATTTGCGCCGATGCCATGAGTGCAAGACCGCACAATATGCTTGTTATAATTGTCTTTATATTCATTTCGATAGAGTGTTTGCATAAATGTATATTCCCGACAAAGTTACAAATAAATCATTGTCTTTGCAACACACCGGTGGTGTATAGGGATTTTTTTATCACATTCATTCATGAAATACTCAGCACAGCTATTTCTGCAAATGTTAACACTCGCAATGCTTGATTGTATGGTACAATTATTGTATATTTGTAAAATGCACGCTCAATATTTCACACGAGTCTGCGTTTAATATAAAAAGAGTCTTAACATGAATAAAATAGCACTTACAACACGCATTATAGCAACCATCATAATTGCATGCGTTACCACCAATCTATCGGCACAAAAATTCTCTATTATTGGTGGAAACGAGTTATCATACGCATATTACGAAGACTACAAATCAACTACACCCATCAATGCCGTATATGTAGTATATGGTACAGCCGATAAGAGTATTCAATATGAATCGCGCACAGGCAACAAAGTTACATGGTATACCTACGAAGATGTTATTACACCACTCACCGCTCAAGAAGACGGAAGTTTATCCACAATCCCCCTCACCGGCAGCGAGTGTGGTTACGTAGTAATGGATGGTGACACTCCATACTACGTGTATATTATAGACTACATCAAACACCAATTATCATTAAACTCAGTTGATATAGAAGACAATGGTGCAGCCTGTGATATCGTTACACTCAACTTACATGGCTCGGGGGAAAAGATGAACTATTATGCATTCAACAGCATGATGCCATACGAAGTGAAACGTGATATTACTATTGCATACAACACATTGGAATGGAACGAAGAGTCATTGCAATACATCGAATCACCTCGCGAAGTAGTATTAAACCAATTCTCCAACAGCTATCCTGTAGCAGCACCACTCTGCAACACCACTTTTACGGTAATCGGTGATAAATTCCTCAAATCATGGGGAATGGAACAGATTGCCGAAACCGACGAATACATAACCGTAGCCATAGAAGCGCAAGCTCGCGCCACACAAACCTATCGCGAGGCCGAGAATGAAATAGACCGACAACCCGACAATTTAGGAGGATCAGCCCCAGCCGAAATAGAGTTTAACGCCTATTATACCGATGCTGTCACACACATTGAGTGGCAATTCTCGCGAGACGCTAATTTCAATTCGATAACCCACCGATACACCGACGATTTACTACGATACACATTTAGAGAAGAGGGTACAACCTATGTAAGATTGGTTGTATCGAGCATGAATGAAAACTGTATTTTTGAGAGTGATCCTATGATTGTCACTATAGGCAGTTCATCACTCGAAATTCCCAACGCCTTCTCGCCCGGCACCATAGATGGTAAAAATGACGAATGGCGAGTAGCATTTAAATCTATCGTAGAATTTCGATGCTGGATTTTCAATAAACAAGGCGTAGAGATGTACCACAGCGAAAATCCAGGCGAAGGCTGGGATGGCAAATATGGTGGTCGTCTTGCATCACCCGGTGTATATTATTATGTAATAGAGGCACGTGGAGCTGATGGTATAGAGTACAAACGCAGTGGCCACATCAACCTTATGCGTTCAAAGAAAAACAGAAACAATCAAACCCAAGAATAACAAGTATCGAAATGAAAAGCACGATAAAATACATAACATTAGCTACAGCACTGCTATGCGGCAGTGTATATACAACAGCAACTGCCAACTAAAAAAACGAAACATTTAACATCGAGTACCGCATACCTGACGTACCCGAGAAGATGACATTTGCCGGTGAGAGTATCGACCTTACACGATATGACATGTATGAAAGGGTAGAACGCGAGTTGACTACCGCCTGCTATATGCACGCCACAACAATGCTCACTATCAAGCGAGCCAACCGCTACATGCCCATCATTGTGCCTATTCTCAAGCGCGAGAAGATACCCACTGATTTTATTTACCTCGTAGCAATCGAAAGTGCATTCAATCCATTGGCCAAATCTCCTGCTAAGGCAGCCGGTATATGGCAATTTATGTCAGCTACAGCTCGTGAATATGGACTGGAAGTAAACAACGATATTGACGAACGCTACAACATCGAGAAGGCTACCGTAGCAGCTTGTCGATACCTGCGCGATGCATACGAGAAGTATGGCAGCTGGATCGATGCAGCCGTATCATACAACGCCGGACTTCAACGTGTGGGACGAGAGCGTGAACGACAAGGTGTAAAGAGCTCGCTCGACATGCACTTGGTTGATGAAACATCGCGCTACGTATTTCGCATACTGGCAACAAAACTCTTATTTGAGAACCCTGCCCAATATGGTTTTAAAATCAGAGCCAAACAGCTCTATCAACCCATAGCCACCAAGACCATCGAGGTAACTTCGACCATAGACGACCTTGCCACATGGGCCAAGAAACAAGGCATAACCTACAAACAACTGAAAGACTTCAACCCTTGGATGCGCACCCAAACACTGCCTGACGAGAGTGGCAAGTTATATAAGATAACCATACCTATCAAAGAGGATATGTACTACAATGCCAAGCGCAAATATGTTACATACAACAAAAACTGGGTAGTCGATTAAGCGATATGAAAGCAATAGAAGAAGAAAAGATAGAGGTGTATGGTGCACGTGTACACAACCTCAAGAACATCGATGTAACTATACCCCGTCGTTCACTTACGGTTATTACGGGTATGAGTGGCAGTGGCAAGTCGTCGTTGGCATTTGACACAATTTTTGCCGAGGGACAACGCCGCTATATCGAAACCTTCTCGGCTTATGCCCGTAATATGCTGGGCAATCTGGAGCGTCCCGATGTCGATAAAATTACCGGTCTGAGCCCTGTTATTTCTATCGAACAAAAGACAACCAACCGCAACCCTCGATCGACTGTAGGAACAACCACCGAGATATTCGACTTCTTGCGTCTGCTCTTTGCACGAGCCGGCGAAGCTTACTCATACCTCTCGGGCGAGAAGATGATAAAATACACCGAGGAACAAATACTCGAACTGATTATCTCGAAATACGAAGGTCGCAAAACATACATCCTATCACCACTTGTGCGCAACCGCAAAGGTCACTACAAAGAGTTGTTTGAGCAAATGCGACGCAAAGGATTCTTGTCGGTGCGTGTCGATGGCGAAATATGCGAGATACTGCAAGGCATGAAACTCGATCGCTACAAGAATCACAGCGTAGAACTTGTTGTAGACAAACTCATCGTGTCAAACAAAGACCGTGAACGCGTAAAAAACAGCGTGCGTACAGCCATGAAACAGGGTGAAGGTCTCATCATGGTACTCGATGCCAATACCGATGAGATACGACATTACAGCCGTACACTGATGGATCCGGCAACCGGACTTTCTTATAGCGAACCTGCACCACACAACTTCTCGTTCAATTCGCCACTGGGTGCTTGCCCTCGCTGCAAAGGACTGGGATACATCAATGTCATAGACCGAGACAAACTCATGCCCGACATGAGCAAATCGATTTACAACGGAGGTATAGAGGCTTTGGGCAAATACAAACGTTCACTCATATTCGGACAAATCGAAGCCATATGCGAACGATATGGGGCAACACTCAAAACGCCATTGAGCGAACTCCCCGAAGAGGCTCTTGACGAGATACTTAATGGTAGCGACGAGCGATTGGTACTCAAGGACGACCCCGAAGGATACTCCGACTACTTCCTCACCTTCGACGGATTGATTAAGTATATCGAGATGCAACAACAGAGCGAAGCATCAGCATCGGCTCAAAAATGGGCCGGACAGTTTGTATCGGTGGTTACATGCCCCGAGTGTCATGGTCAACGTCTTAATACCGAAGCCCTACATTACCGCATCGCCGGCAAGAACATTGCCGACTTGGCCTCAATGGATATTGCCGACCTGGCGCAATGGGTGGACGGGGTGGAGGAACAACTCAATCCACAGCAACGGCTTATCGCAACCGAAATTCTCAAAGAGATACGCAGTCGACTTCACTTTTTGGTAGCCGTGGGGCTCGACTACCTCTGCCTTAATCGTGCATCGGCTACTCTCTCGGGCGGAGAGAGCCAACGCATACGCCTGGCCACACAGATAGGCTCACAACTGGTCAATGTACTCTATATACTCGACGAGCCGAGTATAGGACTACATCAACGCGACAACATGCGCCTTATCAAGTCGCTCAAGGAGCTACGCGATATAGGTAATACGGTTATCGTTGTAGAGCACGATAAGGATATGATGCTCGAGGCCGATTATCTGCTCGACCTGGGCCCTAAAGCAGGCCGATTGGGCGGTAATATCGTATTTGCCGGCACACCGGCCGAGATGCTGCAGAGCCACACCCTCACAGCCGAATATTTACGCCCTGAAAGCCCTGTCAAGATAGAAGTTCCCACAAAGCGACGCGAGGGTAACGGTAAGTACCTTACGCTGCATGGTGCTACAGGCAACAACCTCAAGGGTGTAACCATTTCGCTCCCATTGGGTTGCTTTATATGCGTTACAGGCGTATCGGGTAGTGGCAAGTCGACTCTTATCAATGGCACACTGCAGCCCATTCTCAACCAACGATTCTATCGCTCGTTGCAAGATCCGCTACCTTACGAGCGCATTGATGGTCTGGAGCATATCGATAAGGTCGTTACCGTCGACCAGTCACCCCTCGGTCGTACTCCTCGCTCCAATCCAGCCACCTATACAGGTGTATTTGCCGATATTCGCAACCTGTTTGTCGAGTCACCAGAAGCAAAAATTCGCGGCTATAAGCCCGGTCGTTTCTCATTCAACGTGTCGGGTGGTCGTTGCGAGGCTTGCAGTGGTAACGGATATAAGACCATAGGTATGAACTTCCTTCCCGATGTGTACGTGCCCTGCGAGGTGTGTCATGGTAAGCGCTACAACCGCGAGACACTTGAGGTACGCTTCAAAGGCAAGTCTATTGCCGACGTGCTGGATATGACAATCAATCAGGCCGTGGAGTTCTTTGAGAATATCCCTACTGTACTCAACAAGATAAAAGTATTGCAAGACGTAGGACTGGGATATATCAAACTCGGACAACCCTCGACAACCCTCTCGGGCGGTGAGAGCCAGCGCGTAAAACTTGCCACCGAACTTGCCAAGCGCGACACCGGCAAGACACTCTATATACTAGACGAACCTACCACAGGACTCCACTTCGAGGACATCCGTGTGCTCCTCGGTGTACTCAATCGACTCACCGACAAGGGTAATACAGTTGTTGTGATAGAGCACAACTTAGACGTAATAAAGAGTGCCGACTACATCATCGACATGGGCCCCGAAGGAGGTCGCGAAGGAGGTAGGGTACTCGCTTGTGGCACCCCCGAGGAGATATGCCAACAAGAGACCTTTACAACTCACTTCCTACGCCAGGAATTGAAGTAAGTTAAACGAACTTCTACTAATAATAAATCCCCTGCACGATATGCAAAAAAACGCTACGTGCAGGGGATTATAGTATATCCTTTACTTATGTCAGGCTATCAGGGTTGCATGTCGGTGGGGCACGACATCAAGAAGTAGTTGTTATTGTTGAATTGGAATGT
>JAEIGA010005262.1_pt1 | contig 19831 bp, 18 predicted proteins | sample 9270691 | NCBI WGS metagenome assembly JAEIGA01 (sample SAMN17057246, study PRJNA624740) | gut metagenome | biome: biome; isolation source: fecal sample | host: Bos grunniens | place: China: Xizang | collected 2019 | reverse complement strand
TTTTTACATCACCAAGCCCTTGCCGTCGCTGGCATTCCTGCCATATGCCCACCAGACACCTGTAATAAAAACAGTGGTGCTGAAGGGAAAGATGGTTACAGAGTAGCGTTATTTCGGTGAAAAGCATTATCTTCGTGCAATTAATGAAACAAACAGAACTGCTATGATAAAGAAATTCATCATTTGCGCGATTGCGTGCATCACATTCACCACAGCCACAGCCGATGAGGGTATGTGGCTCCCGAGCCTCATCAAGGAGCGCGTAAAGGATATGCGCAAGAAGGGCTTCAGACTGAAAGCCGATGATGTATACTCAACAACAAAGCCATCACTGAAGGATGCTGTCATGCAGTTCGGTGGCGGTTGCACAGGCGAGTTCGTATCGGCCGAGGGTCTGTTGCTCACAAACCACCATTGCGGATATGCATCAATACAGAAACTCTCATCGGTAGAGCATGACTATCTCACCGACGGTTATTGGGCAAAATCGCGCGCCGAGGAGTTGCATGTTCCAGGACTTACCATAAGCATTCTTGAGAGAATGGAGGATGTAACAGACAGGATTGCTGCAGGCGAAAGCCAGGAGAGCATCATAGCACAGACCAAACAGGGCAAGGGTTGCCGTGCAAGCATTGAGCCAATGTATTATGGCAACCAATACTACCTTTTCGTTTACCGTGTCTACAACGATGTGCGACTGGTTGGTGCACCCCCATCATCAATAGGCAAATTCGGAGGTGACACCGATAACTGGATATGGCCACGCCACACCGGCGATTTCTCAATGTTCCGCGTATATGCCGATGCGAACAATGAACCGGCCGACTACTCAACCGACAATGTTCCTTACCGCCCAAAACGTCATTTTCCAATTTCCACGAAAGGCGTAGAGGAGGGAGATTTCACTATGATATACGGTTTCCCGGGCAACACACAGGAGTATGTTACAGCCGATGCTGTTGAGTATGTTGCAGAGATTTCAAACCCCATGAAGATTGCCTTGCGCACAATACGTCTTGACATCATCAGCGAAGCGCAGAGCAAGGATATTGCCACACGCATTGCATATGCAGCCAAGCACGCCAACATTGCCAATGCATGGAAAAAGTGGCAGGGCGAAAGCCTTGGACTTGAGCGATTGGAAACAGCCGACAAGAAAAGGAATTATGAAAAGGATTTTGCAGCATGGGCTGCCGACAAACCGCGATATGCCACCCTGCTCGATTCAATGCATGCAGCATACGAAAAGGCCATTCCGGGATATTATGCACGCGAGTTGTTCAACGAGACAATTGCCAGCATTGAAGTATACAATTTTGCTGCATGGCTCAAGGCAATGCACTCAAGTGGCGAGGAACTGACTGCCGATGTTCAGGATGTTGGTCGACAGTATTACCTCAGAGACTACAGAGCCCAGATTGACAAGACCATAGCAACGCACATGATTGCCGAATTCATCAAGCGCATGCCTGCCGGTAATATTCCACAGGAACTCACAGCTGCAATCGAAATTTCCGGTAGCGTGGAGGCATTTGTCGAGAATCTGTACAGCGGCACACAGTTGATAACAAAATATCCTCTCACAACCGATGAGATACTCAACGACCCCATGGTGCAGTTTGCAACCTGGTTCGTTCCACTGGTAAACATGAACCGCGAGTATGCCTACCGCAACCTGAGCAATGTCCCCACCATTGAGAAATGGTACAGAGAGTACATGCGGGCCTTGCGTGAGTGGGACAAAGAGCGCGCATTCTACCCCGATGCAAACTTCACTTTGCGTGTAGCATATGGTACCGTATGTGGCTATGAGAATGTTGACGGCGAGTACCACACACACCTCACCACCCTTGACGGAATAGTGGCAAAGGACAACCCCGAAATATACGACTACAACATTCCACAGGTGTTGCGCGACATACATGCCGAGAAGGATTACGGCCGTTGGAGCATCGAAAAGAACGGTAAACAGACAATCCCCGTATGTTTCCTTGCCAACAACCACACATCGGGTGGAAATTCCGGTTCTCCGGTCATCAATGGCAAGGGAGAACTCATAGGTATAAACTTTGACCGTACCTGGCGTTCAACAATGAGCGACATCGAGTTCGACCCAAGCATCTGCCGCAACATCTCGGTCGATATACGCTATGTCCTTTTCGTGATTGACCGCGTAGGAGGTGCAAGCTACCTGTTCGAGGAGATGGATTTGAGATAATGCAAACAAGCAACCTTTATGGATTATTTCCAGACCCTGTTCACTGAGCCATCGGCACTGCAAGCAATTGTGGTGCTCTCGCTCATATCAGCCATAGGACTTATACTGGGGCGCATACGAGTGTTCGGCATTTCGCTTGGCATAACCTTTGTTTTTTTCACAGGTATTCTTGCCGGTCACTTCGGGCTTAAGATTGACGGGCAGATGCTGCTCTATGCCGAGACATTCGGCCTTGTCCTGTTTGTCTATGCACTGGGGCTACAGGTTGGACCGGGTTTCTTCAGTTCTATGCGGAGCGAAGGTACCAAACTGCTATTGCCAGCCATTGGCGTACTGTTGACGGGTACTGCACTCGCAATAGGATTGAGCTATGCGGCAAAGGTCGCGATATCGGACATGTCGGGTATTCTGTGCGGTGCAACAACAAACACGCCGGCACTTGCAGCAGCACAGCAGACTCTCAAACAAATGAATATCGACAGCAGTGGCGCAGCATTGAGTTGTGCGCTCACCTACCCACTCGGTGTGGTTGGCGTAATCTTCGCCCTCATTTTCCTGCGCAAGATGTTTGTAAGGCAAAGCGACATGCCACAGCCCGACAGCAAGCACCAGAAGAATGTATTCATTGTAAGCTACTGTGTCACCAATCCCGAAGTGTTCGGCAAGAAAATTTCCGAAATACATGACAAGCACAGCCATTTTGTAATCTCCCGAATGTGGCACGACGGACATGTCCTAATCCCAATGCCCGACAGGGTACTGAAGGAGAATGACATCCTGCTTGTAATCACAAAGCCCGAGGAGACAGAAAGCCTGCGACATATATTCGGCAAACAGGAGCAGAAAGACTGGAATGCCGAGAACATCGACTGGAATAAGATTGATAGTGAACTCACATCGCAACGCATCATCGTCACACGCCCCGAAATCAACGGAAAGAAGTTATCATCACTCCGCCTGCGCAACAACTACGGCATCAACATCAGCCGCGTATATCGCTCGGGAGTGCAGCTTCTGGCAACACCGGACCTTGTGCTACAGCTTGGTGACCGCATCACCGTAGTGGGTGAGACAGCCGATATCAAACGCGTGGAGAAGATACTTGGAAACGCAGTCAAAAGCCTGAATGAGCCGAACCTTGTTTCGGTATTCATCGGTATAATACTCGGTTTGATGGTAGGAAGCATTCCCCTATCAATACCGGGTATATCTGTCCCTGTAAAGTTGGGTCTTGCAGGAGGTCCAATAATCGTTGGTATCCTCATTGGCACATTCGGACCGCGCCTGCATATGATCACCTACACAACCCAAAGTGCAAACATGATGCTCAGGGCAATTGGTCTCAACATTTACCTTGCCTGCCTGGGACTTGATGCAGGTGCACAATTCTTCGAAACAATTGTACGCCCCGAAGGCGTTATATGGCTCGTACTTGGCCTGCTGATAACATTCGTTCCGGTAGTTCTCATCGGTCTTTTCGCACTCCGTATCATGAAACTCGATTTTGGTTCAATTGCCGGATTGCTGTGCGGTTCCATGGCAAACCCAATGGCGCTGAATTATGTAAATGACTCCATTGAGGGCGACAAGCCTTCGGTAGCGTACGCAACAGTCTATCCTGTGTGCATGTTCCTCAGAGTAATCATTATACAATTGTTGGTAATGTTCTTGATCTAGCATGCTATGGCAACAGTAAAAAGGACTGCCACGGTCGGCGACCTGTTCATTGAGTTCAGTGGCAAGGAGATTGAGATATACCGCATTGTTCCCGACGGTAGCGGTGCCCTCAAACGCGTGGATGATATACAAGGAACAATACGCCAAATAGCCGAAAAGGCTGAATTTGAGCGCGACTACAACCTGAGCTATCGCCAATATGTAGCGAGGCTAATACAACATATAAACGGGCTGGAAAACAAGAAAAACGATAAATAACATAACCATGAGAAGAAGAAGGATTACTCTCTTTGTATTGCTACTGTGCGCAGTGGGTATAAAGGCACAAAGCGACTACATCAACGGCATGTCAATCTGGTTCGACCAACCGACAACGCTGCAGGGACGCTGCGTCTGGTATGGCGGACGACCCGACCTGTGGGAAGGCAAGGGCAAGCCCGAGTGGGCAGGCGATGCAGCCTACAACGCCGACCAGGAGTGGGAATCCTATTCTTTGCCAATTGGAAACGGCAGTATCGGAGCCAACATAATGGGTTCGCTTGAGACCGAGCGCATAACATTGAACGAGAAGACACTGTGGCGCGGTGGTCCCAATACCGAGAAAGGCGCAGAATACTACTGGAATGTAAACAAACAGTCGGCACACCTGCTCGATGACATACGCCAAGCATTCCTTGATGGCGACGACGAGAAGGCGGCAAAGCTCACACGCGAGAATTTCAACAGCACCGCGTCATACGAATATTATGGCGAGAAACCTTTCCGTTTCGGCAACTTCACCACAATGGGTGAAATCTATATCGAGACCGGGCACAGCATGAATGGGCTTGACAACTACAAGCGCATCCTCTCGTTGGATTCAGCCCTTGCCGTGGTACAATATACCAAAGACGGAGTTGACTTTGAGCGCAAAAGTTTCGTATCCTACCCTGCCAATGTATTGGTCATGAAGTACAGTGCGAGCAAGCCCGGGATGCAGAACCTGACATTCAGTTATGCACAGAACCCCGTATCAGAGGGAGCGATGGAGAGCGACGGCAACGACGGACTTGTGTGGAAAGCAAGGCTTGACAACAACGGCATGCAGTACACCATCAGAATCAAGGCCATTGCAAAAGGTGGAAAAACAGCCGTTGAAAACGGTAAAATCATCATAAAGGAAGCCGATGAGGTGTGCTTCTATGTTACCGCCGACACCGACTATAAAATCAATTTCGACCCCGACTTCAACGACCCGAAGACCTATGTTGGTGTAAACCCCGAAGAGACCACAAAGAAGTGGATAAAGGCTGCCGTAGCAAAGGGATATGACGAACTGTTCAAGGAGCACTATGCCGACTATTCGGCACTCTTCAACCGCGTGGAGTTGAGCATCAACCCTAACTCCCCCACCACATATGAGTTCCCGGCAGTAAGGAACCTGCCCACCGACAAGCGCCTCGCAAGCTACCGCACAGGCAAGCCCGACTATGCATTGGAGCAGCTCTATTTCCAGTTCGGCCGCTATCTGCTCATTGCAAGTTCACGCCCGGGCAACCTGCCGGCGAACCTGCAGGGCATTTGGCATAACAATGTAGATGGCCCATGGCGTGTCGATTACCACAACAACATCAACCTGCAGATGAACTACTGGCCATCATGTGCAACCAACCTGTCGGAGTGCACATTGCCGCTCATCGACTTCATACGCACACTGAGAAAGCCGGGTGAGGTTACCGCCAAGTCCTACTTTGGAGCACGCGGCTGGACAGCAAGCATATCGGGAAACATCTTCGGTTTTACAGCACCACTCATCAGCCAGGACATGTCATGGAATTTCAACCCTATGGCAGGACCATGGCTTGCGACACATGTATGGGACTATTACGATTATACAGGCGACAAGAAATTCCTTGAAGAGACCGGTTATGAAATCATAAAGAGCAGCGCAATCTTTGCTGTGGACTATTTGTGGAAGAAGGACGACGGCACATACACCGCAGCACCCTCCACATCGCCCGAGCATGGCCCCATTGACCAGGGCGCGACATTCGTGCATGGTGTCGTGCGCGAGATTCTGCTCGATGCCATTGCTGCATCCGAGGTTCTTGGCGTTGACTGCAAATTGCGCAAGGAGTGGAAGAATGTCCTTGACAAACTTGCGCCCTACACTATCGGGCGATATGGCCAGCTCATGGAGTGGAGCAAGGACATTGATGATCCCAATGACCAGCACCGCCATGTCAATCACCTCTTCGGCTTGCACCCGGGACACACCATCTCACCGGTAACTACTCCCGAGCTTGCCGAGGCATCAAAGGTTGTACTTGTTCACCGCGGTGACGGCGCAACAGGCTGGAGCATGGGTTGGAAACTCAACCAGTGGGCACGCCTGCACGATGGCAACCACGCATACACACTCTTTGGCAACCTATTGAAGCACGGTACACTCAACAATCTGTGGGACACTCATGCTCCGTTCCAGATTGACGGCAACTTTGGTGGTACAGCCGGCATTACCGAGATGCTCATGCAGAGCCATATGGGATTCATCCACCTATTGCCGGCGCTGCCCGATGCATGGGAGGAGGGCAAGGTAAGTGGCATATGCGCCCGTGGCGGATTCAATGTCGATATAGAATGGAAGGATGGAAAACTGACCGAAGTCATTATCACTTCGAACAACGGCGGCCGTTGCAACCTGCGTTATGCAGGCAGCACCTTGTCGTTCAAGACCAAGAAGGGTGGCAAATACAAAGTCGTGTTGAAAAACGGCAAATTAAGGAAAGCATAACCTTTTGAGAGATGGCAAGAAAGAAGAAAAATAGTAGCCATAAACTATTCAAGCTATTGGTATGCATTGCCATTGCCTTTTTTACCTGGCAATACATACAGCAACGCGAGCTGAAGAACCGGAACAGTAGCACCGATGGAATAAGGCTTGAACTTGCAATACCACGGTTCACTGAGCCAACGACAAGCCAAGTCATCGAGCACATCGGCTATACCGTCTCCTACAACGAACAGCGCCGCAACCCCAACTGGGTGGCATACGAGCTTACCGGCGAAGAGGTTGACGGCAAGGAACCACGTGGCAACAGATTCATTCCGGACCCATTGGTAAAAGGCAAGCAGGCGGTAGATGATGACTACAAGCACAGCGGATGGGACAGGGGTCACCTTGCGCCGGCTGCCGATATGAAATGGAGCGAACAGGCGATGGACGAGAGCTTCTACCTTTCAAACATTTCTCCACAGAACCACAACCTCAACAGTGGTGTGTGGAAAAGCATTGAAGAGCTTACACGCGAGAATGCACAGAAATATGACAAGATTCTTGTTGTCACCGGACCCGTATTCACAAACGAGAACGGACGCGGCAGCATCGGAGAGAATGAGGTTCTCATTCCCGACGCCTTCTACAAGGTTCTCCTTGCATATGATGACGGCTACACCGGAATAGGATTCTACTGCGAGAATGTCGCCGGCAAAAAGAGCCTCGACCATTACGCAAAAAGCATAGATGAAATAGAGAATATCACGGGAATAGACTTTTTCCACCTGTTGCCCGATGACACAGAGTCAAGTGTCGAGAGCGTGTATGACTGGGACGATTGGAAAACAGGACAAAAGAAGAAAAAACAGGAATAACCTCGAGGTACTCCAAAATACAACAGAAATATGTTCATTGTCATAGCAATGATGTTCAGCGGAATTGCATTCGGCTACCTGATGCGCCGACACCGCTTCACATACATAAGTAAAATCATCATATCCTTCATCTGGATATTATTGTTCGTTCTTGGCGTTGAGGTCGGAGGTGACCCCAAGGTCATGAATTCACTCCACACCCTTGGCATAGAAGCCATCTTCATTGCCGGTGTAAGCATTCTTGACAGTGCCGTTGCGGCTATGTTGCTGTGAAAAAATGTAAAGAAAAACGAAGAAAGGAGGAAACATGAAGGGTAGTCTTGTAATCACAGGTTTCTTCATCCTTGGCATTATTTGCGGAGCGACCGACCTGATTCCCGCCGAACTTTTGAGGGCAATATAAGCCTTTATGTCCTGTGCGGACTGATGTTTTGCGTGGGCACGAGCGTCGGCAATGACCCCAAAACAGTAAAAGACTTCAAATTGTTGCCCAAGCAACTTTTACTATTGCCCGTAGCGACGATTCTTGGAACATGGGCGGCATTGGTCTTTGTTGACCTCGCGCTCGATTTCCGCACCACACAACAATGCTATGCCGTGGGCTCGGGATTCGGCTACTACTCACTATCGAGCATATTCATCACTGAATATATGGGAGTAGAACTTGGCACACTGGCCCTGCTCACCAACATTGCACGCGAACTGTTGACACTGCTTGCAGCGCCGTTGCTGGTTAAATTCTTCGGTCCCCTGTCACTTATCTCGGCTGGCGGTGCAACCACCATGGACACAGTATTGCCATCGGTAATACGCTATTCGGGCAAGAAGTTTGCAATTCTGTCAATATACCAAGGCTTTGTCGTCGATTTTTCCGTGCCCTTTATGGTCACACTGTTCTGCACCATCTGACAAAAAGCCCTGTTTACAATAAAAAGTTATCCTGCCCCTGAAGCAGGATAACTTTTTATAATACATCTGTCTCAAAAACGAATTGCCATAGAGAGACCATTGGAACTCGCTCCCACCTGCAGCGAGAGGTTATAGGCCTTTTTCAGACGGTTGAGGCGTGTCTTATAGACACAAATCGTTGGTATTCCTGCCACAAAACAGGCTCCACCGACAGCCATAGCCGTGACACCGGAATACAATACAATCTCCGACCCCAAGGCATCCTCTCCGGCAAGTCCCTTTGCAAGGGCGGTAACAAAACCGTAAAAGGCAGAACCGAAACCGACAACAGCCAACGAAGCTCCGCCAATCGTAAGTCCAAGACCGGTCTTGTATCCGGCACGGTATTTCAGGTAATCGGCACTGCGATCGACCCCGTCAAGTGAGGCGAAGCATGCTACTGCATTTTCCTTGTCAAGTTTCTTGCCATCCACATAGACCATACTGCCAAGCATCTTCATTGGCTTGCCGTTTGTTACGGGTTCCTGTGCCGCATTTTGTGCCATTGCGCCTATACCCATAAACACAATAAGCAGAAGAATAATGTGTCTTTTCATAGTAACGGATTTTTATTGAATGAGGTGGAAAAACATCCCCGGTTATTCCCTAAGCAGGATCTCCTCTATTGCCTCTTTAAGTTGAGGCTTGCCCATAGCTCGCTGCGAGCGATGCATCGTGCCATTCTTTTCTATGAAGATTATTGTCGGGATGGAACGGATTCCGAAAACAATGGAAAGTTCCTCCTCCTGATCAACATTGACCTTGTAGATATCAACCTTGCCCTCCAGTTCATTGGAGAGTTCCTCCAACACCGGTGCAAGCATCTTGCAAGGGCCGCACCAGTCGGCATAGAAATCAATCAACGCAGGCTTGTCGCCAAAAAACTCAAAACTTCCGGGGTTACTTCTGTAGTCTCCCACACGAGCAATGAACTGCTCGTTTGTCAAATGAATTGTTGCCATAATATTTTCCTTTAGTTGTTTGTTAGTCGGTGCGAATATAACATATTAATGTTAAATTATGGATTCTATAACATTATTTAGCACTTCACGGCACCTCCCACTAAAGAAAAACAAAAAAAGAGAGCAGAAATACTCTAAAAAAGAGCCACATTATTGATTGTTTGAAGAGTTTAAACTAAATTAGCACAATATTGTGAAATATCATTTCAAATTACTACTATGCAGCAATACACACCTATCGCACGATGCCTACGTTTCCTGCGCAGATACAACAGGTACATCAAGGTTTCCATCATTGCAGTCATTGCTTTGACAATAGCATTGTTGCCCACAAGCGCATTCGGTATTGCCGGGCTCACCCCCATCCAGCAGCGCATGATTGCAATCTTTGTCTGGGCGGCACTCATGTGGATAGTAGAGGCTGTACCTGCATGGACAACATCGTTGCTCATAATAGTGATAATGCTGCTCACGGTTTCGGACAGTGGTATAACGCCTCTGGTGAAAAGCTATGACGCAAAGACCGAGCTTATGAGCTACAAGGATATAATGGGATGTTTCGCCAACCCTACAGTCATGCTCTTCATGGGTGGATTCATTCTCGCACTCGTGGCATCAAAGAGCGGCGTCGATATAAGCATGGCACGCGCAATGCTCAAGCCTTTCGGTTCACGCCCCAAGGTGGTGCTGTTCGGTTTCATGATTGTAACGGCTGTATTCTCAATGTTCGTCAGCAACACGGCAACAGCCGCAATGATGCTCACATTCCTTGCGCCGGTACTGCGCCAGTTGCCGGCAAACGAAAAAGGTACTGCAGCACTTGCACTTGCAATACCCATTGGAGCAAACATTGGCGGACTTGCGACTCCTATCGGCACACCCCCTAACGGCATAGCACTGCAATCCATCAATGACCCGGCAGGACTGAACCTTGGTGTGGGATTTGGCGAATGGATGATGATCATGACTCCATTGATGATTGCGATATTGATAATCTCATGGTTCCTCCTGAGCGTCTTTTTCCCATTCACATCGAAGAAAGTGGATATAAGAATCATAGGTGGTGCAAAAAAAGGCTGGAGAACATATGTCATTTATGGCACAATGGCTGTAACAATCCTGCTTTGGATGTTCGAGAGCATTACAGGTATCAACTCCTATGTTGTCGCACTCATCCCCATAGGCATCTTTGCCATTACACGCATCATCAAGTCCAGCGACCTCAAGGATATTGATTGGGCGTGCCTGTGGATGGTTGCCGGCGGTTTCGCCCTTGGTGACGGAATGAAAAAGACAGGACTTGCACAGACCATGGTCGATGCCATCCCATTTGATACCTGGCCGGTAATAGCAGTAGTACTTGGAGGCGGCATCATCTGCTGGTTATTGTCACAGTTCATCTCAAACTCAGCAGCAACAGCGCTTATGGTTCCCCTCATGGTTGCCGTTGGCAGCGGAATGAAGGATGCCCTGGGCGACTATGGAGGTGTGGGAACCCTGCTCGTGGGTGTAGCCATGGCAGCATCATTTGCAATGTCATTGCCTATAAGCACACCACCCAATGCCATTGCCTACTCTACCGGACTCATAAAGACCAAACAGATGTTCGTGACAGGCCTTACCATTGGTGTAATATCACTCATCATCGGTTATGTGCTCATCATCTCGGTAGGCAAGACAGGATATTTCGGGTAAAAAACAAACAATAAATAAAATATGAAAAAAACACTATTTGCCGCAGCGCTCATGGCAATGTTCATTGGCGGTGCAAAAGCACAGGAGAAACCGACATTCAAGTTCTATGGTTTCGTGCGCAACTACGCATGTTACGATACACGCGAGAGCATGACATCGAACAGCGAACAGTTCTATTATATGCCAAAGGACATCTCGCTCGATGCCAATGGCAAGGATTTGAATGCACAGCACAACATGATGCTGCTCAGTATCACCACCCGTTTGGGACTCAATGTCAGCGGTCTGAATTTCCTTGGTTCAAAGACATCGGCAAAGATTGAGGCCGATTTTGCCGGATTCGGCACAAGCAACACAGTGCTCCGCATCAGACAGGCATACGCAAAGATGGAATGGAAGCACAACCACCTGCTGGCGGGACAGGCATGGCACCCTATGATGGGCGATATGATGCCCGATGTATTCTCGCTTGAGACCGGCGCTCCATTCACACCATTCAGCCGTTCACCACAGCTACGCTATGATTTTGTGTGCAAGGGCATGACTTTGACAGCCACAGCACTCTACCAGTTCCAGTACACATCATATGGCCCCGACGGAGCATCGTTCAACTACGCACGCAACGCCGTTGTTCCCGAGGTTTACCTGCAGGCGATGTACAAGAACGGAGGTTTCCAGATTGGTGCCGGCGTTGACATGCTCACCATCAAGCCACGCCAGAGCTACAACTGGAATGTAATGGAATACAGCCCCGTACTTGATGCCAACGGCAACCAAATATTTGACGGCGAGGGCAACCCAATAACAGTCGGCAATCAAGTAACAAAGACATTCAAGTGCAACGAAGCACCTGTTATCAGCTTCACTCCAACACTCTTTGCATCGTACAAGGCCGACCGTTGGGGCATCAAAGGCCGTGTGACATACGCACAGAATGCCGCACATCTTAGCATGATAAGCGGTTATGCGGTAACAGATATCAACCAGGAGAACGGCGAACAGAAGTACAGCACACTCAACAGCATCGGCGGTTGGATTGACGCGACCTACAAGCAGCCATTGAAGAAGGGACACCTCTTGTTCTGCTGCTTTGCAGGCTACACCAAGAACCTGGGCTGCGAGAATGACATTGTCGGCGCAATATACATGCGTGGCGAGAAGAATATGGATTACATGTGGCGCGTTGCCCCAAGTATCCTCTACACACACAACGCAATGCAGATTGGCGTGGAGTACAACCCAACCACAGTCGGTTACGGCAAGCACGATGGCGACTACAAGATGTACAACCCACACACAGTAACCAACCACCGTATCTGCGCAATGTTGAAGTACAATTTCTGACAACAACTTAAAACCCTATAAAATATGAACAAAAAAGTTTTGACATTAGGCCTTATGCTTATGGCCGGCTTGGGTGCAACAGCCCAGGTGAGCCTGGTAAACCCTGTTCCACAGGAGATTACAACGGCTGCAGAGAAGACACTCTTTGATGCACCTGCTGCATGGCGCATCAATTCTGCAAAAGAACACAAGAGCGGCTACATCTATGACGCTCTTGCTACAGCATCGCCCGAGATTGCAAAGAAAGCTGACTTTAAAGTAACTTTGGGAGTACGCGGCGAATTCAAAGTATGGAAATACAAGAAGAACATCCCTGAAAAAGCCGAGGGTTACTACATGAAGGTAACCGATAAGGAGGTTGTGATTGCAGGTAATGACGAGAAAGGTCTCTACTATGGCGTGCAGACACTCCTTGGCATGATGAAGGATGGCAAGCTCGAGGCTTGTACCATTAAAGACTGGCCCGATGTTCCTTTCCGCGGAACAGTAGAGGGTTTCTACGGTACACCATGGAGCCATGCAGCACGCAAAAGCCAGCTCGAGTTCTATGGCCGCAACAAGATGAATGTATATATCTATGGTCCTAAGGACGATCCCTGGCACCGCGACAAGTGGCGCGAAGCATACCCCGAGGCCGAGGCTAACCGCATTGCCGAGCTCGTGAATGTAGCAAAGGCCAACGGCGTGAACTTCTACTGGGCAATCCACCCGGGCGTTGACATCAAGTGGAACGACGAGGACCGTGACCACCTCATGGCAAAGCTCGAAATCATGTATAACCTTGGCGTACGCTCATTCGCAGTCTTCTTCGATGACATCTGGGGCGAGGGTGCAAAAGCCGACAAGCAGGCAGCCCTCTTGAACTACATCGATGACAACTTTGTACAGGTGAAGAAGGACGTGGCTCCACTCATCCTGTGTCCAACAGAGTACAACAAAGGCTGGGCAAACGAGAAGGGCGGTTACTTGCGTACACTCGGTGCTAACCTCAACAAAGGTATCGAGGTGATGTGGACCGGCAACTCAGTTGTAGCTTGCATTGACAAGCCAACTATGGAGTGGATCAACGAGCGCATCGAACGCAAGGGCTACATCTGGTTGAACTTCCCTGTAAATGACTTTGTACGCGACCACATCCTCATGGGTCCCGCATACGGCAACGGCCTTGACATCGCGACCGATGTATCCGGTTTCGTAAGCAACCCAATGGAATATGCCGAGACATCAAAGATCTCTCTCTATGGTATTGCAGACTACTGCTGGAACATGGAGGAGTATGACTACAAGAGCAACTGGGAAAAGAGTTTGAAGGATATTCTTCCAAGCAACCACGAGGCATTGCGTATATTCGCTCTTTACAACAAGGACCTCGGCCCCAACGGTCACGGATTCCGTCGTGAGGAGGGAGAGGAGTTGAAGGAAATCGTTGCTGCTGTTGAAAATGGCGACTTTATGGGCGTAGCAATGCTTAATGTAGCATGTTGCGAACTTGAGATGGCCTGCGACATCCTGCTCAATGACAACAGCAACCCACAGCTCTTGCACGAGTTGCGTCCATGGCTCATCCAGGGCAAGAATCTTGCAGCATACGGTAGAGCTGTCTGCACAATGAAGATGTTTGCAAACATGCTTGACAACAGCGAATCGGCAAGCCCATTCATCAATTTCGAGAACCTCTACAACCAGGCACGCTCATTGCAGAAGCAGATGTTCGATTTTGAGAACAACAAGGCAATGCGTCACCCATACCAGATTGGTACAAAGCTTGGCACAAAGGTATTGTTGCCAACATTGAACAAACTGTTCACAGCTGCGACCAAGGAGTATAACAGCATCCACGGTACCGACTTGAACACTACAGCCGAGTACAACCCGTTCAAACTCACATCAACAGTTACACAGCTTGCACTTCTCCCAGTGAAGCTCAATGGCGACAGAGTGGAGGTTGCATCGGCACTTGAGGTAATCAACTGGCAGGCTGGTGGCGAGTTCATGATTGAGAGCGAGACTCCTGTGACATTCCAGGGTATGGACTTCAACTTTGGTGTTAACGGTGTTGCAAAACATTTCCGTCTTGAAATGTTTGTTGATGGTGCTTGGCGCGAGGTTGGTTTGTTGCACTACCGCGAGGACGACCCTGTTATCCACACAGGCAACGAACTTGGCGGCATGACAGCAACCAAGCTACGCATCACCAACAAGAGCGGCGAGGAGCAGAAGGTATACTTCAGAAGCTTCAGCTTTGTGAAAAGATAAGAAATACCACCCATAAACGAGAAAGAGCACTGCAGTTGGCAGTGCTCTTTCTCGTTTATTAACAGCAACATCAATAGTTTTCTATAATACCGTAGTGTATCCTTCCATGTTTTGATTTGAAGAGCTTGCAATCCTTGAAGATGGTGTCTGTTATCCAATAGGCAAGTTCAGCAGAAAGAATACCTATTGCAGCACCCACAATCACATCACTTACATAATGACGGTTATTCAACACACGCATCACACCCGTAGCTGTCGCAACGGCATATCCTGCAATCGGTATCCACACACTTCTGTGACCATACTCGTGTGCCAGAAGAGTGGCACCGGTAAATGCAGCTGCAGTATGTCCTGATGGGAAACTCGCATCTGCTCCATTGGGGCGGGTCCTGTTTATGCTGTATTTCATTCCGTTCACAACACCGGCCATTATTATTGCAGCAAATGCATCGGCTGTAACAATCTGGTAACGGTTCTTGCTTACGCCCTTCACACCGCAAAGACCCATTGTCAGGTGCGCAGCCCACGGAATATATTGTATATAATCGTCAAACTTCAGCTCAAAACCGGGCATATTTGTCTGTACGCGGTCACATACATAACTATCAAGCGGAATCAAAGCCAAACCTACCGCCGCGAGGGGCAATGCTGCACTGAAAGAGTGATGGGCATAGTGAAGGTTGATTTGCTTGTCTGTTATTGCAGTGGTTGCATCAGGTTTAACCACATTGGATATATTCAAGGAATCTGTTTGTGCTGTGGCTGAAAGTGTTCCCAACAGACACAACAGGATGATGAGATGTTTTTTCATAGTCGTCTTATCAATTGGTTGCCGATACCGTCATCGGCAATGACAAAGCAAAAGTAATCAAATGTCGGGAATAGTACAAATGAGAAGCAAGGATAGAGTTTGTATACGACAAAAGTTCATCTTCGTCAATAGGGTGCGAATAAAATGCAAAGTTCAAGGCTTGCGAAGGCTTTAAAACCGCAGTTTACTAAACGTAAATGAGGATTTTAAAGACGAGCGTAACGCAGAAAACTTGTGCAAGGGAGTTAAACACAAAGTTTACTTTAATGTTTAACAACGAGTGCAGCCAAGTTTGGACAATTATCAAATTTGCTTTTTAGTCGCTCACTATACTATTTGTGATTATACTTATACAACTGCCAAGTATTCACCAAATTGTGCCACAGCGAGTAGAAACCGCCGGCAATGGCAGTGACTGGAGTAAGGAAGGTATAGGCAAACCAGATAGCGAACACAGTGTTCTTCTGCCCCAATGACTGGCCACCGGCAATGACCTCGCCGTTGCGACGCCCGATGTAACGGCCGAAAGCGAACTGCACAAGGCAACAGACCAATGAAACGACAGCAATGCCTGCCATAACCCAAACAGATAGACTGCTGTGCGCTATAGCACGCGATGTCATTGCAATGGCAAGCGACAGTGCCACAAGCCACAGATAAAATGGCAAGTTGCGCCCCTTGGTAACAAGTAGAGAGTGCAGGCGTGGCATGAAGCGACGCACCAGTTCGGCGCACAAAAGCGGACAAAGCAACAGCGGGAACACCTTGCTCATGATGAGCAGAAACGATGCTGTGAGTGACATACCCTCTACGGGGTGCGACATTGCAAGCATAAGCGGAGCAACAAGTGCCACGGCAATGTTTATCTGCATTGTATATGAGATGAGCGAGGCGGAGTTGCCGCCCAGACGGGCAGTAATGACAGCAACAGCCGTCGCTGTGGGGCATAACAGACACATCATTGCAGCCTCAAGCAGCACACGCACAGTCTCGGACATATTCGGCGAAAAGGCTATGGTAAGTGATATGGCAATGAAAGATAGTATCTGGAATGCGAGCAGCCACAAGTGCCACCTCGCCGGTTTCAGTTCCTTTACCCTCACCTTGCAGAAGGTGACAAAGAGCATGGCGAATATCAGCCCCGGCTGCAGATATGAGATAACCGACGACACAAAATCATGGGTACCATCGAACAGCGGGATGTTGGTATATAGCAGATACATCACCACTCCACCAAGCATTGCAATGGGCAGCGACCAGTCGCGCAGGAACTTATGCAGCCTCATCATCTACCCCCCTCAAGTGAACGCCACGCGCGCGGCAAACAATCGACAACATCACCTGCAACAAGTGCAGTCTGCCCCTTTTCGGCAGCAGCTATGTCACCGGCAAGTCCATGAAGATAGACCGCAAGGCGTGCGGCATCGGGTGCGGCAAAACCCTGCGCAAGCAACGAAAGTATGCAACCGGTGAGCACATCGCCACAGCCGCCCGTTGCCATTCCGGGATTACCGGTACTGTTGAAATGGAATGTTCCGAGTTGGGTAACGACAACCGTGTATGCCCCTTTGAGGACTATTGTCACGCCGAATGTCATTGCATAGGCCTGCGCTGCCTGCAAACGCACATAGGAACTGTCAGTAGCACCGAACAGGCGTTTGAACTCGCCAATGTGGGGTGTTATTATGCTGCCATGTGGCAGGCACTGCATATATTTTGGATTGCGTGCAAGGATGTTGAGAGCATCGGCGTCGAGCACCATAGGCACTTCGCAGTTGTCGATAAGTTTGAGCAGTGCTGCCTCGCTCTCCTTGCTCTGTCCAAGACCGGGACCAACCGCCACAGCACTGTAACGCGAGGTGTCTATTGAATCACTGAAACATGAGTCACAACTGTCAATGCTTGTCATTGCCTCGGGAACTGCAACCTGCACAATGGAGTTGTTGCACGACGGCACATGCACGGTGAGCAATCCAGCTCCACAGCGCAATGCCGCACGGGCGGCAAGCACCGACGCGCCTGCCATTCCCCTTGAACCGGCCACAAGCAGGGCACGACCATAGTTCCCTTTATGTGCATGCTTTGCACGGGGCTGGACCAATGGCAATATATCCTCCTTGCAAGTGAAGAAAAAGGGAGAGGGAGTCTCGTCTATTGCATGTTGTGACAATTGGATGTCAAGTATCTTGAGCTCGCCAACGAACATTTCGTTCTCGGCAAAGAGTTGCGACAACTTGGGGAACTGCAATGTCAATGTGAGCGTCGCAAGCACAATGAGCTGCAACGCCGGTTCGTTGTCGCCACCAAGAAGCCCCGACGGCATGTCTATTGCCACCACATCGTTGTCACATGCATCAATGCCACGGATAACATCGGCAAAGATGCCACTGACCACAGGGCGGTCGAGGCCGCTACCAAAAAGCGCATCGACTATTACGGTATCAGCAGGGAGCGACGGCATTGTAAAGCCATCATGCATATGCACAACCGGCACATCAATGCCCTGCAGGCGTTCAAGGTTCACCGCGCAGTCGGGCGAGAGTTTTTCTTTCGGGTCTATGAGCCACACTGCTACACTGCAACCTGCACCGTGCAGCATACGCGCCACGGCAAGACCGTCGCCACCGTTATTGCCGGGGCCTGCAAACACAGCGAATGTGCGGCCGGCATAGCGTTCAAGGATAGTAGCAGTCAAAGCACGCGCAGCGCGCTCCATCAAGTCAATGGATGCCACTGGCTCGTGCTCTATTGTGTAGGCATCAATAGCCTTTATAAGCGGTGTATTGAAGAATTTCATAATTTACCATTACTGTCGCCCTGTCATCCTTGAGCACAGCGAAGAATCTAAAACGCATTTAACGAGATTCTTCAATTCATTAGAATGACAAGCCGACTACTTTATCTACAAAATACTTTTAAGGTATTCCAGTCCCTCCTTGTAACCATCGAAGCCCTTGCCGCAGATGGTCTTCTGCGCATAGAGCGAAACGAATGAAAAACAGCGGAACTCCTCACGGGTCGATATGTCGGTCAAATGCACCTCGGCGGTAGGCAACGCAACCGCCTTGAGTGCATCAAGTATCGCCACACTGGTGTGGGTATATGCAGCAGGGTTGATGAGAATTCCATCGAACACGCCATATGCCGCCTGAATCTTATCTACAATCACACCCTCGTGATTCGACTGGAACAGCTCGACATCGAGCGACAACTCTGCCGCACTGTCACGAATGAACTGCTGCAACGCCGCAAAGTTCTGCGCACCATAGAGCGCCGGCTCACGCAATCCAAGAAGATTGAGGTTCGGACCATTGATAACCAATATCTTTTTCATATATTAACCATGTATTTCGTTAAATAAATTAAGCGCACAAGCAGCACACTGCTATGTGCGCTTTAAATAAATTGGGGAGCATGCCCGGGGGGCATGCTGTTAGCAAATTACTGTGAAACGGGGCGTACGGAGTAACCGTAGAAGCGGTTGTAGTAGAGGCAGCCATGATTGCCGCTATTGGAGAAGTGCAGGCCGTGAGCGCTGCGAGTGTACTCGAAGTCAAGCGACGACGACCAGTAGCTACCGTCGCTACCTCTGCCGTAGGCTTCCGTAACGGTGCGATAGCCATTAGCGGGGAGGAAGATGCTGTTACCGTTGGGGCCGGTGACCTTGCAACCGTTTACGCCATTTTTGGTGGTCAAGGTCCAGGTACAGTTATCACATAGTTCGTCAAGTTCCGCCGAGGTAGGCATGCGCCAGGTGCCACCCCATTTTACATGGGCTACATCGTCCTGGGGGTCGAGAACAGTTTTATTGTCAACAATGCCATAGTCGCTGTCGATGCAATACTTGGTCATAATAAAGTGAGTGCCGTCACACCATTTGTAAGTGCTCCAATAGTAATTCTCTTTTTCCTCGGTCTCGCCCCAGGCGTAATAACCGCCGTATTCCTCGGGGGCTGATGCACCGACATTGCAGGTTGCCCACTTTACAGAAAGGCCAAGGTCAACATACTCGTATCCACCTATCTCTCCATCGGAGGAATATGAATACTCGGCAAACCTTGCAACCAACACTACATCATCGGTGACTGTAAATGTATATTCAGCATCGGTGCTGACAGAAGCATCGTTTACAAACCAACCGATGAAATCGCAGTCCTCATCAGGAGTAGCAATTACAGTTACCTCACTGCCGGGCAAAAATGCGTTGGATGTTCCATAGACATCTTTTATGGAAACACTGCCATTACCGGCACTATGTACAGAAACCACAGGACGCATGCTGAACTTTGC
>JAEIGA010005261.1_pt1 | contig 19834 bp, 13 predicted proteins | sample 9270691 | NCBI WGS metagenome assembly JAEIGA01 (sample SAMN17057246, study PRJNA624740) | gut metagenome | biome: biome; isolation source: fecal sample | host: Bos grunniens | place: China: Xizang | collected 2019 | reverse complement strand
TGACAGTAACACCATAAAATCAACGAACAATATGAAAAAGTACATCATCGCAGCATTGCTCTGCATGGGTCTCTTCTCGGCTTGCGAGAACCTTATCTACATCAACGGAGACCCCGGGGCAGATCCCGTGATGGGCATTGACCTCTCCTTCTTGCATGTGCCTGCCGAGGGTGACAGCGCCATCAGTATCAACATCAGCATATATACCCCTGTCGAGGGAGGCGTAGTCACTGCCGAGGCGGATCGTGAGTGGATCACCATCAAAGAGCTGACGAACGAGCGGGCCACCATAGCGATCGCCCCCAACCCCGCAGACACCACCCGCTATGGCCAAATCACCTTCTCTTACAACAACGAGGAGTGCATCGGCCTGTCGGTCGGGCAAGAGGGCAGAGAGGGGCGATAAGTGGGGGATAGCTTGCCTTTATAGCGGCTTAGTTATTATAGTAGCTATAGCAGCTATAGTTGCTATAGATTCTATACCGGTATAGATTCTATAGCGGCTAGCAGCGCAGCGGCTGGCCGCTGCTCCTTTTACTTGGTATCCAGTAGTGCTTTGAGGCGCTCTATCTCGGCTTGTTGCTCGTGGTAGCTCTTGAGAGCTCGCTGGCGCAGGTCATCGTAGGCTTGATGCCAGTGCTCGGCTTCGGCCCTGGCTGCTTGGAGGTGCTGTTCGAGGTGAGTCACCCTCCTTTCAAATGCTTGTACGCGCTCCTCGAGGGTGCTCATGAGGTCGTCCTGCTGCTTGCGATAGCCAGTGCGTGCCTTGTGCATGCGTTCCTTGATGCCGCCCTCCTCTATGAACTGGCGCTCGAGGGAGGCCATGTACTTGTTCATCATCGCGTCCACTTGGTAGCATAGGGTGAGTCCCACGTTGGCCATCTCCTCTGCTGTCCAGCGGGTGAAGTAGGGTTCGTATTCTGCTAGGCGGTTGTGAGCCTTGGTGAAGTCCTGCATAGGCTGGAAGCGCTCGTCCTCGGGGGCCCACACGGCGAGGTGGTGTGCCTTGAGGTAGTCGTCATAGTCCTGTCGCAGCTCGCCGATGCTTGAGCGTGCCACGTTGAGCAGCTTCAGCTCCATCTCGGTCGAGGTCTTGCCATCCTCTGAGCCCTCCACGATGTTCTGCTTGCCCGAGCGTGCCGCCTGCACCATCTGATCCACCGTGCGGTCTCCATGCTTGGGGAGGAAGCGCTCGCAAAAGACATAGGTCATCTGATACAGCACCTCGGACTTCTGATAGAACCACAGGTCCTGCCACTTGGGCACGCGGCGAAAGATGCTCTGCTCCTCGGGGACGGGGTGGGTAGCTTTGGGGGCTCGGCTCATGGGGGTTGTTTTTAGTGGTTATAGTATTTATAGTAGTTATAGTGGCTATAGCTTCTATAGGATTTATAGCTATGATAGTTGCTATAGCATCTATAGTTTTTTATAGCTTCTATAGTTTCTATAGTTCTATAGCTTCTATAGGATCTATAGTTTTAATAGTTTTATGGCTGCAAAGATATAAAAGCTATGCAAGTGGTGCAAGTTTCTCGGGAGAAATGGGTAGTTTTATCCTTTTCCTAGGTTACGAAAAGTTCATAAATAGGTTGGCATTGGCAGAGCAGGACTTTTTCAGTACATTGCAGAGGTACTTAGTATCTCTTTGTGCAAATTGCAGTCCAGAGCCTTCTGGACTCCAGTACTTAGCCTTCAGTACTGCAGTACTTAGCCTTCAGGATTGCAGTACTAAGCCCTCAGGATTGGAGTCCAGGGCCTTTTGGATTGCATCTCGGACAAACATTTTTATCAAGTGCAGGGTGCTGGCAATCTTGTCTCTGCCCTCGCTGGCTCTGCCAATGCCAACCGATTTATGAACTTTTGCATATAGCTATTGCGCTTTTTTTTATGTTCCTAACGCCTTGTATACCGAAATGTAGGACGGTGTCATTTCGGCGTTTGTGAAATTCAGTGTACCTTTGCCGGCTCAAAAAAAAGAATAGGTATTTTATTCATAAAATAGATGAACATGACAAGACAAAACATTCAACACAAGCAGGCCTACATCTGCCCTGCCATCGAGGTAGTGAACATCGACATGCAACAAGCCATCTTGGCGGGCTCACCAGGTACAAGCCAGATTGAGACCCTCGGAGAGAGAAAAGAGGACATAGAGTGGAGCAACGCTCGCCGAGGCGGTGATTGGGGCAACCTTTGGGAATAAGGAGACCCCCTCTCACTAAAAAGGGAGATAAATGGAGATAAGGGGAGTTAAAGGGAGATAAATGCCGAATGTCCTTTCGCGCGTAAAAACTATTGGCCTTTATCTTCCAAGGCGCGAAGCGCTAACTCCCTCTAACTCCATTTAACTCCCCCCAAAAAAAATCATAAATCATAAATCATTCCATCGTGAAGAAACTAACCTATTTATTCTCAGCCGTCGCTTTGCTCTGTGCCTGCGAGCAAGCTGACGTGATCGAGCAGCCCAACCAGGGCAGCACAACGAGTGGCGACCTCCCCGAGGTGATCTACGCTACTGTAGCTGACAGTAACAATGACACCACCAAGACCCGTAATACAGTAATTCACTACGAGACTGTCGTTTGGGACAAGGGCGATGCCATCGCCTACATCGGTCCCAAGACACAAAGGGCTAAGTACCAGTACGAGGGAGAGCAGCAAACCATTTCTGCCGAGTTTGTTCGGGTAGAGACCGACGACGTCGTGCCCGAAGGAGCCATCATGCCCTCGACACCCTATGCCGTGTACCCCTACAGCAGTGAGGTGCATTGCAAGAGTGTGGATGGTGCCGACGCTCTCGTGGTGAACTTCCCCGCCAAGCAGACCTATGCCCTCGGCTCTTTCGGTCGCGATGCCAATGTGATGGTAGCCGCGGGCGAAGATAGCGACGACACCGACTTCTACTTCCGCAACGCGTGTGGCTACCTTGTCGTCAAGCTCTATGGTCTGGGCACAACGATCAAGGAGGTCACGCTCTCCGCACTCGGTAGTGAGAAGATTGCCGGCAAGGGCTACATCACTGCCAGCCACGATGGCGTCCCCACGGTGACGATGACCGACGAGGGCTCTTCGACAATCACGCTCGACTGCAGCCAACGCGTAGAGCTGTATGAGTCCAAGGAGGCGGCTAACTGGTTCTGGTTTGCCCTGCCTCCCATGACCCTCAGCAAGGGCATAAGGATCACAGCGACCAGCACCAGTGGTGAGGTGTTCATCAAGCAGACCAGCAAGGCTATCGAAATCACCCGCAACGACATCCAGCCCATGGCAGCGCTTAAGTTTGAGCCAAACGCCCCCAGTGTGAACAAGCTGTGGTACACCAGAGCCGATGGTGAAACCACACCTATAGAGTTCTACGACTACGAAGATAACAAGAACCCCTTCGACGCTACCATCAGGAATCACTACTACGAATCGACAAGGGGCTACTTCGTCATCGAGTTTGAAACACCGTTGACCACCATCAAGGCCTCTGCGTTCCGCGGAACCGCACTTGGCACGATTAATATCCCCTCGAGTGTCACAACCATTGAGAAGGAGGCATTCAGAGAAACTCCGCTTACCGAGATTACCCTTTCGGGCAATGTGACCACGGTGGGTGTCGATGCCTTCTATGACTGTGAGCAGCTGACATCGGTAACCTTCGAGCGCAACCTGAGCAAGACTCCGCTCAAGATCGGATACTCCATCACTGGCACCAATGCCGATGGTCCGTTCTACGATTCGCCCTTGACCACCATCAACCTCGACCGCACTCTTGTGTTGACCGATGGTGATGGAGACCCCGTCACCCCCAATGACTGGGCCGAGGGACTCTTTGCCAACAAGCACTACAACGAAGAGGACTATCTCAGCCAGGGCGTGACTGTCACCCTTGGCGAATATACGGAGACGCTGTCGAACAACATGTTCAACTGGCTTCCCATCCAGACCCTCACCATCCCTGGCACGATGACCACCATCGGGAACGATGTGTTCAACGGATGCTCCAAGCTCACAAGCCTCACCTTCGAGCCCAGCCCCACAGGCGAAGCGCTGACCATCGGTTACAACACTGAGGATGAGGAGGATGGCCCCTTCCTCGACTCTCCGCTTGAGAGTGTGTATTTGGGTCGTGAACTCATCTATACCTTGGCTAGTGGCGACCTCGATGCAGATGATGAGGGCGTCTTCTCGGGACGCACGACCCTGGCAAACGTCACGCTCGGTGAGCAGGTGCGCACATTGTCAGACTACATGTTCTCCAACTCTGGCATCACCTCTCTGACCATCCCCGGCACATTGAACACGATCGGCATCAATGCCTTCTACGGTTGTGAGCAGCTGAGATCGGTGACCTTCGAGCCCAGCTTGAGCGAGACTCCGCTCCTGATCGGCTACACCATCTCTGGCAGCGAGGCCGATGGCCCGTTCTACGACTCACCCTTGACCACCATCGACCTCAACCGCGCACTTGTGATGACCGACGAAGAGGGCGAAGCCGTCACCTCCAACGACTGGGCCGAGGGACTCTTTGCCAACCAATACTACGAAGATGAGGACTATCTCAGCCAAGAAGTGACTGTCACTCTCGGCGAACAGGTGGAGGTGCTCTCGAACAACATGTTCAACTATCTGCCCATCCAGACACTCACCATCCCTGCCACGGTGACTGCCATCGAGAGCGATGTGTTTGACGGATGCTCCAAGCTCACAACGCTCACCTTCGAGCAAAGCGAAACGGCTCTTGAGATCAAGGGTCAGGACGACAGCGATGGTCCGTTCTACGATTCACCGTTGACCACCATCCATTACAACCGTAACTTTGCTTACAAGAAGGCAGATGGCGAGGAGTTTGTTCCCGCAGATGACTCAGAGGGTATCTTTGCCATAAGCACCGATGCCAAGGAGGCGGCAATAGAGGCGGCGACTACAGCGACTATTCGCATCGGCTCGCTCATTCAGACCATCCCCGACCGCATGTTCTGCAATCTTCCGATCACGGAGCTTACCATACCCAGCACAGTGAACGCCATCGGCAACAACGTCTTCAACGGATGTACCGAGATAGCCACACTCACCATCGACCACAGCACTGCAGACCTCACCCTGGGCTACAACACCGACGACACCGAAGGCCCATTCTATGAGTCTGCACTCGCCACACTGACCCTCAATCGTCAGATTAATTACCCCTTCACCGGAAAGCTGCCCAGCGATGTAGACGAGGGAGCGTTTGCTACTGATGATGGCACCTTGACCAATGTCACCTTGGGCGATCAGGTGACGACATTGTCTGCTTATATGTTTGCAAAAGCAGGAAAATCTACAGTTGACTACTTGAATAAGGTAACTACTATTCAGGAAGGCGTATTCTGTGATTCCCAAATCGAAAGTATCACCATCCCCAACACGGTTGAGACGATTGGAATGGATGTGTTTTATGGTTGTGAAGATTTGCACACGGTCAATATCCTGGATGGTACCAGTAATCTTACTATCGTATGCCAGTCTCGCGGCTTTGCAAAACTCCATGGTCCGTTCTATAATTCACCGTTGGCAAATGTTCATATCGGTCGTGAAATCAGGTATACCAGCGGAGGCAGTTCAACTATCTCTACAAATTATTGGGAGGGTGGTTTCCTCGCCACAGAAGAATGTGATGCCGTTGACGAAGTCACTGTGACCCTATCCGAACATGTGAGGACAATCTACAATTATATGTTTTCTAAATTAAAGTTGAAGTCAATCACCATTCCTGCCAGCGTCACATATATCGGATCAGGTGCTTTCATGGATTGCGATGACTTGAATACTATAGTGTTTGAGGATGGAGACACTCCCCTAAGAGTCACTAGTCAGTATGTCGTCGAAACCGTGACATTCTGGGGGCCGTTCTATGACTCACCATTGACATCGATCACCCTTGGTCGTGAGATGGAGTATTATAAGGGTGATGGTTCAGTTCCAGATGAAGTAAACGATGGCCTCTTTGCCAGTGAAGACAACGTGGAGTCACTCTCAGTGACCCTCACAGACAAGGTGAAGACCCTCTCTCCCTATATGTTTGCTGGTACATCGCTGAAGGAGATCACCATCCCTGCCAGCGTGACCTCTATTGGCAACGATGCCTTCACCGATTGCGATGACTTGCACACGGTAATCATCTCCGAGAGCGACGAACCCATCACCATCAGCACACAGAGTGGCGAGTGGGCTCCCTTCTACGACTCTCCATTGAGCACCATCAAGCTCTATCGCAATGTGGTGTACAAGAACGAAGATGGTGAGGACTTCACTCCCGACACAAAGAACGAAGGTTTGTTCTGCAACGAAGAGACGGGTAATGTAGCAAAGGTATCTGTCAGCATCGGTGCGCAAGTAAATGCCATCTCCGACTTTATGTTTAGCAAGCTCAACATCGAGGCCATCTGGATCCCGCAAGAGGTGACCTCGATAGGCAAAAGTGCATTTGCTGGATGTAGCAAATTCCTAGGATTGACCTGCAACCACACCACTCCTCCCACCCTGGGAGCAGGTGCTTTTGATGAGTGTGTCAAGTTCGGCTACATCAACGTATTGGAAGAGGCCAAAACTGCCTTCGAGAAAGCTCCCGGATGGAGTGACCACGCGTCAAAACTCACGACGTGGAAACCTCAAGATAACTGAACGAACAACTCGTTTTCGTACACGGGGGATGCGCACATGACGCATCCCCCGTCTTTTTTTAGCAAAAATATAGATGTTTGCCCAGAGTGCGGCACTACCATAGCATTGTCATGTCTACTGAGCAATCATGCATTCGGGGACTGTGGTACAAGCTGCTTTTTGACGCTTTTCGGCCTATTCAACGCATTGTATACCGAAATGTAGGACGGCAAGGCTTCGCGGTTATCATAGATAAAGGTATTTTTGTCAAAGATAAATAAGAAATAGACACCTATCGGATGAAGAAACTACTGGCACCTATCAGCATTGCTGTGGCACTGGCCTCCTCGTTTGCTGCATGCACACGGGGCGAGGATGCAAGCACACAGGGCGAGAGCACCTATCCCCAAGCGGAGTGGGACTACGCCAAGGCCATCCTCATGCATACCCCTGGCGAGGAACTCTTTGACGGGGTGGCCCACCCCTACGCAGGGTTGTTTGAGTACTACTTCGACGTGGACAAGGCTGCCGAGGAGCACCAAGGCTACATGGATGCACTGGAGCGCAATGGCATAGCGGTCTACACCGTGCATGAACTACTGGGACAGGTCCCCATGGAGAAGCTGCGTGACTGTGCACGACAAGCCCTCACCTACGACACCTCGGCCCTACCCGACTCGGCAGCTGCCGAGAACGAGGCCTACCGACAGAGCATCATCGGTCAAATGTCGCGTGCCGACCTCATCCGCTGTATGTTGCTGCGCCCCACGGTGAAGCTCTCGCCCACGACAAACAACACGGGGGTGGAGGCTACCTATACACACGACCCACTGATGAACCTCTACTTTACCCGCGACCAGAGCATCACCACACCTAAGGGGCATGTCATCGCTCAGATGAACTCGTCGCAGCGTGCCGATGAAACTCAGATCGTGGCATTATGCTATGAGCAGCTAGGGGTGGAGCCCATACTGACCATCACTGGCGAAGGGCGACTCGAAGGGGGCGACTACCTGCGAGGAGGCACCATCTCGTATATCGGATGCGGCATGCGCACCAACCTCGACGCCATAGAGCAGATGATGCGTGCCGACGCCTTCGGACACGATACGATAGCCGTGGTAGTGGACCACAAGTGGTGTCAGATGCAGATGCACCTGGACACCTACTTTAACATCATCGACAAGGACCTGTGCACACTCGTCGAGAGCCGCTACCTCGCCAAGGAGGGAGATCCCGAATGGGTCACCGTGGACCTCTACACACGACGCCCTGGAGAGAAGGACTACGCGCTGACACAGCGCGAGATACCCCTCGTGGAGTTTCTTGGGCAGAGAGGGTTCACCATCATACCCATCAAGCTCGAGGACGAGCTGCACTATGCCAATAACTTCCTCACCATCGGTCCGCGCCACATCATGGCCGTAGCAGGACAGTCAAAAGAGCTACAAGAGGCCCTCGCTGAGCACCACGTGAAGGTGGAGTGGATACCTCTGGAAACGCTCATCAAGGGATATGGAGCAGCACACTGCATGACACAGGTCATCAGCGCACAACTGGCCAAGTAAAAAGAAACTATAAACTAAAAAAATCATAAAAGATGACACAGAAATTACGTATCGTACTCGTGGGACTCGTAGCATGTCTCATGTCGCAAGCGACTTTTGCGCAGTATGCTGTGAGCACGCAGCAAGTGATGAACCATGAGCAGACTGCCCCCGTACGCGATGGTCAGCAACTGACCAATGTGGGTAAAACCATTATGTTCACTGGAGCATCGATAGCGATGATGGGACTCACGGTAGGTACGGTGAACACGATCATGGGTATCAGTGGTGATGATATCGATGTGTTCGTGCTGAGCACACTTATCGGTGGTTACTTTGGCGGTATGGTGGCCTTGACCGGATTGCCCTTCTACTGGTCGGGAAAGGCTGGGATGAAGCGTTGCGGCTCCTCGCTGATGACTATCAGCAGTGAGGGACAGCGTGGCTATGTGACGAACGTGGAGGCGGGCTTTGGATTGGCCAATACGCTGAGCATCCATGCTGCGCGAGGATATAACTTCAATGAGCACCTCTTCGTAGGTGGCGGTGTGGGCTGCTCGGGATACCTGTTTACGGAGGTGGATGAGGAATACCTCGATTATGTGGCTGTACCCGTATATGCTGACTTGCGCCTCACGGCTGGATCAAAGCGTGTGACTCCCTACATAGGCGGTCGCCTCGGATGTGATATGATAGGCTTCGACCTCTACTCGAGCATTGAGTTTGGTACTAACATTCGCAGTGCTGCAGGCTTGCAGAGCGAGTCGTGGTGGTTGGGTGTCAAGGCTGAATGCTTGGGACTGGAGCTCCACACGATGGGACTCACTGTGGGTAAGTCGTTCTGAGTGGAAAGAGAAAAGTGAAAGATGAAAATAATTAGTAACGTGATATAATAAGGTAAAAAAGATGAATGTAAACTACAAAGTGGACAATGATGTCCTGATCGTAACACTCGAAGGCAGACTCGACACTGAGGCTGCGACACAGTTTGACACTGACATGGCTGAGGTGAGCAAGGCAAACGCTCACACCGCGATGACTATCGATGCTGCAGGGCTGGAGTATGTGGCTTCGAGCGGACTGCGCTCTATACTCAAGCTGGCTAAGACGGAAAAGAACTTCAAGATTGAGAACGTGTGCTCGGCCGTATACAACGTGTTTGAGATGACGGGCTTCTCACGCATCATGAGCATCAGCAAGGCCTTGCGCAAGATTGATCTCGAGAAGTGTGAGCGCATCGGTGCCGGCGGCAATGGTGCCGTGTACCGCGTAAGCGAGGACGAGATCGTGAAGGTGAACTATAACCCCGACACCTATGAGGGATTGGACAAGGAGCTCACCAAGGCCAAGGAGGCATTCCTCCTCGGTATCCCCACAGCCATCTCATTCGACACCGTAGACTGCGGCGACGGCAAGCGTGGCGTGGTGTATGAAATCATCAAGAGCCTCACCTTGGGCGAGACCATGCAGGCTAACCCCGAGCGCATAGAGGAACTCACTGAGCGATATGTAGCAGAGCTCAACCGCCTACACTCGACCCGCACCGACCACCCCATCTTCGGCAGCGCCAAGGCTTTCTACGCCAAGCAGGTGGCCGACGCGTCAAAGTACTTCACCGAGGAGGAGGGCGAGCAGCTCAAGCTCATCCTCGAAGCACTCCCCGAGGGTGACCGCCTCGTACACTGTGACGCCCACCCCAAGAACATTATGATCCAGAACGGCGAGATGCTGTGGATCGACATGGAGGGTATGTCGGTAGGCCACCCCATCTATGACCTCATCTCTATTGCCGTAATCATCAACGGCATGCGTACCGATGAGATGATTCTCGGTATTGCAGGCATGACCAACGCTACGGTGGCCATCATGAAGCAGCACTTCATCAGAAAGTATTTCAAGACCGAGGACCCTGCAATGATTGAGACTTATGGCAAGATGCTCGACGCGCTGCGTCTCATCCGCACCGTATTTGCCATCGGCTTCACCTCAAAGAACACAGAGAAGTTCCGCCCTGCCATCATCGAGATGTCTCGTCAGGTGTTCTTCCCCAACATACAGAACATCGTGGGTGGTGTGAAATTCTTGGTAAACACTGTTAATACGCTCTATCCAGCATGAAGCGCTCGGCCTTTTTTAGTATCTTTGCATGCATTATAATTATGATGGTATCTTGCAAATCTAAAGTTGAAAACGTGGTGCCTACACTCGAGAGTCAGCAGATAGGCCTGACGAATGCTCATAATGCCCGTCAGCTCGGAGGCTATCAGATAGGTGACAAGAAGGTCAAGGCAGACCTTCTGTTGCGCGCAGCCCGCTTGTCTGAACTGACTGCGGAGGACTCTACCCTACTTGCCGACAAGTACAAGGTGCAGCGCATCTATGACTTCCGTGGCGAGAAGGAGATACTCGCTGCGCCCGACATCATCCCTCATGGAGCCAGACATCTTGCGCTGTCACTGCCCTTCGCCAAGGAGGAGGGAGGCAACAAGTTTGATGTCAAGGCGGGCGAGGAGCGCGACATCGTGAAGATGTTGCTCACCTATGCCGAGCACCCTGCTGTGCAGGCTATGTGTACGAGCATGTACGACATGATCTTCTTTGAAGAGTCCTCACAGGAGGTCTACCGCCAGTTCTTTGCTGACCTCGTGACACTCGACCCTGCTGATGGTGCCGTGCTGTGGCATTGCACACAAGGCAAGGACCGCGCTGGTTGTGCCTCAGCCATGTTGCTAGCTGCGCTGGGAGCCGAGCGTGACTTGATCATGACCGACTTTACCCTCTCGAAGCACTACTATGACCCGCACATAGCACAGATAGAGACCACTAACGAGGCGCAAGAAACTGCTCTCACGACACTCATCAGTGCCAACCCTGCCATCTTCGAGGCTACACTGGACAAGGTGGATGCTCGCTACGGCTCGCTCCGCAGCTACCTCACCGAGTGCATCGGCGTCACAGAGGAGATGATGGAGACCCTGCGCGAGAGATACCTTGAAAATTGAAAGTTGAAAATTGAAAATTGAAAGTTCGTGCAAGCGAGCGAGATGCAAGTTCGACTAAGTTATAGTTGCTACACTCGCTTGCTCGAATTGTGATTTAGTCAATATTGAAAAATTGCATGCTAGGATGGCAAATCAGAAATCAAAAATCATGAATCATAAATCAAAAGCATGCCTACTCTGCCTACTCTGCGCACTCCTCGTGCCAGGCTATGCACAGCAGATCACCTTTACCCCTCAGTGGATGCCCCAAAGCCAATTTGCAGGATACTATGCCGCACTGGAGAAGGGCTACTATGACGAGGCCGGACTTGATGTCACCATCAAGCACCCTTCGGCATCGTATAGCTCAATGAACATGCTCAAGGATGGGACAGCAGACATCATCACAGCTGAACTCATCAGAGCCATGATAGCGACAGACAAGGAAGTACGCCTCGTCAACCTCTTGCAGACCACCCAGCACTCGACACTGGTGCTTCTGTCGCGCATCGAGGGAGTAAGCCAAATGGCAGACCTCAAAGGACGCCGAGTGGGAACATGGAGAGCAGGCTTCAGCGAGATACCTCACATGATAGATGACGAGCAGCAGCTAGGCATCGAGTGGGTACAGTTTACCAACCCTCTCAACCTCTACATCTCTGGAGCTATAGATGCCGCGTTGGCCAAGAGCTACAACGAACAGGTGCTATTCGCAATGTCGGGCATCACGCCCGAGAGTGTGATCCGCTTTGCCGACATGGGATATGACTTCCCCGAGGATGGCTTGTATGTGACCGAGGCATTCTACAAGAAGTATCCCGAGCAATGCCGCTTATTTGCAGAGGCTTCGCGCAAAGGATGGGAATGGGTACGCAATCATCGGGAAGAGGCACTAGACATCGTGATGAAATATGTCAAGGCGGAAAAGGTGCCGACCAACATCTACGTGCAGAAGTGGATGCTCGAGGCAGTGCTAGCAGAGCAGGAAGATATCAAGGGCAAAGAGCCTTCGTACACATTGAGCGTAGATGACTTCGACAAGATCAACGCTACCCTACTCCAGCATGGCTACATCGCCAAGCCGATAATGTTTAACCGATTTGTAGGAGGAAACAAATGAGAATGGGAAAGAATAAGACTAAAGAGACCATCTCGGGCAGACTGATGGGGCGCGTACTCATCGTCTCGGCAATCATCTTCACGCTCACCTTTACGTTGTTCCTGCACATGGCGGCCAACAAAATGCGCAAGGAGGCTACCGTGCATGCCCATAGCGAACTATCCAACACCATACACCAGATTGATGCCGTGCTACGCTCTGTGGAGATTGCCGTAGAGAACACCGCATGGATAGTACCTCACCTCCTGGAGTCACCTGGGGCAATGTACGACATCACCAAGCGCATGCTCCAGAATAATGACTTTATCTATGGAGCCTCTGTAGCATTTGAGCCAGACTACTACAAGTCACAAGGCCACTACTTCTCACCTTATTCATATAGGGACGAGAACGACAGTATCCATTCGAAGCAGCTGGGCGATGACACCTACGACTACCACTACATGGACTGGTACCAGATACCCAAGCTCCTCGACCGACCCTACTGGAGTGAGCCCTACTACGATGATGGCGGAGGAGAGATGATGATGACCACCTACTCAAAGCCTCTTTACGACAACGAAGGCAAACTCTATGCCATGCTGATTGCAGACCTTTCGCTCGAGTGGCTCACCGACCTCGTTGGCGGTATACAGGCATTTGAAAACTCCTACAACCTCATGGTTAGCCGCAACGCCTCGTTCATCGTGCATCCTAAACGAGAGCTCATACTCAACGAGACCATATTCTCGTCGACCTATGGAGACACCGATAAGTCGCTCTCCAAGATGCAGGACGACATGATCAATGGACGTGCAGGAGAGGTGCTGAGAAACAATAAGGGAGGAAAGTATTTTGTCTTCTACTCTCCCGTAGAGACCACGCAGTGGACTGTAGCTATCGTATGTCCACGCAGCGAACTCTACGCCGAGGCCAAGACACTGCGCGGTGTGCTCATCATCCTTGGCATCATCGCTTTGCTGCTCATGATAGCATTCAGCTATAAGGGCATACGCAAGGTGGTGGCTCCCGTCGAAGAGTTTTCTGATGTGGCCAAAAAGATTGCTCATGGGGATTTCACCGCAGAGTTGCCACAGATAAGCTCCGAGGATGAGCTCAAGGAGTTGCACGACTCGTTCGAATACCTACAGCACTCCCTAGTACAATACATCGACGAGCTCAAGTCAACTACAGCCAATAAGGAGCGAATCGAGAGCGAACTACGCATCGCTCACGCCATACAGATGGGCATGATTCCCAAGATATTCCCTCCCTTCCCCGAACGCGACGACCTAGCACTGGCTGCACGTCTTGTGCCTGCGAAGGAGGTAGGAGGTGACCTCTACGACTTCTTTATCGAGGACGAGAAGCTCTACTTTATCATCGGTGACGTATCTGGCAAAGGAATACCCGCCTCGCTCGTCATGGCCGTCACCTGCAGACTCTTCAGAGCTGCTGCCTTGCATCACGACAAACCTGAAGAGATTATCACCTCACTCAATGACTCGCTATCCGATGGCAATGAACTGGGCATGTTCTGCACTGCTTTCCTTGGAATCTTAGACCTAAAGACAGGACAACTGAAATATTGTAATGCAGGTCACAATGCTCCTCTGATAATCAATGCTGATGGACGTGTAGCTCTGCTTCCTGTTGTACCCAACCTTCCCTTGGGTATGTTTGAGAACTTCCCTTACGAAGGGCAACAGATGGAGCTGGATAAGCAGACGATGATCTACCTCTTTACTGATGGAGTAAGCGAGGCCGAGAATACTGCAAAAGAGCTCTTCGGAGACCTACGCATCGAAGCACTACTACGACGCAAGGCTACACTGGAGCCAACCGATATCGTAGAAGCAACCTTCGGAGAGATACAAAACCATGCCAATGGAGCCGAACAAAGCGACGACATCACTGTAATGTGTATTAAATACTGCTAACGATTTATGGAAAAGTCAATTATATTAGCCAACGACATCTCTGAACTCGGTAAGCTCACTGCCTTCATCGACGAGGTGGGCGAAGCCTTCTCACTCGCACCCGACGTAGTGTTCAATCTCAACCTCGTCATCGAGGAAGCAGTGGTCAATGTCATCAACTATGCATACCCCAAGGAGGAGCATCAATACATATATCTCTCTGCCCAGTTGCACGAAGACTCTATCGTGCTCGTGCTCACTGACACGGGAAAGGAGTTTGACCCCACCCTAGCACCTGAGGCAGACATCACCCTCTCAGCCGAAGAGAGAGAGATAGGTGGGCTGGGCATCTTCCTTATTAGACAGATAATGAATGAGGTGCGCTATGAACGCATCGACGGAAAGAACGTCCTCACACTAGGAAAAAAACTGTGAATACAGATACGACAACAGACATCTCCAAGAGATGTCTGTTGTCGTATATATCCTCTCATACCGTGACACAAACCGGCTATGCGCCTTTGCACTATTTGGACAATAGCCCGCCCTACTCCTCTTCGTCAGTCAAGGTGCTCTCGATAGCCAATATCTTTGCCGACTGATCGGCAGGAAGCTCTTGGATGGAGCGTAGTTTGCGCTCGATGACCCTGGTGCGACGCCCCATGACCTCGTCGAGCTGTGAACCTGCTGTCTCGAGGTTTTGCTGCACCTTCTTGAGCATACCACCAAACTTCGAAAACTCGGTCTTCACAGCCGCCAATACTGTCCACACCTCGCTCGAACGTTTCTCAATAGCAAGGGTGCGGAAGCCCATCTGCAAACTATTGAGGATAGCTCCTAGCGTGGTGGGGCCAGTGACCATGACATGAAACTCCCGTTGTAGCTGCTCCACTAAAGCCGTGCGTCGGATTACCTCGGCGTAGATATTCTCGAAAGGTAGAAACATGATACCAAAATCTGTGGTATAGGGAGGGTCGAGGTACTTGTCGCGAATGTCGCGTGCCATCTTCTTCACCGTCTGTTCGAGCTGACGTGAGGCACTTGTAACATGGTCGACATCGCCAGACTCGTAGGCATCAAGGTATTGCTCATAGGCATCCTTGGGAAACTTGGCATCGATGGGAAGATACACGCAATCGAGTCCATCTTCCTTACCAGGGAGCTTGACGGCAAACTCGACGTACTCAGTTGCCCGCTTCTTGGTCTTCACGTTGGCCTCATACTGCTCGGGACTAAGCATCTGTTCTAACAATGCTCTAAGTTGCACCTCGCCAAAGGTACCGCGAGTCTTTACATTGGTGAGCACACGCTTTAATCCACCTACATCTTGTGCTAAACTCTTCATCTCTCCCAAGCCCTGCTGCACGTTCTCCAATTGTGTACGTACCAACTCAAACGACTGCCCTATGCGTTCGTTGAGTGTCTTCTGCAGCTTCTCCTCGACCATTAGTCGCATGTCGTCGAGACGGCGCTCGGTGGACTGGACCAGCTGCTCCTGTTGACGGGTCATGGCGTCGAGCTTCTCGCGTTGCAGCTCATTGGTAGTGAGTAGGTTCTGATTGAGGGTCTGCTGTAGCTGTCGTAGCTGGGTAGCTTGATTGGCCACGACCTCTTTGCGCAGGGCCTCTACCCTATCGTTGAGCTCCTTGCGATTCTCTGTAAGCTGCTCTCGCAGGGAACGGGTGAGCTCTTCGCGCACGAGCTGGAGCTGCTGCATGATGGGGGCTGACCGCTCGTTCATGATGGCACGTAAGGTAGACTCCAACGCACGGGGGTCTTCCTTTCGGCTCCTCTGAAGCACTACAACAAGGGTGATAACGTGGAGTACAATGACTCCAATCAGCAAGGCAGGGACTATCGTTTCCATAAATCTATGAGGTTATCTTTTCTTGACAAATATACATCGATTTATCGTGACACGCAATAGGGTATGAAAAAAACTGCGGTAGCACTCCGTGAGGAATGCTACCGCAAGGATTGTTGACGGATCGGATATTAAGCTACTGCTGAACCAATCAAGAACACACCTGCGAGGGCTACGATGGCGTAGAGCTCGGGGAACACGGCGAAGATCAAGGTCTTAGAGAACACGTCGTGACCCTGACCGATAGCTGCCATACCGTTGGCACATACCTGACCCTGACGGATAGCTGAGAACAAGCCTACGAGACCGAGAGCGAAGCCACCACCGAAGACAGCAGCTGCCTGGAGTGAGGTGATGTCGGCAGTGAGGATACCGAATGAGTTGAGCAAGAAGTAACCTGCGAAACCATACAGACCCTGTGTACCAGGAAGAGCAGTGAGCACGAGGAAGTTACCGAACTTGTCGACCTTCTTCAACGCACCGAGACCTGCGTTACCAGCGATTGTTACACCATAAGCTGAACCAATACCCGCAAGGGCAATCATAAGACCAATGCCAATGTAGGCAATCAAAAGATTTGAATCCATAATTTTAAGTTGTTTTTAAGTTGTTATTAATTATTGTTTTGTTTTCGTTTTCGTTATCGTTAACGTTATCACTTCTTAAACGGTTTGTAAGCCTGTCCGCCACCCTCGTAGCCCGAATTCTTGAAGAATTCCACAAAGGTCAAGCGCATGGGGTGCACCATAGAGCCAAGGATGTTCATGAAGATATTCAAGGCGTGACCGATGACGAAGATCAGGGCTGTCACGAGGAATCCTACGACGGGGATGTCTGGACTCATACCCACGGCCAAGCTGTTGAATACGCTGGCCAAGATACCGCCCGAGAGACCGAGGGCGAAGAGACGCACATAGGAGAGCACATCGCCCAGCAGGCCAGTCACCATGTTGTAGGCATCCCAAAGGCCGAGACCAATGTTGAGGAAGATGTTCTTGCCAGGGCTGTTGTAGAGCAGCACCATGCAACCTGCCACAATCATCAGCACCATAAACCAGGTAGCGCCCATAGAGCCAGTGAGCACACCTGCGGCAATGCCCACGAGGAGCAGAATCCAACCGATAGTGCTAACGGCATACTTGAAGCCGAGCTGGATGGTGAGGTTCACGGCCTTGAGCACCATACCGAAGAGTATCTGCACACAACCGATAATGAGCGAGAGGTAGAACATCGACTGATTGTCCTGGAAGAGCAACGCCTTCATCTTCTGGAAGAAGGGGAGGTCGATGTCGTAGAGGCTGAAGCCGAAGGCTGTACCCGTGAGCGTGCCACACACCACGGTCGAGAGACCGAAGAGGAACACCAGTGAGCTCTTGAACTCGGGGTTGATGAGTTGGAAGAGCTTGGTGAAGATGGGTAACGCCAGCATGATCAGGGCACCATATCCCATGTCTCCGAGGCAGAGGCCAAAGAAGAGCATGAAGAAGGGAGCGAAGAACATGGTGAGGTCGAGTTCGCCATACTTGGGGAGCATGTACAACTTGGTCAGCGGCTCAAAGAGTCGGAAGAACTTGTTGTTGCTCAGTTGGATGGGGATATCGTCCTCCTGTGTGGGGTCGTCGATCTGATAATAGTGACCTGTCTTGTCAAGGCTCTCGCGCAACTGCTGCAAGCACTTCTCGGGTGCCCAGCCCTGGAGTAGCATAAGCTTGTTGTCGGCCACACCATCGGCACTGAGGGCTACCTTGGCAAAGTTGATATCGGCCTGCACTGCCTCGTGAGCAGCCTTGAAGGTAGCAAGGTGGGCATTGGCAAAGGAAGCGATATCTGCATCGAGCAAGGCGATCTTAGCTGAGAGCTCGGCCATCTCTTTACTTAGTGCATCGAGCGACACCTGAGGCAAGCGACACAGCTCGGCCTCGATGCTGATCTCCGTACCAGGTGCGGTGACGGTGATGAAATACACCTTCGACTTGTCGCGGTTGATGACGATGGCATTGAACTCGCTCTCCCACTCCTCCTTATATAGGCGGTCGGCGCAGGCAAAGAAGTTGATGTCATAGCCAGCCTTGATGAGACGCTCTACCGACTGGGGCTCAAAGTTACCCCATGGAGCCAACGCCTGCTCGTCCTTGGCAAGAAGCTGAAGACGGGCCTCTGCTGCAGCCTTGTCAGCAAGGAGATGGTCATACTGAGCCAACAACGCTGAGGGCTCGGAGCACTCTGAGTTCTCAGAGACCTCTGACTTACTAGCCACCTTCTCCAACGACTCTATCGCATTAGCATAGCGTGAGAGCAGTCGCATCTGCTCCTGCACCTCCGCATTGTCGAGGGCACCCTGCTGCTTCTCGATGACATGAAGCACACCGAGGTTGCCCAAGCGTTCGAGGAATTCCTGATACTCCTTATAGAATACGAGGAACGTAAGTTTCTTCATTCTTGTTATCATAGTTCTTCCTCCATCTCGTTAAGTGCTTCGTCGGGGGCACCCACCGGCTCGGCACGTTTTTCCAACAGCGTCTTCAGGATCTTCTGTGACGACTTGGAGAGATTCTCCTCGTCCTCCATGAAGCGCTTGATCTTACGCACTGCATCTTGATATCCGGGTATCTGCACCTTCTCGAAGAGGTTCACCTTCTGGGTGGTCTTCTTACGGGCATGCTCGAGCAGCTCCAGCTTGGCCTCCATGAACTCGCTCGCAAGGGCCGTCTTGGCCAACCCCTGGAGGAGGTTGATACCATCGTAGTACCACTTAGGAGCACCGAAGAGGCTAAAGGGCCTGATGTCGAAGTCGACATCGCCCAGCACGGGAACGCGTACACCGGCTATCTTCTTCACATCAAGATGCACGTCCTTCACACCGATGAGCGAAGCGTCAAACTCGTTCCAAAGTGCAAACATGTACTCGTAGGCCTGAATCTGCTCTTCGAGCTGAGCCTCCAAGCGACGTACATCTTCCTTGCACTTCTTCACCTCCATACGCAGGGCACTCTCCTTATTCTTGATGATAGGGAGCGTACGCTGGCGCACCTTGAGCTGCTTCTCAATCTGCTGCAGGGACGTCTTGTTATATTGAAATTTTATAGCCACGGAAAATTATGTTATAATTTAATTATGAATTTTGAATTATGAATTTTGAATACAAAGTCCCATTATGCACATATTTATATAAATATACATCATGCAAATCAGAATTCAAAATTCATAATTCAGAATTGAGAAAATCAAAGATTTTCTTTCGGCCAGTACTGCTCTACCAACTCACGCTTGATGTTAACCTCCTCGGGCTGGAAGTACTTGCCAAACAAGCCCCAAGTAACGTCGAGCATCTCGGTGGTGTTGAGGTTGACGTCGATAGCCAAGAGCTGGTTTGAGTAATCCTTGGCAAAGTCGAGTGTACGCTCATCGTAGTCGGTGAGGTCGAAACCGTTCTCCATCTTGGTCTTCGCGTTGGCAGCATCAGCGTAGAGACGCACGGCAGCGTTCATCACCTGCGGGTGGTCCTTACGGGTCTTCTTACCTGACACGAGCTGCTTCAGACGTGAGAGTGAGCGGAAGGGGTCAACGATAACCTTACCGATATCGCTATCGCGACGGAGGAAGAGCTGACCCTCGGTGATGTAACCGGTGTTATCGGGTACGGCGTGTGTGATATCGCCACCCGAAAGTGTGGTCACCGCGATGATGGTGATCGAACCACCTGAGGGGAACTGTACGGCCTTCTCATAGATCTTAGCCAAGTCTGAGTAGAGCGAACCGGGCATAGAGTCCTTAGAAGGAATCTGGTCCATACGGTT
>JAEIGA010005260.1_pt1 | contig 19836 bp, 15 predicted proteins | sample 9270691 | NCBI WGS metagenome assembly JAEIGA01 (sample SAMN17057246, study PRJNA624740) | gut metagenome | biome: biome; isolation source: fecal sample | host: Bos grunniens | place: China: Xizang | collected 2019 | reverse complement strand
TCTCCACGAACCCGCCGTCGAACTTACGTGAAATCAACATTGTACAGCTCCCATTCATGATACGGACACACTCCTTTTAAAAACGTGAGCTCGATGTCAGAACATTTTGTTTTTCTTCGGAGTTATAGGAAAGTTATTATACTCACGTTTTTTACCCTTAGACAGACACCTGTTCGATGCCTCATGCTGTACCTCAAAAGGGGTGAGACTCTCACCTATGGTACACGTGAGACTCTCACCTATGGTATAGGTAAGACTCTCACCCCTTTCGAGGTTGTAAGCGGAGCTGAAAACAGGATGAATTTTGAGGACATCTGAAAGAGATAGAGATTGTTGTGAGTCTGGGGTTCTTCAGCCTTTAGCCAGACATTAAAGATTACGCAACTTCTTATACCGAACTCGCGTTGTTAAAGAGCCAACGAAGCATTTGTCTTGATGCAAAAAAAACGCGTCCTTTGCCATAAAGGACAATCGTCCTTCTCCATATCATTTTTTCGAGTCCATTGCAGCCTTTATTCAAATTCATTCCGCCAAAGACTTTCATTAACAAAACTGCATGTAAGGAGGGCTGATATTGTACGCTCACACACGATATGTCGCCGACATTGCACAAAACATAAAAATATGTGAGTTCAACGAATTCACGTTAAAAACAATGTAACACTTGCATGATTGTTCCATTTTTAAGATTCTTTCCACAAAAATACCACTCAATTAAAAAAAAAGAAGATAAATATTTGTTTTACAAATAGATTTTAACCACATTTGCAAAACATTAACTATTTTTATACTATTAAAAACATGAAAACCTCCCGTTTCATGCTGACAGGGATGTCTGCATTATCCCTTTTGGCCTTGTCATCATGCATTGACAATGCGTATGACTTAAGCGACATTGACACAACTGCAAGATTGCAAGTCAAAGAGTTAACAATTCCACTGAACCTCGACCACATCACACTGGACCAGGTGATAGATTTGGACGACGACAGCGAAATCGTCAAGGAGACAGACGCACAGGGAAATGTCTTCTATGCCATCAAGAAAGAAGGAACATTCAAGTCCGACCCTATTGATGTAGCTTCTTTCACCACTTCCAAACCAAGCATCAATTCCTCTGTCACAACACTTCACATATCAAAGGAATTCCAACTATTACCAGAATATATACCAGGCGGCATTACTGCGTACTATCCGATCAAGAGTAATCCAACAGAATTCACATCTCAAGCCAACAATATCGACAAGTCAATCAAATACATTAAGAATATAGGCGTTGAGACTAAATTTTCTACAAAAGTCAAGATTACAGGACTCGATGCCAAATTGATGTCACAAATCAAGTTTGAGGACGTAAAACTCAAATTTCCTCTTGGCCTAGAAGCCACCCCAAATATCGGAACATACAATCCAGAAACGGGAATACTGGATCTCTCAAGTGAAGACATCTCCCCTGACACAAATGGTGAAATCATTATCACTATGAATGTTACGGGCATTGATGCTACAGCCCCAAATGTCACGGCCAACTACAACGAACGGAATTTCACTTATCAAGATTACATCCAAGTTGTAGATGGACGAGTGAGCATTTACGCAGATTCCGAATTGCCATCTGAAATCACTTTTACTCAAGCGCCAAATGTAGACCCTATCAAGGTTACTTCCTTTACAGGAGAAATTGAATACAGCGTAGATGATTTCAACATCGACCCCGTCAACCTGAACGACATCCCAGACTTTCTCAACCAAGCTGGTACTGAAATCAGAATAGACAATCCACAAATCTACCTTTCTGTGACCAACCCAATGGCAAAGTACCATGCTTACTTCCGAACAGGTTTCAAACTTACATCTAAACGTGAAGGAAGAAGCCAATCATACACTTTAGACAATGAAGTATTCGAGACTCAGCCTACAAGCGCCGAAAAGCACTATTTTGTCCTCTCTCCCAAGGCTCCGTCCACACCATACGACGGATACCAAAACCCACAATGGGTGAAATTCAGCTCATTAGGCAACATTCTTGCTGAAGTAGGCGGCATACCAGCCACCATAGAAGTGGACGCCATCGACCCACAAATGCCACAACAAACGGTCACAGATTTCAAACTCGGCACTACGCTTGACGCCGTTTCTGGAACCTACGCTTTTTATGCGCCATTCCAATTCAAAGACGGTTCAAAAATCATCTACTCTGACGTCATTGACGATTGGTACGACGAAGAACTGGACAAGATGACCATCACCAAACTCAAGCTCAACTTCGACGGAACAACAGAAGTGCCATTTGCCATGAAACTGACCATCAAGCCTATTGACACAACAGGAAAGCCTATTGCTGGCGTGACATCCACAACAGCCATCATAAACAGCAAGGCCAACAACCAGCCTATAGAAATCACCATCGAAGGAAACATCAAAAACCTCGACGGAATCTCTATCGATGCTGAAATCGAGAACAAGGGCAACGACACAGCACTCGGTCCAAACATGAAGCTATTCTTCAACAACCTAAAAGCAACTGTTACAGGATATTACGAGGACGAATTCTAATCTATAAAAAACACTAAAACATTATGAAAACTATTAAATCCATCATAGCAGTTGCCATTTGGGGACTTGCATCTGCAGCAACAGCCCAGAATCTAAACTCTGGATATTTTACTGATGGCTACCTATATCGCCACACTCTCAACCCTGCTTTTGGCAACGACCAGAGTTATGTTGCCATGCCTGCATTGGGTAATCTCAATGTTGGGATGAACAGCAACCTTCGAGTTGACGACATCCTTTTCAATGTCAACGGAAGAACAGCCTTGTTCCTTAATCCGCAAGTAAGCACAAGCGAATTCCTTGACGGCATCCACGACAAAAACAAGATTACAGAAAACCTTAGACTTCAAATACTTGGCACAGGATTCAAGGCCTTCGGAGGATACAACACCTTCGAAATCAATGCCCGACAAGATCTCGGCTTGAACATCCCAGGTTCCTTGTTCCGTCTTGCAAAAGAAGGCATAGAAAACAAAACCTACGACATCAGCAATTTCAATGCTCACGCAGGCGGATATGCAGAAATTGCATTGGGACATAGCCGTCAAATCAACGACCAATTACGCGTTGGTGCCAAACTAAAAGTTCTGCTCGGCATCGCTAATATAGACGCAAACTTCAAAAAAGCGCAGTTGACACTTGGTGAAAACGAGTGGATTGGTATTACCGATGCTGAAATACAAGCCAGCATCAAAAGCATGAAATATGAAATAGAAGAAACAGAGCGTGGTCCAGAAGGCGAAGAAACCACACACAAATATGTCAGCGGACTTGACATTGACAGCTGGGGAATAAATGGTTTCGGTTTGGCATTCGACCTTGGAGCAGAATACAAACTCAACAAAAACTGGGCATTCTCTGCATCATTGCTTGACCTCGGCTACATTGGATGGAACAATAATTATGTAGCTTCCACAAACGGCGAGCGCCAGATAAACACCGACAAATACATTTTCAATGTCGATGAAGATGCTAGCAACTCTTTCGAGAACGAAGCAGATCGGTTAATGGAGGGATTGTCTGCACTCTATGAGCTCCAGGACAATGGCGACATGGGCAGCCGCTCCAAAGCACTTGCCGCAACCATGAATCTTGGTGTTCAGTATACACCTGACTTCTACGACAAGCTTTCGTTCGGACTGCTGAACAGCACACGTATGGCCGGAAAATACAGCTGGACAGAATTCCGTCTTTCTGCCAATGTGGCACCAACAAACATATTCTCAGCTTCTGCCAATATGGCTTTAGGCACCTACGGAACAAGTTTTGGCTGGCTCCTCAATTTCCATCCTAACGGATTTAACCTGTTCGTCGGAATGGACCACACTTTAGGCAAGCTCGCAAAACAAGGAGTTCCACTCTCAGGCAGAGCCAATGTTAACATTGGTATCAACTTCCCATTCGGACGCTAACCAACGACACCGTCTTTTAAGACAATCTTGGATAAAAGAAGAATGCGCATCCACTGGATGCGCATTCTTCTTTTATCTTTTCAAGGAGGAGGATACAAAATTTCATATGGAAAACAGCAACCTTAAATCCCTTTATACAAACTTATTAAACTTATTAAATAGCTGTAAAACAAACAATTTATCTTAAAGCCATTACCGAATATGCTACTATCACATAACGTACGAACTTGCCAATGAATGTCCAAAGAAGAACTCCCCAAACATTCGCACGAAGTATTCCCAATGAAATAGATATTGCCGTGCCAAAAGCTGGCAAAAAGGAGAACAAGGCAATCCATGAACCCTTCTTTTCCACATAATCCCTTGTCTTAATCAGTCTTTTTTCCTTAACATGCATCCATCGAGAGATTTGTTCCACACTACCTATACGCCCTATGTAATAATTAAATATAGAGCCAAGAACATTGCCTATCGTTCCGCTCATAACTGTAATCATAGGATCCATGCCCGTCGTAACCAGCAACGCGCCCATCACCGCTTCAGAACTAAACGGTACAAATGTTCCAGCAAGAAACGAGGCAAGCCCCATGCCCCAGTAACCATAATCGATGAAAAACTGATTTAAAGAGTCCATTGAATTAAATCCTTCAAATTAAACGCATGAAAAAAATCCGGCACATACCGATATACCCCAAAAGCCATTGCTATCAACAGCAAAACAAGACAATAAATATGAGAAAATTTTGTGTGGGTCAGCGTAAAATAATGTCCAAAGACAATTGCAGTATCTATCAGAAGCAATAAAAGAAAAGTCCAAAAAAGATACGGAAAGTAAAGTATTAAAACAGATATGTATATTCCATGAATTATCAATGAATTATACAATATTCTTGTACGCGTTTTATCTTTTAGCCTATTAACAAAAAAATCTATCGTACCCGATACAAAAAGTATAAGAACAAAACCAAAAGTCAACATATTTCGAACGTCCAGAAAAGCACAGACTCCCCATTTCACATCAACAATAGAGCACACATGTGCCAAGAAATCAGGCCACAATCCCTGCACGAAAGCCACCCCTGCATATATCCAATAAGGCAAAATCAATGCCAAGACAGATGCCGCAAAACATCTTATCGAAAAGGTTCTCAAATAACTTTGCAGAAACCAATACAAAGGTGTCAGCCACAACATTTTAGGAAACACCAATGATGCCAGCGATATCAGCAAAAAAGTTTCAAATGCATATATCGGGTTCGGATGCTGATAACTCGCCATCAATGGGAAATATGAAAGCAGCACAAGAAACATCACCACGCTGCCCGGCTGAAAATCCAAACAGGGATATAAAAAAAGCAACAACAGCACCAGCATACTGCTAAGCATACGCGAATTAACCCGCAACAAAACATTGGCGTTATTTAGTTCCGCCATCAGATAGACAACCAAAGCCACACAGCCAATACCCATACCCTGTGCCCAATAACCTTCCTTCAGAAAGCGGGGAACATAGTCCCACAAGCCATATTCCACACCCGAAAAAGACATGGAACATTCTTTCACTGGCAACAGAACCCATACAACAAATGCCACAGCACTCACCACTGGAAGTGTTGCTTGAGCATCTGCAATATGTTTTTGGTACTTGAAAATCATCTATCACTAATTCTCTTCAACAGCAAATGAAAGGATTCCTTGACTATTAAAAACATTTCGGCTACAAAGTTAACAATTAAATCACAATTCATGAATTATAAGTCATAAAAATGCCTAACAGATTGCTACTTTATGAAATAAAAACATTACCTTTGCATCGAGTTTGTACAAAATCATTTTTGATGAAGCATCTTTTTATTGAGACTTATGGCTGCCAGATGAACGTGGCGGACAGTGAAGTTATTGCCTCTGTCATGAAGATGGCAGGATATGAAACGTGCGACTCTTTTGACCAAGCAGACGCCATACTCCTCAACACTTGTTCCGTGCGCGAAAATGCGGAAAACAAAATTTACCATCGGTTGGAATCACTCCACGCCCTTCAGAAAAAAGGGCGCAAACTCATTATTGGCGTAGTGGGATGCATGGCAGAACGCGTCAAGGAAGATTTAATCAACCAGCACCATGTTGACATCGTTGCTGGCCCCGACTCTTATCTTTCACTGCCTGAACTTTTTGCGGCTGCCGAAATGGGAGAAAAAGCCATCAACATAGAACTCAGCACAACAGAGACCTACCGCAATGTCATTCCCGAACGCATTTGTGGCAATCGTATTAGCGGATTTATCAGCATTATGCGCGGATGCAACAACTTCTGCCACTATTGTATAGTCCCCTACACTCGCGGCCGAGAGAGAAGCCGAGAAGTAGATAGCATATTGAACGAAGTAAAGGATTTGCAAAAAAAAGGTTATAAGGAAGTAACACTGCTCGGGCAAAATGTCAACAGCTACCAGTGTGGCAACATATGTTTTCCTCAGCTTCTTGCCATTGTTGCCGAAGCCGTTCCCACCATGCGAATCCGCTTTACGACCTCCCACCCCAAAGACATGAGCGACGAAACGCTGCAAGTCATTGCTGCACATCCTAACATTTGCAGACATATCCACTTGCCTGTACAAAGCGGTTCCAATCGCATCTTGAAACTCATGAACCGAAAATACACACGAGAATGGTATCTTGACCGCGTTGCCGCCATCCGCCGCATCATCCCTGACTGTGGACTCAGCACAGACATTTTTGTCGGCTATCATTCAGAAACAGAAGAAGACCATCAGCTCTCCCTTTCCTTGATGCGCGAATGCGGATACGACTCTGCTTTCATGTTTAAATACTCAGAGCGTCCAGGAACTTATGCATCAAAGCACCTTCCCGACGACATTCCCGAGGAAACAAAGATTCGCCGTCTTAACGAAATGATAGCCTTGCAAAACCAGCTGTCAGCGGAGAGCTATCAGAAAGACATCGGCAACACCTACGAAGTTCTCGTCGAAGGCGTTTCCAAACGCAGCAATCAGCAGCTATTCGGACGCACTTCACAAAATAAAGTTGTTGTTTTCGACCGCGGCAATCATCACATCGGCGATTTTGTGCGTGTGAAAGTGACGGAGTCCAGTTCAGCAACCCTTAAAGGTATCGAAATCAATGAGTAAAAATAAACATTCCATCTTCAACACCCAGTTTATCACGGCAACCATCAGCACGACTTTAGTTCTCGTGTTGCTTGGCACAATAGTGCTCTTTGTCATCACGGCACAGAACCTCTCCACTTTTGTAAAAGAAAACATCAACGTGAGTGTGCTCATCAGCGACGAACTGAACGAACAACAGATCAACCAGATGAAAGCAGAGATTCTCAAAGCGCCATACACAAAAAACGTTGATTACATTTCAAAAGAGCAAGCACTAGAAGAAGAAATCCAGGCACAAGGTATTGATCCCACAGAATTCATAGGAGTCAACCCATATACCGCCTCTTTCGAGATAAAGATAAATGCCACACACGCAAACCCAGACAGCGTCACAGCAGCGGTTCAGGAACTCAAAGGAAACTCTAACGTCGTAGATGTCATTTATTCCAAAGACCTCATCAAATCTGTCAACGACAACATCCGCAAAGTAAGTATCATCCTGTTCATCATTGCAGCGCTGTTCACTTACATTTCGTTTGCACTCATCAACAATACGGTACGTCTTACCATCTTCTCCAAGAGATTCATCATCAACACAATGAAACTCGTCGGAGCCAGTTGGAATTTCATACGCCGTCCTTTCTTGGCACACGGATTTACCCTCGGCATAGTTTCAGCAACCATCGCCGACCTGCTCATCCTCGGAGGACTTTATTGGCTCTACAAGTTTGAGCCACAGATGATTGCTATCATCAACATGAAAGCAATCGTCATCGTATCTGCATCCGTATTTTTCTTTGGCATCATCATCACATTCCTGTGCACATTCTTTTCAATCAATAAATACCTGAGAATGAGCAGTAATGCGCTCTACTACATATAGAAAATTATTAAAAACAATCCAATAATGAAGAATTTTGCTTTCACAAAAATCAACTACATCCTATTGGCTATAGGATTCATTATCATCATCATAGGTTTTGTTCTCATGTCAGGAGATTCCACAACAGAAGAAGCCTTCAATCCAGACATTTTCAGCGACACACGCATCAAAGTGGCTCCTATGGTATGTCTATTCGGTTTCCTCTTCGAAATCGTCGCAATCCTTTGGCCAGCCCGTAAGAACAAACAAAAATAAACAAGTAAAACTCCGAAATTTCTTTTTCCCGAATCATCATGACTTGGATCCAGACCGTTATCATCGCCATCGTAGAAGGACTCACTGAGTTCCTGCCAGTTTCATCTACAGGACACATGATTATTGCCCAAAACATTTTAGGAGTAGAAAGTACAGATTTCGTCAAAGCATTCACCTTCATCATACAGTTCGGAGCCATACTTTCCGTTGTGTGCCTCTACTGGAAACGTTTCTTCCAGCTGAACAACACCCCTCTTCCAGAAAGGGCTACAGGTTTCAAGAAATTCATCCACAAATTTGATTTCTACTGGAAACTTTTCATTGCTTTCATTCCTGCAGCCGTTCTCGGATTACTCTTTAGCGACGCCATCGATGCCATGCTTGAACGCGTTGAAGTTGTAGCCGCCACACTTGTTATCGGTGGTGTATTCATGCTGTTCTGCGACAAGATATTCAACAAAGGCAGCGAAGAGACAAAACTCACCGAAAAGCGCGCCTTTATGGTCGGACTTTTCCAGTGTATCTCCATGATACCAGGAGTTTCACGTTCAATGGCAACTATCGTTGGCGGTATGTCACAGAAGATGACACGCAAAGACGCAGCCGAATTCTCTTTCTTCTTAGCCGTACCCACCATGTTCGGTGCTACAGTTTACAAAATGTACAAATTGCTCAGCGAAGGAGGAACCGAACTGATTGCGAACCATCTTGACACCCTCATCATCGGCAATGTTGTCGCTTTCATTGTAGCGTTACTTGCCATCAAGTTCTTCATCAGCTTTGTACAGAAATACGGTTTCAAAGCCTTTGGATGGTATAGAATCATCGTTGGCGGTATCATCCTCGCCATGCTCTTCACCGGACACGAACTCACCATATCATAAACCAACCAACAGACTTTCAGCAATATGAATCCACAGGAAGGTGAAATTCTCATTTTCAACAAGCCCTACCGCTGGACATCGTTCAACGTAGTGGCAAAAGTGCGAGGCGAGCTCTCGCACCGACTGGGCGTAAAGAAACTGAAAGTCGGACATGCCGGAACACTCGACCCCCTCGCGACAGGCGTCCTCATCATCTGTACAGGCAAAAGTACCAAGAGAATAGACGAGTTGCAGGCACACACAAAAGAGTACATTGCCACCATCAAGCTCGGTGCCACCACTCCCTCTTTCGATATGGAGACTGCCGAAGATGCCACCTTCCCAACAGAACACATTACCAGAGAACTAGTTGAAGAGAAGTTAACATCCTTCATGGGGCGCATCGAACAAGTACCACCCACCTTCTCTGCCGTTAAAGTCGACGGGAAACGCGCATTCAAATATGCCCGACAAGGAGAAGAAATAGAACTCAAACCCAAGATTCTAGTTATCGACGAATTGGAAATACTCCACTTCGGAGAAGTTGACAGCAACACCATCGTTACCAACGACGACCCGCGGGAACGCATCAAATACCAAAACGAGAATCTGACAGGCACCCACCTGTCACTCACCATTCGCGTGGTATGCAGCAAAGGGACTTACATCCGCGCTTTGGCACGAGACATCGGTCTGGCTCTCGGTTCTGGCGGCTACCTCACAAGCCTTGTCCGCACTCGCATAGGAGATTACAAACTACAAGACAGCATGGACATCGAGCAGTTTCCTGCATGGCTTGACCTGCAAACATTAGAGCAGGAGAAAAAACAATAACCCAACATCGAAAATTGTCAAATTGCAATAAGATATGAAGCTTTCACAATTCAAGTTCAGACTTCCAGACGAGAAGATAGCACTCTATCCTCGCACTTACAACCCCGAAACAAAGTTATATAATCGCGACGAGGCCAAACTCATGGTTGTGCACAAGAAAACAGGCGAAATCGAACATCGCCTATTCAAAGAAATCACTGAATATTTTGAAGAAGGCGATGCTTTTGTCTTCAACGACACCAAGGTTTTCCCTGCTCGTCTCTATGGAAACAAGGAAAAAACAGGTGCACGCATCGAAGTGTTCCTGCTCCGCGAACTCAACGAAGAACTGCGCTTGTGGGACGTGCTCGTCGATCCTGCACGAAAGATTCGTATTGGCAACAAACTCTACTTCGGTCCAGACGAATCGCTGGTAGCAGAAGTGATTGACAACACCACTTCTCGCGGACGTACCCTCCGCTTCCTCTACGACGGTCCACACGACGTGTTCAAAGAGACCCTGTATTCACTTGGCGAAGCACCTATCCCCGACGACATCCGTTCACTCCGTCCTACAGAAGAAGAAGACCACGAACGTTTCCAGAACATCTTCGCACGCCACGAGGGAGCCGTAACCGTCCCTGTGACAGGCCTCCACTTCTCACGCGAGCTCATGAAGCGCATGGAAATCATCGGTATAGAGCAAGCCTTCATCACGCTCCATGCAGGTTTGGGCAACTTCCGCAGCATCGATGTTGAAGACCTGACCAAGCACAAGACCGACTCAGAGCAGATGTTTGTCAACAAAGAAGCTTGCGACATTGTCAACAAGGCAAAAGAAAACGGCCACAAAATCTGTGCAGTAGGCACTACCACACTCCGTGCCCTCGAAACAGCTGTAGGACCAGGCGGATTCATCAAGGAGTTTGAAGGATGGACCAACAAATTCATCTTCCCACCCTACGACTTCACGGTTGCCGATGCCTTTGTTGTGAACTTCCAGATGCCGCTCACCACCATGCTCATGCTCGTCACAGCCTTTGGCGGCTACGACGTTGTAATGAATGCCTACAAGGAAGCTCTCAAAGGCGACTACTGCTTCGGCACTTATGGCGATGCTATGCTCATTATTGACTAACGGTTAAAGAGCACAAGACATTGACCCACACAGCATACCTTTCACTTGGCACAAATCTTGGCGACAAAGAAAACAATCTCTTGTCCGCCATCTCTGAAATAGAAAGGCGGATTGGTCCAGTCAGGGCACAATCCGCCTTTCTTGCAACTGAGCCATGGGGATTCGACAGCCAGAACACCTTTCTCAATGCAGCCATTCGTATAGAAACCAAGTTCTCACCTCTCGAACTGCTTGACGAGACCCAGCAGATAGAAAGAGATTTAGGAAGAAAACACAAATCCGTCAACGGACAATACCACGACCGCATCATCGACATCGACATTCTCCTCTACGACGACCTCCACATCTCCACGCCTCGTCTCACCATTCCCCATCCACACATGCACGAACGAGATTTTGTGATCATACCCCTAAAAGAAATCATACAATGAAAAAAACATTCCTATTCATCATCTTCGCCTTACTAACACTCCCCATCATGGCACAGAAAAAACAATTCACCATCAACGACCTCATCCCTGGCGGCTCCACCTATTACCAGAATTCCGTACCAGAGAACAAGAACCTTGCATGGTGGGGCGACGAATGCATAGAGCTCGACACAGACGAATGCTGCCTCATCAACAAGAGCAACGGCAAAACCACCACACTTATCACCCTGCAGCAGCTCAACAGCATTCTCAGCGCAGCAGGCAAGAAAAACATTCAGCATTTCTACTACGCCACCTTCCCCTACGCCGAAAAGCCATTCGTTTTTATTGACAACGGCAAGGAACAGACACTCATCGACTGGAAGGCGAACAAAATTGCATGGAGCACTACCCTAGATGCTTCAATCTCTAATACAGATTGGGTATTTGCAATGGGCAACGGACAACAGACAACGGACAACAGCCCCCAAGTAGCACTCGCTTACACCATCAACCATAATCTTTATGTCCTCACGGCCGACGGGAAGAAACACCCCGTCTCTTCTGACGGCAGCATCGACCTCACCTATGGCGAAAGCGTTCACCGCGACGAGTTTGGCATTTCCAAAGGCACCTACTGGAATCCCGACGGAACACTTCTTGCCTTCTACAAGATGGATCAGAGCATGGTGTCAAAATACCCCCAATTGGACATTGCCATGCCTGATGAATGGGTGCCGACGGACAACGGACAACAGACAACAGATACACCATCCCGTTGCGCCACGACTGCACCCGATCCATATCCCATGGCAGGCGAGACTTCCCATAAAGTGTATGTAGGCATTTTCAATCCTGCAACCGACCGTACCATCTATCTCAACACAGGCGACCCTACCGACCGCTATTTCACCAACATTGCCTGGTCGCCCGACGGAAAAAAACTCTATCTCATCGAACTCAATCGCGACCAGAACCGTGGTTCACTCGACGAATACGATGCCACCACAGGCGAAAAGCTCCGCACACTCTTCACCGAGAGCAACGACAAATATTTCGAACCTCACACCCCTATCCAGTTCTTGCCATGGGACGACACCAAGTTCATCTACCAGACACGCAAGGATGGATATAACCATATCTACCTCTACGACACAGACGGCAACTGCCTCAAACAACTCACAGCAGGCAGTTACGAAGTCATCAAAGTGCTCGGCTTCAACAAGGCAAAGAAAACCATCCTCTACACTTCCAACGAGCAAGACCTCCTTCAGCAGAATGTCTTCAAGGTGGACATGAAAGGCAAGCGTACCCTTCTCGGCAACGCAACAGGATGGCACAATGCCACGCTGTCCGAATCAGGCAATTACTTCTACGACAACTACTCATCGCCCAACATTGCCCGACACATCGACATTGTCGCAACCAGCAGCGCCAAACCCGCAAGCCTCAACTATTTCGCCGCATCCAATCCATGGGACGCCTTCCAAGTGCCCGAAATCCAGATAGGCACACTCAAGGCTGCCGATGGCGTGACCGACCTCTACTACCGTCTCATCCTTCCCACCAACTTCGACCCCAACAAGAAATACCCAGCCATCGTCTATGTTTACGGAGGCCCCCACGCCCACAACATCGACGCCAGCCGCAACTGGGGCACACGCGGCTGGGACATCTGGATGGCACAGAAAGGCTACGTCATGTTCTGCCTCGACAACCGCGGCAGCGAGCATCGCGGACTCTCCTTCGAGCAAGCCACCTTCCGCCAGTTAGGTGCCGAAGAGATGAAAGACCAACTGAAAGGCGTCGAATACCTCAAGAGCCTCCCCTACATAGATGGCAATCGCCTCGGCGTGCACGGCTGGAGCTTTGGCGGTTTTATGACCACCAGCCTCATGACCACCTATCCCGATGTATTCAAGGCAGCCGTAGCAGGAGGCCCTGTCATCGACTGGCGATTCTATGAAGTCATGTATGGCGAACGCTATATGGACACCCCACAGAGCAATCCTGAAGGCTACCGCAGCACATCCCTGCTCAACAAAGCCAAGAACCTCAAAGGCCGCCTCCTCGTCATCCACGGCGGAAACGACCCTGTCTGTGTGCCCCAGCACACCTTCTCCTTCATGCGCGCCTGCATCGATGCAGACACCTACCCCGACCTCTTCATCTATCCAGGCGACGGACACAACATGGCAGGCAGCGACCGCGTACACCTGTACAATGTCATCACACGCTACTTTGAAGACCATCTGAAATAACATCAGGACATTTACCGATTCGGGGAAAGGGGGCAGAAATCATTTCTCCACAAAATAATAGTCAAACGGAGTCATCCTAAACAGGGATGATTCCGTTTTTCATTTTTACCTTCTTTTTACACCTCCAAAGGGGTGAGAGTCTCACCTATGGTACACGTGAGAGTCTTACCTATGGCATAGGTGAGACTCTCACCCCTTTGGAGGCACAAAGCGCACCTTTTTAACACTCCTCATTCAAGCGGATTTGAGCCAGCACCTGCCACTATCAAACCACACACTTTCGTTTGCTAGAAAAAGAAAAAAGAGGGAATTCTTTGTTCTCTCCCCACTTATTTGTATCTTTGCAAAGTCTTCTCCCACGTATGCACGCAATCCTGTTCGTACAGATGGGTAGGGACGCTACATAATAAAAGGCGTTACTGACGCTTTGTTTTGACTGTTCGAAACTTCCACAAATCGAATGCAATTCAAAACAATGCCAGGGTGACTCCACGGGGTGTGGTATATACTCTCCGTAGTGTGCTGCGAGGGACTTGTACCCTCTATGCACACTTTTACGGGTGTATTATATTCTCCAGAGTGGATGTTTTACTCTGTCTGTTTATTGCATCGGTTGTGGAAGACCGCGAACGGAAACAGGCTTGAGTAAGCATCCACGTTTTTTTATGTAGGTATCAATAAATTTAATCTATCTGACTTTAGGGTGCTTGTCAGAACAAATAGAATAAGAAGACAGTAAAGAGAAACTGACTTAACCATACTGACGAGCATCATTTCGCTTCTGACAAAAGAGAACTGGAAATTTAACTGACGTAAGAAGCAGAAAAGACGTAATGGACTCGCACGAAAATGCGTGAGGGACTTGTTATGCTTTTCTTGCAGCGTTTCCAGTCGCTTCTTTTGGGCACGACAACCCCTTGCGCTTTTTTTCAAAGGTACAAGGGGTTTTTCTTGTCAACAGATAAAATATGGCGAAGACCAACTTACGACCTCAGCCCCAGCAACTGGATCTGTTTCAGTTGCAGGCAGAATATCCAGAACAAATCATCGACAATTCAAGTCAGAGTATCGATTTGAATGATTTGGATTTGACTCAGAATGTTCTTGTCTGCAATGTCAAGAATGACAATATGCAGCATTTCTTGGATGGAACAGCTAAGCTATATTATTCAGGAAAACGATTTCCATCGACAGTCGCACTCAACAAACTCTACTACTTCATCCCCTATATCGGTAAACAATGTGACCAGGACTTTTGGGGCATCAGAGATTTGTACTTGATTAAGATTGCCCGTGTTGGTTCTCGTCGTGAAGGCGAACTGGATAATGACCCTAACGATCTGCGTATTGTATTTGAGTTGCAGTTTGTAAAACATCTATTTCCTGAATACAAGAAGCAACGCCTCGACATTTGGCAGACATACACAGACTGCACATTAGATAAAATCGTTCAGAAGCCCAAGGCAGTAACGATGCCATTACATAGACGAATGACTTATGTAAGTCTGTTTAGTTGTGCTGGTATTGGATGCTATGGGTTCAAACAAGAGAATTATGATTGCGTTGCAACGGTAGAGTTGATAGAACGCCGTTTGAACGTACAGAAGTATAATCACAAGTGCCGTTATGAAAGTGGCTATATTTGTGGTGATATAACCCTGCAAGAAACACAGGACAAGGTATTCAACGAAATCCAAGCCTGGCACAACCAGCGCAATATGGGTGAGTTGGATGTTGTGATTGCAACTCCTCCTTGTCAGGGAATGTCTGTTGCCAATCACAAAAAGGGCGATGAGTTGAAGCGTAATTCTTTGGTGGTAGAATCCATCAAGTTGATACGGCAGATTATGCCTCGCTTCTTTGTCTTTGAGAATGTTCCTGCATTCATGAAGTCTATCTGTACTGATATTGATGGACAAGACAAACCCATTCGTGAAGCGATTGAGCTTGACCTCGCAGGACTTTATAACATTGCAGCAAAGGTCATCAATTTCAAGGATTATGGCAACCCCAGCAGTAGAACGAGGACACTTGTTATTGGCGTACGCAAAGACCAGAAAGAGATTACACCACTTGAGTTGTTCCCTAACAGACAAGAGGAACAAACGCTTCGTCAGACAATAGGACATTTGCCTCATTTGACATATATGGGTGAGATATGGGATCAGGATATATATCACACGTTCCGTCCTTATGCTCCTCATATGCAGGAGTGGATAGAGAATATTACGGAGGGACAGTCTGCTTTTGATAATGAAGATCCTAATCGCATTCCGCATAGGGAGAAAGATGGTGAGATTATTTATAACCAGAACAAGAATGGTGACAAATATACTCGCCAGTATTGGGACAAAGTGCCACCATGTGTACACACTCGTAATGACATCCTTGCAAGTCAGAATACCGTTCATCCTACAGACAACCGCGTATTCTCAATTCGTGAAGTTATGTTGATGATGTCTGTACCCAAGGAGTTTGAATGGAGCGCTATACCATATCAGCAACTGAATGCGTTGCCTTTAGAAGAGAAACAGAAATATCTGAAGAAGGAGGATGTAAATATCCGTCAGAGTTTGGGCGAAGCTGTTCCTACTATCATATTCCAGCAGATTGCTCACAAGATAAAAGAGAAAGCTGCAGAGAAAGAACTAACTGAGCAGGAGGCTAACGAAATCATTGAGAAGAACAATCTGACAGACGTTGAGACCCTCCTAAAATATGTAAAGAAGAATAAGAAGATGGGCTTCGTGCGCCTGGCTAAAATAGCTGAATATGCCAATGGTGCAAGAACGGAAACTGCGGCATATTATACTCGACAGGATATATGCTATTCTGTTGTAAAGAACTTGCCTGACTATCCTGACTCCAAGGTCCTTCGTATTCTTGAGCCAGCAACGGGCGTTGGCAACTTCTTGCCATCCCTGTTCCTGAAATATGCTAATGTTGCAGAGCTGCATATTGATGTTATTGACATCAACCCAAACAGCATAGCATTACTCCAGCAGATTTTACAGTCGATACCACTTCCAGAGAATGTCCGTTTGAATTTCATCAACAAGGACACTCTTCTGGAAGCGTTCCCAAAGAAATACGACATTGTGGTAGGTAATCCACCCTACATGAAAGTAAAAGACAGACGTTTGTTGTCTGTTTACAAGAAGTCTGTTGTCAACACAGACACAAACAATATATTCTCATTCTTTATCGAGAAAGCAATGCAACTTGGTGATGTTGTTTCGCTGATAGTACCCAAGAGCCTTATTAATGCTCCTGAGTTTGGTAAGACTCGCCAACTGATGAATGAGAAAGCCATTACTCACATAGTGGATTTTGGAGAAAAAGGCTTTAAAGGCGTCAAGATAGAGACAATCGCTTTCACAATAAACCAGCGAGCAAAAAGGAATTTAACAAAAGTGGAATCTTACATAACAAACTCTGTAGAGGTAAAACCTCAGAACTATATTGCTGACTCATCATTCCCTTATTGGCTGATTTATCGAAACAACGATTTTGACGAGGTCACAAACAAGATGACCTTCGGAATATTTAAATCATTCCGCGACAGAACTCTTACAAAATCGAATACTGCACAGCAAGGCGAGATTCGTGTACTGAAGTCCCGCAACATTGGTGACAATACGGTAATAGACATTGAGGGCTATGACACTTATATTGATGATGTCAGCGACTTAGAAGTTGGCAAATACCTCAACCGTACGGAGTGCGTCTTAGTTCCAAATCTTTCGTACTATCCTCGTGCTTGCTTTATGCCTCAAGGGTGTATAGCAGATGGATCTGTGGCCATACTCACCACAATCAATGGTGAGCAAGTAACCAAAGAGGATTTGGCTTACTATGCTACAGAGGAATTTAGTAAGTTCTACAGTATTGCCCGCAATCGTGGAACTCGCTCTCTCAATATCGATAACAACTCTGTATTTTTCTTTGGAAAATTGAAATAGCTATGATTGATGTTATAACCAAATTCCTGAACCTGTATGATTTGGATGTTCGTAAAAGCCATGATGCGCGATTTATGGACCAAAAGTGTACTCCTGACGTTGTCTGTTTTATTGCAGATTGCCTTATCAACTTGAACCCACAAGAAGAGTTTACGGTACAGGATGTGTGGGATATGCAGTATTTTATAAAAAACGCGTCGGCAATATTTGGCAAGCCTAGTCCAAAGAATGAGACTGCTAGGCATGAATATGATAAGTTTATTCAACAACCTTTGCGGATGCTAGCTTATGCCCATATCCTCGACATTGCGAAAAGAGGAAATGTGAATTATTATAGAATAGCCAACTTAGATATCTTAGACTATATTGCCACCAAAGAACGTAATGCATACAATTTTTTGTATGTGTATATTACAAAAGTTTTGTCGGATAGTGGTATCCTGAAATATTTTGAAGCTTTCAAGAATGCCTGTATAAAAGGTTCTGTATCCCAACACGACTATATAGAACTAAAAGAAAGATACACTCGTTTTATTATTGGAAATACAGCCATTAATGGTGCTGTAGAAGTGGCTCGTATCTTTACAAAAGTCATCAACGTCTATTCGGCAGAGAACGACATTCAGGGAACGGAGAAAGGCCGATTGTCAAAAGACATTATTGTCTTCTCTGACTTAATGTATAACCGTAAGAATTGGCGCGACGTGGATAAAGCCAAATCACAAACTCGACAGGAAGCTGCTACGGGAGAAGAGATACGACAGCAAGAAGCCTATGACGCCTATCAAGTATCAAAGGCAATGAACCTTTTGCGTAAGATACAAGTAGATAGCGAAGTCAGAGATCAATATGCAAATGGCGAGGCTACCCAAGTTCATCATATATTCCCCAAATCTCAATTCCCAGAAATTGCACATTACTTGGAGAACCTTATAAAACTGACAGCAACACAGCATTACACGAAAGCTCATCCTAACAATCATACACAGCTCATTAATAAAGATTATCAGTTGGTTTGTTTGTTAGCGAAATCACAAATGATAGAACAGTCTCTAAAGACCATCGGTGACAAATATTATCGAAAAGAATCGTTCATCTTTGTCCTTAACGTGGGTTTGCATACAGAACTGAGTCAAAGTCTATCCTTTGCAGATATCCGTAAGCAAATTAGACTACTTTATAATGCAGCGTGACATAAATCCATATTCGTAACTAAAGCAACGAAACTATGTATAAATCATTTTTTTGAAGAAACAGAGGATATCCAAACAGTTCGATATATTGCACTCATCATTCCTGGTGGACATATAGAAGGCTATTATAAGGTGGAGAAAGCAGCTCTCACGAAAGTGAAAGACACCGATTATCCTGTGCGTATAAAGTTTGATGTGGCTAATTGGGGAAATTAGAGTTTCCTGCAAAATTCGGTATGGCGAAGGCTGCTTATCGCGGTTTCTGTAAATCACGTGACGAGTTCTTTAGGCATTGTAGAGAACAAACTGTTCTGTGAGTCATACTGCCTACTCATTTTAACTGCCGTTATCGTTGAGTTCAACTTCTGTTAAATAAGGGACAATACCCCTTTTTGAAGATTATATAGGGCAGCTATATTGATATGGGAATGTATGGGAGGAATGAGAGATTCTTGGGAGGAATGGGAAGGGGGCGAGACGGGAAGATGGGGAAGTATTGCCAAGTTCTATTTCTTTTGTCCTGTATTAGCCATCCCTGTGGTTGAGCAATTATTCACATTCCTCCCATAACTCACATTTTTCCCATTCAAGTATCCTAATCCGTGCTCTTCCCGCCAATTTCTTCTTGCCGCTGACATTTGTTCCTTGATGCCTCCCTGTTCAAGGAAATCTGCCTTATACCTCTCCAACAGGCGCTTCAGCAAAAAGTATGCCTGATGAATTAGTATCAACGTATATTCGCGATTGTAATGATTAAAACGCCTGTCAGGTTTGGTTTTCTCATCCTTTCTCCGTATTTTTGTACAAATTTTGAAAAATAAGGAATATGAATAAATTGACAGTAGTAAAGGTGGGGGGTAAAATCGTGGAAGACGAGGGAACCCTGCAACAACTTTTGAAGGATTTTAGTGCAATTGAAGGCGCGAAGGTGCTGGTACATGGAGGCGGAAGGTCTGCAACGA
>JAEIGA010005259.1_pt1 | contig 19837 bp, 37 predicted proteins | sample 9270691 | NCBI WGS metagenome assembly JAEIGA01 (sample SAMN17057246, study PRJNA624740) | gut metagenome | biome: biome; isolation source: fecal sample | host: Bos grunniens | place: China: Xizang | collected 2019 | reverse complement strand
ATACATAGAGCGGTTGCTATTATATTAACCATGGTTGCTATCTCTTAATATCCTAAAGAACTCCTCATCAATCATATCAGGAGTGACCGCCCCCGCTTTGACCATATCCCAGAATACCATTCCGTCAATGAATGCCATCCTTGCTGTCTTCCTGCTCTCCTCTGCGTAGATTGATGCGTATTTCTTTGCGGCTTCTCTCTTTACTATTTCTCTTGCTTTCTTAGGTGTCATAGGCTAAAATAAAACCCCTCCGAAGAGGGGCTGTTAAACATAGGCTAAAACGGGAGTCCGTCATCATCTGGTGGAAGATCATCAACAATCGGCGTTGTCTTGACTGCGTGAGGATCGAACTTCTGAGGTGCAGGAGAAGACTCTGTCTTTCCTCCGAGGAGTTCAATCTTGTCTACCACGATATCCGTGATGTTCCTCTCTACTCCATCCTTGTCGGAGTACTTGCGATAGGCAAGGTGTCCTTCGATGAACACCTGACTACCTTTCTTGATGTACTTCTCTACGATGTCGGCAGATGTTCTCCAAGCCACGATGTTGTGCCAAGCGGTGTCATCCACCTCTCTACCATCCTTTGTCTTGTACTTACCGCCAGTAGCAACCGAGAATGTTGCTACCTTGTTCTGTCCTGCCATGCGGACTTCAGGATCGCGACCACAGCGTCCTAAAATGATTACTGAATTTACGCTCATATCTTTAAGAATTAATGTTTGTTTTGTCTTTGCTCTCTGCGATAGCATCCGCAGGAGCGAGTTGATCCATAGAGGACATTGCTAGATATTGCAATGAACTCGCAACCGCAGTCGCATCTCACTTTCCATCTAGCGTTTCCGCTTTCCGTCCTATCAACAAACTCCAGGAATGTGATTCGGTTGAATTTCTGACCTGTGCGGTCTATGAAGTTACTGGAGTGCTTCGTACCATTCATTGTTTAATGTTCTTCCTTTCTCTATCCCCTCAATGTCCTGTGCAATCTTCTCAACCTCTATTGCATTCATATGAAGAAGATGTGCCACCTCGATGCTAGTAGCAAAGGGCAGCACATCTCCGTTTCTCTTCTTCTCTGCAAGGATGTCGAGGATAGTTTGTTTAATCTTATCTTTCATTTAATCCAAGTCATCTAAATAAGAACGATATTCGCAATAAAGTTCTTGAATATGATTTGCGTTCTCCAACATTTTCAAAACATTTTTAAGATGGCTATCGGATATATCCTTAATAGGGATTTGCGTACCATCTTTTGTTGTCCATTGTATATCTCCGTTATTTCTTTTACGAAGCCATAACTCCATTTGAATATCTTCGATGCCTGCTATTTGTGATGGTTTCATTTCAAATACTCTTTAATCCACATTTACTTCAAGGCCATACTTCTCCGCATATCTGTTGATGATGCGTTCAAGCCTATCCAAGATTTCTGCAAAAGAAGCTTTGCGTTCAAACAATGGGAACATCTCGCTGTATATGCGATTCATATAACCTGAGTCTCTTACAAATGACTCCTTGTCGAATCCATCCTCATTCCACCTCTTATGGAAATATGTCAGCAGATTATCTAGTTTAGGATAAGAGTCTATTTTAGTAAGCCACATCCCATCCTCAAGGCGGTTGTAAATCTCAATTTCAAATAGAGTGACCCTTATGTTAGAGTCACTCTCGTTGTGATAAATCTCAAAAATCATTTCTTTTACTCTTTAATGCTGCTTTAACTTTTACTCCGCGTATTAGCCAACCCGTAAGTATGTAAAGCCCCATAGAGTACCAATATGTCAATACTGGAGCATTGAATAATGTTGTTGCAACCTCATTCCACAATAGCATTACCAACCAAGCCATAAGGAAGATGACACCTAACTTAACAACAAAGTGAATAAGAATTTCTAGTGCTTCAAAATCAGTCATAATCGTAACATTTATATTGTTTTCTATTTCAAATACTCTTTACATTTGAACCCCTTGCGAGGCTCATAGTCCTTAAAATCACAAGACTTGAAGATGAACTTGTTATTACACCATCTCGCCAAGTCTTTCTCATATTGGGTCGGTACTCTCTTGTTCTCATAATCTCTATAAGGCTGAACAAACGGATGGATGCCGAACCCCCATAGTGTCCTTATTCTTTCCAAATCCTGCTCAACTGTGGAATTGTAGCCTATAAGCACATAGCAAGTCAACTTGCTTGGATTGATGTATTTTGTAACCTCATACAACTTGTTAGTCAAATCCAAGGTTGGCAAATCCCAAGCAATATGAATGTTGCCTTTCAACTTCATCTTGTTGAGCCAATAGGCTTGTTCCTCGGTCATTATCCTGATGTCAACTCCGTGCAACTTGACTGGCTGATTGGTCTCAAGGAGATAATTAACAGCAGCTTTCCAATTGGGATTAGCGAAGAAGTTGTTATCAAGAACCTCAATCCACTCCCCCTTGGGATTCAAGTCTACTGGGTCAACCGAATGGATATATCCCTCTTTATCCCTCACAAGGCAGAACGGACATTTTCTGATGCATCCTCTGCTGAAGAACTGAAGACTATAGTTGCATTCAGGATAGATGGTGTAATCCATCGCAGAACTTGACTCTATCTCACAAGAAAGGCGGCTCTTGACATCATAGCCAGTACCGCCTTTTATGACCTCGCAGTCGAATTCGTATGGATAGTCAGGAGTGAATGTAAATATCTTGCTCATGTAGACTTTATCATACCCCCCCCCGAACATTGGGTCTGCCCATTCCACTTGATCGCCAAGGCTCTTGTGATAAGCAGATATTTTCATCAAGGCAAAATTGGGGAAGTTGTGACCATCCACATCCACAAGTCCTACCTTCATGCTTTCTCCATGCTATATCTCATTACCCTTACTCCCTCACTAGGAGTAATCCACTCCTTCTTGATGTTGTGGCCTTGCTCAATCAACTCCGCTATCCTAGTCGGAAGTTTTGTTGTGCCAATCTCAAAGACTGCTTCAAGAGTAGTCAATGTCCTACCTGCTAGCAGATACTCCAATATCCGCTTCTGCTGACTTAATTTTCTGCTCATAATTAAACTGGTTTAATATAACGGAATGCATCCTCAGTAGTTCTAATAACATTGCTCTGCTTGCCTAGTACATAATCATTCCAAGCTCGGATTACCAGGCGATGACGATCATCCTTTGAAAGAGTTTCCAACTTCATCTTGTGTCTGAGGAGTTTTCTTCTGACATAAAGGATTGTAGCGTGACTTGTTGCTCCGTCTACGAAGAGTTCTCTAAAGAATGCCCTTATCTTTTCCTCTGGATGATTAAGGGTAACATTAAAGAATAACCCTAATGAGGCAACCGCAGACATACTGATTAGAGATGTTCCCTTTCCTATCACATGATCTGCAAACTTGAGCCACTTAGCAATGTCTTCAGCATATTTCTCATAAGCATCTATACATTCCTTTCTTGTTGCTTGACTGCGATGACTGTAACGCCACATGGTTTCCCATCCGTTATTATAATCAAGCGTTAGGTTCATAAAATCCCTAACCACCGCTTCTGCATTGTTAGGATTTGCTCCTCCCATGCGATAAATTACGTCACTCACTCTTCTGACTGATGGGGTGTCCATAATTCCAAATGAAGAATCAGTTGCGCCTGTAAATACAATAAAATTACAAGCCACGCCTGACTTAACCACAGCAAGTAGCCTATGCTGACCATTCAAAAGGATGTTACCTTCAGAGATAACGATTGCATCATTTGAGAGTTCCCATTCTCCTTTCTTCATTGACTCTGCAAGGCTATCTACTTTCGATTGCCTTACCTTGCGATTGCTCACATTCATCTTCAGTAACTCTTCTGCATATTTCAGAGTCACTAACATTGGTTTAATACTGAAATTCATAATATCGTGCCTTTTTCTCTCCTGGATGCCCTTGTGAGCATCAGTCGAATGTTTCTAGTTCTAGTTTCTACATAGGGCTTAAACCTTGTCTTCTCAAGCCCCTTGTCTATCTCCCAAAGGAGTCTGCGAAGTCGTGCGACCTCGGAATCTGACAAAATCATTTAAACCCTCCTTAAATCGTTTTAAATTTCCAAGACGAGCAAGTTATTGCCTTGATAAAGAAAATCACTCACAAGGCGAAAGAATTGCCAAATAAGGGATGTTGCCAAGTTATTGCCCAGATAACTCTCTTGCTCTGCGGTTTAATTCCTGCATTGGTCTATCGAAAATCGTTAGCCACAAGCGGAAGCAGAAGATGCCGATGTTAATCTCCATCATATGGGAAACGGTACTGACTGTTACCCTCGGAAGAAAATCGAATTTATACTTGGAGATTTCCCCTACAAGGAATCCCCAATCCTTTGCAAAAATTGTCGTATGCATATCAAAACGGAATATCTTTATCATCAAAGTCATTATACCAAGTCTCTGGTGGTGGAGGAGTAGGATCATTCTTATCCTTGAACGCAGTAAAGGTCTCATTGCCCTCGATATCCACCTTGTAGTCTCCTGCCTTTCCTTGTCGGTTCTTGCGAATCCACATACTCACATCCCTTCCATCCTCGCTTGAACTGGCTCTTTCTAGCATCAGCACGATATCAGCGTCTTGCTCGATACTGCCGGAATCTCTTAGGTCGTAGAGCATAGGAGAGCGGTTCTCAGATGCACTTGCTCGGTTGAGCTGACAGAGTAGAACGATGGGTATCTTGCAAGCCTTGGCTGTCTGCTTGAGTCTCTTGGTCGTTTCTGCGATTGCCTGATAGAGCGGTGCTTTCGTTCCCATCCCTATCAGACCAAGGTAGTCGATGAATGCGATGTCGCACTTATCTGCCTGGGCATTGAGAGTGATTCTCGCGATTATCTCATCCGCAGTAGATGCGGAGTCGTTGAGGTAAATCGGCTTACTAGCGAACTGTGCCGATGCGGACTCAAAGGCATTCCACTCAATCTCTCCCTTTGCCATCTGAACTGGAGTGATAAGTTCGGTGGAGAAAAGGAATCTCTGTGCAAGTTCGGTGTTGGTCATCTCTAGGTTGAAGAGGTTGACCGCCTTTCCGTGCATCGAAGCTGCTTTCGCCATCTGAAGCATTATCGCTGTCTTTCCGACCGATGGTCTAGCGGCAAGGATAACGAGGTTGCCTGCGTTGAATCCTCCGTAGGTAGCATAGTCAAGAGAGTAGAATCCCGTAGGCACTCTCAATACCTTTCCCTCTGCTCTTTGCTTCATTGTCTCTTCAACCTGCTCTCCAAGTTCATTCAGGACAACGGAGATATGTTGCGTTCCCTTGTCAGCATCTATCTCCTTACGAAGTTTGTCTGCGAATTGTCCTGCCTGACCGATGAGGTCTTCAGCAGAGACATTGGAGTTTACCGAACCCATCAATAAGTCCAGAGCCTTGAAGTAGCACTTGCGCTTGATGTAGAAACTCTTTAGTGTGGCAAAATGCTGTATTGCCGTTATTGCTCCACCGCAGTTCTGCATCATAGGGATGACACCCTTCTGTATAAGTTCTCGGTCTATCCTGCCGAAAGCCGAAGGCAAGTCAATAGTCATTCCATCCTTTGCCATCCCCTGGAGAGCATTGAAGGCATCCCTACACTTGTCATCCGTGAACATATCAAGGGATAGCATCCTCTCTGCATCCACCAGGGTCTCTGGTATTGAGATGATGTCCGCTATTATCTGAATCTCCGTAGATAGGGAGTCAGGTAGCGGATACTCGCTTATCGTTATTGTGTTTTGTTGTTTAGCCATACATCTCTAGAATGTTTTTAGATTTCTTCTGCTGTGGCTGATCGTGAACCTTTATCTTGCCGTTCTCTATATGCCACTTGAAGAGGTTAACAAACTCGTTGTAGTCCTTATGCCCCATATCCCTTACCTCTCGGTTAGCCATATAGACATCTAGTAGTGCCAAGATTTCCTTGCCTGACTTACCAGTTGCAGTACCCATCGGTAAGAATGCTCCACGAGCCTTGAATGTCTCGCAGAATCCTCTCTCCCTAGAAGCATCCCAAGAAACTCTCTCTTCGTGCGTACGCGCGGAGTTAGTATTATATATTTCTTTATCTTCTTTGTCTTCTTTTATTTGGGTGCGCGATCGGTGCGCCATCGGTGCGTCATCGGTGCAGGTATCGGTTACCTTACTCTTTCTCTTCTCTTGATAACTATCGTAATTACAAATAGTTATAATGGTTACTTTTCGGTGCGTGCATCGGTGCAACATTGAGTCACTTTCTAGCAAGTCTAAAAAACGAAGTACAGTGCGTTCACTTGTGTTCCACCTCTCTGCGAGGAAAGAGTTACTCGCTATTAACTGTCCTCTCTTTAGCTCAATCAATTGGTTTCCCACAAGGGTTTTCTTATCTTCATGAGCCGCCATTAAAAGAAGAGATGTCCATCGCCCCAACTTTTCCATATCCTGCGCCAACCAATGGTCTGCAAGGTCTCTGTATATCTTAATCCATCCTGCCATATCAAAAATCTAATAATAGTCTTTCAAACTCTGCTTCACTTACTCTCCCACCGATGATGGAGAAGATAACATCCTTGACTCTCCTATACAGCCCATCGAATGCCGTATTGTCCATCTTGCCAAAGGAGATGGATTTGGGGATTTCAACGAACTCCTGGAGTCTTGGATGATAGATGACCTCGCAATGTCCTGCCGAGATTTCAAGGTACTTTCTGAAGTTCTCCTTGGTCTTGAATGTCTCAACCTCTGCTTCAGTAAGGAACTCCCAAGCATATGAGATCAAGGCAAAATACTTTCGGTGGAAATCGAGGTTTCTCACGACCTTAATCTCCACCGAATAGGTTTCGCCAAGTTTCAGCTTCTGTTTCTCCTCATAGTCATCATCCCCATAGGGAACGAATCCGCGAGGAGTATTGATGACCATAAGTTTCATATGCTATCGAATCTGCAAAGAACGGCTTGTTTTGCGCTCAAATCCCTGCGGTAACTCCTCTACCTTCTTGAGAGCATCCTTCTTGATTTTAGGCTCAAAAGAAAGCCATTCAGGAAGGTTTACAAGGAAGCAATCAATAGCATCCTGATAGTCCTTGAGAGCGAGAGCCTCATCCACCTCAATAGACTTGCTCTCCTGGAAGTAGAGACTGAACAGAGCATTAGGTCTAGACTTCTTGTCCAACTTGGCTACGGATGCATAGTCCATAGCCACTCCGATGCTCTCCTTAATCCAAGCCATCCTATTCTCCAGTCTCTTGACAGCAGACTCATACTTTGCGATGGCTATCTTCTGCGCTTCCTTGAATGCCTTGAGTGCAGCTTCAGCGGCTTTCTTCTCTGCTTCTACATTCTTGTACCAAGCCGCATACTCATCAGGATAAGCAAGGATATCTTCCTTGATTTGCTCTTGAATAGCTGTCAGTTCATCCATCTTGTCGATGAGTTCCTGTGACTCCTCGTTGAGTTCTCCGCCATTCTCTTCCATCAGTTCCTCAAACTCGGACTGAATCTCGTTGTATCGCTCCGCACATTCGGCTGCGCGACCAGTAAGTTTATAAATGCTCTCCATATTAAATGTTTGAATGAGTTAATATCCATTCTTTGGCGGCAATTTCATCTGCTTCCGGGAAGAAGTATTTCTTCTTGTATTGCTCCAAGGTAGCCTTTCCATCTACGATAGACTGAAGCAGAGGAAGCCATTTATCATGTCCCTGATGCATCATTGGTTTGTCCGACTTGGGTGCAGAAAGAGCAGGTTGCTTGTACGAATGAACCATTGCTCTCAACTCATCATCGTGAGGGTCTGGAATATCCTCTCCTGCATAGATGTAGAGTCCGAGTCCGTGGCGAGCCACAGCCTTGGTTAATGATCGTTGGATTGTCTTGTTGACATCCGTACTAACGACCTTGTCTACTGGGATACTAGCATTGCGATAGTCCATGATAGGAAGATACTCGATATGCTCAATACCCTCTACAGTCACTCCAGTCTTAACCCAACAAGTCTTGCCATCGGTATGATAGTTCAAACCATCCTTGTTTTCGTAGATGGTGTAGAAGGCTGTAGGGAATTTCTCTTTGAGAATCTGCCAAGCCCAAGCCCAGGAGAGATAGGACAAGTCCTTTTTCTTCTCAATATGCTCTTTACAATCTATTGTAGAAAGCACAGCGAATACTGAATCCTTTGCCATACTACTCCTCGGTGTTAAAAGCTGCGCAAAGTTCCTCATACGATCCCTTGCTGAATACCTTTATCCATTCGTATCTACCATTAGGCATATGAACCGCTAGTCTTTTATCTTTCGGTTCGGCATCTACTCGGATGCCCTTGTCGTACATCCTCTGGATGAAATCTCCGACCTTATCGGAGGTGATGTAATACTTTTCCATATCTATTGTGATTAAAATATTGTCAAAGAAAAACGCACCCCGATTTGCCAAGGGTGCGCACCGAATTTTTGAATTCAAAGTCTCCCGCAGTCAGGCACGGTTGTGAGACTTCTCAAGAACTCCTCTGACTGATTTGATTCTTTACCAGTAGGAAATGAAACAACGCATCTCTGCGTTATTGGAGGAAGGAGTGGGATTCGAACCCACGAATCGAGTAAAAGGAGAAACCTCGATAAAGCATTAGACCGCTCTGCCATCCTTCCAAGTGGGGAGAGGCAGCTCCCCGATGTCCATACACATTCTCGCATCTGCCTATGCGGTCAGTTGGGGCGCATCCTTAACCCCTTAAAATCCTACTAACCATCTTTATTATAACATTGGATGCTTTGGCAAGGTTGGACAGAGCCATCCATCCAACCCCGTGCGGAGGGGTCATTGACCTTTCATCACTATCCAGTAGATGTCCGCAACAACAATCTCTAACATTAAAACTAATAACCACTACGCAAACCTCACGGCTGTGCTTGGCTGCTGAGAAGGGAGTCGAACCCCTATGACATCCTACCGACTGCGCTAATAATCGGTCTGATGTGGTTTTACCATTAAACTACTCAGCAAGGTAGGGAGGGCGCATCCTCCCAGTGTACTAAAACTAATAACCTAAAATGACTGAACTCGCAGATGCGCCTGCGATAGATTGGGGCGGTCGCTACCCCATTGCGTATGCTCTAAAACAGAATAAAAAGAATTTTTGTACTATCATGTGCGACCGATTGTTCAATAGTCTTCAGGAATCTCTCCCTCTCCTCTGCAAGTTGGGCAGATGTCAATCTCTTGTTTGCAGAACCTCATTCCAAGAGAATCTGCGATGTCCTCATCATCGGGGAGAATCCTATAAGCCAGTTCCGTTACTGGAACATTCTTTCGTGTAAGGATGTCAAACGCAAGATATGGAGTATATCCGCTACCTTGACAATCTGGACAAGTGACCATCCTTACTGACTCGCCACAACAAGGGCAATTGTAGTCACTATATCCTGCACAACCGAACAACTCATACCAAAGGGTCTTTTCTAATATCCCATAGAATCCAAGCCACAACGCCACTTGCTAAACAGCCTATGACTGAAAAGAAATCCTGCTCTATGATTGATACGATGAGAGCGGACAAAGATATCATCGCGAAGATGCCAGCAAAAAGTGTCAGGAATAATGCACTCGCGAATCCTAAAACCTTTAGAAAGGTCTTCAATGCTTTTGATGTTTCCATTAGAATTTAGAATTAAAGAATCGGACGATCTCCGAACCTTTGATTGTTACTCTCGTTGTATAGCGGTGCAGATTGCATTTGATATGACCGGCCTTGATGTGATTATCAAGGGTCGTTCTCCCTATGCCCAATATCTTCGCCACTTCAACTTTCTTATAGTTCCCATTCTCGCTGATGGGAGGAAGAACTGATGTCATACTATAATGCTGTTACATTGATTTTGATGACCCCTGCTCTATTGCTAGGTGCGTATGCTCGCTCATCCTGAGTCTTGTTCTCACGATAGCAAGCCGACTTGAGGATATCCCATTGCGATGGAGTGAGAGGTGGTAGAGTATTCTCCCCTACTTTCAGACCACGAATGAGTCGCACCCAAGCACCCAAGTCTATGAGTGTCTTGATTGATAATTGTTTCATTCCTTTAAAAGATTAATTAGACTTTTCCCTCTGCGTTTCTCAAGGATGACTTGTTACTCCCTACGGTCGCATTACCACGAAGGTGGTTGCCCACCCTCGCCTAGTCTCTTATATCTCTTTTGAAAAAATAATTTCATTTAGTATCCACCGCATTTTCTTTCTCTTCTTTTTGGGAAGCTGTCTTAACGATTCTTGCGGTTTCCTATATCAAAAACCCAGACTCAGGTACGCCTGGAACTGAATTCTTGACACATCCTCACGGGGCAATCTCTGCGACAATCCTTGCGATCGGATTCATATCCCGTGGTAGGCGTGGTCAGTATTGGCAAAGAACGGATTGAAACTTTTGGAAACATTGTTTGCTTTTTTCAATCCCTTTCCCTACCTTTGATGCAACAAAACTGAGTGCTAATCAGAGCCTATCACTACAAATGGTAGGGGTGGGATAATTTTGTATCATTGTTTCCGAGTGCAAAGGTATATCAAGTCTACCAAATATGCAAGACTTTGAGATACTTTTTGCAAAACTTTTTTATGTCGATTATGAAAACCGTTGACTTAAAGGCATTTAGAAAGCAAATTAATTTTACCCAAGATGAACTAGGAGAGTATCTTGGCTGTAAAAAGGCGTTTATCTCTGCAATTGAGAATGGAACTCGCCCTATTCCTGATGAAATGTATAGCAAATTGATTAACAATCCTTACGGATGGGATGTATCAATGCTATTGATTTACGACAAGAAGGAGAACGACATTCTACAAGCAGAGATAGCTCGTTATCGCAAGGAGAACGATGAGTTGAGGGCGCAGGTAGAGTATTATAAGATGACTACAACATTCTTTGAAGAAAAGCAAAAGGCATGCGAAGCAAGACTTGCAGCGAAAGAAGAAGAGTATTATCAAATGCGACAAGAGGTTGCCTTGCTTAAATACCGCATTGAAATGCTCATCAAAGGGGGTCTGAGAGAATTTGTTACCGATGCCGAAGATTCTTCGTCTGCGGATGCCGTCTAAGACATCAAAGGCAGAAATAAAAGCTGTTTTCATAACCTCTAAATAGGCTGTGAACGGAACATACTAATAAGTGTGCCAAACATTAGTTTTACCGAATAAATTTTTGAATTATGAAGCGAGTACTTATTTACGCATTCGCACTACTAACATTAGTTTTCAGTTCGTGCGAGAAAATGTCAAACGAAACCACATACACTTTTATTGAGAATTCTAGTGGTTATGAATATCTAGAGAGCGAAGCCCCAACTGGAACTAAAGTAACATTAGAATATGTCATAAGTGAATATACAGAGTCTGGTTTGAAGATAGCATCAAATATGGTTAGAAATCTTCCTAGTGGAACAACAAAAAAGTTCAAAGCCACAGAAGAAGCATACTATGTAACAGTAAAGATGCAAATTGAATTAATAGCAGGAAACAAATCCTATGATGATGTAAGGTATGTGGCAAATGTTTTCTTGCTGAAGCAAAATGGTCACACTAACATTGAGATAACAGATAAAACATTATTCCAAACAAGAGAACCTGGAGTATGACCGAGTCAGAAAGAATAAACTTCCTCATCACACACCTTGCGCACGGAAACGCAAACCGATTTGCAGACCGAACTGGGATAAGCAAGTCCAATGTGTCGAAACTGCGCAACGGAGAAATCAAGATAAGGAACAGCATCTTCAAGATTCTCGATGCATACCCGCAAGTGAACCGAATGTGGCTAGAAACGGGAGAGGGATATCCAGGAGACATATCTATAGCCCTTGTGAAGCATCACTACGAAGAGAAGATAAAGAGGCTTGAAAACATCATCGACAAACTGATAGCACATGACTCGCAATAAGCGGAGTGCAAAAAGAGTGCAACAACAAAACCTATAATCACAAAGTATTAACTATCAACCTTTTGCAATAGGCGAAATCTGACTACGGATCAGAAGGTTACAGGTTTGAATCCTGTCGGAGTCACAAAGATAAAAGCCTATTGAAAATCAATTAGTTACAACGATTTCAATAGGCTTTTTTCTTGCATTTATAGGTATTTTTCAGAGCAAATTGGGGTTCAAAAAATGTCCTAAAATGTCTTGAAATGTCCTAGAATGTCCTGAAAAGAGTACAAAAAGAGTGCAAATTTCTAGAAAGGAGTGCAAAAAGAGTGCAAATCTTCTGAGAGGAGTGCAAATGGAGTGCAAATTGCAGAGGTCGTAAAAACCAAACATTATGGCAAAACTAGCATTGGTGCTTGACACCCGAAGCGGTAACGGAACATTTCCGCTCAAAGTAAGAATCTCAACGAAGAAGACAAAGTCCTACATCGGACTGGGAATCAAGCTGACTCCAGAGCAATGGAATGAGGAAGAAGGAAAGGTCGTTGACCACAAGGATGAGAAGACTCTGAATCTCTTCATCGAAAACAAGATTGCCTTGGCAAAGTCGGTACTAGTCAAGTTAGACCTTCAGGGAGTGACCGACAAGTACTCGGCAAATGAACTCCGCGACATCATTGAGAACAATGGAGTAATCAAGGAAGAGACTACACAAGGTAATTTCCTGGAGTATTACTTGGCGAGGATGGAGAAGATGGATAAGAGGAAGACACGATTGAGCAACGACACCACGATAAAGAAGATGATGCAGTATGATCCTCTTCTTGCCGACAAGACCTTTGAGGATATAGATGTCCAGTACATCGAAGAACTGGATGCGTTTTGGGCGAACCAAGGACTTGCTGTCAATTCAAGAGCTGTTTACTTCAGGAATATCAGAGCTGTCTTCAATAAGGCAATAGATGATGAGTTGACAAAAAACTATCCTTTCCGAAAGTTCTCTATCAAGAAGACACCGACCAAGAAGAGAAACCTCTCGTTGGAAGAACTGCGACTGCTCAAGGACTACCCTATCCAGAACGAATTCCAAGAGAAGTATCGCGACCTCTTCATGCTAATGTTCTACATGCGCGGAATCAATGCGGTTGACATCTTCGCTCTGAAGAAGTCGAATATAAGGGCAGGAAGAATCAACTACATCCGCTCAAAGACTGGAAAGGCTTACTCGGTCAAGATAGAGCCTGAGATGCAGGTCATTCTCAACCGATACAAGGGAGTGGACTATCTTCTTGATGTCTGCGATGGCGCAACCAATAGACAGGAGTATGAGGTAAAATACGAAGGCTTCTTGCAGAGGATGGACAGAGGGCTGAAGAAGATTGGGCCGTATGAGAGGAAAGGGCTTGGTGGCAAGAAGACTATCAAGCCTATCCTACCAGGACTATCCCAATATTGGTGCAGACATACAACAGCAACCTTGATGTCCGATATGGGAGTGTCCAATGACTTTATCGCTTGTTCTCTCGGCCACGAAAACGGCAACAAGACCACCAACATCTATATTGAGTACAATCAGAAAGAGGTGGACAAGGCAAATAGGGATTTAATTGACTATGTAAATGGAAAGAAAGATGTTAGTCCAACTAAATGAGAAAACCGCTGAAATGGTCTGCAAATTGGCAATGGAGCAGGGATTGAGTACCGATGAAGTAGTGCAGAAGATTGTCGATTGGTATTTTGAAGATTGTGAGAAAGATATATCTTTGTAGCGCGGACTGAAACTTTTAAGGGAGAATGTTTCACTTTTGAACACTCTCCCTTTTTCTATTTATTCCTTTGCAAAATTACACATGCCTACTGCGCAATCTTTGTGATGTACATTGTCTGCAATAACGTAGTATGTGGTTTTCCACTCTTCCCCACACCTTGCAGAATCATCAGCAACATACCTTGTTCTTATATTAGAAAAGTAGCCATTCGGAATCCCTTGGTCTGTTGAATGGTTTATTAAGAGGTCTTCTATCTCGTCAAAGTTCTGAACCTCTATGGTTGTGGCAAGTGAGTCTTCTAGGCTGCCTCTATGCCATCTAAATAACTTTCTCATACTTATTTCTTAATCCTTGGCCTCTTGTTAGGTCTTGAGTCTCTTTCCTGAATCTTCTCCTTTAATGACTTATCACTCTCGCTATACTGGTTGTATAGACCCATCTTCTTTTCTACTCGTTCTACCAGGAAAAATTGTGCCATCTCATCCAGAACCTGCTGTTGTAGGTCGCGATTATTGCAAGACTCTAGGGATGTATACATTCTCAAGAAAACATAGTATCCTGGAACTTTCGACATTGGATACCTTCCCTGTACCATATCTTCCAGGAAGGAGTCAATAAGATGTTCCTGGGTCTTCCTTATCTGATAGGCTTCTGCGATAAGGTACGGATGCACCGTTGATATAACCTTTACGCCATCCATATCAGGATGGGTAAGGAATAGGAATTTAGGTAAATCTCTCATATTATTGGAAAAATTTTAATGCTTTACTACTAAGTTCTACTTGGGTTCTTACCAGATACCTCTCCGTCTGCGCGATGGAACTGTGACCCATCATCTTTGATATCTCAAGAAGAGGAACGCCAAGGTTCGCAAGATTTGTTGCAAAAGAGATCCTGGCGGTATGGCTAGAGCAATACTCCCACTTCTCCCCTGCCAGTCGTTCGCCCGCCTTGAATACCTTCACTCGTTCGGTTATGCCGGCCCTCTGGATAAGTCTTCTAAGAGCCTTATTGTATCCCATCAGACTGACGGTCACTCCAGAGGTCTGCACTCTCTTGATTCGTTCGTCAACTCCCGGCTTCAATGGAACAACTGCATGAATACCTGTCTTGATGCTGACATAGGATAAATATCCGTTCGCCATATTCTCTTCCGAGACTTCCCTGGCATCCGAGATTCTCATCCCGGTGTATGCACCGATGAGGAATTCATCCAGGACATATTGCTCAACCTCTGAGTTGACCTCCACTCGTTCAAGTCGTTCAAGTTCCTTCATTGTCAGGAATGTCTTAATAGGCTTCTCGTTCTTTGCCTTCAGGATTGACGCGTAGTCCTTACAGAAGTCCATATCATCCTCATATCGCGCCAGAATAGCCTTCAGGACGGCGAAATAAGTCCTGGCTGACGAACTAGCCACTTGTTCGGTTACATGGTCTCTAAAATCGTTCAAATTGGATTTGGTAAGGTCTTCCCACTTGACTATACCACACGCACGGAGATGTCTCAGGAGTGATGGAGCTTGCTTTCCGGCCTTGCTCTGGATTGCTAATTGAAAAGTTATCACTATCGTTCGCCCGCTATTATATCCCATCGGGGTTCGGTGCTTATTGGTTTAATTGGCAGATGGGTAGTCGGTCAGGACATCCCATCCGTATTTATATTTGTTCGTAATCAAAAGGAGAAACCACATTGATGTCGTGATACTCTCTCATCTCGTTGAATAAATCTTCAAGGCTCTCCGCGTGGTACTGTGATCCGTATATCTCGACAGCATAGAAAGTCTCATCAAGAACTTTGTCGTGACCGCACAGGATGTCAAACTCTTGCATCCACTTGTCTACAAGATAATACTTAGTGCGATAAGTCGTTTCGGTTGAATTGGCAACGACAACTGGTCTATTGTCGTTCGCCCTGTTGAAAAGAACTAATGTCTTCATAATCGTTCGCCCTATTATTTCGTTGGGGTTCGTTCTATTGGGTTAATATTAAATGATACGCAAAGTTACTGAATCGTTCGGTTATATCCTACGATTTAGGAAACAAATTTACCTAAAATCGTTCGCTTGGGTTTTATAGTCTCATCCAGGGGAATCGTTTACCCTTTCCTGCGTAGATAGTCCAGTTTGTCTCCTGGATATCCGCTTTCATCCGTTCGATATCTTCTGCAAATGATATGCAGCTTTCTTTGTCGGTAAACTTAGAACCACAGAAGAACACGCAATTTGTTCGGTCGTAGTCGTTCACTTGGAATTCACGCGCGATCCGTGGGGATACGGTGACGGTATAGCAATAACATTCCATCTTAAAAAGGTTTTAAAGGTTATTAGAGCCTATATCCAGGATCAGCCGGATATAGACAAAAGCGTTAGGTTAATTAGTCCTGTGAAAATTAGCCCACGGGCCGGAAAAACAATAGTTTTTCAAGAATGTGGTTCTAGTCTTAACCGATCCTCGCTTGCCGTAGATGGTTATAATACATTTGAGACTACCGTTATTGCATACATCTATAATGTCGCAATATTCGTTCGGTTTGTAGTTGCTTTGATACTGGTGTTTCATATTCGTTCGGTTTAATTGATTGATATCGATGTGACCTTTATTTGTTTCATAACCTTTTTGACACCCTGGTTATTAGTGTATTCAAGGTCGTTCGGCCGTCCTGTTATCCTTACATAATCCCCAGGCTCAAGAGGTAAAGACCCCTGATAACAGCAATAATTGCCGTTAACCATAAAATGATAGGTCGGAATGTAGGTCGGGTTATATCGGATATTCGATATTGTTCCCCTTAATTCAATTATTTGCATAATCGTTCGGTCTAGTCGTTCAACTTATAGCCAAAATCCGTTCCCGCCTTCGCCCTGGCAAATCACGTTCCCGGTCTCATCGTAGGCCTTAAATCCTATCGTGGTTGCTGTTACTGGTTCTTCTTCTGGATCGTCTATATCCGGGCTATAACAGTAGCTTTCTTCAGGATATAAAGCTGTAAAGTAAAATCCTATTAAACGATCCTGAAATTCGTACGATAGGTCGTATTCGTTCGGGTTAAACTCGTTCGCCTTATTAAGGTCGAGTCGTTCGCCCGTCTCAGTTAGGATAATGTAAGAAGGTCTCATAACGTTTGTAATTTGGTTTGTTGGCAACTGCGCCCAGGATCAACCAGGTGCAGCCGTATTCGTTCGGTCGGTCTAGTCTGAGAAACAGTCAACCGGGCTACCGTTCCACACATCTAAACGCTGTAGATGCCCGTAGTAGGTAATATAGGCGTATCCGTCCGGGCGTATGCTGAGACGCTTAGAGCGGCCGTCGATGCGGTCTAAATTCGGGATAGCTTTATATGATCCGCCGCCAAGAGTGTAACCGAAATTATACTTACTTACAGCGGTTACATAAATGGATTTTTCCGTAACGCGATCAACGCGATAAAACACCGGAAAACAGCTTGAATAATGATACATGTAGAATACTACATCGTTCGCCTGATAACGGCCGGAATTAGGGGTCAAATTTGCTTTCATGATAGTTAGTATTAAGTTGGTGCGGCCGCCAGGGTTCGAACCTGATAACGCCTTATTCGTTCGGCCGCTGTAGATGGTTATATTAGCGTGATTTTTCCGCTAGTGTGGTAACCGTTCGTTCGCCTGGATTGATGCAGTACAAGCGAATTGAAGATACTTTTGGGCCGTCCTTTAATCGGTACATGATCCGTCCTTCATTCTCATTTCTGTAAGATCTTGTGAAGGTTCTTTTGTTGCCGTTCGCCAGGGTAATTTCCCATGATACAAAATACATATTTGCCATATCTATAAAGGTTTAAAAGGTTTATAAATTCGTTCGTTCAAGTCGTTCGCCCTAGTCGTTCGGGTCGTTCGTTCGGCCTGGATTGAGGCCCGCCGGGCTTATGTGGTCGACCCTCGACCCCTGAGACCTGAGACCCGCGCCCCGTCTGGATTGAACCAGAACCAGAACCACGACCCCAGGACAGCAACCCCGAGACCCCGACCCCAGGACGGACAGCCGCCCCAGGATCACAACCACAACAAGACGAACCAGGACGACAGCCGCCGCCCCTGGTTATTTATTTGCCCCGTCTGGATCGTAACAGCTTGCACAATCTGCAAGACCAACGGCAGCCAGAACACCGGCCAAAATAGCCCCATAACCGCCGAAAAGGAAACAAGAGACAATAACGCCCGACAGGACGCAAACAAGGCCAACAAGAGCCGATAAAGTACTATTTTTCATATCTGGATAGATTTATATAAACTTGGCAAGCCGTCCCAGGATCAACCAGGACGGCCCGAAATAAAGACCTATAAAGGCAAATATAAATATCTTAAATCCCCAGTAGGAGACCCAACAACAGACCCGGACGCGGGATAATAGCCGCGGCTATTGCAATAAGCAACAAAAGAAGGATAAACGGAAACGGGCACAGCAATAGAACCACAGCCGCGAAGATCGCGTAAAACCTCATTAAAGGCAGAAGGACGAACAACCATAATAAAAGAAGATTAAAGGATTATAAATAAAAATATTGTCCGTCCGGCTCAATTGCACCGCCAGAAGGAAAAACGCCTTTAAGACGACAGTAAACCACGAAAGAAGGAACAACAGAAGACGGAACGAACACCAGACCCGACGCGCGAAGGGTAAAAAGCAAATTTTTGCACATAACTAGAAAAATTAAAAGGGTTAAACATTTGGGCCGGCCCTGGTTACGATCCAGGAAATTAGACCACATCACCGGCCAAATAAAGCGCTTAACGCTGTTTTTTACTCATTAGTTCGCTGTTATATTCGGCGATCTTTGCGGCTTGTTTGCACTGGTTAAGAGTGCCGAAAAACGGCGGGATAAATGGAAATGTAACATTATAAACGGCGTAACAGTCGCGCAAAGGATGGCGCTCTATTTTAACGTGTTTGAATTCTGAATTCATAGCAACAACATTTTAAAGGTTAAACAAATTAGAATATTTTGCAGCCGTCCCGGAATCGAACCGGGAACGAATCCACCAGGAACGGCCGAACGCCTGCAGCGGCTTAATGGGCAGCAAACACAACCCCTTCGCCATGTTTCAAGGCCCAACAGCCCGAACCCATAACAGCACAGTTGGAACAGTCACCCGGGCAGTTTATAGGATTTTCCCCGGCTGCATGCGAACCGTCCACGAACAGCGGAGACGATACCGGGAAATTATACGGATTGTCTAGAGCCATACCAGGCCACGCGGAAAAAATAATCTGTAAATTAGAAGGGATTGAGCCGCCTGATACAATATAATTATTTACGATATCGTACATTTTAGTAAAAACTAAAAAGGTGCAGTGTGGATTATCTACAGCGACGTGAACCATACCGGCAAAATAATTCATACTGATAATGTCGCCGCCAATATGCCAACGGAAAAACCTAAACGCTTTGCAAGCGGCTGAAATTTCATTAAAATAGCGTCTAATATCAAAGCGAGCAATTGCACTATTGCGCGCCCTGGTAGAGGTTACACCGTTATAAATACAGTCGTTACGGAGATCGTAACAGAGACGACCACAGGCCGAACAATTACCACAGTCGGCGACCGGGATAAGCGAAACCGAAGGAACGTAAAAGCCCGTTTTTCTATTGCCCGCACTAATATAAACATGTTGTCCGTCAATGTTAGCGGCGTAATCTTCGCGCGCCTGGATCATCTTAGCTAGACGCGTTTTCATAGCGTCAATTTTAATAGGCTTGATAGCTTTTGCAGTTGTAGCCATGTTCATCCGGTTTATTTACCCAGGGCCGCCCCTGGTTTTTAAAGAATGAATATTTAAAAGAACTTAGATAATTATATTATCTAGGTACAAATATAGGTATTATTTATTTAAAATCGAATATTTAACTAATTTATTTACAATAATTTATACCACAATTTTAATAAGATACAACCGTATAATATAAACCGACTACAGCAACCCAGGAACACAACGAAAAACGACCCAGGACGAAAGAAAAACCAGGAAACGAACAAACACACACAAAAACCAGAGGACCCCAGGAAAGGCCCGAAAATTGCCCAAATAAAGAAATTACATATATTTGCAGAAAAATGAAACCTTTTTATAAATTTGTTTCAATATGGAAAATTTAACAGAACTAGAGAAGGCCGCGATTTATTATTATGTCCGTTCAGGTTGCAAGGATCGTAATTTAATATACCAACT
>JAEIGA010005258.1_pt1 | contig 19843 bp, 17 predicted proteins | sample 9270691 | NCBI WGS metagenome assembly JAEIGA01 (sample SAMN17057246, study PRJNA624740) | gut metagenome | biome: biome; isolation source: fecal sample | host: Bos grunniens | place: China: Xizang | collected 2019 | reverse complement strand
ACCGATAATACCGATAGAACCACACTCGTTTGGAGCAAAGCCGAGGGCATATGCACCCAAGAAGGTAGCAAAGATACCTAACTGTGCAGCTGCACCGAGAAGGAAGCTCTTAGGGTTAGCAATCAGTGGACCGAAGTCGGTCATAGCACCTACGCCGATAAAGATAAGGCACGGATAGATACCAAGCTTAACACCTAAGTAGAGGTAGTCAAGCAGACCACCGGTCTTATAGAGGTCGTACCAGTCAATCTGGCCCTCATCGAAGAGTGTTGGGTGGAACATATCTGCGCCCGGAAGGTTGGTGAGCAACATACCGAAAGCGATAGGGAGCAGCAGCAGTGGCTCAAACTGCTTCTTGATTGCCAAGTAGAGCAGGAAGCAGGCAAGTGCAATCATCACTACGTACTTCCAACCACCCTCAGCAAAGAAGGCTCCAAAGCCCGAAGTCTCTGCAAACTTAACGAGACTTTCAAGGATGAAATTAGACTCTAATAAAGTAACCATATTTTACTACTCGATTACGATTAGTACATCACCCTCCATTACGGTTGCACCTGCAGCAACAAGAATCTGCTTAACAACACCACCGCGCTCAGCGTCGATATTGTTCTCCATCTTCATCGCCTCAAGTACAAGAAGAGTCTGACCTGCAGCTACAGTGTCACCCTCCTTAACATTGATAGAGATAACAGTACCTGGAAGTGGACAAGTGACCTTTGCACCAGTTGCTACAGGAGCTGCTGCAGGCTTTGATGCGATAGGTGTCTTAGGGGTTACAGAGAGACCTGTAGCTGCTGGAGCAGGTACTACAGCTGGCTTCTTGGTGCCAGTAGCCTTACCACCCTCAATCTCAACATCATACTTTGTACCGTTTACTGTTACGTGAGCCAAAGTAGATGCCTCATTAATGTCGTCAATCTTTACCTCGTACTGATTGCCGTTGATTTTCAATGAATATTTTTTCATATTGCGTTCAAATTATTTCTTCTCAGGTACCTGAGTAAGTCCGTGAATTTTTGAGTTCCAAGGCGAGTATGCACGAGTAATGCGGTTGATGGTAAGCATCTCCGACTCCTGGTCGTGCAGTGCGCTCTTGTATAGCTTGAGTGCGGTAATAATTGCCGCAGCAATCTCCTGATCGCTAATTGCATGGTCGAGTGCAGGCTCTGAAGCTGTAGCAGCTGCCGCCTTTGGCTTACGGTCACGAGTAAAGAACCAACCCATCAAGCGCATAACGTAGATGAGCAGCACCAATACCGCAAAGACCAAAAGGAAGCCGATAAGCGCCATGAGCAACATCTCTGACCAGCCCACATTTGCAAATTTATCCATAAATCAAACGGTTTTTACAATGGAATGTTAGAGTGTTTCTTTGCAGGGTTCTGCAGACGCTTTGTAGCAAGTGACTGGAGAGCACGGATGATGCGGAAACGAGTGTTGCGTGGCTCGATAACATCATCAATATATCCGTAACGAGCTGCGTTGTAAGGATTTGAGAACAGATCCTTGTACTCCTGCTCCTTCTCTGCTACGAACTTAGCCTTCTCAGCTGGGTCTGTGAATGCAGCGAGCTGCTTAGCATAGAGAACCTCTACAGCACCTGATGCACCCATAACTGCGATCTCTGCCATTGGCCATGCGTAGTTGATATCACCACGGATGTGCTTAGATGACATAACGATGTATGCACCACCATAAGCCTTACGGAGGGTAACTGTTACCTTAGGTACTGTAGCCTCGCAGTATGCGAACAGAAGCTTAGCACCGTGAGTAATTACACCACCATACTCCTGAGTTGTACCTGGGAGGAAGCCTGGAACGTCAACGAGGGTTACGATTGGAATGTTAAATGCATCGCAGAAGCGAACAAAGCGTGCAGCCTTACGAGAAGCGTTGATATCGAGTACACCTGCCATAAACTTAGGCTGGTTAGCGATGATACCTACGCTCTGACCGTTGAAGCGAGCAAAGCAAGTGATGATATTCTTTGCATAAGCTGCTGCAGACTCAAGGTAGTCGCCATTATCAACGATAGCCTTGATAACCTCGTACATATCGTATGCCTGGTTAGGGTTGTCAGGGATAATCTCGTTAAGAGAGTCCTCAAGACGAGCGATGCTATCTGTGCAAACTGCAAGTGGAGCATCCTCCATATTGTTCTGAGGCATGTAAGAGATGAGCTTGCGAATAAGTGCAATACCCTCCTCCTCAGTATCAACAGCAAACTGAGCAACACCAGACTTTGAAGCGTGAACAGTTGCACCACCGAGCTGCTCCTGAGTCACATCCTCACCAGTAACGGTCTTAACTACCTTAGGACCAGTAAGGAACATGTTAGAGGTGTTCTTCTTCATAATGATGAAGTCGGTAAGAGCTGGCGAGTAAACTGCACCACCTGCGCAAGGACCGAAGATAGCTGAAATCTGTGGGATAACACCTGAAGCCATAACGTTACGCTGGAAGATGTTTGCGTAACCTGCAAGTGCGTTTACACCCTCCTGGATACGAGCACCACCTGAGTCATTAAGACCGATACATGGAGCGCCGTTGCGCATAGCCATATCCATAACCTTACAAATCTTATCTGCAAGAGCAAGTGACAGTGAACCTGCAGTAACAGTAAAGTCCTGTGCAAATACATAAACAAGGCGGCCATCGATAGTACCGTAACCTGTTACAACGCCATCACCAAAGGTGTGCTTCTTCTCCATACCGAAGTCGTAGCAACGGTGTGTTACGAACATATCAAACTCCTCGAAGCTGCCCTCATCAAGCAACATCTGGATACGCTCACGAGCTGTAAACTTACCCTTCTCGTGCTGCTTCTCAATAGCCTTCTCGCCACCACCCATACGAGCCACCTCGCGGTTCTCGATGAGTTTGTTGATTTTATTCTGAATTTCGCTCATAGTATATATGAAATTTAAAAATTACTTCTTCTCGCAGAGCTCAGTAAGAATACCCTGTGTTGACTTTGGATGGAGGAATGCGATAGTCATATCATCAGCACCCTTACGTGGAGTAGCGTCGATAAGGCGAAGACCCTTCTCAGCTGCATCTGCAAGCTGCTCCTCAATATTCTCAACAGCAAGAGCCATGTGGTGAATACCAACACCCTTGTTCTCGATAAACTTAGCGATTGTAGACTCCTCGCAAGTTGGCTCAAGAAGCTCAATCTTAGTCTGACCAAGCATAAAGAATGCAGTGCGAACCTTCTGGTCTGCAACCTCCTCAATCTTGTAACATTTTAGACCCAATACGTTCTCCCAGTAAGGGATAGCCTCATCAAGGTTCTTAACTGCGATACCCAGATGCTCAATGTGTGAAACTTTCATAATGATTAGATTTAAGTGTTATACTTGTTATTGCATTTTCAAACTCCGCAAAGATAGCTCTTTTTTTTGTGGTTAAAAAATTATTAGAGAGGATTTTTTACAAAAATCACCTATTTTCTCAACTACTTGCTTTTTTGGTAAAAAATATATACCTTCGTGGTTCGTATGAGGCTAAAATTATCCATACTCTCACTCTTCGCGCTACTCTTCTGTACGGTAGCGTCGGCTCAGAGTGTCGCCACCGGAGCAAAGGTTCGACATATTAAGCCACTAAGCGCAAAACTGACAGATGGACACTATCTCTATGTAGGTTTTGTCCACTCTGCGAGTGAGCCCTGCAGACTATCGACCTTACATGTATGCCAAACGCTTAAAGAGCGAGCTGATATAGACCATCTTTTCCTCTCCCGCGAGGGGCAAAACCTCTGTCATCCATGGCTGCAGCAGCTATCAGCTGATGGTGTAAATGTAGTTCTTAATGCCAGCGCACTATTCAAGCACTGCGGGATAGACTACGCCCCATTTGGTATGATTGTAGACCACAGATATAGGGTTGTATGGTTTGGCAATCCAATTGTACTTAACAACCAAAGAATTGACAAAATACTTTCACAATGGATTTCACAAAGATAGAGCACTACGAAAACGAGTATCTTGATACTCACCATGACAGCGCACTTGCTGTAACTACGGGGGTGGAGGACCAACCCGTTGTAAACCCACACTTTGTTCGCAAGCGTAAGCGCAAACTGACAACAGATGAGTATGTTGAGGGAATTTTGAACCACAACATTACAATTCTCTCTCAGGCGATAACCCTTATTGAGAGCAACAACCCCGACCACTACGCTCAGGCTCAGCAGATTATCGAGCGATGTCTGCCTTATGCCGGTAACTCTATCCGCATAGGTATCACTGGCGTTCCTGGCGCCGGAAAGTCAACATTTATTGAGGCTGTAGGAAATATGGTCACCTCTATGCACCACCGACTTGCTGTGCTTGCCATTGACCCAAGTTCCGAGCGCAGTGGAGGCTCTATTTTGGGTGATAAGACCCGCATGGAGAGTATCTGCAACAACCCGGATGTATTTGTACGACCTTCCCCATCGGCAGGTTCTCTGGGCGGTGTAGCTCGTAAGACCCGTGAGAGCATTGTACTATGCGAGGCGGCAGGTTTTGATGTCATATTTATCGAGACCGTGGGTGTAGGTCAGTCCGAGACTGCCGTACATTCTATGGTTGATATGTTTATGATGCTTCAAATTTCGGGTGCAGGTGACGAGTTGCAGGGTATCAAGCGAGGCATTATGGAGATGGCGGACATCATGGTTATCACCAAGGCTGATGGCGAGAATGTTCATAAGGCAGGACTTGCTAAGGTTCAGTATCAGAACGCATTACACCTCTTCCCTCTTCCAGAGTCAGGTTGGAGTGCCAAGGTATTCACTTGTTCATCTGTTGAGAAGACAGGTCTTGAGGAGGTGTGGTCTGGCGTGGAGGATTACCTTGAGCATATCAAGCGTAACGGATACTTTGAGGCGCACCGAAATGAGCAGAACAAATATTGGATGTACGAGAGTATCAATGAGGCTCTGAAGAGCAGTTTCTACCTAAATCCCGAGATTGAGAGTCGCATAACAGAGGTAGAGCAGCGAGTGCTCAACGCCCAGCTCAGCTCATTCATCGCCGCAAAGGAGTTGCTTGACATCTACTTCAAACGCTAAAATAGTATGGCTATGAAAATTGTTGTATTTACCGGTGCAGGAGTTAGTGCCGACAGTGGTATTCCGACATACCGCAGCAGTGACGGACTCTGGGCAAACTACAAGATTGAGGAGGTATGCACCCCCGAAGCTTTGGCAGCCGACAGAGCAAAGGTTATCAACTTCTACAACATGCGTCGCCGAGAGATGGCTGGCAAGAGTCCTAATGCAGGACACAAGGCGTTAGTAGAGCTAGAGCAATACTTTGATGTTGAGATAGTTACGCAGAACATAGACAACTTACACGAGTTGGCAGGTTCAACAAATGTTACCCATCTACACGGCGAGCTGACCAAACTGCGCAATGACAATAGTGACTACATTGTAGAGATAGGCTTGCGCGACCAAGAGCTAACAGAGACCTCTCCTAACGGAGAGCTACTACGCCCACATATCGTCTTTTTTGGCGAGGCGGTGCCAATGTTTGACAAGGCGAGAGATTTAGTAAAAGAGGCTGATTTGCTGATAATTGTAGGCACATCACTTGCGGTATATCCTGCCGCATCATTGGTCGGATGGGTTAAGAATAATCAGGTGCCTATCTACGTTGTAGACCCGTCTGTGCCAAAGATTCCATATCTCGCCAATAAGATTTACCACAAAAAGGAGCGTGCAGCAATTGGGCTGCCTAAGCTCGTAAAAGAGTTAATAGAATTTGCAGAGATAAATAAATTTTAGACTATGAAATACGCACTTATTTCCACCGAGAAGGGTGATATGAAGGTTGAGCTCTACGAAAAGGAGACACCTATCACCGTAGCAAACTTTGTTAAACTTGCCGAGTCTCGTTTCTACGACGGGCTGACATTCCACCGTGTAATTCCTGACTTCGTAATCCAGGGCGGATGTCCTATTGGTAATGGCGCAGGTGGTCCGGGCTGGACAATTCCTTGCGAGACAAGTGCCGAGCGTCAGTATCACGACCGCGGAGTGCTCTCAATGGCACACAGAGGCAAGGATACAGGTGGCTCACAGTTCTTCATCTGCCACAATCGCGCCCATACACAGCACCTTGATGGCGTACACACTTGTTTCGGCAAAGTTGTTGAAGGAGAGGATGTTATCGACGACATTCGTCCTGGCGACCTTATCTTCTCTATCACTATTTCAGAGGAGTAGTTGTAATATTTAAGACAAATTGCAAAGGGTTGTATTAGTTACAATCCTTTGTTTTTATCTATATATTGCATCAATTGGCGCGGTTTGTGGATAGCACTCAACTGAAATCCTTAATATTTTTCAGTATGAGTACAAAAACAAAGAGTGCGGCGCTATATTGTGCGCCAGTAGAGAGTATTCCCAAAGAGGGATGTGAGCCAGAGATGGCGTATCAGATTGTCAAAGACGAGACATATCCACAGACACAGCCAAGATTGAACCTTGCCACCTTTGTGACCACCTACATGGATGAGTACGCCACAAAGTTGATGAATGAGGCGGTAAATATCAACTACATTGACCAGACCGAGTATCCTCGCGTGGCTGTAATGTGCGGACGATGTATCAACATCATCGCTAAGCTCTGGAATACCCCCGAAAAGGGTGAGTGGAAGACGGGCGCTGTGGGCATTGGCTCTTCAGAGGCATGTATGCTTGGTGGTGTAGCTGCCCTACTACGTTGGAAGGCAAAGCGCAAGGCTGAGGGCAAGAGTTGCGACAAGCCAAACCTTGTGATGAGCACCGCCTTTCAGGTTGTTTGGGAGAAGTTCTGCCAACTGTGGGATGTAGAGATGCGTTGCGTACCTATCTCTCTTGATAAGCCGACCCTCTGTCCTGAGGAGGCGATAAAGATGTGCGACGAGAATACAATCTGCATCGTCCCTATTGCCGGTGTAACATGGACCGGACTAAACGACGACATAGAGGCACTGGACAAGGAGCTTGACAAATTCAACGCCAAGACAGGCTATGAGATTCCTATCCATGTTGATGCAGCCTCCGGAGGCTTTATCCTTCCATTTGTAAACCCTGAGCACAAGTGGGATTTCCGCCTAAAGTGGGTCTACTCAATCTCCACATCGGGTCACAAGTATGGTCTTGTCTATCCGGGCTTAGGCTGGGTTATTTGGAAAGATAAGAAGTATCTACCAGAGCAGATGTCCTTCAGTGTAAACTACTTAGGCGCGAATATCTCACAAGTAGGACTAAACTTCTCTCGCCCCGCAGCGCAGATACTTGGCCAATACTACAACTTTATCCGCTACGGATTTGAGGGGTATAAAAAGGTACAGAGCGAGTCTATGGAGATTGCCAAATATTGCCATGAGAAGATTGGCAAGATGAAGTGTTTTGCCAACTACTCAAAGAGTGTGGACAATCCTCTCTTTATCTGGTACATGAACCCAGAGTATGACAAGACCGCCAAGTGGACGCTCTACGACTTGCAGGCGACTCTACAGCAGAGTGGTTGGATGGTGCCGGCATATACGATGCCAAAGAGCATAGAGGATATGGTGGTGATGCGAGTTGTCGTGCGTCAGGGCATGACTCGCGACATGGCAGACATGCTTTTGGGCGATATTGAGAACGCCGTGGCAGAGTTTGAGAAGCTCAAATATCCAACAACGTCACGCCTTGCCTACGAAAAACGCGAAAAGCAATTTGGTAAGGTATTTACCCATTAATACTTTACAGTGGCTATAACAATAGGGGTCTGCTGCATGCAGATCCCTATTGTTATTTTCTTTATCAACATAAATTTACCATTTTTGTTTGATTCTCACGATTTTTTCATATATTTGTAATATGAAACGGTTTATTACACTCATACTTCTCGCATTTTTAGCGTTACCGACACTCTCAGCTGCTATCGACAAAAAGAGCCTCAAGGAGATTAAACGAGAGGCAAAGAGATTAGAGGCAGAGGGGTGGAGACCATCAATTAGCGCCCTAAATATCGAGGAGCAGTGTATCAGAGCCGCAGAGTATGCCGAGGCAAAAGATAAGAGTGGTGCACCTATATATATAATAGTAAGTGCCACACAGGTTGGTATGAACGAGAATGTAGCCTCAACAATGGCATACAGCATGTGCAAGAGCAAAGCCGCCAAGGCATTAACAAGCGAGGTAGCCGATGCAAAGGTGACTTTGGGCAGGTCTATTACACTTGTAAAGCTGCAACGTAATGTTAATAGACGAGTTGAAATAAAGCTCACTTGTGCATTCAGGATTAGCGATACTTCTGTTTCAAAGAGTGAGGATGAGGCAAAGAGATAAAAAATGTAAAAAAAACTTTACATTTTTTGCAATATATTTTAGCAAGCATCCTCTATATAGTAAAGCAAACAGATTAAAAAAGTATAAACCATTAAATTTAACTATTATGAAGAAGATTTTAGTAGTATTGCTCGCAGCAATCGTAGGTATTTCAGCAGTTAATGCACAGCCAACAAAGAAGCAGCTCAAGGCTGTAAAGGCAGAGGTTGCATCATGGGAGGCTGAGGGTTGGAAGGCAGCTCCAGGTGATTTGTCTATCGCTGAGCAGATTCTTATGCAGAAGGAGTATGCAAAGAAGCTTAACAACAACGGTGAGCCTCTCTACATCTTTGGTTCATCAACTGCAGTTGGTCAGACATTCAAGGCTGCACAGCTTGCAACTATGCGTGGCGTAAAGTCAGATGCTATTGACCAGCTCGAGTCTGAGATTACCAAGATTATTGAGGAGAAGCTCGGCAATGAGCAGAAGTCTCTTGACAAGGCAGTATCTAAAGACATGGTAGTAAGCAAGAGTAAGGAGATTATCTCAAACCGTCTTCCACGTGGTATTAAGATTGTATCTGTGTTCCGTGAGCTCCCAAAGACCAAGAATGTTGAGGTTCGTATGATGATTGCTTACAACTACGACAACGTTCAGAATATGTTCGAGGAGGCTGCTCGTGAGGCTCTTGATAAGGCTATCGACGGTCTGAAAAAGTAATTAACAACTCCATTTACTAACAGAAACATACCGCTGACCTCACATAGTGCGGTCAGCGGTTTCCGTAAAGTTATGAAACGAGTACTATTAACCATATCCGCAGCCATACTCACCACTGCAGCCTTTGCTCAGAGCATGGAGGAGTTCCGTCGTCAGGCTATGGCCGAGATGGAGCAATTTAAGCAGGGCGCAATGGAGGAGTATCAAGATTTCCGTGCCAAAGCTAACGCTGAGTATGCGGAGTTTCTAAAGGAGGCGTGGAAGCAGTGCGATCTCAAGCCTGCCGTTACCCCGCCAAAAGTAGACCCTCCAGTTCAGCCGGTAGCACCTCCGCGCATTGCAGATAAGCCTATATCGCCAAAACCGATAGTCTTTAGTGGTCTTAAGCCTATGCCTAAGCCGGTGGTGCCGACAATGCCAAAGATTGAAATTCCGGAGGTTACACCAGAGGAGGAGCCACTGATTCTCAAGATGCCGGTAAACTTCTACGGCTCTACTCGCAACATACGTCTTAGACCTGGTACTGGAGAGGTGAATGTAGCCGATGCCTCTGAGCTAAGTGTTTCAAACGCTTGGGTTAAGCTTGCCGATGGTAGATATGAACTTATGCTTGCTGACTGTATTGCTACACGCGACGAGCTCCACCTTTGCGACTGGGGTTACTACCTCTTTACCAAGGCTGTATCTGAGGAGTTCTGCGAAGCTAAGCATACAAACAACACCAAGATGCTACAGGCATATCTAATGACCCAGGCGGGTTATAAGATTCGCCTTGCTCGTTGCGACAACAAGCTCTACCTACTCTTCCCTTCTAAGTCATTAATCTACAAGGCTCCAAGCTACAAACTCAATGGAGAGTCATACTATCTGCTTGATAAGGACTTTGCAGAACAGAGCATCTACCTTTGCCATGCGGCCTTTCCTGGAGAGCAGGGCTTTAGCATCAACATGAACGAGCAACCACTCTTCCCATACACTGCAGCCGTAGAGCGCACACACAAGTCTGCAAAGTTCCCAGATGCCGAGGTAAGTTTTGCTGCTAACAAGAATCTGATTGACTTCTACAACGCCTTTCCGCGCACATCGTGGGATATTCTCTCATACTCATCACTAAGCAATGAGGCAAAGAGCAAACTCTACCCAGTGCTACGCAAGGCTATTGAGGGTAAAGATGAGGCTGCGGCGGCAAATATACTTATCAACTTTGTACAGACAGGTTTTAGGTACCAGACCGACAATCAGCAATTTGGTTACGAGCGTCCACTATTTGGCGACGAGACACTCTTCTATCCATATTGCGACTGCGAGGACCGCTCTATCCTCTACTCTATTCTTGTGCGAGAGCTTTTGGGGCTTGAAGTGGCATTGGTATACTATCCAGGTCACTTAGCTACAGCTGTATGCTTTAAGGGTGGACCTTATGGCGACTATTTCAACGTTAATGGCAAGAAGTACACCGTTTGCGACCCAACATATATTGGCGCAAGCATTGGACTTACAATGCCAGATATGAACAACAAAGAGGCTGAGCTGACAATTCTCAACTAATAGCTATATAGAGAAGATAATTACGGCCGTGATGCAACAATCTCTTGCGCATCACGGCCGTTATGCTATCCTATTCTTTGATCGTATTACGATGCTCACGCCGCATCAATACACCACAGATAGCCCGTTACTTTGTATGCTATACACTCTTGGTTGGTGAAAAACTATCAAATGATACCTCTTAGATGAAGAGGATTACTCCTCTACAACTGTAACATTTATAGCCTGCTCACCACGATCAACAGCTTCAATCTCAAACTGGACCTGCTGGCCCTCATTCAGAGACTTAAAACCCTCCTTTACAATTCCTGAGAAGTGAACAAAGACCTCTTTGCCATCCTCACAAATTATAAAACCAAAACCCTTCTTGGCATCAAACCATTTTACTTTACCATTCATATCCTATTTGCGTGTGTGTTCTATTACGGAGAACAAAAGTAATAAAATTTTCCTACCGTTGTTCTCAAAAATAGAAATAAATTTAATTAAAAACTTATTTAATTTGCTTATGCAGAGGTCTGCTACCACACACAATAGGGCTATGAGTAGGTATAAACAACTCTATTTCAGAGCATAACGACAGTTTAGAGTTGTCTTTATGTATCAAATTAACAAAATCGTACTTTAAGAACTCCTCAAAGCTATAGGACCACTGCTGACCGTATGCCAGACGGTGCATGCGTTGATAGATAGCCTCACGCGAAGGAGGGTTAAATCCAGAGGTATTCTGATTCATAATACTCTGCTCAGTTGGTCTATATACACCCGTTGCATAGGACGAGCCACCCTCGTAAATGCCCAGTCCAAGACTCGTATAGCGAGGTAGCGACAGAAAGTGCGACCACTTGACAAAGTTATAACTACAATAAATATCGGTATTCTTTAGCCAACCAAAAGACTCTCTTGTCTCACGATGACCCTTATTATCTACCGGCATTGCGCCCATACCTTCAAGGGTATATTCATCATCCAGTTTAGCAAATCCGTGACCAACCGCTTCATGGCACACTAAACCGCGGAACATCTCATAATCTTCCGTAAGTGGCAAATAGGCAATTGCCGCACCAGAGCCATCTGCGCCAGAGGTTGGGTAGTACATATATGTTGTGCCTGCATATTTATCGCTATTGAGAACAACAATAATGAGAGTATTGTCAAGGTTTTCCTCCGCCACAACCTTTGTTGCATAATCAAAACAGAGCTCATTGTCGCCACTAATTAGCGTCCCCTCACCAAATTTGCACTTCAAAGCCGTTGTAGAGTTATACTCATAGCACTCGTTTACCGAGACTGCTGTAACCATATAGACATTAAACAGCTCTCTGAAATGGGCAAACGGAGCCTCGCTAAACATCGCCTCCATTGTCTGCTCCATCACCTCACGATAACGACCAGCTGCAACCATTCGGTCAGAAAATCCATCACCCATTAGCACAATATCGACCCCCTGCCCTACTGTTGCCCTCTGCAAAACTTCAACCACGCCATCGGCGCTATAATCAATAGAGGTATAGAGGTTAGGATTTACAATATCTGCAAATCTATCGTCCAGAACAGAGACTATATTACCACGACTCTCAACCGTATCGCTAAAGACAAGACTGCCCGCGCTATCAAACATCGTCACCGTAGGATATAGGCCAACGGGATAGTACTTCTCGTTAAACTCCGATAGAGGTTGCTCCTCAGAAATCAGAGCTACTGGCCACTCAATCCCCATCTGTGCCACTATTTCGGCAATCTTATCACTCTGCTCGCACCAACTGACAATCTCCAAGCCAAAAGGGTGGTACTTCTCATACAGAGCCTTAAGCGTTGGTATGAAATCGATATACTTGTCAGAGAATTGGAATAGGATAGTGTACTGACTCTTCGCATAGACCGCCTGATTAAGCTTTAGAGTGTCACCCGCAAGCGTCTGCAACTCCAACTCAGGGGCCTTGATACCACAATCGTAGAGGTTAAATCTGTTATATCTATTTCCAACCACAGCATAACCCCAGTTATACCTCCAACCAGCCGTTTCATTCAACGATGCAGGAATCTCGCCCGACATCCTATTATTATATAGGGATAGCTGCACCAAATTCTTCAGAGCACCATAACTAGCAGGTATAGAGCCAGCGATAGCATTGGATGATAGATTGAGATATTTCAATCCCTCAAGTGTGGCCAAGGAGTCTGGAAGTTTTCCAGTCAAATTATTAGCCGAAAGATCTATCGCATAGACACGCCCCTGGTAGGTATAGACTCCATACCACTCCTCCAGCGGAAGAGTTGAGCACCAATTTGTATTATCTATCCACTCATCACCGCCCATCGCCTGATAAAACTCAACTAACGCCTGATAATCCTGCTCAAACTGCACACCCTCCTCTTGCGGCAACGGCGTGTTGCAGCCATATAGAACAACTAAAGAGAGTACAAAAACAAGAAACCTTACCATCATAGCATTAGTTTTGCACAAAAATAATAAAAATTTCTCATATCGCGTAACTTCGTAATAATTAACAAGAAAGGTGTCATACGCCCATGCAACCTCAAAAAAAAATTAAAAATTTTTACAAAAAAGTTTGGAAGTATAAAAATTTTGCCTACCTTTGCACTCGCAATACAACAACGGGGTGTAGCGCAGTCCGGTTAGCGCATCTGGTTTGGGACCAGAGGGTCACAGGTTCGAATCCTGTTACCCCGACAGAGAGGAAGAGAGATCTTCCTCTTTTTTTGTAAATTATAACAGCAACTTTGTTGCTAATTTTGCACATACTGTTGCGTTTGTAAGCAAGCTCACACGAACAGCATGTACAAAATACGAGCTTCGCTCTATAATTTACTACTCGCGGCAATAGTTTTCGTTTAAGGCAGGTTATCTCGGGTGTGTATTTCCGCACCAAACTTCGTTTGACAACGGCACACCCTCGATGATGGCTATAGCCATTCGAATCCTGTTACCCCGACAAAGAGGAAGAGAGATCTTCCTCTTTTTTTGTTTCTCTCCATATGGACAATTCAGACTTCTTGCGTTCCAAGAAAACAAAATTTACATATTCACTCCCTAGAGGGTGGGACTCTCGCCCGAGTGGGCACAAAAAAAAGAGAAGAACTCTCGTTCTTCTCTTCTGTACCCCCTCAGGGCGTGGCATATACCCGCACAGAAGGGCGTAAAACGAATAATCCGTGGACATGGTTTGCTATAGGTTTCGATTTTTTGTCTAAATCGTGTCTAACTTCGCAAACCTATCTTATATATCCAATTTTCTACAATAACAGCGTACCAAAAACTCTCTGAACATCAGCGAAAGTCTTACACTTAACCACCGTTGCATCGAGTTTAATATCCTTTTCTTTGTGTTGGGTACGCTGCACAACATCAAAGATAACCTGGATATCCTCTGGAATGTTAATAGTCTCAATCTTGATTGAAGACTGATTCTTCATTATAACATTATAGTATTCGTCAACAAAACTTCTTGTTGCGAATTTAACACCTGCGAAATCCACTACTACAGATTCGCTCCCAGTATTATGTATATATAGGAGCAGATCAGCAACAGCAAACCTTGACATTAAGTCAGGTTTAAGCAATGTGGCTATGTCAATGGTCTTATACATCTTGCAACTATTACTCTATTATTTCCCAGAAGCCACCCTTATCAGCACCTACACGACGAAGATACTTATCTCGCATTGCTTCAATATTGCGACTAATGGAAGTATAACTAATTCCAACAACATTTACTAACTCTGACTTGGTAATATATGGATTTTCAATAATTGCACGCAAAATCTTTATACGATTTTCTGTTAGACCTTCGCCTAATTCTTGTGACTTAGCTACAATCTTATGTATTTTTTCTGTTACCCTATCTCCATTTACTGTTACCTTTTCTGTTACCCTATCTCCATTTACTGTTACCTTTTCTGTTACCTTTGGGACAGAAACCTTCAAAATAAAGTCTTCTGTATGGAATGAAAGTGGTGCAGCACCATTCACTTCCAATTCACGATACATACGATCAACGCCCTCGCCATACTCCTTGACATAGTGATAACTCTTTAAGAATGCAGCAATCTTTGGATTACGCGAGAAATGAGTATTGCGAATATTAGATGGTCTTACCATTCCAGGTAACTTTCCAGGACTTTCAAATACAATACGATCATCAAACATTTTAATTTGGATCTCAGTACCCTTGATGTTATAGGCTCTGTGACAACATGCATTTACAACCATCTCCTGGATAACAAATTTTGGATAATCTCTACGCGTGATAAATTTACCAGACTGCTCTAAGAAAGTGTGTTCAGCAACTTGCGTTTCCAGGTATTCAACGGTCTTTTCTACCTGCTCCAGGATTGTGCCCTCAAATACAACATCCTTAATCACATTCATTTCCGCACCAACTTTCTCTTCAACTCCATTAAAGCGTATGAAGCGTGTACGAGCGCGAGGAAGATAGTTCTGAGGATTCTTTCCGAATAACAGCATACAAGCAACACTCACAACTTCATCTCCATTCTTATCGATGGTCACGAAATGGTTATTCTCTCTCAAATACTCCATCGGAGATTTGTTATATCCCAGCAAATTTACATATTTAGCCACAGCATTCATATCCAGGTCATGAACTGCTGCCCCATAAACAGCAGTATCTTCAAATGAACGCTCACCCTTATCGTACATCAGTTGCACTCGCTCATCAAATGTCAGCTTGCGACTCTTGTCGCCAACTCGCATAAAAGCTTCATCTGCTTGGTTGGTATGAAGACTTGAACTGGCAGGAATATGCATCAGCAGAATACGATTTTCATTACCGTCCTTATCTATGCAAGGCATATAACTGCATGTTACAGAAATAGACGGGTTACAAAAGTCAAACGGAACGCGTAATAATTCGTTCAGTTTTGGGGTGTCTTGATCTACTCCTTCTATTGTTCGCGTCTTATCGGATACGCCAATAGCAATTACACCTCCGTCTGCATTGGCAAATGCAACAACTGCGATTGCTAATGCCTTAGGGTCAATTTGAATGCTCTTGCAATCAAAAGTCTGATCTTCTTTGCGGCTTTGTATATCTTGTATGGTCATGGTCTACTTTTTATAAATAGTTAGTCATTGCTTTCCTCAGTGCAAAATTACATTTATTTTAACATAACACTATGTAAATTCTAACTTTTTCTTTATTTTCTCGTTGCCATCCATTTTTACTGTAATAATCGGTCTAATTCCTTATTTATTAAGCCAATAAATACCATTCCAAAACTTAACAATGGCTCAAACTCGTCTTCATCTTCATTGGAGAGAATATTGCTAACACACAAGCCATGAATATATTGAGATAAATGAGAAGATATACAATCGATAATATCCTCCCTTTTATCAATTAGTTCGTATAATTCTTTCCAAGTATATTGATTATTTTTAGCTTTTCTATGACTCCCCAAAATTTTGTACTTCCAATTAGAACTCTCAATACACGTGCGTCTATGAAATTCTGGATACGATGTAGCATATTTGTGATTAGCCAAAATCTCATTACAATGGTTTATAACGCTTTTATCAGATTGTCGTGTATCTGTATATCTATCATTAAGTGCTTGGAATGCTTCATGAGAGATAGTTCCATTATACACTAAATCATGTTCCATCGCATCAACGCGTGACGATAGTCCATCTTTGACATACAGATAATGCCTATATATTCTTTCATCTTCATCTTCTGATGCATATACTAACCTATACACAGCCAGAGAATCAGCAAGCATTCGTACAATAGCATTGGCAACCACATAATCTTGTAGCCTAACACATACGAAAACTAATGTGTCGAGCATCTTTACACTCTTCCTTAAGATTGCTAAACCAAAGCCATTAATATCATCGACATTCAACGAAGAAGATGTTGGCACAATTGTATCAATCTTATCACTCGCGATTTGCATTAGTAATAAAAGAGTATCTTGGGTAGATATTCCCAATTCTGCTTGCGTTTTATTAACAATCTTCATTGCTATTCAATTTTCTCGTATTCTTCGCGTGTAATTGGTGTTTCTGGATCTACGATGAAAACTTCATCGTAAGTTAAATTGTAAAGGCGATAGACCAATTTATCTATATGTATTGCGTGTAAACTTATGTTATTTTTATCGGTAATAATATCTCTTACATATCGTTCAATTTCTGACATAATATCATCTGATGGATACTTGGGCAATGGAAATTCCTCAAGTTTCGCCACGCCTACATCAACGCCAGCACCACGATGTTTAGCATTTTGCCAAAACCAACGAGCCGCATATTTAGAGTTCAATATTCCAAGTAGAAAGTATAAAGAAAAGTCTTTCTCTCTCTGATTAATGATATTATATGACATGCCAACAAAATATCCTTTATCATCATATGCAAACATAGGGGTTTTAAACATTGAAGGTCCAATAATCTTTGCTTGCAAAAAAGCACTTTTGACACGAGGACGGTGCAGACCATATGGTGCATTACTAGAAGTTATATAACGCCTGCAATAATCCAAGTGTCGTTTCACATTGTTGAAACCACAATTTGTGTTGTTAGATATCAATTCCCTAAGTTCTTTGTCTGCATATATAAGATTTTGACTTGAGACAGTTTCAATATCATACATATGAATTCCGCCATCTGTAATATATCTAACTAGACATCTATCCTTTTCATATTTGCTAAGGCAAAGATTCTCAACCTCAGAGTCTGTTAACACAAACACACCATATCCAACACTAATATTCGGATTGGGATATTTGTTATACATTTTACTTGATACTTTTGCAGGAGCCTCAACTACACCTTGGCTCACAGTAAACTTTTCTTTTAATGAAATAGTCTTGAGTGTACTTTCCTGTAAGATTTGTTCCTCAATGTTTATTTCATTATTTGAAATAATTTGATTGTGCTGAATAATTCTTTGTTCAGAGAAGTTTCGACTCTTTATATTTGCGACGTCATTATCTATCTTATAGTAGTTGCAATTAATTAGTTTATGTCCCTTTTGGATTAAGGATATCATATGCAAGCCAACAACAGAATCAAATACTTTCAGCTTTCCGAAATCAACAATCTGAAGAATTGTAGCGTCACTATAGATATGTCTAATTAATTTACTAGCACCCTTACTTTTTATCCAGTATCTAGATGTAACAAAACATATCACAGCATTCTCGACAGTTAGTTCTAGCGATTTGTGCATAAAATAATACCAGAAATCCATTTTACCAGAATGGTAATTCTTTCCCCACGGTGTTGCGTAAACAGGAGCAAAATATGATTTATTATCTCGTTCTTTTAGATAAGGTGGATTAGCAATCACTATATCAAAACCGTCCTTTATACCGAACATCCAGTCAGCATCAAAGAATGAAGCAGCTGCGTTCTGGTCGAACATATCCCACGATGCCATCTGATTGGCAGCATCTGCTGTTAAGAATCCATTGCCAGCAAGTCTTTCAGCCAACTTGACACGAAGTTCAGCAAGACGAGTCTTCCAATAACTCTTTTTGCGATATGAGTCGGCACTAAAAATCCTATGATTTGCATTCTTGAGCTTATTCTCCAAATCAATAATATCAGGTGTGCGTCCCAAATTATCACCTGTCTTTTCAAGTGGGATAAGAGAGTTCGCAGCAACAAACTTAGCTTCGAGGTTAGGTAATGGTCTAATGCCAAAATTGGTTACAGGGTCTGATGTTGTCTTCTGATCAACCACCAACGATATAAAGAAGCGCAACTTGCTAATTTGGATAGCAATCGGCTGGATATCCACACCGTAGATACAATTCTCAATCAGATATAACTTACGAGCGTAGTCTGGGCGGTTGATATTCTTATCAAAGTTGCGTTCAATATCAGCAACCATTTCTCGCCTCTCCTCATCGGTAGCGGTGCGATATGCTTCAGATGTCTCGTTAATAGCCTTATTTAGCATCATCTCCTTCCACTGCTCGTTGGTTGGATCAAGTTGAGAGAGAATATGTACCATCTGCTGCAACATGCCAACAGGGAATGCACCAGAGCCACACGCAGGGTCAAGCACCTTGCAGTGATAGATAGACTCCATCACCTGTGCCTTTTGCTCATTGGTCAGTTGAATATCATCGTCAACATAACTTATGAGTTTGCGATATTCCGACTCTAAATTCTCTCCTACTGTGCGTTTAAGGTGTGCTATAAGACTCTCATCCACCATATACTGCACAATTTCACGAGGGGTATAGAATGAGCCAGTCTGCTTGCGGGCAGTTGTCTGTGTTTCGGGATTGTATGATGCTAAAAGATTCTCGAAAACTTTACCCAGCAACTCGGGGTCGAGCGAGACATCCTGGTCGAATGGTGTATTCTCTTCAATAGTAAAGTTGTAACGCTTAAGGATATTGATAATGCCGTTAACCATTACACGACTCTTCTTCTTATCGTTATACCACAACGACAAGTCCACAGTATGATCCTCTATAAAGAATAGATAATCGGGAACAAACAGAGCCTTTTTAACCTTCTCTCTATCTGAGAAGCCATCAACATAATATTCCTCATTTTCACGATCCAAACAATCAAATAAGCCACCATTAAGGAACGGAACGGTCTCATTTGCAATCTTAAGAAAACGCTCGGCATCTTTAAAGTGCTTTTCATAACGCATTAGTTTATGATTACCATGGTCGGTGTAATCAGCATTACTAAAACGCCTCTCCGAAATAGTATCCTTACCCTCTGGGGTGATAGGACTATTAAGCATTGCGAAGAAGAGATTCTGGAGAATAGCCTTGTAATATACACTCTCTCCATCCATATACATCAAATCGGTTATTCGATCTGGTGTAAACCCTTTTACAAGTTTGTTAATCTCTGTTTTATCAAAGAACTCGTCGGGGATTAAGTTCTTCTGTTTCAGAAACCATACAACTATCAGTCGAGTAACAAGGCGGATAGCAGCTTCGGAATTATATCTAATATCATCACTCGTATCACCTAATTTATTCGGGAATCGAACGACCTTAACAGCCCAAGCGTACCAGTCTGAAAGCTCTTGATAGAAAGCCTTTGTAAGGACTTCAACAGAGAATCGGCTTTGCAGGTCTTGCTCATCTGTGACTCGATGTCGCTTATTCAAATACGCATTAGGCGTATAGCATCCTACTCCCTCACCCAGGTAATAAGAATATCTACGAGGATTGGAATATGTACGAGTAACGCTTGGAGAGTTTTCACTTAACCCTAATGTAATCTCGATTAGAGAAAAGCGATAGTTTGCATT
>JAEIGA010005257.1_pt1 | contig 19852 bp, 16 predicted proteins | sample 9270691 | NCBI WGS metagenome assembly JAEIGA01 (sample SAMN17057246, study PRJNA624740) | gut metagenome | biome: biome; isolation source: fecal sample | host: Bos grunniens | place: China: Xizang | collected 2019 | reverse complement strand
GAAGTAATTAATATTAATGGTGTTAAATCTTGGGATGACAATAATAACCAAGATGGAATTAGACCAAATAGTATAATGGTAAGATTATATGCTGATGGAAAAGAAGTAGCAAATAAAAAAGTAACAGCAAATGATAACTGGGAATATAGTTTTACAAATTTAGATAAAAATAAAGATGGAAATAAAATTATTTATACAGTATCTGAAGATGCTGTAGATGGTTATACTACTACTATTAATGGATTTAATATTACTAACTCATATGAACCAGAAGTAATTAATATTAATGGTGTTAAATCTTGGGATGACAATAATAACCAAGATGGAATTAGACCAAATAGTATAATGGTAAGATTATATGCTGATGGATCTTTAGTTGATTCTAAAGAAGTTACTAAAGAAGATAATTGGAAATATAGTTTTACAAATTTAGATAAAAATAAAGATGGAAATAAAATTATTTATACAATATCTGAAGATGCTATAGATGGTTACACTACTACTATTAATGGATTTAATATTGTTAATACTCATACACCAGAAACAACAAAAGTTATGGGTAAAAAAATCTGGAATGATAACAACAATCAAGATGGAATTAGACCAGATAGTATTGTAGTTAGATTATATGCTGATGGTGAATATGTTGCTAAAGCTGATATTACTAGTGGTGTTAATAATGATTGGACATATGCATTTATTGATTTACCAAAATATAATAATGGTAAAGAAATTAAATACACAGTATCTGAAGACGCTGTAGATGGCTATAATACGTCTTATAGTGAAGAAAATGAGTATGTTATTATTAATACTCACTTAATAGAAAAAACAAGCTTAAATGGTGTTAAAACTTGGGATGATAATAATAACCAAGATGGAATTAGACCTGATAGTATAATGGTAAGATTATATGCTGATGGAATTGAAATTGCAAACAAAAAAGTAACAGCAAATGATAACTGGGAATATAATTTTACAGACTTAGATAAATATAAAGATGGACAATTAGTAAGTTATACAATTACTGAAGACCTTGTTAAAGGATATTCAACTGTTATTGATAATAATAACATTACTAATACTCATGAAGTAGAAAAAATAAATGTAAGTGGTACTAAAACTTGGGATGATAATAATAACCAAGATGGAATTAGACCAGACTTTATTACAGTTAATTTATATGGTAATAATGAGTTATTAGATAGTATTGTTGTTAATGAAGAATCTAATTGGACTTATGAATTTACAAATTTAGATAAATATAAAGATGGATATGAAATTGTTTACGATGTTACTGAAGAAATTGTTGATGGATACGAAACAACAATTGAAGATTTTAATATAACTAATACTCATATTCCTGAAAAAATAACATTCAAAGCAACAAAAGTTTGGGATGATAATAATAACCAAGATGGTATTAGACAAAACCAAATCGTTGTTAAATTATATAAAAATGGTGAATTATTTAAAGAAGTTACAATAAATGAAGAAAATAACTGGACTTATTCATTTGTAGATCTAGATAGATATGAAAATGGAATTGAAATAGTTTATACAGTTGTTGAAGATGTTGTTTTAGGATACGATACTGTAATAGATTATACAGAAATTGATGCTAATAATATTATTTCAGCAACAATAACTAATACTCATATTCCTGAAAAAACAGAATTAAATGTTAGAAAAATATGGCTTGATAGAGATAATATAATGGGCTTAAGACCTGATAATATTGAAGTTGATTTATATGCTGATGGTAATTTCGTAAAAACTGTTGTTATTTCAAAAGATAATAATTGGAATTATTTATTTGATAATTTAGACAAATATCAAAATGGAAATTTAATTAATTATACATTTATGGAAAAACCAGTTTATGGCTATACTACTACATATGAAAGATCATATATTATTAATACTTTAGATAATTATATTTATCCTGAAAATCCTGAAATTTTACCACCACAAACAGGTGTTAAAACTAAGAAAAATACATTTGAATATATAGCACTAGCTATTATAGGATTATTTATATTTAAACAAAAAAATGCTTAAGAAATTAAGCATTTTTTATTTTTTTTATTGGCCATATAGAAAAAGTTATTTTACCACTTATATCCTTTTCATCAATTAATCCTATTGTTCTAGAATCAATAGAATTATTTCTGTTATCTCCTAAAACTAAATATTTTCCTTTAGGTATTTCTTTAAGTTCTAAAGAAATAGCTTCTAAGAAGAAATCATTAGTAAATTTAGCAAAATTATCTTTAACAATTTTACCATCTATATATAATTTACCATTTTTATATTCTACATATTCTCCTGGAAGTCCTATAATTCTTTTAATTAGTTTTTCATTATTTTCTCTTGTTAATACAACAATATCAAAACGTTTTAATTTTTTATCATACTTATTTAATAATAATAGTTGTTTATCTTTTAAGGTTGGTTTCATACTATCACCGTTTACTAAAACAGGTGTAAAAAAGAATGTTCTAATAACTATTACAACTATGATTATAATGATGTATGGTAATAATTCTTTTAAACCATTTAAAAAATTTTCCATTTATATCACCTTATTTAATTATACTCTAAATTATAAAAAAAAAATAGTCTTTTAAGACTATCTTCTTTCTTTAATTTTTGGTTGTTTAACCATAGTTCTAAGGTAATTTAATTTAGCTCTTCTAACTTTACCTTTTCTTACAACTTCAATTTTTTCAATAATTGGTGAATTTACTGGGAAAGTTCTTTCTACCCCTACACCTTGAGAAATTTTTCTAACAACAAAGTTTTTAGCAATACCACTATTTTTAATAGCGATTACGATTCCTTCGAAAGCTTGAATTCTTTCTCTTTTTCCTTCAACGATTTTAACGTCTACTCTTACTGTATCCCCAACACGGAATTCAGGAACATCAGTTTTGATTTGTTTAGCTGTAATTTTGTCAACTAAATTCATAAATACACTCTCCTTCTTGTTTTTAATTGTAATCATAAATATATATAATTCATCGGATTACGTGTATGATTTTATCATAAAATACTATAATAATCAAGGGTAAACCGAAAAAATTATTACTAAAATTAAAGAAAAGAAAATCCCTTATCTCTTGCGGTGATTTTCTTCTACTTTTTTTGCTTCAGGTTCTTTATAATAATATATTTTTTGTTTTAATTCATGTTCTAAAAGTTCTATTTTTTTAAAGAGTAATGTTAGATATTTTTGATCTAAATATTTTTGATATTTAAACTTAATCATATCTTTATATCTTGATATATCATTAAGAGCAGCTCTTAAGTCTGTAATATCAGAATCATCAGAATCACTTACTAAGCTAACAATAAATCTTAAATAAACTTCTAGTCTTCTTTTAATTTTTCTTTTTAATATTTTTTCAACAAAGGAAAAATTGATGACAGTCATTTTGGTAACTGTTATACCATCATGATAAATTTTATTTGAAGGTTTAAATAAGAAACCATTTAATTTCTTATGATCTAAATATGCTATTTTAATGTATCTATTCTCTGTTGTTATTCTATAGCGAGTATTCATATTATCATCCTTCCTTTTTAATCAAATCTGGTCTTCTTTCTTTTGTTCTTTTTATTTGCTCATTATAACGCCATTTTCGAATATTTTCATGATGTCCTGATAAAAGTACTTCAGGAACCTTCATCCCTCTAAAATCGGCTGGATGCGTGTAAACAGGATAATCTAAAAGTCCTTCTTGGAAAGAATCTTTAACATGTGAATCTTCTTTTATTACACCATCTAAAAGTCTAATAATACTATCACTAATTACCATACTAGGAAGTTCTCCCCCAGTAAGCACATAATCACCAATAGAAAGTTCTAAATCAGCAAGAGATCTAATTCTTTCATCAAATCCTTCATAATGTCCACACACCATAATTATATGTTTTTTTAAAGTTAATTCTGTTGCAATTTTTTGATTAAACTGAACCCCTTGAGGAGTTAAAAGGATTATAAAAGAATCATCAGTTTTAATAGCATCAATACAATCAAAAATTGGTTGAGGCATTAAAACCATACCTTCCCCTCCGCCATAAGGGTAATCATCTACCCTCTTATGAGGATTGTCAGCATAATCTCTAAAATTATGAATATTTATTTCAACAGAGCCCTTTTCTATAGCTCTTTTAATGATTGATTCAGATATAAACCCATCAAACATATTAGGGAAAAGAGTTAAAATATCAATCTTCATCAATTAACCCATCAATAACTTCTATAATAACTTCTTTTTTATCTAAATCAACATTTTTAACAAATTCATCTATAAATGGAACAAGATGTTTCTTTTTAGAAGTTTTTATTACTAAAATAGGATGTGCACTACTTTTCATAATACTCTCAACTTCTCCTATTTTATTATTATCAACTAAAACATCAAGCCCAACAACATCTTCATAAAGGATACCATCAAAATTATATTCATCTCTATTTATATAAACATGATCACCTTTATACATTAAAACATCATTTATATTATTGATGCCTTCAAATGTTACCATATCAAAATTTTTATGAACACGATAAGAATTTAATTTTAATTTATCTTTATCATATCCTACATATACATAATTACCTTTTTTAAATACATCTTTTTTATATTTAAAATCAGATAAAATTCTTACTTCACCTTTAATTCCGTGCGTATTAACTATATCACCAATATATATTAAATTCATAACAACCTCCTTAAGATAATTCATACATAATAATTGAAGCTGCTACAGCCACATTTAAACTCTCACATTCACTACTCATGTTAATGTAAATAAAATCATTACATAATTGTTGAACTTCGGGACTTACACCCTTACCTTCATTCCCCATAACAACACATAATTTATCTTTGTTTACAATATCTTTTACATTTTTTCCATTTACAACACTAGTGCCATATATTTTATAATCATTTAAATCTTTTAAATATTCTTTTAAATCTCCCTCGATAATATTAGTTCTCATATTCATCCCTTGACTAGCTCTAATAACTTTTGAATTATAAGGATCAACTGTATCATTACTAATTAAAATAGTATCAAAATTAAAAGCAACACTACTTCTAATAATTGTTCCTAAATTACCAGGATCTTGAACACCATCTAAAACAATAACTTTATTACCTAATTTATTACTATTTTTCTTTTCACAAATAGCCATTACTTTTTTAGGAGTATCAAGTTCACTTATATATTTCATAACTTTTTCATTTACAACTATTGTATTAGGATAGTTTTTATAATCTACACCATCTAAAACGATAAGAGTTTTTAAAACGCCAGCTTTATAAGCTTCTATAATTAAGTGATCGCCTTCAATTAAAAATAAATTTTCTTGATCACGATATTTCTTTTTATTTAATTTTTTTATATTTTTAATTTTTTCATTGTCAATTGATGTATAAACCATATTCATCACCAATTACATTTTAACATTAAAAAGCTTTTTAGTCTATTATTTTTGGCAAAAATAAAAAGTAAGTTATTAACTTACTTTCCATTTATCTACAGTGTTACATTTATTATATTTAGAACCATCAAAACCTTCTTGGATTGCACAACCTTTAACACCCCATTCACGAATTTTTGTACTAGCACATTTAGCACCATTACCTTCACATTTCATACTTTCGTAATCTGAGTATCCTGCAATACCAATTTCACCATAAATTGAATATTTTTTAGAATTCATTTTTTTGTTGTATTCTCTAATTGTTTTCATTAATGATGGTGTTAATGTAATTTCATACATTGGACTTTCTTTATACACTTCATAATCTTCTACACCACGGTTTTTATTAATTATTGATTCAATGATATTAGGATTATTCCAGTTATCTCCTGGTGTTCTTCCTTTTCCATCAATTCCAGTGAAGGCTAAAATTAATTCACCGCCTGAAGAACCTTCAACTTTATCAAGTGCTATAGTTCTAAAAATTAAATTAAGATCTTTTTCTGGTAATTCAGGATCTTCGTCCCAATCTTTTGGACATGTATCTGTCTCTTCTTTACAAACTTCACAGTATTTTTTTAAATCTGTTGTAATCATATGTTTGTCACATTTAACTTTAAATGTACAATTCATTGTATCTGTTCCATTATATTTTTTACCAGCAAAGCTTTCATTTTTTAAAGCATATTTATCCATTTTACTGCCTGGACCAAATGTTTTAGTAGTTACTCTAAAATTAATATCTCCAGCATCAGTTGAATAATGAATTGGTAAGTTAGAATCTGATACATGAACACTATTTTCGCCACCAGCATCTACTTTTGAGTTAAATGATTCTCCAGTAGCTTTATTAATATATTGATATGTTCCATCTGGAAGAACATATTTATCAACTTCCCTAATTGATTTTTCCCACCAAGTTGTTTTAGCATATTTAACTAGTTTTGTTTTCTTACATGCAACATTTCCAGAACATTCATATACTAATAAATCTTGATATGGTATTGATGAGTAAACACTTCCATATGAACCACTAGAAGCATTTCCACCTACATAATAATAAACTTTTTCTGTAATTGTTTCTTCAGCTTTTTTAAGTGGGAAATTTTTAATTGCACCTGTAACTCCGAATCCATAAATTGGTTCTTCGTATTGTAATACAACTTCTGGTTCAAAATCATATTTGATTCCATATTCACTACATTTGTTAATTTGTGCTAAATATACTTTTTCACGAGTATTTAAAGCATTTTCATAACCAGCTTTAGCAGAAATAATTGTAGATGTATAATTTGGTTTATTTCCATCTTCATCAATTGGACAATAGTATGTTGAACCATTATATGATTGACCTGTTTCTGTATCACAAGCTCTTTGTAATGCTTCAGCTATTTTCCATTGATCCCAATAAGATCTAATTTCATTATCAACTTTTTCTATATCACTTAAGAATCTTGGAACATTGATATATCCATCTTTAGATCCTTTACTTGATGTAGTACGACAAGCTTTCATACCATCATAAGTAACTGGTGATAAAGAAGGCATTGTAGTTGTAACTTCTCCAACAACTAAATATCTACCTGAATGAACTTCAGTACCACTTCCTGGTAATGAATAATTAATAGTTTCTTTACAATATACTTGGCAATATCTATTAGATCCTATACCTGTATCTATATAGTGATCTTTTACATTTTCTTTTTTTGAATTAGTACTTTTAAATACACATTCCCAAGTTGCAGCATCAATTGCTTTACCTGTTGTATTAGTTTCACAAACACTTGGTGATTTAACATCTAGTATATATGAACAAGTACCTTCATCCCAGTCTTTGTTACATTTACTAGCAAGTAATTCATCTGTTGTAAGTTTTCTTGTTAAATTACCACCTTCACCAGCAGTGTTGTTTTTTTGATTTGTAGGTGTTATACCAAACATTTCACAGCAAGTATCTACCCCTACAATATCAGGATTACATTTTAATGCACTTTTTTCACATTGTGATTTGATTTCATAATCAGTTAAAACACGAGTTAAATATTCTTCTGTATTCTTCTTTTTATTTTCAACAGATATTGGTACTGTTGCACAACAATATTGAACACCTGTTTGATACCCTTTATATGTTAAATCAGGATCACATTTTGAACCACCACCAATATTGTGGCAATATGTATTTATTTCATCATCTGTAAGTTTTCTTATTAAATTATCTAATGTGTTTTTACTTTTGTCAGTTGGTTTAATACCAAATCTTTCACAACAAGTTCTAATTCCATCCACATCAGGATTACATTTTACTCCTGGATCATCATCACCTGGAGGACTATCTTCATCGAATGGACCATAAATATTTAAACCATATCCATTTGTTGCTCCTGGAACAGCTGATAGTACAAGTGAACCTGCAGCATTATATCCAGCATCTCCTCTTTCTAGATAGAATGATTGCGCAAACATTTCTAATGTATTATTATTTAAATATCTAAAACCATTTGAATCTTTGCTAAGACCAAATGCTACCATATTTTTAGCAGTATAAGCTTTATCCATAATTTCTCTAAATGATGGACAAAAACCTGTTGATTCAATTACGAAAATTGGTTCAACAACAACTCTAATACCTCTTGTTTTAGCACCTTTTGAACCTATTTTTTCATTTATAATTGAACTAAAACTTCCATAAGGTCCCTTTGTTTTTACTGCTGATAATACAGCATCATAATTAACACCAGCATTTTTAAATATTTCACGAATATATTTATAATTATTAGCTTTTGCTGCTGATCCAATTAAAGTATTTTTTAATTTTTGTGAATAATCAGCTTTATAAAGTGTTTCAGTATAAGGTAACCAATCAGCTTTTATGGCACCTTTAACTCTTTGTGTTAGCCATGTAGCATTATTCGCTCTATAATATGCTTTTTTTGCTCCTAATTGATGTCTTGTATTTCCATCATAATAAACTATAGTAAATTGTAACGCACTAAAGTTTTTATTATTCCATCTACAAAAACAACAACCTTTAGCTGAAGTACATTTTGATGAACTACCTGTACTAAAGCCATTTCCGGATCCAATTTGATCCCATGCTTTTGTAGAAGTTGGTAAAAATAAAAGACTAATTAGCATAAGGATTAATAATCCATATTTCTTCTTCATTTTCTTACACTCCTATCTTTTAAAATTATATCATAAATATAAACTAATTAAAATAATTATTTGAAATTAAAATATAAAGTAATGCTCCGCCCATTTCTAATAAAACTGTTAAACATAATATAAATAAACTAGCATACCCAGTATAAGATTTTACTTCTTTTTTATAATTAGGATTTTGATTTAGTAAATTCATAACTGTTTTATAGTTACAAATTTCATTAATCTTATCAAGTGTTGTCGTTAGTTCAAAAGTTTGTTTTCCTGTTTCTATATCAAAATCTTTAAAAGTTATAGTGCATGTATTTATATCATTATTTTTAATTCTAGAATTTATTGTTATATTTCCATGAGTAATTGAATTACGAATATGAGTTATAATCATTTTATTTTGAACATATTTTTCTTCATCAGATATTTTTTCATTTTTAGCAAAACGTTTTTTTCTTATAATATCTTGTTGATCTAAAATATCAAATAAACTATTATACATATTTACATTTATACCATTGATAATAGCTAATTTCTCTTCATTTGGATTAGGTATTTTTTGCATTCCTTGATATTTTTTCCATTTTTTTTCAACATCTTTTTCAATGATTTTAATTTTATCAGTTTCATTACGATAAGCTTTTGTTGTAACATCAAAATTTATTGTTGGATGCAAATCATCTAAATTCATTTTAGAAAAATCCATATATTCTCTTAAAATATTATCGTCATTATAAGAATATAACATATTAAATTTTACAAGCGTTGTTGCAAGTAACATTTGATTATTAGTTGGTGGCAAATAAGTATGCTGCATTTTAATTTCATTATATGTTTTATTCATATTTAATTCTGCTAATTTAGCAACATTACCTATTTGACTATATGCTTTATCTATTTGTAAATCAGCATTTGAATCAAAATAAAAGTCATCCATAAAACCATTTATAAATGTTTCTAATGATTCATTACTTGCATTTTTAAGGATGTCATAATTATCACTAATTACTTTTTTAATATTATTAATTACATCTTTGTCAAGTTCACTTAATTTTTTATTTTCAAATTTAAAATGAATTCCACTTAATTCTCCAATATCCTTACAATTCTTAAGTGAAGATACCCATTCATCTTGTCTAAGAGGATCTCTTACAACTTCATTAGCAATACCCTTATATTTATCAATTTCATTTTGAATTACTTCTAAACCATTTTGATTAAAATTTTCATTTTCGCTTGTAATGTTATATTCAAACATATAAAAATTGTCTAAAGCTTGTTCAATATTATTAATATCAATATCAATATCTTTTAACTTAGCGACATAACCAGTTTTAATTGGTAATTTCTTCAGTTTGTTTTTATTATTAGTAAATAGATTTTGAATCATATCACGAATCCATTTATATGATATCTCACCTTTTTGTCTATCTAGTAATTCGATATTAAGATTTTCTTTATCAATAATATATTTACCATGACCTATAGCATTTCTAATAGCATTTACTTGTTCAATAAAGTCGGATATTTGTAAATCTTCATTAGTTTTATAAGCTTCTACATATCTATCTAATAACCAGTTTTTAAATCTTTCATTTTCATGTTTAGCTGCTTTTGTTATTGTTTTGTCTTTATTCATTAAAAATTGTGATAATGATATTACAAGGTCTACATATAAACCGTTAAATTCATCACCATTTATTACATCGTTTATTCTTTGATCAGGATTTTTAATAATTTCTTCTAATATTTCTAGTTGTTTGCTAACATAAACTGTTGCATCTACCTTTCTATCGTACATATTATCACCTACTATATATAGTATATCAAAAAAAAACTAGATAATCTAGTTTAATCTTGGTGTTGTAATATAATAACCATCTTTTGTTACAACTACAGTATGCTCAAAATGAGCACTATTTTTTCCGTCTTGTGTTACGATTGTCCAATCGTCATCTAAAATATAAATATCTCTAGTTCCTAAATTAAGCATAGGTTCAATTGCTAAACACATTCCTTCTTTTAAGATTGGTCCTGTATGTGGTTTACCATAATTTGGAATATCAGGTGCTTCATGCATTTCATTTCCAATACCATGACCTGTTAATTCACGAACAACTCCTAAATTATATTTTTCAGCATACTTCATAATAGCATATGAAACATCACCTAATCTAGCACCTGGTTTTACCATTTTTAATCCTTCATATAAAGCGTTTTCAGTATGTTTAAGTAAATATTTATTTTCTTCACTAATTTCTCCTACTTCGTAAGTCCATGCTGAATCACCATGATATCCTTTATACTCAACAACAATATCTAAAGTAACAATATCGCCATTTTTTAAAACACGTTTTCCACCAATACCATGTACTACTTCTTCATTAACACTTATACAAATAGCCCCAGGAAATCCACCATAACCTTTGCAAGCTGCATTTCCACCTAAACTTTTAATATAATCAAATGCTAGGTCATCTAATTCTTTTGTTGTTATTCCAGCTTTAATAAATGGTTTTAAATACTTATGCGTTTTACTTACCATTAATCCGGCTTCTTTCATTAATTCAATTTCTCTTTCTGATTTTATAATGATCATTAAAGTCACTTCCCATCCACATATATTATAAACTAAAAAAACTAGTAATACTAGTTTTTATTTACCATAATTAACAGTTTTTTCAACGATAATTTTTACATCTTTTTCATTAAATGGTTTATTAAGCATATCTACAATTGGATATTTAAAGGCTTTTTCAATAGCTTCTTTAGAATCATCTCCTGTAATAATGGCAACAGGAATTTTATTAAATAAATTATTTTCTTTAAAATATTCTAAAACTGCAAAACCATCAATGTTTGGCATGTTTAAGTCTAAGAATAAACCAATAATTTTCCCTTCTTCTTCAACAGATATAATATCAATAGCTTCTTTTCCATCTTTTGCAATCATAACTTCATATGTATCATGGAATATTTTTTTAATGAAATTTCTTATAATATCTGAATCATCAACTACAAGAATTGTTTTACTATCTGATTTAACACGATTTAATTCATGGATTTCTACTGGTGATTCATTATTAACATATTTTTTTACTATAGCAATAATTCTATTTGCTTCATTTATTAATTCATCATAATTGGCATTAACATAATTAGCATCATTTTCTTTACTTTTTAATTCATGTTGATATGATAAATCGGCTAATAATTTGAATCCTAAATATTTTGAATCACTTTTTAATGAGTGAACTAAAATAGCATAATTAGGCATATCACCAACTTCTTTATATTTTTTAATATCCGCTAATTTTTTATCAACACTAGCTAGAAAATCATTTAATGTTTCATTATATGTTTCCATATCACCAAATAATTCTAAACTTGCTTGTACATCTACTCCATTATCTGTTAAAATTTTTGTGTCTTTCATAATTACCTCCCTATTCTAAAATAATTATAACATAAAAATTTTAAAGTTGTATATATCTTTACATTAATATGTAAAGTTAAAAAATCTTTTCAACTGTTTGTGTTCCATCTTGCATATTTTTAATAACAACAGTATTAGTATTAATTTCATTTTCACCAATAATAATAACATATGGTATTTTAGTTCTATTAGCGTATTTCATTTTACTTTTAAAACTTTTATCTAGTAAACATATTTCAGCTTTTTTTCCATTATCTCTAAGTTTGTTATAAACCTTAAAAATATATTCATAATTATTATCCATTGGTACAATTAAATAATCAGCGATATTAGTTTTATTTTCCTTAATTAAACCTAATTCATTAAGTTTATAAAATAATCTTGTAAGTCCTATACTCATTCCTACACCTGGAAGTTTTTTATCAGTATAATATCCTGCTAGATTTTCATATCTACCACCTGATGAAATACTTCCAATTTCTGGGTAGTCTGTTAAAAATGTTTCATATATAGTACCTGTATAATAATCAAGTCCTCTTGCAATAGTTAAATCAATATAATAATTCTTAACTTTCATTAAATCTAAATAATATACTACTTCTTTCATTTCTTTTATTCCTAAATTAAAAGTTTCATTTACAATATTTAAATTTTCTAATTTCTCAATTACATTTTCTTTTATATTAATAAATTCTATTATTTTATCAACATTTTCAATATTAAGTTCTAAAAGTTCTTTTTTAATATTTTCTATACCTATTTTATCAATTTTATCAATTATTCTTAAAATATCAGTTATTTCATTTTGTAAATTAAGACTTTCAAAAAATCCAGTTAATATTTTTCTATTATTGATTCTAATTTTAAAGTCTCCTATATTCATTTTTTCAAATATTTCAGATATAATTGCTGGTATTTGAGCATCATAAATTAGTGGTAGATCTTCATCTCCTATTACATCTATATCACATTGATAAAACTCTCTAAATCGTCCTTTTTGTGCCCTTTCGCCGCGATATACTTTTCCTATTTGATATCTTTTAAATGGGAAAATTAATTCGTTTTGTCTTGCTGCTACATATTTAGCTAAAGGTACTGTTAAGTCAAAGCGAAGTGCTAAGTCATTATCACCTTTTTTAAAACGATATATTTGTTTTTCTGTTTCTCCTCCTGCTTTTGCTAAAAGTACATTAGCATATTCTATTACAGGTGTATCAAGTGGATAAAAAGAATACTTTTCATAAGTTTCTTCAATTATTTTTTTGTATTTGTTAAATACAATTTGTTCTTCAGGCATTAATTCCATAAATCCTGATAATGTTCTTGGCTCTATTAATTTCATATTTATTCCTTCTTTCTAATATAAAAAGACTATGTAGGTACCTACATAGTCTTTAGTTTCTATCATAGGTACAAGCACGCCAAAATGCACTTGTACCAGTTTTAAACTTTAACAAGTGCTCCTATGATGATGATGTTGTAATTTATTTATTTTCATAAATACTCCTCCTCATAAAAACTTAAGAATATAATACACATAAATTATTTATTTGTCAATTTAATTAAAATAATCTTCTAATAAATTATCAATGCTAGTTTTAAATTTAGCACTTTCAAATTTATTATCATAACTTATTTTTATACCAACAAAGTCTTTCTTTAAATGTGTTATATCCACTTTATATGTTTTATTATCATATACAAATTCAGCTTTTAAATGATAGTTCTCATTTATTTTAATATCTTTATTATAGCGATGTAATTCATAATTACTAAATGAATTAATGAATTCTTTAAATTTATTTACATCTATATCTTTATTATTATATTTTATATATTTAAATTCAGCTTCATTAAATTTACTACTCCAATTACTGCTTAATTCGTGTTCTTTGCTACAAATATTATTTTGTGAGTATTTTATTGTAATAATATTATCATTATAAGAATAATCCATAATAGTTACTTTTCTATTATGATCATAATAATAATTACCATCATAACATGATTCTAAATTTTTAAAATAATTATTTACAAACTTATTTATAGTTTCTTCTTTTTTAAAAGTATATAATTTTATTTCTTTATTATTTTCACTTAAAAAAATACTAAATTTAGGTATTGGTAAATAAACAACATTATTTACACCATTTAAAATTAAATATTTTTCTGCGAAAAATGTTTTATTAACTAATCCTAATATCAATATAACAAAAATAATAATAACTAAAAATATTGATTTTTTCATTTTACCACCTAAAAAAAATTATAGCATACAAAAAAAGAAATTACATTTCCTTTTTTGCTTTTTCTACTAACTCTTTAATTTTGACTTTGTTATTAGCTTTTAGTTCTTCATAATTTACAATATAATCTTCATCTTGTGCATGATTGTTTTTTTGCTCTATATAAAAGTTTTCATTACATATTGCAATAAATTTATCAATGATTGTTTGATCGTAATTTTCTTCTATTAGTTTTTCAATTCGTTTCATATAATTTGCTTTAACACTTTTTAAAATATTTTTATAAAATCTAATTTCTTGTTTTAATTCATTAATCATTTCTTCTTCTTCTTCATAAACTTCAAATTCCATTAATATCATTTCTAAGTTATTAATTTGCATTCTATAAGAATAAATTTGATTAAACATTCTTAATGTATCTGAAAAACCTTTAATTTTACATAAATCATATATATCTTGTTTACTACCTACCATAAAATACCTCTTATAATTCTAAGAATTTAAGTAATGCATGTTTATAAAGTTCTACTTGTTTAAATAATTCTTCTTTTATAACAAATTCATTAGCATCATGAATATGATTATCACTACCCGGGAATTCACATCCAAAGGCGATAACATTTTTAATTGCTTTAGCATATGTTCCACCGCCAATAACAAGTGGTTTTAAACTTGTATCTTTTGTTACTTCAACATATGCATCATATAATGTTTTTACTAGCTCTGAATCTTCTTCATAGAAAAGTGGTTCTTCCCATTCTTCCCATATAACATTTTCCATATTATGTTTGCACATATTTTTAATTTCATCACTTGTTTTAGTAACAGGGAATCTAATATCTATAGTTCCTTCAATAATACCATCAATCATTTTAATTACACCTAAATTAAAAGTAAGGTCTCCATATTTGTCAGAGCATTTACATCCAAATTTAGAACCATCATAACTTAAATGAAATACTTCATTAAAATAGTTTACAAAATCATCATTATATCCTGCTTCTTTTAAACCTACCATTAAATATTGGATAGCATTTTTTCCTTTTTCAGGTGTACTAGCGTGAGCTGCTATTCCAGTAACAATAATTTTATTATTGTCTATAATTATTTCTAAACCATTATCTTTAATAAATTCAACTAATTTATCAACATCGAAATTTAATTCTTCTAATTCTATTTCACATTTAGCACATACAGCATTAGAAACAGTTCCACCAACAATGTTTTTAATATTAGTTTTTTTACCAAAATATTTACCATGAAGCATTCCTTTTTCGCCATGGATACAAGGAAAATCAGCATCAGGTGTAAATCCATATGTTGGCATTTCCTCATTTTTACAATAGTACTGCATACATTTTGAACCAGATTCTTCATTACATCCTAAAATTAATCTTATTCTTTTATTTAATTTAATTCCTGATTCTTTTATTTGTTTCATTGCTTCTATAGATGCAGCAACAGCTCCCTTATCATCGCTTGTTCCTCTACCATATAACTTACCATCTATTTCAGTTAAAACAAATGGATCTGTATTCCATCCTTCTCCTGCTGGTACAATGTCAAGATGTCCTACTATAGCAATTAATTCTTCTCCTTCACCTATTTCCATATATCCACAATAATTATCTAAATTTTTAGTTTTAAATCCGTAAGATTTTCCTATTTCAAGGGCTTTTTCTAAAACTTCAATATTTTTACTACCAAATGGAAGTTTATCATTATCTAAAATAGAATTATAACTTACAAGTGTTTTTAAATTTTCTATCATATTAATACCTCTCAATTCTATATATATTATTATACATTATTTTTTCTTTTACGATGACAAAAAAATCATTTTTAATTTTTGAAATCATTCCTGTTACTTCTATATATTCATTTTGTTTAAAATAAACAACTTTAACTATATCTCCAACTTTAAGATTTATTAGAATATTATTTATTTCTATTATAGCATCTTCACATAAATCAATTTTATCAACTATTATTTTTTCTTTTTCTCTTAAGGCTTCTTTGAAGCCTTTTAAGGCATCAAAGGGCATAAATTGTTTGGCTCTTTCAATTGGCATTATGTCCTCCTATAAGTTTATTTCTATCTTTTGTTGTTGCTTCTTCTTTTAAATTGATTCCTTTTAAAACTGAAGATTTACCATATTTATTTTTAATACTTAAAATAGCATTATTAAGATTTTTTTCTTCAGTTGTTAGAGATGGTTTAAATAAGTTTAATTGTTCCATTTCAAAAGTAATTAAGTTTCCCATCGTTATATTAACTTTTCTAATTGGAGTATCTTTTGATACTCCCTTTTCATATAAATAAAGAATATTATCTGTAAGATCATTACAATTATTAGTTGGATTATCAAGTTTTAAACTTGCTTTAAAAGGACTTAAAGTATCTCTTGCATATCCTATTGAAATACCAACAAGTTTAGCTTTCAAATCTTTATCAATTAAATCACTACTCAATAAGTCTATCATTTCTCTAATTACAGTTTTAGTTTCTTCATAACTATAATTACGAGCTAGGATTTGACCATTTGATATTGAGTTTGATTTTGATTTATATTTTTTAATTTCATCTATAGTACATGGTTCATTACCGTATGCATGGTCTATTAAAAGTTCAGCATTTATACCAAATTCTTTATATAATTTTTTTTCATTTGCTTTTCTAATACCTTCCATATCAAAAATACCCATTTTATTAAGTCTTTTTTGAATTCCTTTACCAATTTGCCAAAAATCAGAAAGTGGTTCATGATGACTTAATTTTGATATATATAATTCATTATCTAAATAACCTATATTGGTTTTTTCATGTTTAGCAATTATATCAAGTGCTATTTTTGCTAAGTATAAATTAGTTCCAACACCTGCAGTTGCAGTAATTCCTAGGGTTTTATAAATATCATCCATAATTTTTTTAGCAAGTTCTGTAGCACTCATATTATACAAACTTAGATAATGGGTTACATCTAAGAAAGCCTCATCAATGGAATAGACATGAATATCTTCTTTAGCAATATATTTTAAATATATAGCATATACATTAGCCGAATAGTCAATATATTTTTGCATTCTAGGTTTAGCCATTATATAATTTACATCTTTAGGTATTTCAAATAGTCTACATCTATTTTTTATACCTAATTCTTTCATTTTAGGGCTTATGGCTAAACATATTGTTGTTGTACATCTATCAGGGTCTGCTACGACTAAATTAGTCTTAAAAGGGTCTAAATTCCTTTCAACACATTCAACGCTAGCATAAAATGTTTTTAAATCAATACATAAGTACATTTTCATAAGATCACCTATTATGAAAGGGAGCCTAGCTCCCTTTTAGTTAAAATATTGTGTAAAGTTTCCGTTTTCGAAAATTTTAATTTCTTCACCATCTATAGTAGTTCCAATAATTTCTAAATCATCAGTTCCTATCATAAAATCAACATGATTAGCACAATCATTTAATTTATTTGCTTCTAATTCTTCCTTGCTCATTTCAGGACCACCTTTTAAGCAATCTGGGAATGCTGCCCCAAGTGCTAAATGACATGCGGCATTTTCATCAAATAATGTTTCATAAAAAATAATATTTGAATTAGAAATTGGTGAATCATAAGGTACTAATGCTACCTCACCTAATCTATCTGAATTTTTACAAGAATTAATTAATTCTTTTAATGTTTCTTCACCTTTTTCAGCTTTACAATCTACAGCTCTACCATCTTTAAAAGTAATGCTAAAATTATCAATTATTACATCATGATATGATAAAGGTTTAGATGAATAAACAATACCATTAGCTGTTTCACAGTCTGGTGATGTAAATATTTCTTCTGTTGGGAAGTTTACTAATACATCTTTTTTAATTTGTAAAGATTCTTTACCTGAACCCCATAAATGATTTTCTGGTAAATCAATTTGGAAATCTGTTCCTTTACTATTTTTATATTTTAATGTTTTAAAATGACAGTTATTTAGTTTTTCTGCTCTTGTTGATAATTTTTCAATTTTTTCATTCCATAATTCTTCAACATTGTCTTCTTTAATTTGACAAATATCAAAAATTTTATTCCATAAATCTTCTACTGGATTTTTACTATCTTTAAATAATAATTTAGCCCATGATTCTGTTGGTACAGCAGCAATACACCATGGCACCATTGATTTATCTCTTAAATCATCAAATTCTTTTCTTGTTTCAAGACCATACATTGCAATATCGCTTGAAAGTTTAGCATTAACATCTGCCATTAAACCTGGATTTTCTGAAACTAGCATTACAAATGCTGCTCCTTTTTTAGCATATTCACTCCAAGCATGTCTATTAAAAATATGTAAATTTTTAAGTTCATCTAAATTTAAATTTAATAAAGCTTCATGTCTTAAAATAGGATCTTGTAAGTCATAATAAATATCTTTTACCCCTATTTCATATGCTAGTTTTGTAAGAATTCTTACAAAGTCTAGTCTTTCTGTTGTACAGCTTATAAATAGTGGTTGATCCTTTTCTACTTTTAAGCATGTATTTAATATTACTCCTGCGTATTTTTCTAATAATTGTTCCATTGTTATTCCTCCTTGTTATTATATATTTGTGCTATGGCTTCACTAACTTTTAATCCATCCATCATTGAGCTTGTAATACCTCCAGCATAACCAGCCCCTTCTCCGCATGGAAAAATTCCTTTAATATTAGATTCGCATAATTCATTTCTTTCCATTCTAACAGGTGAAGATGTTCTGGATTCAACTCCTGCTAAAATAACGTCTCCATCATTAAAGCCTTTAATTTTATTTCCATAATAATCCATGGCTTCTTTGATTGATTCATTTATATATTCTGGAAATATTAAATTTAGATTTGCTAAATTATATTTCCCCTTAAAAATTGGATTTATATGTCCTAATTTAACTGTTTCTTTATTATTTTTATAATCTTCTAAAAGTTGAACTGGGATATATTGTTTTCCAATTTCATAGGCTTTTTTTTCTAACTCTCTTTGAAACTTGATACCATCAAGTGGATTTTCTCCAAAGTCTTTTGGTGTAACACTAACAATAATAGCACTATTAGCATTTTCACTTTCTCTAGCATGATTACTCATGCCATTAATGGCAAGCATTCCTTCTTCACTAGAAGCATTAACAACATAACCACCAGGGCACATACAAAATGAATATACTCCTCTTTTATTTTGGCTATTATATGTTAATTTATAACTTGCTGCTTCTAATAATTCATGAAATTCTACACCATATTGACTTTTATTAATTAATTTTTGTGGGTGCTGTACACGTACTCCTACAGCAAATGGTTTTGCTTCCATGTTTATTTTATCATTAAGCATATAGAAAGTATCACGAGCTGAATGTCCTATTGCTAAAATTAAAACATTACAGTCAATAATTTCATTGTTATTTACTTCTATAGCTTTTAATTCGTTATTTTCGGTAATTATATTTGTTAATTTAGTATTATACCTATAAGAAGCTCCATTTTTTATAGCT
>JAEIGA010005256.1_pt1 | contig 19855 bp, 21 predicted proteins | sample 9270691 | NCBI WGS metagenome assembly JAEIGA01 (sample SAMN17057246, study PRJNA624740) | gut metagenome | biome: biome; isolation source: fecal sample | host: Bos grunniens | place: China: Xizang | collected 2019 | reverse complement strand
TCGACCGGCACCGTGTATCCACCGTCCGCGGGAGTGCCCTCGTTCATTGCGGCCTTGAAGCCGTGACGGGCTGCGTCAGCGAATGCCTTGATGCTGTCTACCTGGGGTTCAGCGACAGGCGCTGGCTCCTCGGCAGGAACTGCTGCCTTGCTTGCCTTCAACATGCGCTCTTCGGTTTCAAATTCCTTCTGAAGCGCATCCACTTCGTCAAGGATGGCATTTGCCTTGACAATGTCCTTGTTCTCACCGTCCATGAAGCTCTTTGCTTCTGCGGTCTTTGCGGTGATCTGAGCCTGAATTTCTCTCATTCTTTTGTTCATTTTTTAATCCTCCTTAAAAAAATTCATGTTGTTTTTTGCTTTGGTTTCTAAAAACCGCACCCTAGCTAGGGTTTCTTGATCCTGGGACTTTTCGGCCTCGGGCGCCTCGGGCTCGGTTTCTTCCACCGTCTGTCCGGTGTAGCTCTTTCTCACGCCTGCGGCCTTTTGTGCAGGAACGGCTACCAAGCTGAACTCGTAGGCATCCGATACGCTTGCCAACGTGAAAACGCAGGTCTGCGCTCCGCCTTCTTTTTCGTAGCTCTTGCCTGGGAAGTGGCGACAGTAGCTTTTCGCGTTGTCGGTTCCGCAGATGGAACAGATGACGCTGGAAGCTCTAAATCCTACGCTACCTTCCTTCTTGATACCGCCCTTGATTTCTGCGATAAGGTCTGCATTGCTTGCCGTTTTTACCATGTAGCAGAAGGCGACAAGCTGGGCACCGGGCTCTCCGGATTTGTTGGTTTTTTCCCCCATCACAAGCTCGGTAGCATAAATTCTCGCCACCTGATCGTTGGCCGACCAGGAGTGATCCTTGATGACCGTCTTGCCAATGAAGAGCTTTTTCAAATCCTCAAGCGCCTTGACCGTGAAGCGTTCGGACTGTCTGTCCACTTCGTTATCGCAAAGCACCGCCTTGAAGGTGAAGACCTCATCGGCGCTGAGGGGTGACAGGGTGTGCTTATTGATGAGTTTTAATTCCTCATCCGTGACCTCCTGCTTCTCAAGCTGCGCGGCCTTGGTAATCATACCGGGGAATACTTTATCATCCATTGGTTTCTCCTCCTTCCTCTTCTGATGTTTCTTCGGATGCAGCCTCTTCTTCGGGCTGTTCTTCCTCTTCTTTTGGCTCTTCTTCCTGCTCCTCTTTTTGTGCCCACTGTGCGCCTACCGCGGTGATCGGTATCGTACTACCGTTACCGATGAGCTGGTCCCCGCCCTCTTTGCTCGGAAGGTCGAGGCGTTCGCGTGCTTCATTTGGCGACATCAGGAAATTGCTGACCGCGGCGCTGAGCGTATCGATCTGCGTCTTTTGATCCGCGCGAAGCATGACGGCTACATTGAATTTGATGTGATAGCCGTTCGCCACCTCCTCGGTCGTTAAGAGCTTGTAGGTCAGTTCCTCTTCGTACTGCTTGACGATGAAGAGCAAAGTGTCAACGAGGAAGCTCAGCTGTTGTGCCTCGGCGCTCGCGTAGCTGCTCTTCGTGTAGTCGCCTACCTGGTAGGGTTTAACGCCAAAGGCAGAGGCGATCTGAAGGGCGCTATACTGTCGGAGCTCGAGGAATTGGCTGTCCGCAAGTTTTAGGTTGAGGGGTGTGAGTGAGAAGCCGACGGGCATTGGCACGATGTTCTCGATACCTTTGTCCTTCATTTCCCCTTTGGCGTACTTGGTTACCTCTTTTACGAGCGCCTGGACATTGACGTCACTCAGGCTTCCCGTGTAATTCAGCACGCTCTTGGCGGTCATGCCGCTCTCGATGGTTTTGTTGATGAATTCCTGGGCCTTGATGTTGCCCTGGAGCGTGGCGCGGAGCTGCTCGCGTACGCTGATCCCGGTAATACCATCCCTCGTATAATGGCTCTTTAAGTGGAGCACCTCTTCGGAAGCGAACACGACCGTGCCCGTGGGTGTGGTATAGCGGTAGTAAATGTCCGCGACGTCGCCAAGTTTACGGGCGTTGTCGTAGTAGACCTGAACGGATCCCGGATCCAGGTGCCAAAGTTGCGGGCGCTGGGGGTCGCGGGTATCGATCCAGACGTAGGCATTCCCTTGGTCATCGCGGAACTGCTCGCAAGTGCCCCAGAAGCTACTGGCCGTCATATAACGGTTCGGTCGCTCATTGAGCATGCGGTAGTATGGATGTTCCCTGGCGATGCGAATGCCGCCGTTCTCTGTATACTGTTGGATCTTGAGTGGGAGCTTTCCGATGGCTTCGGTGAGCACCTTGAGGCAGGCATAATAGGTAGCCTCACTCGTAGCGTCGCCCGTCTTTATGGGGTCGATGCCGAGGAACTTATACAGTTCGTTGAGTTCGGCCCAATCGCCCCCGGCACTCTTGCCTCGGAAAACGTCCCACGCGGCTTTTGTGCGTTGTCTTAATTTCATTTATTCCTCCTGTTGTCCCCAGCCCATCAGTGCCAGGTAGTCATTCAGTGCTTCGCCAAAGTCGATTGGCGCGTTGTCTCCGGTATTCAATAGCACCACATAGTGGCTGTCAATGAAGGCATCGACGGGGTCTATCCTCTTGAAACGCGCGCCTGGCTTCTTATCTACTTTGATTTCCTCGAAACTATTACGAACAATGGCCGCGTTAATCATCGACCAGGTCAGTAGCTCATTCGTCCTGTCATATTCTATCTGACCGCTCTTTGTCAAAAGCTGAACGGCTACCGTCGCGTCGTTCAGATTGCGTGCGCTCTGGGTGACAGTGATAACCGGACACCCGAACTCCTCCAGGTCCTGCATCACACCTGGCGCATTGTGCGGGTCGATTCCGATACTCTTAAATGTCAAGCCGTACCGCTCACGGATTTCTTTGAGGTGCGCGACTATGAATTTGTAGTCATTCATATAGTCGGTGCTCCCGCCCGTGACGGTAATAAGCCCCTGGGTCTCCCACAAATCATACGGTGCGAGGTCGGTCTCGATGTGCTCCTCAAGTCTCCCGCGTGGCATGAAGCTGTGGCTGTATATGTAATATTTCGAGTCCTCGAGTGGGAATTCTAGCGCAAGCGTTGTCAAGTCCCCTCCGCTGGAAAGGTCGAGGCCGACGTAGCATTCCGTGTTCCCTGCTGCGACGATGTCCTTCAGGCTTCTATCGGATCCGCACGCCTTCCACGCTTCCGGGTCGATGTACTGGTCATCGCTATTCTTGACCCACATGTTAAGGCATTTTGTCAAGAAGTCCCGAAGTTCCGAGCCGCCCATGTCCCGAGCGGTCTGTGCGTCCTGGCGAAGCGTGGCCAGCTTCTCTTTGTCAAGGCAGAGGAACGGGTTGGCTTTGATCCAGTTATTTTCGTCCCAGATGTCGTCCTCGGGATCCAGGCAGTAGATGTCAACAAAGAAATCTTCCGCCTGCGTCAGCCCCTTGAGTACCTTGATGGCGTAGTCGTCCATCTCCTTACAGAAGCTGTTGAGCTTATCTCCTCGGGTGGTGATCATCGAGACCAGGGTCTCTTGCAGGGAGCGGGTACCGTTATATATGGCTTTGTATACCTTGTTATCGGTGTGCTGGTGCAGCTCATCGATGGAGGCAAAGATAGCACGGAAACCGTCATCAAGCCCCGCCTCACGGCTCAGGGCTTCTATGGTGCATTCGGTTTCCTCTGCGATAATCAGGGACTTGTAATCCTTTACCGCGAAGAGCTCATTGAGGTCTGGGTCGATGGTGATGAACTTGGCCATCTCCTCCCATGCCAGACGCGCCTGTCTCTTCTTGGTCGCCACCGTGAACAGCTTACCGTGGCGGTACCCGGAGAAGCCTGCAATATAGGTTCCGAGGATACCGTTCTCGAAGGTCTTACCGTTCTGGCGCGCGAGGCTTTTATAGCGGCGTCGGAAGCGGCGCATACCGTTGACGGTCTTTTTCCATCCGAAGGTGCAGCCGATGTCGAAAATCTGCGAGGGGATCAGCTTTACCTGTTTGGTCTCCAAGCCTTCCGCGATGGTCAGCGTCTCGGCATACTGGATTGCACGCATGGCGGCGTTCACGTCCCAGTAGTATGGGAACGCTTTGGTCCGCTGCTTTTTTAGGTCGTCTAGGTGTCGTTGGCAGGCGAGCCGGTGCAGCTGTCCGCACCGCACCTCACCGTTTACCACAGCGGTCGCGTATTTCGTGACCTTGTCTGTCAGCGTAGCCACGGCTATCCACTAAACCTCGAGAACTTATTCGTTTTCTGCTCCGGGGCAACCTGAGGGACGACCAGACGACACCTACTGCTGATGGTCAGTCCCAGGTCGCTGGCTGCGGCGCGTACTTGTTTGAATGCTTTATCCTGCATCGTTTGTATTGCCGCCATCTCTGCGACCTTATTTTTTCTGATTGCGCTGTTTAGGAGCGAGGTATATTGCAGGTAGTTCTGCTTTGCTAAGAGGTAGCGTGCGAGGCTGTCCGCGTCGAGCTCGGTAAGGATTTTTAGGGCGATGAGCTTTTCTGCGATGTCATTGAATTCCTCCACGAGCTTCGGTGCGTCGGCTATGTAATCCGGGGGCTGCACGCTGGCCGGGATCGGAACGGACAACTCCTCCGCCTCGCGTCTCGCTATCTCTTCTTTTGTCAAGTGTTTTGCTCCCTTGGCCTGAACCAGCGCGATCGGTTGGCGGGGTCTTGCCATAGTATCACCTCTTTTATTCTGTCAAGAGTTTTGCCTTCTTGCCTGTCTGCTCTTCCCAGCGCTTGATGATAACGTCCACGTATCTCGGATCGTATTCCATCATGCGGCATCGGCGTCCGGTCTCTTCGGCTGCGATGAGCGTGGATCCGCTACCACCGAACAGGTCGAGAACGATTTCCCCTTTGCGGGTACTGTTCTGTATCAGGTACGCCATCAAGCGCAGCGGCTTCATGGTAGGATGCAAATCGGACTTCTGTGGCTTACGCTCATCGATGACGGTCGTGGCCTGGCTGTATATGCGCTCCAGGAGCTGCACCAGTTCGTCCTTTTTCATCTTGGAGAAGTCCGGGATCTCCTCATCGTATACGGTTGTTTCGCTTCGGCTGGAGGTAAAGTAATGAGCCGCTCCTTCTTTCCAACCGTACAGGCAGGGCTCGTGCTTCCACTGGTAGTCCTGGCGCCCGAGTATGAGTGCGTTTTTATTCCATATAATGGTCTGGCGCTGGGTCAGACCCGCGTCTCTCATGGCCTTACGGAAGTTGTAGCCCTCATTGTCTGCGTGCCATACATAGAAGGCACCGCCCGGTTTGAGCACCGCTTCTGCGTTCTGGTAGAATGCTAGAAGGAAATTATAAAAATCGGAATCTGTCAAGTTATCATTTTCGATGAGTCTATGCTTGCCGTTGCAAGCTGCGGAGGAAACGTTGCCGCCGTAGTTGACATTGTATGGAGGGTCTGTCAGCAAGCAGTCCGCCTCCTCATCACCCATCAGCTTCTGCACGTCTGCGGCGACCGTGCTGTCTCCACACATCAGTCTATGCGTACCAAGCTCCCACACCTGGCCGCGCTTTGCCGTTGCCGTTTCCGGGACTTGGGGATCAAAGTGATCCTCCTCGATATCCTCCAGGATCAGATCGTCGGCCATGTCCAGGTCGAAGTCGTAATCCTTCATGTTGATGTTCTCAATGGCCTGGAGTTCTTCTGCTAAAATGTCAAGGTCAAAGCCTGTATTCATTGTCAGCTTGTTATGGATCAGCGTGTATGCTTTTCGCTGCTCCTCTGTCAAGTGTCCAAGGCGGATGACCTCGACCTCTTTGTAGCCGAGCGCCTGGAGCGCCATCAAGCGTCCGTGACCTTCGATGATGACGCCGTCTGCGTCGATGGCAATCGGATCGTTGTTACCGAACTCGAGGATACTATTTTTTATCTGCTCGATCTGTTCGGGGGTATGGATCTTTGCGTTATTTTCATACGGCCGTATCGCTGTAATCGGCACCAGTTCTATTTGCATACCGTCTCTCCTTTGTTCAAAAGTTCTATTTGGGGACTTTTTGCTGTAAAGTGCTCCTCTGTGGCCGTTCTCTCCCGGATCCGCCATACTTTTTGACCCACCCCTGGGTTCGCTGTCATCGCTGGACTTTTCGCATATCTATCACGCCATCATCTTTTTGGCGTCGTAGCTTTTCAGGGTGTCGGCCATTATGGCATGAAGTACAAACCGCTTCAAGGTTTTCCCATTCGAGTCGCTTGTCCCATCCTTCTTGTGTTTGTATTGGTTTGATATGGTGCACCTCTACAGCTATGATCTGACAGCCACTAAGCCTGGCCTCACATCGGTACTGTACCGACTCTAGCTTGGCTCTGCTCTGTCGTCTCCAATCTTTGGATCTATAAAACGTGAGGTACTTAGGATCTCTCCCTCTGTTGTACCTCTGCATCTTTTTCTTTGCGTTCCGCTCCTTGATTGCCTCAAGCTCAGCCTGTGCTATCGGTGTGCAGTCCTTACAGTAGCTCTGGCCATAGGGCATCAGCCTCTTGCACCGAGGGCATGGCTTCATAATCATGTTGATCCCTCCTCGTGCTTTTGTTTCCCACCTAACCCACCTACACCAGCGTATCCTATGCCGGCTCTGTATTCTGGCTTCATTATAATACTTTCCTGTGTTCCCTCGCATTCCATCATTGGGGCTGTTAGGCTGTCCGGGGCTCTTTTTAGGGGGTGGAACAGTGGAACGGAACGAACCCTAAATTCCTATATAACCCTATATAAGCCTAAATATATATAAAATTAGCCTTATTCACCTATTTCTTATATCTATTGTTCCTTTTGTTCCATTGTTCCTTTAGGTAGTAAGAATGTAGATTTTATAAGGCTTTGAAGGCATTTTGGGGGTGGAACCAAAAAAGCAAAAAATGGAACCAGGCTTTTTTCCTGTTCCATTGATAAGTGGAACCAAGGGCGTGCCCTGAACCCCCTGGTTGCAGCTTCGTTCCACTTTTTGAGTTTTGGCATGGTATAAAAAGGAATAAAAAAAGAGCATTGATAGCTCAATTTTTTGGGGGCTTGACAATATTTGGTTTTCGTGGTATAATATATCATCTCTTTTTATGCTTTAGGAGGTAATATGAAGAGCAAATTTGCATGTAGAATTGTATCACTGTTTCTAGTATTGTCATGTTTGCTAGGTAGTTTGTCCGCCTGTAATCTCGGACCAACGCTAGACATAACCAGCAATTCATCCAAAGCGGAGGAGTATTGTTGGTATGATGCAGATGGAACATTATTGCACAAGGAGCGCTTTGAAACTGAAGTCGATTGCAATCACTTCCCTCTTCCCTCGGATAATGACCAATGGGATTATATTGAATGGGTAGAAGATTCGTCAAAAAATGGTTTTGTGGCCGACCGCACACCTCAAGTTTCGTATTTTGTAGGCAATGTGTTTCAAATTATCGCAAAAGATTTGGGAGAAACCCCTGTTGCCACAGGAAGTGCGTTTGTGTTTAATCGTGACGGGTGGTTTGTAACCAATGCACACGTTATGCAAGATGCATACTACGCCCAAGCAATTTTCAATATAGAAAACGATGCCGCAGGAGAATCTTTTACATATTTAGATATCAATCAAGGTACGTACTATCATTTGGATAAAGATATCTATATTGGAAAAATCGAAAATTATAGCACTATTCAATCTTTTTATAAAGATATTCCCTTAAATACAAACTACGAGATGGATGAAACAACCTATTCGGTTGGCTACCCACTATCTGCAACGGAATTAGCAATTAATAAAGGAAATGTCACGGAGCGTTGGAGCGATTTATACGAAAAGCTATATAGCGGTCACACATATATATGCTCGTCCAGTTATATAGCCCCAGGAAGTAGCGGTGGAATTTTAGTCAATGCTAAATTAGAAGTCATTGGAATTACTACATTGGGTTGGACGGATGACGATGATGAATTTATCAGCGGAGCATCAATCAGTGCATTTAATTTTAAGGGCTTGTTGCAAAACAATACAAATAAGAACGCTTTAATATCACTACAAAAACGCTTTCACGCGAACGAAAAGGTATTTATCGGATACTTTAACGAGGCAAAAGATGACGCACTAAAGGGCGATACGGTGCGCAAGGTTTTTGATAATGGAACAGTAGCGTATGTATATAATTGGACTGGTGAGGATACTTCGTCCAGCGGGACCGCTCTTATGACCAATGAATCATTCACGATTGGATGCGACGGATGGATGGATTATGAGGGCGAATATTATTGGGCGAATGGCGACAGACGAATCGTCTCTTTTTATGGTTATTATGATCATGAAGACGGGTTTGCCAACTTTATATATCAGTTCAAATACTCCTGGGGGGACGGCGACCATTATACTCTAACCAGTAAGAATATTAATTATTCCCCCAACATCTCGCTAACACTTAACAAATATGTTGTTGACTCTTCATATGGCTATTATCCTGCATCGGATAACATTGACTATGCAAAGGAACAATTCAATATTATATATGAGTGGCTTACTGAAGATATGGCAAGATTTCAATAATTAGCAAAGTACATAATTAACAAAGCCCCCGGAGTGATCCGAGGGCTTATTTGCATAAAAAAGAGACTTTTCGGGTTCAGATGAATAAAAATACGCTTTTTCCTTGACTTTATTTATTAAATATGATATAATATATCAACACTTTTCGTGCCTTTTTCTCATTTTCCTTTGAAACCTATTGACTGTATTTCACAGTTTTTTATAAAATTTGAGGTATTTATCATGATTGATTTTAACAGCAACGGTTTTTTCGCAAGACTGAAACAGGTTAACCCTAACGAATTCGGCCACATCATCAACGATTTTTTGATTGATGGTGAGGGTGTCATCGCCGCTTATAAGAGCATCCGCGATGGTGTTGTTTTCACCAACAAGCGCATCATTGCGATTAATGTTCAAGGCCTGACCGGAAAGAAGCAAGACTACACGTCTATTCCCTATAGCAAGATTAGCACCTTTTCTTTGGAAACCGCAGGAGTTTTCGACCTTGATACGGAGTTGGAACTTTATATACCTAGCACCGGTAAGGTTAAATTCCAATTCACCCAGAGTACCGACGTAAAGGAAATTTGCAAGGCAATTTCTTATTTTACATTGGCTTAATCGGTCAAAACAAACAGTTAGACGCAGTCAATAGGTTTTTTTACTGCCAACAGTTAATTTTACTATCGTTCAAATAATATTTTTATATGAGGAGAGTTCCAAATGAAGCATAAGTATAAAATGCAATTTTGCACAAGATGTGGTTGCCCTTTGAGCGCTGGGTCATTGTTTTGCAAAAATTGTGGGGCAACAATAGAAACTCCAGACCCGAATCAACCCTTTATGAATAACTCCACAACTAATAATATTAGGAAGTCTATAAATAAGCGCAATAAAATGCAGGCAAAAGTATCCGGCACGAAAATCGGTATGATTATCTGCTTTGCTTTCGCTGCTTTCTTTATACCAATGGCTATTGCGACTGATCTGTCAATGCTTGCTTTATCCTTTTTCTTGGGTATATTAGGAGCCATGTTCTTAATACTTGATCGCACGCCAAAAGAAAGCCAATATATTCTCGGAAAGTCTAAAGGCTTGAAAAAGGGTATGTTTATATTCCTGACTCTATTTTTAGCTTTCGTCCTCTTTATGGCCATTATTAATGCCTTCCCCGAGTCTCCTACCGACACCAATGATAATGACACAAAACAATCTCAACAAACAGAAAAAATAAATAATAATAATAATAATAATAATAAAACTCCTGCCTCAAATGAAAATGGTAGTGCAAATAATTCTCCCCCCGTTGAAAAGAGCAAATCCCCTGTCACGATTTCAGGATGGTCTTGGACCAGGAATTCCGTTGGTGGCGTTGAATGGAACTTCAAATTCACAAACAATTCCGATAAAACCATAAAGTACATTACCATGTCCTGGGATTGTTATAATGCAGTCGGGGACAAGGTTTACGATGAAATTACAGGCAAGTCGAGTTATAGCACCCAATACACAGGGCCGTTAGAACCTGGGCAAACAACCGATACCATGTGTACTACCTCTCTCTTTTATAGCTATTCGTATAAAACTTCAAAACTAACTAAATTGCAGGTAGAGTTTATGGATGGTACGAAAGTTCAAGTTACAGACGATTTATATACTGACATTATCATTGCTGACTAATTGAATATATTAAATACAACAAGCCCTCGGAGTGATCCGAGGGCTTTTCTTTTATGTGCACAAAAATCACGGGCGTATTTTGGTAATTATGTCAATATAATAAATTTTCAAAAAGTGGTATAATTATATTGTCAACTTCACCGCACGAAAGGAAACACCATGTCCACCAACATCTCCAAGGAAAAAAGAGAAAAACTCGCCGCCAAGATCGGAGCACTGCGTGAATACATCGCGTGCTGCCCCCAGGACGAGAACACCGCAAATCTCCTTCAATATATCTCCGAAATAGAAAAGGATATCACGGGCAAAAAATACGGTCTCGTGTTCGAAGAGCACCGCGAGGAAATCGACGAGGTGCTTTCTACCCATACCCCGGTACTCTCCGAGGACAGTAGCCTTTTCATCGACAACGGCGGTCAGATGAACTTTCTCATTGAGGGCGACAACCTCGCATCTTTGCAGTTGCTTGAAAAGACACATAAAGGCAAAATCAATGTTATCTATATTGATCCCCCATACAACACAGGAGCGCGTGATTGGAGATACAACAATGAGTTTGTTGATGATACCGACTCCTTTAGACACAGTAAGTGGATTTCTTGGTTGAAAAATCGACTTGTTATAGCAAGAAAGTTGTTGTGCTCAACCGGAATAATTGTTGTCACCATTGATGATTATGAGGTATCAACTTTACGCCTTTTACTTGATGAGATTTACGGTGAAGAAAACTATTTGGGTACAGTGGTTATAAGAAATAATCCTTCCGGACGGTCAACTGTACGAGGTTTATCTGTTAATCACGAGTATGCGCTCTTTTATTCAAGCACTCCACTTTCTACCTTGGGAAGAATGGAACATAGTGCAGAGCAAAAATCCCGTTATGACGAAAAAGACGATAAAGGATACTTTGAGTGGGAGAACTTTAGAAAAAATGGTACTGACTCAGATAGAAAGGATAGACCTAAACAATTCTATCCAATATACTTGAATACTATAACCGAAACCTTAAGAATTCCCATTATCCAGTGGAATGAACAAAATCGCGCCTATGATATTTTAGAAGAAACAAGTGAAAATGAGATTGTTCTTTATCCGATAACAAAAGGAACAGAAAAAGTATGGAAGTATGGATTAGAGAGGACAAAATCAATTATAGGCGAAATACTTGTTAAAAAGACTAAACAAGGATATGAATTGTACCGCAAGAAATATCTTAACACCGAAGGCTCTTTGCCTCGTACTTGGTGGGATAAACCTGAATACTCAGCGCGGGATAATGGAACGAGAACATTAACTAACTTATTTGGACCTAAAAAGGTTTTCGATTTTCCCAAAGCTCCCGAAGCAGTTAAAGATGCCCTAATTGCGGCTAATCTCAGAAAAGATGGCATTGTGTTAGATTTCTTTGCAGGTTCGGGTACTACGGGACAAGCAACTCTTGAATTGAACACTAAGGACGGCGGCAATCGTCGCTTTATCCTCTGCACAAACAACGAGAACAACATCTGCCGCGAGGTTACATACGAGCGTATCAAGCGCGTTATCGACAAAGAGGGTTATGCCGCTTCGCTCAAATATTTCAAGGTCGATTATATCCCCGTCAGTGAGCGTATGTATTATGAGTATGCGGATGAGCTACTCCACCATATCCGTGAGCTTGTAGAACTTGAGAACGGCATCAACTTTACGGGCAACGCCGAGATCGGCATCGTGCTCACCGAGGACGAGCTTTCCGAGTTTATCGCCAACGGCAATTCCTTCGCCAAGTGCCGCAAACTCTACATGGGGCACGACCTTCTCCCTGACGAGGCACAAGAAAAGATTTTACGCGCCCGTGGCATTGAGATCAGCATCATCCCCGACTACTACTACCGAGATTTACAGGAGGGCTAACAATGGAATTAAAAGAATTTCAGTTGCAAGCGGTAAAGTCGCTATTTGAAGCGATGGACAAGCCAGCCCGTGACATCGTGCTCAAAAGCCCTACGGGTAGCGGTAAGACGATAATCCTCACCTACTTTATGCACCAATACATACAGTCCTACCCGAAAACCGTGTTCGTGTGGCTCACCCCCGGAAAAGGCAACCTCGAGGAACAGAGCAAGGCGAAAATGGACAAATATATCCACGCGTCAACGACCAAGCTCCTCTCCGACGTGATGACGGGCGGCTTCGAGGAAAACGACAGCGTATTTATCAACTGGGAAAAGCTGACCAAGAAAGGAAACAACGCGCTCAAAGATAGTGAACGCACCAATTTCCTCGAACACATTGCCCACGCATTGAATGACGGCTTACGCTTCGTCATCATCGTGGACGAGAGCCATCAGAACAACACGATAAAAGCCGACGAGATTATTCAGTATTTCCACACCGAGAAGATTATCCGTTGCTCGGCAACCCCGAAAGGGATCGCCAAGGCGGAAATCATCGAAATCCCCGAAGAAGAAGTCATCGCAGCGGGCCTGATTAAAAAGATGCTGGTGATCAATGAGGACTTCCCGCAGACGGTGACGACCGACGACCAGACGGCGTTTTTGCTGGAACGCGCCCTAAAGAAGCAGCGCGACCTTCGTGCTGCCCTTTTGCAGAGAGGAACGGATATCAACCCTCTCATCGTGGTGCAGATCCCGAACAAGTCGGAGTCCTTGCAGGACGGAATTGAACGCTTCTTTGAGAGTCGTGGCATCAACTACGAGAACGGACTGCTCGCGTGTTGGCTCTCTGATCAGCACGAAAACCTCGACGGTATCGAGGCCCCCGACGGTAAGCAGGAGGCCGTCATCATCAAGCAGGCGGTTGCAACGGGCTGGGACTGCCCACGCGCCCACATCCTTGTCAAGCTCCGCGACAACATGAACGAAACCTTCGAGATCCAGACCATCGGACGTATTCGCCGCATGCCAGAAGCAAGGCACTATGAAAACGACCTGCTCGACAGTTGCTATCTCTACACCCTCGACGAAAAGTTTACCTCTGAAGTTAAAATGTCGCTCGGTAAAGGTGCTCTCGACGCTTGCACCCTGTTCTTGAAGAACGAGTACAAAGGTATCACCCTCACCGGCGAACAAAGAACCACCGTCGTCACCACCCGCAACCCGCAAAAAGCGCTGCTTGCGATTGCCAAGTACGCCGAAAAGATCTACGGTGTTGGCACAAACAAGAGCGAGAACAAAACCCGTCTGCAAGCAGCTGGCTACGAGTTCAGCGACGATATTATCCGCCACACCGTATCGGGTGAAACCGCAACTCTCGATTTCAGCGCGAGCGATATGAATGCCGTTGCCGTGACCGAGAAACTGAACACCCACACCCACGGTCGTGACTACCATAGCAAGGTGGGTAAAATCGGCTTGGAGATCGGCATGGAGTATGCGTACATGAACACCATCCTGCGCAAGCTCTTTGACGCCAATTTCACCTACAGTCGCAAGATACTCGCCCTGGAGCCGCGTCAGGTCTATTCCTTCGTGCTCAACAACTTTGACCGTCTGCGCCACCTCGTGCGAGAAGCAATGGCGGCGGATCTTTCCCAGCTGGAGGTTGGCTTTGCCGACGTTTCCACCTTCGATTTCCGCATTCCACAATCTTGTATGTTTACCTACGACGGAGGTGCGAAAACGCAAACCGTCATGGAGAAGAACGTCTACCAGGGCTATCTGACCTCTGCAGAGCCCCGCTCCACGCCGGAGCGCAAGTTTGAGAAGTTCTGCGAGAGAACGCCGAGTGTCGATTGGTTCTACAAGAACGGTGACAAGGGCAACGAATACTTCTCCATCGTCTATCAGGACAACTCGGGCAAGCAGAAGCTGTTCTATCCCGACTACATCATCTCGGTGAAGGGCGAGCTTTGGATCATCGAAACCAAGGGCGGCTTCGACCGTGCCGGAAACAGCCAGGATATTGATATGTTCACCCCGAAGAAATTTGATGTCTTAAAGAAGTATCTTGACAAGTACGGCTTGAAGGGCGGCATCGTGCGTAACGACCAGAGCAGCGACGAGCTGTGCATCTGCACCGAGCACTACTCCGACGACATCAAGGATGATGCGTGGGGCTTATTGGAGCAGGTAATCAGTTGATAATTATTTACAAGTACAGAGGTTAACGATGTGCTGAGGCCCGGATTCTTAAAACTGGAAATCTTTCGCCTACGTCCATCGTAGAGACAGGCAAAGCCATGTTCTTAGTAGGCATGGTTTGGGCTATGAATGAATTAGGGATGCATTAAATATATCCAAAAAAGCCCCCGGATCCGCTCCGAGGGCTTTTCTCTTTATTGCTTTTAGAACTGTTCTTTTATGGGGCAGACATCCGTCTCGGGATCGCTGCCTAACAAGAGGCAGGCGAAGCCGTAGGTTTCCTCATAAATGAAAAACGGGCACAAATCGCACTTGCTGTTATAATCTTTATCCTTTTCGGGATCCTGGAATTTTTCCGGAGGCATAAAGTTGTCCGGGAAATTGACTTCAATTTGAATTGTCTTTCTCATTTTCTACCTCTTATTGCTTTTTCAGGTTCTCATCGTTTTCGATTCTGTAAGTGATCAGCTCCAGGGCCCAAGCCGGCGGCGTGCGTACCTCCGCTTCCCAGTTCTGGATCGTGCGCAATGGGATCCCGCCCAGGCGCTTACCGAATTCAGTCTGTGATAGCCCTGTTTCCGCTCTTAGCTCTTTGATTGATTTACTCATGGTTATCCCCTATCTATTATGGCTTAATAATATTATACCACTCATTGAGCGCAATTACAACCATTATTCTGAAAATTCTTTACAACTGAAAAAGCCCCGGTGATCCGGGGCCCTTCTTTTATTCTTCTTCGTCCCAATCCTCAGCCCATTCGTCCTCTTCTTCTTCGTCCCAGTGGTCCTCATCTTCCGGTCTCGCGAAGTCGTGCATGTTGGTTTCGTTTGTTGTGGTCTTTAGCTCCGGGTGTGCTTCGAGGAAGGCTAATACCTCTTGCTTCAGGTCCTCCAGGTAATCCTCGTATTCCGCTTCGTTGTAAAGGCCCCACATTATGGCGATGGTTAGTTTTATCTTGTCATCGCATACGCTTTGTAGGTAGCGTGCTGCTGGGTTGCAGGTCTGGTTCCCGTATCCGATCGCGATTTGGTCTCCGTCGTTTGTGAAGCGGTATCCGATCCTGCAAATGGCGCGTATGATCTCGCCTGCTACCGTGTCGGCCTTCCCTTCAAATGGTACTAGCTCCTGAAATAAAGCGTTTATTCTTTTGTCTGTGTTTGTCATTCTCTGTTCCCCTTTTCTCGAGGTCGGTTTCCCCGTCCCCTGTATCTTTATTATATACTCATTGGGTGTATTAGTCTACTATTATTTTCAGATAATTCTATCTTTTTTTTCAAAAGAAAAAAGCCCCGGTGATCCGGGGCCCTCTCTCTATTCTTCTTTTTTCGCTTCTTGGCGTCCTAGTTCGTAGGCTTCTCTTAGCGCGTCCTTTAGTTCCCATATTGCTATTAGGGGAAAGTCCTTCCAGTCGGCGTTTCTGCGTTCAAGGTCTCCACGTCCTCTCAGTGCGTAGATGTTTTTCTCTGCGATCTTTGTTAGTTCTTTTGCTAGTTCTTCGTTTTTCATTTTGTTCTCTCCTTTTTTCGAGGGCGGTTTGTCCCTCCCTCTGTAACTTAATTATACCACCCAATGAGTGTAATAGCTACTGCTATTTTCAGATAATTCAATTTATTTTTTTAAAAAGAAAAAGCCCCGGTGATCCGAGGCCCTCTCTTTTTATTCTGCGTAAAGTTCTCGTAGTTCGTAGGTTCCTGGCTCGTAGCCTTGGCCTGTTAGGAACCTTACCGCTGTCTCTCTGTCCGGTGCGCTAACGTCGCCGATGTAGCCTTCTGCGTCTGTGTAAATTGCGTATGTCATTTTGTTTTCCCCTCCTCTGTAACTTAATTATACCACTCGTTGGGTGTAATAGCTACTACTATTTTCAGATAATTCAATTTATTTTCAGGGGCGGAATATACAAAAAAATCAAAAAAAATTGGTTATTATGTCAATATAAGAATTTTCTGAAAAGTGGTATAATTATACTAGTATAATTTTGCATTTGGAGGAAGCCCATCATGCGTAAAAAGCATCTTTTATCCGTCATATCCCTTCTGTTAGTGCTTGTCATGTTGTTTAGCTTCACGGCGTGCGATATGTCTGGCTATGTACCCCTTCCCCCCGTTAGTGCCCCTAGCGATTCAACCACTAACAATGGTAATAGCACACCAACTAACCAATGCACCCACATTGAGGTGATAGACGCGGCCGTTGCTCCTACCTGTACTGCAACGGGCCTCACCGAAGGAAAGCACTGCTCTGTTTGTGGTACTGTTTTAGTTAAGCAAACTACGACCCCCGCGTTGGTTCACAATTATATAAAATGCGTATGTGAGTTCTGCGGAGATATAAAATATAGCGTAGGACTTGCATATGAGCTAAACAGCGACGGCACCTGCTATATCAGCGACATAGGCACCTGTACCGATTCATATATATATATTCCTGAATATATTGACAACCATAAAGTAACGGGTATTGGTAGCTATGCGTTGGACCAGAGCCCTTACCTTAAAAGTGTAGGTATTCCAGGCACCGTTACAAGTATTGGTGCTTGTGCATTCGATGATTGCCCTATGCTTGCGAGTGTAACTATCCCCAATAGTGTTACAAGCATTGGTGATTATGCGTTTGCCTATTGCAGAAATTTGACAAGTATAACCATTCCCGATAATGTAACCGTAATTGGCGATATGACGTTCAATGGCTGTACTAATCTCACTAGCGTAACGATAGGTAAAGGTATCACGAGTATTGAATGGAAAGCATTTCAATATTGCAATAATCTCTCAGAGATAACCTTCAATGGCACTGTAGCACAATGGAGGGCGATTTCCTTCCAAGCAGATTGGAATCGCAATGTTCCCGCCTCTCGCGTTATCTGCACCGACGGATATACTTATATAGAAAAATGAATTTAAAAGCCCAAGAGGACTATTCCTCTTGGGCTTCTTCTTATTTCCCTATCGCTTCTGCGATGGCTGTTGCTATTTTGTCCGGGCCTAGTTCCAGGTAGCGCTTCCGATCCGTGTAGTTATCAAGGAAGAACAGCTCGACAAGGATCGCCTTGGCGTAGGTTTTTTTAACCACGTATAAATTTCGGCCGTCCTTGATGCCACGGTTGCGGAAGCCCAAACTTGACAAATTCGCGCAGATACGCTTGGCGGCTTCGTGTTGTGCTCCTTTGTATGTCCAGCACTCGACACCGTACCCTGTGTGGGCAGAGGATGCGTTGCAATGGATGGAAATGAACAGATCCGCGCCGCTATTGTTGGAGGACTTGACTACTTGGCTCAGGTATGCACTGTTTGTGCTGGCTTTGTCCACCGTGGAGTTATGGACGGTATGCCCGAGCTTCTGCAGTTTGGGGATTAGGGCCTTGACAACGGCTCGGTTGATATCACTTTCCAGGAAGCCCTTATAAACGGCTCCGTAGCCCGCGCCCGATGCTGTATGCCCTGCGTTGATGCTTATCTTAATGGTCAGCACCTCCTCTCGTCGTAGGATGTAGTGAATATAAAAGACAATACTATTATCACACGAGGAGGTGTTCCCTTTCATTCCATGATCTGACCGAATTTTATCAGGGGTGTCCGAATTTTATCAGGAGCTTAAACCCGATTTTTACCAAGCCTTACCCCGAATTTTACCAAGAAAACCCGCCTTTTATCACCCCTGCCCGAATTTTACGATAAAAGAAGGGCACCCTTTCCGGAGCGAGATTTTTCAAAGTGACCAAAACCCTATAACATATTTTGGTTATTATGTCAATATAATAATATAGGAAATTGTGGTATAATTTTACTACGGAGGAATGAGCCATGAAAACGAAAAGACTTTTAAGAGCATTGGCGCTTCTGCTTGTGCTGACGACAATTGCACTTTGCTTTACATCGTGTTTTGAGGAAAGCAGTTCGCAAACAAACAGCAACGAAACCACGACTACAGCAAAGAAAGAGAACAGCAAAAAGCATAACAGCAATAACAACAGCTCCAGCAGCAAATCAGATGAATGCGCTAATTCAACTTGTTCATACAAAACAGATTCTAATTCAAATTATTGTTCTGTTTGCAATTGCCAAGTAACAGGATGTAAAAATGTTAAAAGTTCAAATGGTTTATATTGCATCGAGCATACTTGTGTTAAAGACGGTTGCACTTTTGAAAAATATAATAATTCAGATTATTGTATCCTTTGCAAATGCTTGGATAACGACTGTAAAAATGCTCCAATTGAAAATGGCAACTATTGTCTTGAACATACCTGCGCTGTAACTAATTGCACAAACAGGACAACATTTGAATCCGGATCGAAATATTGTATAGGGCATTCATGTTTAGCTTGCAGTAATATTAGAGTTGCGAACGGATTCTATTGTAAGAACCACACTTGTATTGCGTCAGGATGTAAAGGCCAAAAATCATATAATAGTAATTATTGCCCCATTCACAAATATTGATAATAATATTTAATTTTGTATCATTTTACATTTTACATTTGGAGGAAATCCTCTAGGATAAACCCATCGAAAGGAAAATTATGTTTGCAAAAAGATTTTTAAGAGTATTAGCTCTCCTGCTAGTGCTGACGACACTTGCAATTTGCTTTACATCGTGTTTTGATGTGGATAGTTTGTTAAATTACGATCAACAAACCACGACCAATTCAGAAACAGACAACAACAATAATTCTAATAATAAAAGCAATAATAATTCCTATGATTCAACAGAAAAGAACAATGCTTTTGATGAATTGGTGAATTACATTTTAGAACACGGAGAATTTGATTACTCTAATGGTAGAACACATCTTGAATTGCACGACGGGTACACTTCTTCTTCGAAAGATGAGTACACTATTGTAGAATTTGATTACAATCCATCGAATCAAGAAGTAATGCTATCTCTTTTTGTGGCGCTAGAAACTACGCAGAACCAACCTGAAGCATATATGACAATTGGTTTAAAAGAAAATACTAGTCAGTATCGTTATGCTATGGAGGTAGATCATGGAGATTCCACCACAAGTTCTCTGGAAGGGTATATTAACAGCAAAACTTTTACTAGAGATACTTGGCCTGAGTACCGAGATTACAACGGTGATCCTTCTGATTTGGACGCAACGCGTGGTTTCGCCAATGTGATGGCCACAGAACTACTAGGTTACCTAGATCGGTTGGTGTCGTACCGTCTCAATTTGTCCATGGCTGATTTTGGCTTTGTGGCATATAATTGATTTTGTATTAAAAACAAGCCCCTCGGATTTAATCCAAGGGGCTCATTTTTTATAAATCCTTTATCTTCCCCAACGCCCTCGCATGGATTCGATGGGTCTGCGTCCACTCGTAGTGGATCGTAGCGGCGACCTCCGTCCAATCGGCGCCGTCAATGTAACGCAGGCGCATCAGTTCCCTTTCCACCGGTGTCAAGCCCTCGATGGCCTTCTCGATTCTCAGCTGTCCTTCGATGAGCGCAGCGAGCTTCTGACGGTAGAGATCTTGAAGGGGCTTCGTGATGTCATCGTTGTAGCCACGCATGTCCAGCTCGATGATACGGCGCTCGAGTTGACTGATTTCGTTTCTTATGCTTCGGTACTGTCTAAGTTCTTCTTTCGTCATTGTTAACTAC
>JAEIGA010005255.1_pt1 | contig 19857 bp, 28 predicted proteins | sample 9270691 | NCBI WGS metagenome assembly JAEIGA01 (sample SAMN17057246, study PRJNA624740) | gut metagenome | biome: biome; isolation source: fecal sample | host: Bos grunniens | place: China: Xizang | collected 2019 | reverse complement strand
TGATGCTATACAAGGACAAGGTAGAAACGGCATATCTGAACAAAGACGAGGTAAAGAAAGCCCGTTTAAAGAGTACGGAGGCGGTTTTAAATGCCGATGACCCAAAGAACATGGAAAAGATAATGAAAATATTTAGTAATTGATAATCAACGGAATATGAAGGTATATTCAACTAATATTTGAACGTATGGCAGGATTACAATTTAATTTCACGGGGAACAACAAGACCCTATTAAAGAACATTGCACAAGTACAGAACGCACTAACGGCAATGAGTAACGAACTGGAGAACAACGGAGAGAACTTTACCAAGTTCTTCAACGAAGCAGCAAAAGGGGGGTTAGACTTAACAAAGGCTTTGGCAGGTGATGAAAAGGAAATGAAAAAGTTGGCGGCTTCAATGAAAGCCAACCTAAAGGAAATGCAAGCGGCATGGGATAACCTTACCGATGAAATGAAGTCTAGCGGTTTGGGCTTGGTATTCCAAGACACCATGAAGCAAGCCCAAACGATGAGCAATGAAGTTGCAGAGAGTTTGTTAAATTCGGGCAAGGCAGCAAATCGGGCTTCTGGCGATTACAACGGGATTGCGGTACAGATGCAAATGCTAGCCCGTGAAGTTCCTAACCTTGCAAATAGTTTCTCTATCTTTATGATGGCTATTGGTAATAATTTACCAATGCTAGCGGAAGAATTGGACAAGGCACAAAAGGAGGTAAACGAACTAAAGAAGGCGGGGAAGGAATTTACACCAGTATGGGAACAAGCATTAGGAGCTGTATTTAATTGGCAAACTGGGCTTTTGGTTGCGGTTACCTTGTTAACGGCTTATGGGGACGAGGTTGGAAATTTCATAAAGGAAATATTTAACATGAATAAAGCCCTAAAAAGTACGGCTGAAATGCAAGAGGCTATAAATGAAAGCCTTGTAAACAATACTGGCAGCTATGGAAAGCAAGTAACTGAATTAAAGAAGTTGCAAAGCGGATGGAACGCATTAGGGAAAGACCTAACCAAGCAAAAGCAGTTTATTATTGAAAATAAAGATGCCTTTGATGAGTTGGGAGTGAAGGTTAAGACGGTAGCAGATGCCGAAAACCTTTTAATTACTAATACAGATGCGTTTATTTCTTCATTGCAGAAGAAAGCCCAAGCGGAGGCAGGATATAATTTAGCGATGGAGCAATACGAAAAAGGGTTGCAAAAGCAGGTTGAAGCCGATGCGATGAGCGATAAAGTAACCGTTTGGCAAGCAACCACGCAAAGCAGCACGGGGATAACACAAGGGCAATTCGTGGAAATGGAGAACCTAAAGAAAAAGAAAGCCCAAGAAGCCGCAGACGCTTATAATGCACAAGGCGATGCGTATATGAAAGTAAGTGAAGCAAGAACAAGAGAAGCAGCAGAAATCAAGAAAAACGCAGGTTTGCAAGACGCTGAAAACAAGGCTTTGGAAGAAGAAAAGAAGCGTTTGCAGGAGCTACAACAAGCGAAGGACGCATATTTGCAGAAACAAAAGGACTATGAGCAAGCCTTGAAGGAAGCAAGAACCAAGGGAGCAAAGGCGGCTACCGATGCGGAAAAAGAAGGTTATCAAAAGCAGCTTAAACAGATGAACGATGCACACAAGGCAGAAATGAACGCTTTGGACAAGGAGAAAGCCGACCTTTTGAAGAAGAAGACCGAGGTAGCAGAAGCGAAAGCCAAATCAGAAGGAAAGGTATTCAAGGCGGCAGATGTTCAGTTAAGCACCGAGGAAGAAGAAATATTCGCAAACAGAAGAAAAGACACGGAAACCAAACAAAAAGCCGAAATACAAGCCTTTTATGATGCTTTGGCGAAGATGCAAGAAGCAGCAACATTGGCAAATGCTTCGCAGCTAGAACAGCAGCTTTTCGACATTGATACCTACTATCAAGAACAGATAAGCAAGGCAGAAGGGTTTGAAGAACTGAAAACCCAACTTACAAAAAATTGGGCGGCTGAAAGGGCAAAGGCAGAGAACGAAGCCCGACTAAGAGAGAACCAACAAGCAGAAAACCAAGCTTTAGCAAGTACAGATAACACATATTTAGGAACGGGATTGACCGAAAAAGCCGAAAAGGAAAAGACCGAAATTCTTATCAAGTACGCAAAGGAACGTATAGAGATTTTAAAAGCTTTGGGCGATGAACAGAGCCAAGCGGAAGCGGAAACCCTTGAAAAGCAGATTGAAGCTTATAGCAAGCAGCTAACGCAGACTATGAGCGTGAAAGGTTGGTTTGACAGCAAGATTTTCGATAAGTTGGAAAAGAAGTACCTAGAGTTAGGGGAAACGCAGGAAGAAGCGAAAAACAAAGCTTCTGGATTTTTCGCAGGGCTTCAAAATGGCGCAGGGATGACCGTTGAAGCGGTTGGACTAATGCAAACGGCTTTCGGTGGACTTGATGAAAATTTAGATAAGGCTTTAAATGCAATCGGGAGCGTAGCGAGTGGATTTGCTTCTGGTGGATTGGTTGGTGGTATTGCGTCAGCTACTGGAGTAGTAATGCAATCATTGAAGTCTTTGGGTGCGGCTGATTATTCCCAATACAAAAAGATGGTTGAAGAATACGATAGCCTTTTAGAAGTTTGGGACACCTTGATAGAAAAGAAATCCGAATATATCAGCATTGATTTTGGGGATGAAGCGAGAAAGGCAGGAGAAGAAGCGGAAGAAGCCGTAAAAAAGAGTATCGAGGCTTATAGAACATTAGGAAAGGAGCGTTTGAAGTCTGGTGCTGGCTGGTTTAGTCACTCTATTGGTGTAAGACAAAATAAGGGCATGAGCCAAAACGAATGGAACGAGGTGCAAAAAGCTATTGGATTGTTGGGTATGAATAAAATAAAAGACAACGCAAAATCGGGGCTTTTCGACCTTTCGATAGAACAAATTGAAAAGCTGCAAGAGCTTGCGCCAACATTTTGGGCAAAACTAGATGAAGATGTAAAGGATTATCTTTCAAAGATTGTAGAAGCCAACGAACAGATAGAGGACATGAAAGACAAGGTAAGCGAAACATTTACAAATGTTTCTTTTGATTCGTTTTTCGATAATTTCGTTTCTACCCTTACCGACATGAACAGCGAATCTAAAGATTTTGCGGAAGACTTCGGTAACTACTTGAAAAACGCTATTATGCGTAATATTGTAGCGAACAAGTACAAGGGGCAAATAGAAAATCTTTATCAAAGTTGGGTAAATGCTTCTGATTCAGATAAAAACGGGGCTTTCGACCTTACAAAAGAAGAAACAGCCGAACTTCAAGCAGCACAAAAGGCTTTAGCAGAGGCGATGTTGGCTGAAAGGGATGCTTTAGCCGATACTTTCGGATGGCTTTCGGGTGATTCCTACAAGCAGGAGGCGAGTAAGGGAGCATTTGCAGCGATGAGCCAAGACACGGGCGATGAGTTGAACGGGAGATTTACCGCTTTCCAGATTTCAAACGAAGCTATCAGCGCAAACACCAAGCAAATAGCGGAAACCATAAATTTGGTTTTGGCGCATTTGCCGAGTTTCGATGCGGTGTTTAATGATATTCTTTCGCAGCACGCATTAACAAACGGCTATTTGTCCGACATTGCAATCTATAATAAGAAGATGCTTAACAACTTTACAGATTATTTGCAACAAATTGTAAATAATACTAAGAATTTATAGCATATAAAATGCTGATAATTAGATTTTTATTAGTATCTTTGAAGCAGCCAAAGAAAATCTTTGGTTAGGGTAAACAAAGCCCGCTTTTCTATATCGTTGCATTTGTCGAGAGACAGAGTTTGTTATTTATGACGTATTCGAGCCGTGAAGGGAGGCAGAATATGACCAACTTTTTTAAGCAAACAGAATCCGTCATATCGGTGTATGTATATGGCGGTGTGCCGAACTTGGATTCGTTTGTGTTTTATGATGTTACGAGATGCGTTCTCAACTGATATTGTAAAGCATACACGAATGTTAAGGAAATACGCAGAAATGCGTTGTTTATCAAGGGACGGGGGACGATGAACACCTTCCCCGACCCTTTAAAATTAAATTACCGAAATATGGCAAGAGCAAAAACACCCAACCAAAGAAAGGCTTATGAAGAACTAAACAAGCGGCTGCAAGGCTATTCCGCAAAAGTAATGAAGATATACGAAAGTATAGCTTTGGAGGCTTCACGCATGGCATCTTCTACTTCATACGGAACGGATGAACCGAAGCCTTTCAGATTCAAGGATTACCCGAAAACAAAGGCAGGTATTCAGAAACTTATGTACGGCTTTGTGTCCCAAATGCAAACCTTGATTTATTCGGGCATTTCCGAAGAATGGAAGAATAGCAACCTATTGCAGAATTTATTAGCTAATAAAGTCCTTTCCGCTTACGATGCACAAGTACACGGGCAAAAGTACAAAATGTATTACCGAACCAACAGCGAAGCGGAAAAAGCATTTAAACAGCGTAGGGACAACGGTTTGAACCTTTCTGATAAACTTTGGAATCAATCGAAGGAATTACGGGACGAACTGGAAGAAACTATAAGCGTAGCTATCCGAAAGGGAACTAGCGCAATTACTTTAAGTAAAAGAGTTTCCAAGTACCTTGAAGATTTCGACACGTTTCAGAAAGACTATAAAGACCTATACGGAAAAGCTAGTAATATCCACGATTGCGAATACCGTTCTATCAGATTGGCGGCTTCTGAAATCAACATGGCATACAGAACAGCCGAACAAGAAAGATGGAAACAAATGGATTTCGTTGTAGGGTATAAGATTAAGCCGAGCGACACCAACCACCCGAAATTTGATATTTGCGACATACTTGCAGGAGATTACCCGAAAGATTTTATTTGGACGGGCTGGCATCCGCTTTGTAAGGACTACAAGGTAGCGATTTTAATGACAGAAGACGAGTTTTTCAGTGGAGCAAAGGAGAGTAAGAACGAAGTAAAAGACGTTCCCGATGCTTTCAAACAATATATCGGTACAAACGCATGGAAAATCCAACAAGCAAGAAAAAAAGGGACTGAACCCTATTTTATCCGTGACAACAAGGAGCTTATAGACCGAATTTTGACAGAACCACCGAAAAAAGATGTATATTTGCCGAAAGACGTTTCCGATGCTTCTATTTGGGAACAGAACACAACAGAAACGGAAAAGAAGTTAGGCATTACCAAGGGCAAGGAAATGACCTTTGAAGAAGCTAACGAGCTGAAAGGGAATGTAAATTACGGGAAAGGTGAACAATATGGTGTAAATTGCCAAAGTTGTGTGGTAGCCAACGAGTTAAGGCGGAGGGGTTTTGATGTTACGGCACACGGGAATTATAGAAATGGCGACATTCCGCAAAAGTTAAGTTATCAAACAAATTTGGCATGGATAGACCCCGACACGAACCAAATGCCAAGAAAACAAAGGGCTGGGGGACTTTATATAGACGGCACAAGCCTAAAAACAAAGACTTTCGCAAAGATGCTGAAAGAATTTGATGAACTAATAAAGGCAGAAGGACGTTATCATATAGATTTCGGGTACAAAAGAAGCAAATCGGGGCATATTATAACGGCTGAAAGGCTATCGGATGGGAAAATAGTTATATATGACCCACAGAACGGAAAAATAATAGCAAACTTTAAATCTTATGCAAACCAACACTTTTCATTAAGTTCTGGTATAGGTATTTTAAAAGTTGATAACTTGCTGATAAATACTGAAATAATTGATGGTGTAGTACATAAATAAATGACCGATGAAGACAGAAAAAGAACTTTTGGAAATTGCTATGAAGATAGCAAAGAAAGACCGCTTTGACGGGGTTGAAGCGGTAGGCATTAAGTGGAAGGGCTACAATGTGTTTGAAATGTATTTTGAACCAGACGAGGACGGGCGACCACCTTGTACGGGATTGCCGCAATATGTTCTTTTGGATGATGAAGGCAATGAGTATAAAGAAATGCTTTCTTACGAAGAAACATTTGAAATCATGCACTTGATACCATACGAAGAGGACGAACCCGAAGACGAGGAAGATTTAGAGGACGAAGACGAAACAGAGTTGTAATTTAATCCAGTGTGTGAAGGGGCACACAACCCAATATATGAACGATATAAGAGAAATTCTGAACTTGTCCGCAGAATCGGATAAGATTCAAGCGTTAAAGCAGAAAAATGTGTTTGTTCCATGTTGGAGCGATTTAAGAAAAGAATATGAACCAACGGAACACGCAATAGTAAAAGACACTACCACCCGTAGGGACAAAATCAAGGCAAACGGAGTGGTAGATAAAGCGAGCCGTATTTATATCGGATTGGAAAAACTTCTGACCAACCGAATGAGCGAGTTTACGTTTTCAATTCCCGTAAAACGTGTTTATAGCGGCTTGGATGACAAGAAAAGCCAAGAGATAAGCAAGGCTTTGGAAATGGTGTATAAGCACTCCAGAACGGACGCAGAGAACTTAAGAAGAGCGAAGGAATACTATGCGTCATGTGAAATTTGTACGATTTGGTATGTAGTTCCAAAGAAGAACAAGCTATACGGATTTGATAGCAATTTCAAATTGAAATGCAAGACCTATTCCCCGATGAATGGTGCAAAGCTTTATCCTTTATTTGACGAGTACGGGGATATGGTAGCGATGAGCATAGAGTATGACGTAGTTTTCGGAGAATCAAAGACAACATATTTTGAAACTTACACAGCCGAAAGGCATCTGAAATGGAAGCAGGACGATTTCCAACATTATGTGAATATCCTAGACGTTGAAAACCCAATCGGGAAAATACCTTGTGTCTATATGAGCCGACCCGAACCGATTTACGGAGGGCTTTCCTATTTGCGTAATGAAATAGAATACACCCTTTCAAGAAACAGCGATACAATAGCGTACAATTCAGCACCGATATTGAAAGTTTCGGGAGGCTTGCAGGGCGATGAAAACAAAGGCGAAAGTAAAAGGGTTTACCGAGTTGAAAACGGTGGCGATGTAGCCTATATTTCATGGGCGCAATCAATCGAAGCGTTGAAATATCACGTAAACACCCTAATACAGCAATTTTGGGCGCAAAGCCAGATGCCCGACATTTCATTTGAAAACATGAAGAATTTGGGTAATATCGGTTTCGATGCAAGGCAAACCCTTCTGACTGATGCACATTTGAAAGTAGGCGATGAACAAGGCGCATGGGTAGAGTTCTTTGAACGTGAAGCCAATATCATTAAAGCCTTTCTTTCACAGATGAACAGAAACGGCTTCAAGAACTTGGACGAAGTGGAGGTAGAGCATATCATTACTCCATTTATCCAGAACGATGAAAAGGCGACTATTGAAAGACTTGTGACAGCCAACGGAGGAAAACCGATTTTAAGCCAACTGGAGGCTATTAAACTAGCAGGATATAGTAGCGACCCCGAAAGCACATTAAAAGCGATTGAGGAAGCGCAAAAAAAGGAACTGGAAGCAAAAACAAATGTTTCGGTAAGTGCGTTCTAAGCGTAGAACGTATTCCATATATGGGAAGACTATCTTTTAACCATCTTTTTTTTGTTGCTTTTTTGCTCTGGATAGTCTGTAACATATCGAGGAAAAGCCTTGCTTGCGAAAGTAGGGCTTCTTTTATGCACAAAAAAAAGCGTGCTAGTCTATCACCAACACGCACAAACCTAGTCAAAGCGTTTTTAATTCGTTCAAGACCTTTTCCAAGTCTTCGATATTGCGAACCTTGACAATTTTCCCGTTATACTCCAAAAATCCAGATACTTTCCGAGGGAACAAATCGGCTACTTCGACATTTAAAGACGTTGCAACCTTTTTAAGGGTTGAAAGTGTTGGATTCCCGTTTAGGGATGCCGATAATTGGCTGAGATTCATAAACAAGTCACGGGCAACCCTACTCATGGATTTGCCCTTTTCCTTTGCAATTCTTTTGATTTGTTCTCTCATAGGAGTTAAGTTTTATTTGGTACTGGGTAACAATTAAAATAATAAATATCGGTGCAAATATATATATTAAAACTATACCCTTTGAAAATATAACTTAACTTTTAAATATTAATAACATGAAAAGGGGTGTACCCGACACCCCAAAGACACATTAAAAAATCAAAATGACTTGAAAAGGTATGAAAAGGGAAAAGTCAGACCGACAAATGACTTTCCCCCAAAAGAAAAGACCGATGAAGTGCAATTCTTCAAAGCAAAGATACTGATTTTCTGATAAATACAAAAGAAAACGGATGCAATTTGCACCCGTTCCCAATCTGAAAAGTCTAAGGCTTGGAAGCCTTGGTTATTTTGTCTTCTATTGTTAGAAGTCTATCTTTATACTTTTTATTTCCGAACCTTTCAATAGCAGCCAAACAAACCCTTTTTTCGTTTTCGTAGTCTTTAAGTTTGCGGTAAATAACTAGAAGCCTATCAAAGGAAATGCTATAATTTGAAAACCTATCACGAAAGGCGGCAACTTCTTCAAAGGCTTTTATTGCTTCTTCATAGTTCCCTTGTTCTTCAAGTTCTATTCCCCTATTTGTAAGTTCAAACATTTGTTTCGACTTTTCCCTATCCTTGTCTTCAATAGATTTTCTTCGTTCTAGTTCGGATAAAAAAGTTTTTTCTATTCTTACCAAATTAGAATTTATTGAAATAACCCCTTTCATTTCTATAAATTCGTCTTCATTCATAAAACGGAAAAAACTTCTATAATGAGCTTCTGTTATTTCTACTGAATTTTGCAATTCTCTATAAATTTCTTCTTTTGTCTTTTCCCGTCTTTGGGGTACTTCGATAGGCTTTATTTCTTGCTTTAATTGCTGAATTTTGGCGGCATTGCTTTCGTTTATGCGCTTTTGTTCCCTTGCTTTGCTCTTACTCTTTACTTCGTTATTAAAACCTATTATAACGAAAACAAACAAGACTATAACGATAATAAGCACAACACCACCCGACATATCAAGACAATTTTATAGGTTTATTACAATGAGGACACAAAGCCGCATTATCTGGCTTTTTATTATAATCAGCAAACAATGAAGCAACGGGAACAGATAGAACCTTTGCTATTTCTTCTAGTACGGGAATAGATATACTACCACGACCATTTACTATATTACTAACATATTGTTTGGATTTACCCAACATTTCACATAGTTCTTTTTGAGTAATACCCTTTTCTCTTAATATTTCTTTGATTCTTAATTCCATATTCGTTTCCTTTTATTGCAAATATACCTAAATATATTAAAGTACACTATAACAGAAAACTTAAATAGTGTTAAATACACTATTATAGTGTTCTTATAATTTGGAAGTACACATATTTAGTGTACCTTTGCACTCACAATGAGATACGAAAGTATATCAAAACACATAAAAGTAAGTAATAATAACAAAAAACAAATAGTATGGAAGCAAAGAGAATTAAGGATTTGAAGAAGGGCGAATATTTCACATTGAAGCCAATCGAAGAACCAAAGGAAAGCCAAGTATGGGTAAAGGGTGACTATGAACGTAGTGAAAAGAAATATTCTTGCACCAAGTGGGACGACTTCTGTAAGGAAAAGTTTTTCAAAGGTGTGCAAGTGGTTTATGTAGATTTCACATTCTAAATATTATGCTATGAAAACAAGTTATCAAATCATTAGAGAGTTGGACGGCAAGAAAGAAGTAGTCCACACCGAAACCCAAAAGAGAAAGATTGAAAGTTTCTTCAATAGCTTGAAGAGAAACTTTAAGAAAGGCGGTATTTGGGTGAAAGACATTCGTATAGGGTATTTTACTTTGCCAAGTTTGGATGCCGAATACTGGATTTGCAAAGAATAAGAATGTGTGTAATAAATCATTTTTGCTTTTTTCGTGTGTATTGGTTTGTGAAAATAGATACACCAACTTTAAACGATTAACTAATAAAAATTTAAAATATGGAAGCGAATAACGAAATCAAGGTCAGCAAGTACACTAAAGTTTTGGTGTCATATTTAATGCAGGTCGAGCGATGGCATAAGGAACTTATAGAGCTAGAAAGAGAGTTCCAAGACGTAACGGAAGGCTGGGAACTTATCGGACTGAGTGTAAATGATGCGTGGATAAACGGAATAAAGAACGTATTAAAAGAAAAGATAACCGATTGTGTAAAAACGCAGATAGAATGGAGTAAAGGAAAGGAGGTATGAAATGACACTGAAAGAATCTGCTATATTTAGCAATAATCTGTTAGACATTCAGCGAGATTTACGAAACCTTGCTTATATGCTAACAAAGGACGAAGAAAATGCGAGCGACCTTTTACAAGAAACAAACCTAAAAATATTAAATAGTAAAGGGGAATATTCTGAGGAAGGGAAATTTAAAAGTTGGGCTTTGGTAGTAATGAGAAACACATTTATAAATCAATGCAAAGCCACAAAACAAACTATTCCTTTTGATAATGCGGCTTTTAATATTGCGGATAACGCAACTTTCGAATGTGTGTACGATTACAATTTGATAATGAATAAAATCAACGAGTTACCGAAAAGCATGAAAATGACTTTTACAATGTATTTAGAAGGTTATAAGGGACAGGAAATAGCAAAGAGGCAAAAAATAAACCTAAACACGGTAAAATCAAGAATTTTCAGCATAAGAAGAAGATTGGAAGCGGTAATTTAAACTATAAAGATATGATAAAGAATGTTGTATTGTTATTTCTAGGGGTTGTTTTCCTATTCTGTACCGAGAGCGTAAACGGAGCTACTAATATAATCGGTCTGTGTTTGGTAGCTTATGAGTGCAATAAACTTAATCTTTTTAGTTATGGAAGAAGCGATAAGCATACTATTGTCGCCAAAGAGCAATGAAAGCGAAAAGAATAAAGCCCGAAAAGCCTTATTTAGGGGCTTTCTGGGGGACTTCGCAAAGCAAGAAGAAAAGAGTGTCAACGCAAAGCCCGAAGCGGTTAGAGGGCAAAGAAAATAGTAATATATGGAGCAAAAGTTTATCGACATTGAAGGGTTGCAAGTGGATTCAGAAGTCCTTTATTATCTGATTCTTTGCGGTACGATGAAAGCACAGATAGAGAGTACCGACACACTGACAGCAAAGAAAAGAGTTAAATTCCTTTCTTCTTGTGTAGAATACGGAAAGGAAATTATGCACAGATTAGATGAAGTAAATAACCCCAAATTATAAGAGTATGGAAAATTTTGAATTGTTTGGCTTGAATATCGAGCCTAAAGAATTGTGGGACGTGATTTTCTTTAGTGTAAATCGTAAGCAAATAGAACGTGACGCATAAGGAACTGATGAAGACCGTATAAAATGGTTTGAAAGACGTATCACGTTAGGAGAGGCTATTTTGCAGCGCATACCATTTGAAGGTAACGCAGTTATCGAAAAGTATGAACCCGATAAAAAGTGATTTATGACAGAAGTAACTATTGATTTGGCAGGACAACCCAAAGGCGGCTATCTGACAACAGAAAGCAGCGAGGCGCAAATTAGAGCCTATTTCAACGGGCTTCTAACCATTGCCCGAACCCAAACAAATGATTTTCCCGTAAACCTTGAAGACGTTTGGCGGTTGGTGTATTCTGAAAAGAGCAAAGCGGTACGGGCTTTAAGACGATATTTTATGCAAGACGTTGATTTTCAATTTTTAGCCCAAAAGGGCGAAAAATCCGAGAAAGGGCGACCCGTTGAAAATTACTATCTTTCCCTTGCTTGCTTGGAGTTCTTCGTAGCCCGAAAGGTTAGAGCCGTTTTTGATGTGTATCGGCAGGTATTTCACAAGGCGATACGTTACGCTATGCCCGAAGAAGTCCCACAACTGGAAGCAGCACCCCCGAAGGATGCCGAAGTAAAAGACGTTATCGAATGGATTGCGGCTTTACAGAGATACGCAGGAGTGGGAAAGGCTTCTACCCTTGAACTGATGGCGAAGATAGCAACGGAGCGAGGTTTGCCGATGCCCGACTATGTAGAACCCGAAGAACCCGAAAAGGTAGGGCTTTACAACCTTACGAATTGCCTAGAATATTGGAAAGTAAGATGCAGCGCATACTACTTCAACCGCACACTAATGGAAATGGGCTACCTAGTGGAAAAGACCACACAAGGAACAAGGAAAAGGGACAAGAAGACCTATAAGGTTATAGTGGGCGAAGGGTTGGAATTTGGGGAAAACAAGATACCGAGCCAATACCCGACAATAACCCAGCCACTTTGGTACTTGGAAAAGTTCGGGGAGCTACTGGATAGGGTGAAGCAGGCAGGGCTATTTGAACCGAATAAGTAAAGAAACGGGTAACATTTCGGGCTATTCCGTTGTGAAAATGTTACTCAAATTTTGTAAATTTGCCGTAAACTATTGATAATCAGTTGTGAACATTCAAAAAATCCAAGATGGGGCAAGAATGGAAGCAACTTTTTATCAATAGTTTACGAAACAATATTAAAGTAACAGTTTAACTGATTTTAAACCCTATAAATGAACAATAGTTTACCCGACAACATTATATGATTAAAGGAAAAAGTTATTTTAATGTAGTAAGGTGAATCATAAATGTTACTCACAAATTATAAAACCATGAATAAGAGAAAAGAACCCGTTCACCTCAGAGAAAAGCCGCTATCAAGTGGAAGGACTTCGCTTTACCTAGAAATTAATCGGGACGGGATGCGAAGGTATGAATTTCTAAAACTATACCTAACCAATGGAAAGAGCAAAGAAGACAAGCAGGCAGACAAAAAGATTTGGGAGCTAGCCGAAGCAATCCGAGCAAAAAGAGTTGTAGAGTTAAGGAATAGCCGTTACGGGTTTACAGACCATGACAACGGCAAAGCCGATGTTTTTAAATATCTTCAAATAATGGGACACAAGAAAAAAGACGATAGCTCCAGAAGATATTTTGAACGATGCGAAAGACTTTTAAGAAAATATGCAAATGTGGAAAGACTACCTTTCAATTCATTGGATAGGGTATTTTTAGAGGGCTTTTTGTTATTCCTTGAAAGATACAGAAGCACTAAAATAGGACAATACAACCGAAAGAAGTCTAAGGGATTGGCAGAGAATACGCAGTACAAATATTTCACTATCTTAAAGACCGTGATAAATTCAGCGATAAGAAGCGGTATAATGACGAATAACCCTTTCGACAAGGTGGATAATTCGTTGAAACCAAAGCAAGAGGGAAGCAAAAGGGAATTTCTGACGGTTGAAGAACTTGGAAAACTTGTAGAAACCAACCCGACCGACCACACAAGGAAGACATTTCTTTTCGGTTGCTTCACTGGGTTAAGACATTCCGACATAGTAACCTTGCAATGGGAAGACATACACCAAGACGAAAACGGGCTGATAATCAGAAAGAAGCAGACGAAGACGGAAAACCTTGTAGAGATTCCAATGAACAAGGCAGCTATTCAATTATTGCCAGAAAGAAAAGAAAAGGGGCTTATCTTTGGGGATAAGTTTACACAAGTACACCGAAACAAAATTATTAGAAGGTGGGTTAAGAGTGTAGGAATAGACAAACATATAACATTCCATTGTTCCAGACATACATTTGCGACCTTGCTAATATCGAAAGGGGCTGATTTGTATGTAGTAAGCAAGCTATTAGGGCATACGAATATAGAAACGACCCAAATATATGCAAAGGTAGTGGACGAAAGCAGGAGAAAGGCGGTTGATTTATTGCCCGACTTTATGACTGAATAACTATAAAAAACGAAATAACAAAAATAATATATCATAAATATTACTGATAATATTATTTGAATAACAAATAATTTATTAATTTTGTAACGTAAAAATATAAGAATATGAACGAAACAAAAGAAATTTTATCTTTGATTTATCAAAAGGTATCAGCACTGGAAGAAAAACCCGTATTACAAAGGGTTTATTTCACATTTAACGAAGCTTGTGAATATATGGGTGTAAAATCGAACGTATTGTATAGAATGATGCGAGAGCGTGAAATTACATACAGCAAGCCGAACAACAAGCAGATATTTTTCAAAAAGGAGGACATGGACGCATATTTGAGCAGAAATACCGTACCGAGTTTTTCAAGCCTTGAAGGTTTGGCAAGTGACTATATGTTAAACGCTCAATCGGCACAATGACAAGGAAAGAGAAAGTAAGGAAAACAAGGGGCGAAATTCTAGCATTGACCGATAAGGAAAGGCTTTTGTTGCTCCTTATGATAGCCGACTTTTCAAAGGGCAATATATTCTATAAGGATGCACCTAAGAAACTGACTGACATATTTATAGAACTATTGCCCAAGGCGGCAAAATACATGACCGATGAATAAAACTCCGTTAGCGATAAATTTTAGCAGATTCCAAGCGTATAGGCTTGCACCCGATGAAGTGGCTTTGTTTGAATTTCTAGTGTTTAAACAATGCCACTTTGACCCGTATAGTTACTTCTACCATTCACAAAGAAAGATTATATCTGAGATTAAAATCAAGCGTTCAAGACTTGAAAAGATAATAAAGACATTTGTAGAAATGGGATTCTTGAAAACGGAAATAAGAGAGGAAGGCAAGACAAACAATGTGGTGACGTATTTCAGAATAGATTTCGATGTACTGGCTAAAGACAATGTTTTGAACCAAATAATAGACAATGATAGCGAACTTTACAACGATTTCAAGAAATGGCTGAAAAGTATCTTTTAGGGGGTATGTTGATTTCAACAGGGAGTATATTTAAAGTTAAATATTTGATGAAAAGTTTATATTATAACTTAACTTTTAAGAAAATATGGGCGAAAATAAGGCATAGGGGTATGCTGATTTCAACACGGGTGTGTTGTTTTCAACATAGGTATGCTGATTTCAACATAGGGGGGGTATGCTGAAAACAACATAGGGTATGCTGATTTCAACACACATAAAGATATATATAAAGATATAACTATAAACAAAAGAAAACCTATATCTTAAGATATAGGCAAAAGAAAACAAACTTTTCTTTTGACAAACAAAAATTTTAAAAGGGTTATTCTTCAAGACTTGGAGAGCCTACAAGCCCGAATATTCAACGGCATGGGAGCGTACAGATGCGCACGCACGCACGAAGGAAGAACGGAAAGAAGGATGAAAACGATTTTAAGGCGATTTTTGAGGACTTCAAGAAAGCGGATGAATACTTTATCGGAAAGAATAGTGAAAGTTTCAGAAATCAAAGGAAAACGGGTAAATTTAAGGTTTTAAAGATATGGCAAGCAATAAGGAAACGATAAAGAAGTATTTTGAGGACTTGGTAGAGTGTACGCACCTTGCAATAATCCAAACTTTGGCATATTGTGGAGAGGTAGCAGTTAGAACGGCAAGAGAGCCGCACCCGAATAATTGGGACGACCATACTGGAAACCTACGCTCTTCAATCGGGTATATTATCACTTTCAACGGGCAGGACGTAACACCGAAAGGAGGTGCATATTCAGCTTTCAGCGAAAGAGAACTTCAACCAACCCACAAAGAAAACGTATCTTTCACGGCATACAAAGGAACACCGAAAGAAGTGCAAGTAAGTTTTGCCGCAAAGGTGGAAGCAGGAACAGAAGGAGCGAAAGAGGGAGAAAGATTTGCTGAATCACTGAAACCACTATTTCCCGAAGGTTATGCGCTTATTGTGGTTGCAGGGATGAATTATGCTGAAAGTGTGGAAGCACACGGGAGGGACGTTCTTGCAAGCGCAGAAACAAGAAGCCGTGAACAATGGCGAAAGATGCAGAACAGAATACCCGAAAAGATAGAATCGAAAATGAAAGAAAAGGGCTGGTAAACAATAAAGCAAAAGAAAATGTTTAAATGAAAAAATATAAAATTATGGGAAGACCAAGAACAAAGAAAGAGCCTATCAAGGTTTTAAATGCCGTGATAATCGACAACCGAAAGGACAAAGAAAACTGGTTTGTTACTTTTAAATATGACGGTATTCGGGTGGATATGGATTGCAATGACGGGCAAAGCCTATTCTACAAGTTCAAAAGAGCCTTGGAAATATCAAACCCCGACATAAAAGAAATAGAAATGAAACTTTGGTTTACAGAAGACCGACTAATTTTGAAACGTACCGATATTTACGCAATGTATATAAAACTAAAGCAAATGTTTGGAATGTTTTAATAAATATTTATATCTTTGTAAATGTAAGTTATTAACTATTAGTGGATTGGATTTAGTTATGGGAAGAAAAAAAGGTGATGGTTTGGGGCGATTCGGAGGCAGACAGAAAGGAACACCGAACAAGACACCCAACAGCCAAAAGGAATGGATTAGGCAATTCCTTTCGGACAATCGGGAACAGATAGCCGAAGACTGGAAAAAGTTAAGCCCGAAAGAAAGGTGGACGATGTACGAAAAGCTCACGCAGTACGTTGTGCCAAAGGTTATGGCGACACGGGTAGAACTTACCCAGATGACAGATGAGCAACTGGATGAAGTGATAGCGGAAATCACGGGAGGTTTGGAAGATGAAAATTCCACTGACTAGAAACGAAAAGATAATCCTTTTGCAATGGCTTAAAAAGGGTTATATTGAAACGGACGATTTGCCGCAATTAAATGAGGCTAAAGATAAATGGTTTGAAGCTCTGATAAAGCGGAGAACCGAAGGAGTAACAGATAAAAAGAAATGACTATGACAAGAAAAGAAAAGCATTTATCCGTTTTGTCTATGTATTTGGCGAAATTGGAACAGAAGTACGAAAAGGATTTTGAAAGATTGGGTGAAAACCAAGGAATAGACCAAATGCGCAATTTGGTGGAAACCTACCACAAAATAGAGGAAATAACAAAAGAAATTGAACAACTTAAAAAATACTGATTATGACAAAGGAAGATATAGACGAAATCCGAGAAATGATTAAGAAAGGGCGATGATATGGGACATATGAGCGACTGGAAAAAGGCAGAAGCAAAGAAGAAGCTAGAAGCCGAAATAGTTCAGACTGAAAACGAAGTTCCCGTATATGAGCGAAGAATTAAAGCCGTATCGGATAACCTAGGAAAGAACAATACCAAAGCCAACAGACGGGTAAAAAGGCTGATGATGGCAGAAGTGAAAGGGTTAAAGGAAAAGATTGTAGAACTAAAAGCAAAAGCAAATGAAACGGAGTGAAAAAGAAAGAAAATTGGCTATATTGGAAGCATCTTTAGAAGCACTGGAAAAGGAGTACGACCAAGCATTTGACGCATTGCTGACAGATGACACGGAAGCCAACCGAAACAAGGAAAGAATGTTATTTCAGTCTATCAGCGCAAAGAAAAAGGAACTAGAGAAGCTGAAAGGCGATAATGCAGCATTTTCCGATGAAGAAATAGAAGCGATAGCAAACGGAAATGATGCCAACAAGCAGGAATTAACCGAGGCAGAAGAAAAGATGTTTAATGCTATTGCAGATTCTTTCTGATGGATATTTGCAAGAAATGTTTTCATAAAGTTAAGATGTTCGATGAATATGTAGGCGAGTGCGTCAAATGTTTGGCTTTACAAACCTACATTATTCCCGAACCTTTGCAGAGTAACGGATTCTATCAAGTACAGAAAACGGGCAAATGCGAGTTTTTCAATAAAGAGATATACTTCGACATGGACGGGTTTACAAAAGTCAAGGAGAACCAAGGAAACGACCTAATTTCAAGTATTTATGACTGATGATGTAGCTTTGAAATATTTGGCAGAATGGCGCAACGACTGGAACGTGTTTTGTTCCGATGTGTTGAGGGCTAACCTTGACGATGAACAAAAGGCAATCATTTCAAGCGTTCAACATAACCCGATGACAGCCGTTGCAAGCGGTGTGGCTAGGGGCAAGGACTATGTAGCAGCGTGTGCGGCTTTGTGTTTCTTCTATCTTACCCCAGAATGGGACGAAGAAGGTAGGCTAATAAGGAACACGAAAATAGCCCTGACAGCTCCAAGCGGAAGACAAGTCACCAATATTATGACCCCCGAAATAAGAAGGTTATTCCGTAATGCTGAAATCCTTTTCGGGCGGTTGGTTGCTGATGATATACGCACGGATTATGAGGAGTATTTTCTTACGGGCTTCAAGGCAGACGACACAAATACCGAGGTTTGGAGTGGTTTCCATGCCTCAAATGTTATGTTTGTGATTACCGAGGCATCTGGCATTAGCGAAACGATATTTAATGCAATAGAAGGAAATCTACAAGGGAATAGCCGTATTCTGATAGTGTTCAACCCGAATATAACAACGGGTTACGCAGCCAAAGCGATGAAATCAGACCGATTTACCAAGTTCCGTTTAAACTCTTTAAATGCTACAAACGTAAAAGCGAAGAAAGAGATTATTTCGGGGCAGGTTAACTATGAATGGGTAAAAGACAAGGTTTTGAACTGGTGTACTCCAATCGACCCGATGACATTCAACAAAGGCGAAGGGGATTTTGTATTTGAAGATGGTATTTACAGACCTAACGACCTTTTTAGGGTGAAAGTCCTAGGGATGTTTCCGAAGGTATCAGAGGACGTTTTGATACCTTACGAATGGATAGAGCTTGCAAACAACCGATGGAAGGAAAACCAACTTTACAGCACGAAAAGACCTTGTAAATTGGGTGTGGACGTTGCAGGTATGGGACGGGATAACAGCGTTTTATGCCCTAGATACGGAAACTATGTGCCGAAATTTGAGGTACACCATGCAGCAGGAAAGGCAGAGCATATGCACGTTGTCGGGATGGTTAGCAAGTATCTTCAAAAACCAGAAGATGTTGCTTTCATTGACACTATTGGTGAAGGTGCTGGAGTATTTAGCAGACTGATGGAAAGAAACATGAATGTAGCTTCGTGTAAGTATTCACAGAGTGCCAAAGGCTTGCATGATATAACGGGGCAATATTCTTTCGTGAACATGAGAGCCTTTTGTTATTGGGCATTGCGTGACTGGCTGAACCCTAAGAATGGATTTAACCCGATGTTGCCACCATGCGACCAACTGACAGAAGAAGCAACAGAAACCCGTTGGAAGTTCCGCAGCGATGGAAAGATATTGATAGAGCCGAAAGAGGACATAAAGAAGCGTATAAAGCGAAGCCCCGACTTTATGGATGCACTTTGCAATACGTTTATGCCTTATAAACCGATAGACGAAAAAGAGTTGTTTAATGAATTTTTATGATATGGAAAACAAGGATATAGAAAACCGAATAATAGACGCTTTAAGCGGTGTTTCTCCTACCTTTGAGGTGAACGGACACAAATACACCATTTACCAGAAGACATTGGGAAAGATGTATTTGTTTGACCGTTTGCGTGATGAAATGGGACTGAATCACGAAGCTATGAAGGAAAACCCACTCTTTGAGGTTTTGAGAGTATGCAAGGAAGAAAGAAACCGAGTTTTGCGTATGCTTGCTTATGCGACCTTGCACGGAAAAGATAGGGTATTCGATGAAACTCTGGTACAAGGTAAGATTAAAGCATTTGAGGAACTGAATAATAACGATTTGGCGACCTTGATGCTTTCTTTGTTGATGGACAATGATTTAGCCGATTTTACCAAGCATTTCAAACTGGATATAGACGATGAAAACCGAAAGAGGGTTGCAAGGGTTAAGAAATCGGATAACTCCGTTACATTCGGAGGCAGAAGCGTTTGGGGTACTATTGTAGATTTTGCGTGTTCCCGTTACGGATGGACATTCGATTATGTTGTTTGGGAAATCAGCTATATAAACTTGATGATGCTATACAAGGACAAGGTAGAAACGGCATATCTGAACAAAGACGAGGTAAAGAAAGCCCGTTTAAAGAGTACGGAGGCGGTTTTAAATGCCGATGACCCAAAGAACATGGAAAAGATAATGAAAATATTTAGTAATT
>JAEIGA010005254.1_pt1 | contig 19858 bp, 23 predicted proteins | sample 9270691 | NCBI WGS metagenome assembly JAEIGA01 (sample SAMN17057246, study PRJNA624740) | gut metagenome | biome: biome; isolation source: fecal sample | host: Bos grunniens | place: China: Xizang | collected 2019 | reverse complement strand
TCCGTCATAGTCCAGACTACTCAGGCTGCCATCAGAGAACTAGGTCTGCCAGAGCGTTCTGACGCCCAATGTGCGGCAATGATAGGTCTCAGACTTGTGGAGATACCTCCTGTACTTTTTCCGGAATGCGAGGTGGACTGTGAGCTTTATGCCACGACATACAGAAGACTCTTCCATATCTTTAATTCGGATGGTGCAGTGACTCTGTATCCAAATGTCATGGAGACACTTGTCGAACTTAAGAAACGTGGAATAACACTTACGATTGCAAGTAGCAGAAGCCGCTCGACATTGGATGCCTATGTCGAAAAACTCGGCTTATCTTCGCTTATAAGTTTTGTCCTTGGAGCCGCAGATGTAAAAGAAGGAAAACCGAGTCCGGAGCCCGTCAACAAGACGCTTGAAGCCCTTGGTTATGCACCGGATGAGACTCTGGTTGTCGGAGATACTATATTTGATGTACAGATGGGACTGAATGCCGGAGCCAAGACCTGTGGCGTTACATACGGAAACGGCAGCAGAGAAAGCCTTGCTGAAGCAGACTGGCTGATAGATGACTTCAGTGAACTTCTGGACCTATAGTTCTGGCCAGATGAATCGTGAATTTATTGACTCTCCTCCATCTACAACTATGCTCTGTCCTGTGCAGAAACGGTTTTCAATCGTCAGGAAATAAGCCCATTCTGCAATCTCCTCAGCTGTCGCCCATCGTTTGAGAGGCGTCTGATCCATGATTTCCTGCCATAAGTCAGGATCGTTTACAACGCAGTCATTTAAAGGAGTCAGGACTCCGCCAGGATCAAGGCTGTTGCAAGTGGCACCATATCTTGCGACCCTAAGCGCCACATTCTTTGTGTAGGCGATTACTCCACCCTTGCTTGCACAATATTCCGGGAATTCCGATCCGGTGTGTCCGCTTGCGGAACCTATGCTGAGGATGGATACTATATTTTTCTGGATTCCGTATCTCTCTGTAAATCCTATAAGAGCCTTAAGGTTGATGTCGATATCGGATTCATTCTGTGTACCAGCGTTGTTTATCAATATATTGACATCGTTTATTTCAGGTAAAGCATCAATATCTCTGATATCGCATCTGATATGTGTGTAACCAGTATGGGATAAGGAAGATTCTTCCCTGTCTATACCTGTTACCATATGACCTTTCTTCAAGAAAAGTTCAGCAGTGGCTTTGCCTATGCCCTGCGATGTACCTGTGATGAGTATATTCATGGTTTAGTGACAATCATGGTGATTGCAGGCTTCTCCATTGTCATTGATATTTCCCGCAAGATATGCAGTAGCCAGCTCTGTTACATCACCGCTGCAGCCTCGGATTACTTCGATTCTCTGGGCTTCCAGAACGTTTTTAGCTCCTTGTCCCATATTTCCGGCCAGCATGACTGCAACACCCATCTGCTTGAGAATAGGTGCAATTCCACTTTTGCATCCGCATCCTTCAGGAGAGGCAAGTCTGCTCTCCCCTACAATCTTACCATCTATGACGTCAAAAATAGTGTAGTATGCACAATGACCGAAATGATCGTCCACTCTGCCATCTCTTGTAGGTACTGCTATCTTCATAATCGAACATTTGTCTCACAAAGCTAAATTAAAAACTGCAGGTTAGCAAGTCTTGATGAGATTTTTAGCAGTTCTCACTATATCTGCCAAAACCAGCACAGGAGCTGTTATAAGCATGATCCACAGCCAGTCAACCGGTTGAAGCGGTGAGACATTGAACATCTTACCGGCGAAGGATACTATGAGAATCTGACCAAGGACAATCACCAGCGAAATCAGTATGAATCCCTGGCTGTATGATTCCTTTACTTTCTTGGGACATCTGACAAGGTCTATAATATCGATAAAGAGGCTTCTGTCTGTTCTATAATACTTTGCATTAAACAGATTCCAAAACTGGAGCATTACGAATATGGAGAAGAATATGCCCAGTTCGTAACCGCTGAGATGCGTTTTAGTATGAGTCATATCTGTGAATCCGGATATAAAAAGTCTGATTGATTCTGGATTCAGAAGATCCCTCACTGTGGTTATGTCAGTATGCCAGAGAAGCTGCCACAGTCCTGTAAGAAATACAAAGAAAACGGCACCTGTACCGATGATTCTGGTCAGCATCTTCCTGTTGATGATATGGCTATGCGGATTTCTTGGCTTATCGTAAAGTACCTTCTTATCTGCAGGAAGCGATGACAAGGCCATTGCCGCAAAAGTATCCATGATGAGATTGACCCAAAGCATCTGGGTTACGGTAAGTGGAGAATCAAGACCGATAAACGACCCCAGCAGAACTATAAGACAAGCGCATAGGTTGATGGTCATCTGAAAGACAATGAATCTCTGGATATTCAGATAAAGAGAACGTCCCCACATGATAGCCTTGTTGATGCTCGAGAATGAGTTGTCTATAATTGTTATATCACTGGCCTCTTTAGCACGTGAGGTACCATCTCCCATGGAAAGACCTACCTGAGCCTTGCTGAGTGCCGGAGCATCATTCGTTCCGTCTCCTGTGACCGCTACAACTTCTCCGTTTGACTGCAGCAGAGTCACAAGTCTCGCCTTGTCATTCGGACGTGCACGGGAAATTATCTTAAAGTCCGGATTCTTTATTAATTCTCTTGCCTCTTCATCACTCATTGCAGCAAATTCAGTTCCGGTAATTGTCTGATTCGTCTGCTCGGAATCAATAAGTCCGATCTGTCGTCCGATTTCATTTGCTGTTCCGGGGGTATCACCTGTAACGATGATGACTCTGACTCCGGCATTATCCTTACATGTTTCGATTGCTTCTCTGACGTCATCTCTGATAGGGTCTGCAATACCGGCAACGCCTAGAAAAATCAGGTCTGACAAACTTGTTTTATCTACTCTCTGACAAGCAAATCCAAGAGTTCTCATAGCCTTTGACTGATATCCGGCGAGAGTCTGATGTATATGTTCTCTAGTCTGATTTCCAGCTACGGAACCGCACATTTCAAGGACAATCTCCGGTGCACCCTTGATGAATCTTATCTGAGCTCCACTGCCACGGACTTCAGCAATGGTCTGCATGAACTTTGTCTCAGTTGAGAATGGTACCTGTTCGATAACAGAAACAGCTTCACGTTCTGCGGAGTAATCCGTACCATTCTTGTTGAGCCACTTGAGAAGGGCTGCTTCGGTAGGATTGCCTATCGATACTTCTTTACCATCTTCTTCAAACACTTCTGCAGTGGAGTTGACAGCCATATTGAGCTTCACCATCTCCAATTCTTCAGATCCTCCATAGATATCAGTCTCCATTACGGTCATCTGATTCTTGGTAAGAGTACCTGTCTTGTCTGTACAGATTACGGTAGCCGCACCCATGGTTTCACAAGCATGGAGCTTTCTTACAAGATTGTTCTCTTTAAGCATCCTGCGCATACTCAATGCGAGGCTGACGGTCACGCTCATCGGGAGCCCTTCTGGAACAGCCACCACAATGAGGGTCACAGCAATCATAATGGAGGCAAGAATGAACTCTGCAATTTCTATGAAGCTGGCTCCGTCTGAAAAACCTCCGCTTAGACCATAGAATACAAGTCGCCCGATCACAATGAGTGAAGCAATTATGAAACTGGCTGAGGATATCCATTTGCCAAGTTGCGCAAGCTGCTTGTTCAGAGGGGTTTCTTCACTTGTCCCCTCCTGGGTGATTGCGACTCCCTTTCCTTCCTCGGTCTCCATACCTACCGCTGATACACGATAAACCGCGTTGCCTTCTATGACAGTAGAACCTCGTAACAGGAAGTTTGATACATAAGTCGCATCAGGGTCAAACCTACTTTCATCTGTTGTCTTTTCTGCATAAGGTTCTCCGGTAAAATTGGATTCATCCACAGTTAGAGATGTGGATTCAATGAGATATCCGTCAGCAGGAACCTCATCTCCGTTTTCCACCTTTACAAAATCTCCGACGACAACATCTTGCTTGGTGATATTCAGCAGTCTTGCAGGACTGTCCGCATCCTTTCTTCTGAATACTTTCACCGGACGTGAGTCCTTTACCTTATTGAGTATCTCAAACTCCTTGTCTGCCTTAAGCTCAAAGATGAAGCCGACTCCTGTAGCCAGAAGCAGGGCTGTCAGTACACCGGAAGGTTCGATGAGGATATCCCATCCTTTACCCATGTACAGAACTTCATACACAGCAACAACGGCAGAGAAGAAAAATACTATAAGCAGGACGATTATGATCGGATCCTTGAATTTTTCGAGATATAATTTCCAAAGAGGGTCTTTTTCAGGAGGTGGAATGATATTCTTTCCTATGCCATTTCTTACGACTTCTGAGTCTTCGGTAAGGCAATACTTTTTATATGAATCAGTTGCGGACATCGTTATGGTGTTTCTTTACAAAATGTCAAAAACGGTCACAAAGCTAATCTAAAATACTGATTATAACAACCTGATATACAGAAAATATACCGTAAAATACTATTTGCTTATCCGGTATTTTTAGGTAACTTTGTAAGTTGCGTAGTGTGCTTCGCATATTAAAAGAATGGCTATATGATGGAACTTGCAGATAAATTTACAGGATGGCTCCAGCAGATGGGTTTATCCGAAGATGTTACCTTATTAATTCTTAATTTAGGAGTAATTCTGGCAATTCTTATTTTGTCATTTATAATTGACAGAATATGTAGAAAGGCAATTATCCCTATTGTGCGTAAAATCACTTCTAAGACCGAATTCAGATGGGATGATTATCTTTTGAGCGATAAGGTCCTGAATGATTCCTGCAGACTCATAGCACCTATAATGGTATATGTATTTATTCCGTTGATTCTTCCTGATGATGCAGTTTGGGACTTTCTTTTGAAATTCTGCCGCATCTATATAATCGCGGTCTTCATGAAGCTGTTATGCTCAGTCATTTCGTCACTTTATATAATGACCAGTGAACATGACGAGCTGAAGAATCATTCGATGAAAGGATTCTACCAGATGTTGAAATTAATAGTTATCTGTATTGGTACAATAGTGATAATCAGCACATTGCTTGGTAAAAATCCGATAGTTCTCCTTACTGGACTAGGAGCTAGTACTGCCGTATTGATGTTAGTCTTTCAAGATACCATAAAGGGATTTGTAGCAGGTGTCCAGCTGATAACAAACGATATGCTTCGCCCGGGAGATTGGATCACTATGCCGAAGTATGGAGCTGACGGTGATGTGATGGAGGTGAATCTTACAACTGTAAAGGTGAGAAATTGGGACAAGACCATTACCACCATACCTCCTTATGCTTTAGTCAACGACTCTTTCCAGAACTGGAGAGGTATGTTTGATAATGGAGGACGACGTGTGAAGAGATCTATCAATATAGATATGAATACTGTGCGTTTCTGTACAAAAGAGGAAATGGAAACATTCTGTCAGCAGCCATGGATGGAAGGATTCGAAGCGACTGGCAAAGAGGAAGTGAATCTGTATATCTTCCGTCATTATATAGAATACTACCTTCGCCACCATCCAAAAGTGCATACTGATATGATTATGACAGTCCGTCAGTTACAGCCTACAGCGCAGGGTATGCCTATAGAACTGTATTTCTTCTCGTCAGATACGGCGTGGTTGAAATATGAGCATCTTCAGGCGGAAGTCTTCGATCATGTTCTTGCTGTGCTTCATGAATTCGGTCTGAAAGCTTTCCAGAGCCCGACAGGAATGGATTTGCAGCATCTTTAATGCATTTGGATTACTTGAGATGCATTTTCATGAGTATCCTTTACATCGTTTTACTTGCATTTGGCGCCAGTTTCGTCCAGCGGACCACTGGTTTCGGATTCGGTATATTCATAATGACGGCACTCCCCTTTCTGATGCCGTCTTACGGAGAAGCTACAGCGCTTTCCGGACTTCTGGCACTGACAACATCCTTATTTATTCTGATAAAATATCATAAGTATGTAAACTGGAGACGCCTGTTACCCATACTTAGTATATTCATCATTACATCAACAGCAGCGATATGTCTTCTGAACAGAATCGAGGGAAAGACCATGAGGATAATACTTGCTGTCATCCTTATTCTTACCAGTCTGTACTTCTGCTTTTTCAAGGATAAGATAAAGGAATATATCCGTCCGACTTTCTCATGGCAGATCGGAGCAGGTACCCTCAGTGGCATTATGGGAGGACTTTTTGGAATGCAAGGTCCCCCTGCTGTACTTTATTTCATAAATTCAGAACCTGACAAGGAACACTATATAGCAATGGCGCAGATGTATTTCGTCATAGGAAACCTGATGATGACAGCAGTGCGTGGCCTTAACGGTTTTCTGACACAGACTGTCGGAGAAATATATCTATACTCTCTTGGAGGAGTAATTGCAGGAACCCTTGTAGGAAACTGGGCGTTCAGGCACATTCCGAACAAGATTTTCTCTTATGTCGTTTATGCATATATTGGTATAAGCGGCCTGATAATACTTTTCACTTCTTGAAAAAAGGTGACAATTGGGCTACAATCATTTCAAGATTCGCCTTATCTGTTTCATCGAAGGTAGAGAGTTCCTTGCTGTCAATATCCAGTACGGCACGTACATCTCCGTTTGAATCAAATATAGGGACAACAATCTCGCTACGTGAAAGGCTGCTGCAGGCGATATGTCCAGGGAATTCTTCCACATCGGGTACTACGATAGTTTCCTTATGTTTCCATGCAGTACCGCAGACTCCTTTTCCAAAAGGGATGCGGGTGCATGCAACCGGTCCCTGGAATGGACCAAGTACCAGAGTATCTCCTTTGACTATATAGAATCCTGTCCACCAGAATCCGAATGTTTCATGGATAACTGATGATATGTTTGCCATGTTTGCAATCAGATCGTCTTCTCCTTCAATCAGAGATATAATCTGTTTGCGCAGTTCGTTGTATCTGTCACGTTTGGTCATATACATTTACTCTTCTTCCAAAAAGCAGCCTTCAAAAAAGAAATCATTCTTTGCAACATCCTTGGAAAATGTACAGTAAACCATTTCGCAGGATGAACAGACTTTGCCGTCATGACGGATTTCTGCTTCGATGAAGGCAAAGTTGCGTTTCATTTCCTTAAGACGTCCCCTGATTTCGATAGCCCCCTTCCCTACTGGAACAGGCGACTTATAACGCATGTTAAGGTGAGTAGTCATTCCTGTGGTCTGAAGTTTTCTGTTTACGACCCAGCCACCGACTTCATCAAGAAGCGTAGCCTGAATGCCTCCATGAAGGGTTCCTATCCAGCTTTGGTAGTCGAGTCCCGGCTCCCAGATGGAAACAATATCCTCTCCATCTTCATAAAATTCCATCTTGAGTCCACTTGGATTTACAGGACAGCAAGCAAAGCAATTATAGCCTTGGTCTTCCAGACCTACATAGGGGTTCTTGATCTTATCCATTGAAATTACATTTTTGTATTAGCGATCTTTGAAACTAGTCCTTGAAGCACCTTTCCTGGGCCACATTCTATGAAATTGTCTGCGCCGTCTGCAATCATATTGACAACAGACTGGGTCCATCTGACTGGAGCCGTGAGCTGTGCAAGAAGATTTTTCTTTATTTCCAGAGGATCCATTGTAGGCAGGGCTGTCACATTCTGGTATATAGGACACACCGGTCTGCTGAAGGTCACACTCTCTATACCTGTAGCCAGTTCGTCTGCGGCAGGTTGCATCAGAGGTGAATGGAATGCTCCTCCTACAGGAAGCAGGAGTGCGCGTTTTGCACCTGCTGCCTTCATCTTTTCCGATGCTTCTGACACCGCTTCAACGGTACCGGAAATCACAATCTGACCTTCGCAATTATAATTCGCAGGTACCACGACACCATCTGTTTCTGCACATATTTCCTCTACTTTTTCTGTCGGGAGAGCAAGAATTGCCGCCATTGTACCAGGAGTGATTTCACACGCCTTCTGCATAGCTTTTGCACGGATTGCTACAAGACGAAGTCCATCTTCGAAATCCAATGCTCCAGCAGCAGTGAGAGCTGAAAATTCTCCCAAAGAATGCCCTGCTACCATATCCGGTTTGAAATCAGGGTCGCACTTGGCCAGAATGACGGAGTGCAGGAAGATTGCCGGCTGAGTGACCTTGGTCTGCTTGAGTTCTTCTGCAGTTCCTTCAAACATTATCTTAGTGATGTCGAAACCGAGGATTTCATTGGCACGTTCGAACATCTCACGTGCCATCGGATTACTCTCATAGAGCTCTTTTGCCATTCCAGGGAATTGTGATCCCTGTCCAGGAAACATATATACATTCATTGTCTGTGTCTTTTTGTTATTATACTAAGGCAAAGGAAAGTTCTCCCTTGCAGCAAACATTGTCCCCGACTTTAAGGACCGCCTCACAATAAAAGAGATTTCCTCTCTTTTTTATCAGTCTGGCTACGACTTCCACGAGATCCCCAGGTCTGACCATATTCTTGAAACGTACCTTGTCTATACCCGTATATAGAGTTGTCTTTCCCTGAATCTCATCCTTTACCAGAAGCGCACAGCTCTGTGCCATGATTTCGCATTGGATGACGCCCGGTACGACAGGATTTCCTGGAAAATGTCCCTTGCAGAAGAATTCATCTTCCTTTACGAGGTATTTTGCAAGACAAGTGCCGTCTGCATTCACCTCAATCTCATCGATAAGAAGCATCGGCTCTCTGTGCGGCAAATATACTTTAAGTTCTTCTCTTGTCATGGCTATTTCGTATATTTTCTGAATACAATACATCCGTTATGACCGCCGAAGCCGAGCGAGTCGGACATTGCGACCGTGAGATCAGCCTTCACCGGAATATTTGGAGTATAGTTAAGGTCACATTCCGGCTCTACTTCGTCCAGATTGATTGTTGGCGGCACAATACCGTTCTTCAGGGCAAGAACTGAAGCTATAGCCTCTACTGCACCGGCTGCACCCAACATATGTCCTGTTGAACCTTTGGTCGAACTTATGTGTGCCTTATATGCCTCATTACCTAAAGCCAGCTTGAATGCTGTGGTTTCTGATACATCATTAAGTGCTGTACCTGTACCGTGGGCATTGATGTAAAGGACATCATCAGAGGTATATCCGGCCTCATCAAGTGCAGACTTCATTGCCATAGACTGTGTGATTCCATCTGGTCTCGGTGCTGTCACATGATATGCATCGCATGTATTCCCGTATCCTGAAATTTCACAGATAATATCCGCGCCACGCGCCTTTGCGTGTTCATACTCCTCAAGCACTAGCATTGCTGCACCTTCGGCCATCACAAACCCTCCTCTGTTCTTATTGAACGGAAGTGATGCATATTTAGGATCCTCAGCGCGAGACAATGCCTTGGCATTGGCAAATCCCGCAATTGCCAGAGGTATGATTGCAGCTTCCGAGCCTCCAGCTATGATTGCATCTGCATGACCGTATTTTATGGCGCGGAATGCCTCACCGATGGCATGAGTAGAGGTTGCACACGCAGTTACCACAGGAAGGCATGGACCACACGCATTGTTTCTGATAGCTACATTTCCAGCTGCAATGTTGGAAATCATAGTCGGTATGAATAACGGCGAGACCCATTTGGAACCCTCTGTGAGAATCTTTTCAGACTCTCGTATCATTGTTGTGAATCCTCCGATTCCAGAACCGACATAGACACCGAATCGGAACGGATCTATGTTTCCTTCCTCAGAAGACACCAAGCCAGACTGTCTTACAGCCTGCCATGCAGCAGCCACAGCAAATGTGGTGAACTTGTCCTGCTTCCTTGCAAATGCCGGTTCAATCTCATAATCGGCAGGATTGAAGTCCTTGACTTCTCCTGCAATCTTTACCGGAAGTTCTTCTGTAGGTATGGATTTGATGAAATCGATTCCACATGCTCCTTCAAGAAGATTATTCCAATATGTCTGTATATCATTTCCGATGGGACTGATCACTCCCATTCCGGTAACTACTACTCTTTTTCTCATTTTAAAATTTTGTTATGCAAGTCTTTCCATACTTGCCTTTATCACTCTTTCGGCACCCAGAATGAGATCTTCCACGATTGCCTGTGCTGATTCTATCTTCTTTACCATTCCTGCACACTCCCCTGCCATATAGCTTCCGTTCCTGTCTCCTTCCTGAACTGCCTTACGCAAAGCTCCGCTTCCGAAAGCAAGAATCTCATCCTTATTTACAGATGGGTCAGTCTCCATTTTTGCAAATGACCTCGAAAACGGTGTCTTGAGAGAACGGACAGGATGTCCGAGTGTCTTTCCTGTCACGATTGTAGAAACATCTGTAGCCTTGAGAATCTTGTCCTTGTATTCCTCATGGACAGTGCATTCCTCTGCAGAAAGGAAACGTGTTCCCACCTGAATCGCATCTGCGCCGAGCATAAAGGCAGCTGCAGCTCCACGTCCATCACATATACCGCCGGCAGCAATGACAGGAATATCTACAGCATCAACGACCTGTGGAATAAGAGGCATAGTATGGAGCTCTCCCACATGTCCACCGGATTCTGCACCCTCAGCTACAACTGCGTCTGCACCAGCAGCCTGCATCTTCAATGCAAGTGCAACAGATGCAACGACAGGAATGACCTTGATTCCAGCCTCCTTCCACATAGGCATATATTGAGATGGAGAACCAGCTCCTGTTGTCAGAATCTTCACACCCTCCTCTATTACCATCTGAGCTATTTCGCCGGCATTGGGAGCCTGAAGCATGATATTCACTCCAAAAGGCTTGTCAGTAAGCTCACGGCATTTTCTGATTTCATTCCTGACGGCTTCTGTTCCTGCATTTATTGAGGATATTAGACCAAGTCCTCCTGCATTTGACACTGCGGCAGCGAGTGAGGCGTCAGCCACCCAAGCCATTCCACCCTGAAATACCGGGTACTTAATCCCGAGCATTTCACATATTCTGCTTTTGATCATAATCTTTGTGTTTGATATGTTTACCATTCAAAAACCACGGCTCCGGAAATAAAGCCGGCTCCGAATGCGCTCATTGCAATCTTATCACCCTTCTTGAACATACCTTTCCTGTTACACTCGTCAAGAAGTATAGGACAAGAAGCACTTGATGAATTACCTCGTTTCTCCACATTGGTAGGGAACTTCTCCACTGGCTGCTCCAGGTAGTTCTGTATGGAGTTGATGATGCGCACATTTGCCTGATGAAGCAGATAATAATCCACATCATCCGCAGATAGGGCGGAATCATCCAATGCTCTTGTTATGTCCTTAGATGCAGCTGTGACTGCAAACTTGAACACTTCCTGTCCTTTCATCTGCAAAGGTACATCAATTTCTTCTTTAGTGATATAAGGTGTCGGCTGAAGTTTTCTGTACTGCCAGAGTTTCTCTGTTGCACTTGAAGCAGACAATCTGACACTCTTTATATTGTCACCCGGGGTAAGAACGACAGCTCCTGCTCCATCTCCGAACAGCACGCAGGTCCTTCTGTCATTCCAATCTGACATTCTGGTGGGTTCCTCTGCACATACGATAAGGACGTTCTTGACACGTCCAGACTTATAAAAGGCTTCAGCCATTTCGATCGCATGAATGAATCCCGCACATGCACAATTAATATCGATACAAGGGCATGTTGCTCCAATCGCCCCCTGAATGATACAGCTCAACTGTGGCGTTATATATTCATTCACAACATTGGAACATATTATGAAATCCAGATCCTCAGCCTTTATACCGGCGTTTTCCAGCGCCTTATTTGCAGCCTCTGCCGCAAGATCTTCCAGCTTCTCATCAGAAATCACATGACGGCTTATCACTCCCGTCCTTGTTCTGATCCATTCGTCACTGGTGTCTAGAAACTGTGACAACATATCGTTTGTCACAATCTGTTTTGGAAGCGCACTTCCAGTACCCGAAATTTTCATCTGTGTTTAATTTAGCAGTCGCAAAGGTGTCATTATAAATCCAACTGCAGAAAGAAAAGACGGGAAACGGGCTATAATGTGTTCAAACCATATGGACCTGTGGTCAATATGATATATTTGGGGCAAAATTCACTCAAAAATTGCCTGTGGTCAACGGAAATTTTATTAACTTAGCAAAAACTGACTCGACAATGGCAATCTTACGACTTCAAGATAAGCATATGGGGCCTGCAGTATTTGCGGCAACTGTTTTCTTCCTCATTACATCTGTGCTATACTTCCTTCCAATTGAACTTGAGCACAAGATATCTATTCCTTTAGGGATCCTGGCTGTTTCATCATTATGGCTCTGCCCTTGGCAGATAAGCCTTGCACTCACATTTTCCGCTCTCGGTGATTATATGGGTTCTTGCAGCAATTTCATAGGACAGATGGGCTTCTTCGCGCTTGGTCATATATTCTATATAACTTATTTCATAGGTCGTTACTTCAGGAAAGTGGAACTCAACAAAAAGCTCAGCGGCAAGGAAATAGGTTATATGTCAATGATAGCTTTCTGTACTCTTACCCTAGTCTCAGTAGCATTAATCTGCATAGTACCGGAGACCCCGACGGGAGTAATCCGTGTAGGCGTCTGTATCTATACATGTATCATATCCACAATGCTTGTCTGTGCTCTTCTGCAGAGAAGCAGCCTTTTCGCTATTGGAGCAGTGCTCTTTGTGTTCTCTGATTTTATTTTGGCGTGGAACAAGTTTGTAGACCCTGTACCTCATAGCCGCTACCTGATTATGGTGACATATTTCCTGGCTCAGTGGTTCCTTTTTGTACGTTCCACCAAGTATCGTGTAAGACGCGATATCAGGCTTCTTCGATTCTGATGCAGAATAATAAACATAATGGAGTGATCTCAAAGAAAATCTCGGACTCTGACAATTATCTAGCTGTGGGTCAGAGTGTTGTTCTTATGGATTCGAACCTCAGAGGCAAGATTGTCGCTCTCGGGAGAACTGTCAGGATCGAACTTGAGGACGGCCTTATCATCGAATCTGCATACGGAGAATTTGCAGTGACTGATAAAGCGGAGATTGCCAGTCTGAAAGAGGCTAAGGTAAAGACTAAAAGGAACGATACAACACAGCCAATGAAACATATTTCAGGTTCAGACGGAATCATTACGGTTGACCTGCATATAGAAGCTATTCCTGGAGGTAGAAATATTCCTAAAGGACAGCAGTTGCAGTTCCAGATGGGGATATTCCGCAAGGTAATACGTGAGAATATCAGTCATAAAGGAAGAAAGATAACCTTTATTCATGGTGTAGGAGACGGCATATTGAAAGCTGCAATCCGAAAGGAGCTGGACGAAGTCTTTGCTCTCAGATGCAGCTATTCTGTCGGTGACCCTGCGGTCACTGTAGTGACTATACGATAGTCAATCTTGATTCTGACTACCGTAAATAGAGGATAGACATAAAAGCACAGTTATGGAAACAAAGATTCCACAGAACATTGAGCAATATCAGAATCATTATTCTGAGACGAGACTATTCTCTAAGATCAGCAAAGTCTGCAAGAAGGCTGGGCTCAAGGCAATCTATTATGTATTACTCTTGTATTATGTCCTTATAGACAAGAACACATCTCTCAAAGACAAGGGAACAATAATCGGAGCTTTAGGATATTTCATCCTACCTCTTGATTTCATTCCAGATTTCATCCCTATTGCAGGTTATGCGGATGATATTGCAGCTTTGACTGCCTGTCTGCATACAGTAAGTGTCAATGTGACTCCAGCTATAAAGAAGAAGGCTGTGCAGAAACTTTACGACTGGTTTGTCGACATAGAGTATAGCAAGGTGGAAGAATATGATGATGAAATCGAATAAGATGAGGGGATGAGGATCATATCTTGTCCTGCACCACTTTCCATCTTAAGCGCCATACTCCATCAGCGTATGAATGGCTGATTATCTTGAACGTTCCTATCTCGCTGGTGTTGTTCACATGAGCGCCGATACATGCGCAAGCATCGTAATCCCCTATCCTGACGATACGGAGAGTTTCTGATACGTCCTCCGGAAGCTTGCTCAGATCCACAATTTCAGCAGCCTGTTCACGAGTCATGTATTCGATGGAGATATCCTGATTCCGGGATATCTCCTCGTTTACCTTAGCCTCGATCTGAGACACCTGTTCAGCAGTCGGCTCTGTATCCAGGAAATAGTCACACTTGGACTTTTTCTTTTCTACGTGGGCGTTCCTTGAACGAGGACATCCGAACATCTTCACCATAGTGGCATTCAGCAGATGTTCGCAGCTGTGAGCCGGCTCATATTCGAGCTTATTATGTGCATTAAGTATCGGTTGCTCCATTATAGGTATCTATTTCTTCAGGAAACAGGTTTTCAACACGATGCTGCTGCCATCGATCTTGCAGTCAACCTCTTCAGGATTTTCTGTCAGACGGATACTCTTGACTTTGGTACCTCTCTTGATGACCATAGATGAGCCCTTCACTTTAAGATCCTTTATTACGGTCACTGCATCTCCATCAAAAAGCTCTGCACCGTTGCTATCTCTTGCGACATCATCAGTATCTGCTGTATCTTCTACTGAATCGAATTCGTAAGAACAATCTGGACAAACATAAAGGGAACCATCGAAATAAGTGTATTCGCTGCCACACTTAGGACACTTTGGAATTTCGTTCATTATCTTTATTTATTTCTCTGTTTAGTATTCTATCTTGTCTTCCTTTTCATCCCATTTCCGGAATGCGCGAAGGGCATCGGAACGCATGAAATGCTCGCATTTGATTGAGCGTTCATCGTATTTCAACTCAAGCTGGTCGTATATGAATGAATCATCAAAGTTGATTGCCTTGGCATCATCCTTTGTGTTTCCGTAGCATATTCTGCTCACTCCCGCCCAGTAAAGTGCGCTAAGACACATAGGACATGGTTCACAAGAACTATAGACCGTACATCCGGTCAGCTGGAATGTACCAAGTTTAGCACAAGCATTTCTGATTGCCATTACTTCTGCGTGGGCTGTAGGGTCGGAATTCGGCACTACGCGGTTCGCTCCAGTCGCGATTACTTCCCCATCTTTGACAATGACAGCTCCGAATGGTCCTCCCCCTGTATCGATGTTATCAATAGACAGATTGATAGCCATTTCCATGAATCTGGCATCTTCAGCAGAATAATCGGTCGTCTCCTTGAGACATTTATCATTTGTACTCATAAGTATAAATTAAGAAGTCCAAGCAACGCTTTGACATACAAATATAGAATTTTATCAAATATAATGAGGATATTTGACGATTCTTTCAGTCTTTTGATAAAGTGACTATCCCCTATTGATCCTCCGTAAGTACACTCCTGAAGGAATTGAGCTTGACTGGCATCTCATATCAGGGCAATAACATAATCTTAATGTAGACTAAATGTAAAAGATTACGTTACTACAAGGAATTTACTTATCTTCGTTGTCCTAAGATTTATCCTCATAAATATGATCAAACAGGCTACATTTCATCTTTCTGCCAAACGCAGGGGCTGTCACCTGGTAACTCAAGAAATTCTTGAGAACCTCCCTAAACCCCTTCCTCAGTTCGGTTTGCTTAATCTCTTTGTCCAGCATACATCATGTGCGCTATCTATCAATGAGAACTATGATCCGGATGTACGCACAGATATGGAAGCGATTCTGAACCATATGGTAAAGGAAAGAGAGCCATACTATGAACACATTATGGAAGGCTCCGATGACATGCCTGCACACGCAAAGTGCTCACTTTTCGGAGTCAGCCTTACTATTCCGATCACAAACGGACGTCTTAATATGGGAACCTGGCAGGGAATCTATCTATGCGAATTCCGCAATTATGGCGGTTCCAGAAAGATTGTTGCAACCATTTACGAATAGGATATGGAAATCACTATTCTGCTTGAATTCAAGGAACGTCAGCAGCTCCGTGACTGGCTCCAGGAGAACCACGCATCAGCACGGGAATGCTGGGTGGTGATGAGCCGTGCAAAGAATCCTATAGGAGTACTTCCCTATCTGGATGTAGTGGAAGAGGCGTTATGCTTCGGTTGGATTGACAGCACGTTGAAGAGACTTCCAGACGGAAGACTTGCGCAAAGATTGTCCCCTAGAAGAAAGAAGAGTCACTGGACCGAACTCAATATACAGAGGTGTCAGGATTTAGAAAACCGAAGTCTTATGACCCCAGCAGGTAGAGAAGCACTTAATAATCGACATCCGTTTTAATGTAGCTTTCTCATAGAAAGATAGGTTAATCATATTATGAATATTACCATAAGAAAAGCCAAGAAGGAAGATGCATCCCAGATTGCAGAATTATTTATGCTTGAATGGCCGGTGGATGATATTTTGGAATCCAATGGGACCTCATATGATGAGCTTCATGCATCCATAACATCGGTAGCTGCAAGCGAAAAGACTATATACAGTTATGAGAACACCCTTGTGGCAGAGATTGACGGTAAGGTCGTTGGAGCTATGTGTGCCTATGATGGAGCGGATTATCAACGGTTCAAACAGCCAATTGTGGACACTCTTGGCCCTGATTCCGGATTTGCTCAGCTTAAAGAAACAGAGGCAGGAGAATTCTATCTCGACTCTGTGGGTGTACTGTCCGAATACAGAGGACGAGGAATTGCCTCCCGCCTATTTAATGCACAATGCGAACGTGCGGCATCTATGGGCCACAAAGTGGCCGGACTTATCGTCGACGAAGACAAGCCGCAAGCCGAGGCTCTTTATACAAGGCTTGGATTCAGATATATCGACGACAAAGACTTCTTCGGACATAAGATGAAGCACATGATAAGAAATCTTGAATAGGCATGTGAAGATCTTCTCCAATGAAGAAACAAAACAATAATCAATTCTCAGCAGCATGAATAAAGATGACCTTCTTATTGAAATAGCACCACGCGATCTTTCATTTGCAGAAACCATTACTCGTTTTCAGGTAGATATGGCAATGGAATCAGAGGGGCTAGCTTTGGATTACGAGCGCACCCTCAAAGGAGTACAGGCCGTCTTGCAGGATGAAGCCAAGGGCAGATATGTACTGGCGATAATAGACGGGTATCCCGTCGGTTCACTCATGCTCACTCGAGAATGGAGTGACTGGAACTGCTGCTGGTATCTCTGGATACAAAGCGTATATGTATCTCCTATGCACAGAAATAGAGGCATTTACAAAGCCATGTACAACGAAGTCCTTAAACTGGCAAAATCTGAAGTAATAACACAAGTTCGCCTTTACGTTGACAAGGATAACCCAAAGGCTCAGTCGGTCTACCAAAGACTAGGCATGTCAGAGTGTCACTACCTCATGTACGAGGTGGAACTATAGATTATATCGTCATAACATCTGTTTAAGTTTACCATCCTATGTAAGATAGTGGTCATCTAAAAAAGTATTTTCGTATTTCTAGGTGGTCAATAAGTAAAGTCCTATTATTTATATGTGATCTTCTGGACAATCTGTCCCGGATCTACAATCGTAAGAGTAACTATATGCTCATCGCGAGTTTTGTCAAGAGGTAGTGTCAGAACGAACTCCTTGCGGTTCTCGAGGACCTGAATCTTCCACTCACGTCCCCATTCCACAAATACATTCTCACACACTTCCATTTTTCCATGATCGACGCTTACTCCAATTCTATTGCTTCTCTCTGCAGAAACCGGCCACATAGGTACTACTGAAATACAGAGTGAAACAGAATCTGCATCTGCAGAAAGAATTCCCGCTGGAATAACAATGTCAATGCTTGCTGATGCAGTATAGCTGTCATCCAAAGGCTGTCCCAACTGGAGCGCTTTCCAGTCTGTTCCGATACCATCAAGCATACGGAACGGTTCCTTTAACTGAATTGTTGTCAAGTCAATCTTGTTAGCAAACTCAGGATGGCGCTGATTATCAGGCAACATGAATGCATCGGTCGGAGCATCGACATATTCCGGCATGTTCTGATAAAGGGCTGTATAGCCTGGAGTGACCTCAGAAATCATCTGATTCCACTTACCATCAAGCTGGGTATTGTATCTCTCGATGAGTCTGTCAATCTCGCGGCATGCATCCTTAGACTGCTCTGCATACGATAGATTTCCTGTCTCATGGTTAGCCTGGGCATAAAGGAACTTTCGGTTCATCTGATATGCGGAATGGACTGAATATCCAAGCATTTCAAAGAGTGCTGGACGAAGATTTTCCGGTAAATCGTTTTCGATTACATCATATGCAAAGCAGATGTCCTGATACTCTACAAGACGCTTCTGCGCCGAACCTGTCTGAAACGAGAAGTCACTATCATAGAGCTTAGAATATTCTGGAGTATCCCACTCCATCTCATAGCCCATAAACTCCGGCTTACGATCCCATGCAAGCCTATAATACTCATCCAGAATAAACTGGAAATCAACGAGATACTTCTCGCCAAATACTTTGGCCAGCCACTCTGCCTGAACAAGATTCGCATTTTCATAGCTGAATGAATCGAAGTCGTATGCCATGTCCATGAACATCTGCATCTCAATCTCCATCGGTTTGATGTCACCGACATTCAGAAGCCAATAACGGTCTGCGCCGGCTGTATATGCTTTAAGCAGCTCTTCATACATAAGCATCGGAGCAGTGGTTGAAATCCAAAGATTGTCATGAGGAACACCGCAATAGCTGAGATGGTAGTATACTCCGCTGTGGCCGCTGCGCTTCTGTTCTTCAGAGTTGCTTACACGCTTCATATAGCCATAGTTATCATCAGGCCATACGATTGTTATGTCCTCAGGAACACGAAGGCCTGCATCATAAATGTCTAATGTTTCCTTATATGGGACAAAAATCTGCTGGATACCGTCTGCCTTCTTATGTTTGTATTTCACAAGGATATCTCGTTGCTTTTCAAATACCTTTTCTAATGTACGGGCACGGTCTGAAGGATCGGTACTGCCTTTCATAGCCTCATCATGCAGGCCTCGCAGACCCATGGTATAAATATTATCATATTCTGCAGTCTCACGTATACGATCATCCAGTTTCTTGAGTATTGTTTCGCTGTTTGTCTCATAATTCCATTCTCCATCACGTTCCTTTGTCCACTCTGAAGGAGCTGCATTATTGAAAAGCAAAGGCTCGCAATGACTGGTAGTGATCATGATTCCCCACTTGTCAGCCACAACCTGATTTTCGGGATAGCTATAGAACGCTCCTGTACAAGTATGCATTGCAGGGGCAAGCATATTACCTTTCAATCTCAGAATCAATTCACATACCCGGTCATATGTCTTCGGACCGATATCTCCCAGGTCCTTCTCATAGGTGTGTTCTGCCCATGTCTTCAGTCCCCAATCCTCATCATTGATAAAGATACCTCGATACTTTATTGTCGGAGAATCACTCACGAAGTCTTCAACGTAATCGTATACTTTTCCGTTTTTATTTTCGACAGGAACATCTGCAAACCAATACCAAGGGCTTACACCGATTGCCTCACTGACATGAAAAACACCATACGCAAGACCCCTTGCATCAGATCCGGTGATATACACGTTTCCCGCCTCAGTATCTATGGCATAACGTTCCCATGATCCTTTAAGTTCACGATGACGGCCAGACAGCTTCACAGTACCTATGGAAATGACAGGACCACTGACTTTTCTTGTCGAAACCTCCGGTCTGATACCAGATACTCTTTCGATATCGTCAGCCAGGACCTGAGCCATATGCTTTACAAGCACTGCATCAGACTCGCTATATACGATTGTCGCTTTTGTAAGATCGACAGACATGGGGCTCTTTTGTCCATAGGCTACAAATACAGTGGCAAACAGACAGACTAAGTGTATGATTACAATTCTTTTCATTGGTAATATATTGTCAACTTTCCAAATCTATAAAATAACAGATAC
>JAEIGA010005253.1_pt1 | contig 19859 bp, 34 predicted proteins | sample 9270691 | NCBI WGS metagenome assembly JAEIGA01 (sample SAMN17057246, study PRJNA624740) | gut metagenome | biome: biome; isolation source: fecal sample | host: Bos grunniens | place: China: Xizang | collected 2019 | reverse complement strand
TTTTAATTTTTGTTACATAGAAAAATTTTCTAAATTAGGATTATATACTAATTGGGGTACAGTTAAATGGTTAAATCCAAGTTTTGAAGGTACTCCCATAAATCCTTATGGTGCTGTCACTAAAACTGGTCAAATAAAAGTTGAAGGAGTACCACATATAAGATGTTATCCTCATTATACTTATGATGAGTTTAAAAATAGACAAATAGGAACAAAAGGAGCTCGTTATATCATCTCTGATGGAGGTTTATTTTATGATAAGTTTACAATTACTCCTGCTGCTAACACTGAATATAATAATACAATCCCTTTACAAGGTACAGTAGAGCCTGGTAGTGTTGCAGCTGCAAAAGAAATTATACCTGTGGATAATACTTATCACGTTGGTTATCGACCATCTTTACGTTATTATGCTTATGAATATCCTGAACTTGCATCAGGTTTAAGTGGTAGAAGTATAACAAGCTTTCCCAACATTATTAGTAGACATAATCCTGATATAGCAACCTTTTGTACTTATGGTTATGGTACTGATTTTTCTGGTGCTGATGCTAATGGGAATGTACCATTATTAAGAAATAAAAAGTTCACAATTATACAAATAACGGATAAAGATAATTCTAATAACAATACAGCTTATATTTTTCCATTGAGGCATACAATGAGATTATTTAATAGTGATATTACAATTAAAGGATTTGCACTTTACAAAACTATGAAAAGTGAGGTAGATGGTAAATCACCCGTCACTCTTGATTATATTTTTGAAGTATCTGGAAAATGTAGAATTGTTGCTACTAATGGCGATAGTGCTAATTCAACAAAATTTATAAAATTAGCAGCAGGGCCCAATAATGAACCTGTTGAATTAGAATTTATTGGAAATAAGAATTGGTATTATTATTATGAACTTATTGATAACCCGGATAATGTAAAATATAAAATAAAAATATATTCCGCACGTTATCCAGATGGTTATACACTCACTAACACAACTCCTCCAACTAAAGGGGTTGCTAAAGGAGAAACATTTATTTATAATGGAATAACTCTTGTTTGGAATGGTAGTAGTTGGGATACTCAACTTATACCTAACTATGATTTGTATGTAGCTTTGGGTGCAGAGTATAATAATACAGGAGCTGATATAATAAAAACTGCTCCTTGGGGAGAAGTGACTCATAAAAATGGATGTTGGTATTATAACGGTATTGGTGATTTATCTACAAATGATATGTCACAAATATATTCACATAAAGATATACTAACAACAGGCGCGGGCATTCGTTATGGTACTGCTCGTTTTGATTCATTAAGAACTATTGCACCAATGGAATTTGCGCAGAGTGTATCTGGAATATCAATCGATTCAGTAAGGTTCTTTTTTAGATGTGCAACATTACAAGTGCTACGATGGGGATGGAAAGGACCTGGTTTTTATGATAAAACAGAAGTAACATTTGATACTACTAATGTAAATGTGATGCCTAAAATGGGAACAAGTATGGAAAGTGCATTTAGTGAATGTTTTAAATTACAGTATATATATCCAATTAATGTATCTGATACTACAAATATGACAAGCGCTTTTCTAATGGGAATAAACTGTGCTCTAAGAGATGTGCGATTATATGGACTTAAAGCGAGCGTTGATTTTAAAGAATGTCCACATCTTAAAAAAGAGTGTTTAATGTATATTATATCAAATGCAAAACCAACCACTGCAATAACTATTACATTACACGCAACTGCTCATGCTAATCTTGCTGATGATGTTGAGATTGTTGCAAAATTAAATGAGAAAAATGCAGCATTATCTGCAAATGGTGGTAGTATAAGCTTAGTATCAGATTAATAAATTTAACTATGATTTACGGAACACATAATAGCGCGACAGGGGGGCAGCTCGTTTGGTGGCTGCGCCCTCTTGCGTGGCTTGTCAACGCGACAAGCAAATGCCAAACAAAGAGCATAGCAGAGCAGTTGGAGGATGGGGTACGTCTCTTTAATCTGCAAGTGACAAAGTATAATGGAGAGTGGGTCTTCTCGCACGGTACAGCAATATATAAGGAGGAACTTATTCCTACGTTGTCTCTGATGCTGCGTTATGCAACTCACGAAAAACCTATATACTTTCAATTGGTGTTGGATAATAATTGGTTTACGGGACAGCCCGAGGAGGAGTTTCGCGAGCTTGTTGAGCTTATCGTAGAGGATTTGAAAGGCAACAATCTCAAGATGCTCTACGCTTGGATTGAGGGCAGCGGGGAGTATCCTTATGTGAGTGGCATACAGCTTAGTTACGAGGAAAATTATTGGACTTTTGACGAGGCCAGAAAAAAGGCTGAAAGCTTGATTGACCTGCTGCCTCTGCCCAAGCGTCACGCTAAGAAACACAATCGAGAGTATAAAGCCAACTGTAAAAGTGAATTTTTAATGCTTGATTACTATGAACTGGATTGAGATTATTGCTACTGTAGCAGGTGCTTTCGGTGGGCTTGAACTGCTTAAATGGTTGCTCACTCGCAAGCAGAATGCAAGGATGGCCGAGTCGAAAGCCGATAGCGATGAGTTTCATTACCTTAAAGAGCGTATAGAATTTGCCGATAAGCAGCTGTTCGATAAGGAGCAGAGGTTTGTCGAGCAGACGAATTTGGTACGCGACCTCAATCGTCAGATGTTGGAACTTAATACGCAACTATTAGACAAGCAGGTTGAGATAGGAAACCTGCAATCTGAGGTCAGCGAGCTACGCGCCGAGAGGAAAATGAAACTGTGCGAGCGCAGGGGCTGCAAAGAGAGGCAACCGCAGAGCGGATATTAAATAGTAATGCTATGAAGAAGAGAATAGCAAAGAAAATAATAAACGTGGTGGGTGATTTTATTAATTGGGATACCGACAGGCAGCCCTACACAATACCACAACAGCGCAAAGCCTTTAAGATATTGCGAGTAACAAACTTTAATTTATTGGTATATGGCAAAACCAAGAGGACTGCGGAATAACAATCCGCTAAACATAAGACGTAATAATACAAGGTGGCAGGGCTTGGCCGATGCACAACCCGATAGCAGCTTCTTCACTTTCGTTGCGCCCGAGTGGGGTTACCGCGCAGCCATCCGCACATTGCAGAACTACAAACGTATGCACGGGCTTACTACAATTAAAGAATGGATAAGTCGTTGGGCGCCGCCCTGTGAGAATGATACGGAGGCCTACATTGACTTTGTATGTTCGCGTGCAGGTATGCCGCCAAGTGCCGAGCCTAACATCGAGAACAAGGTTGTTATGTGCAATATCGTTGCTGCTATGTCGTACTTCGAGAATGGTGTGCCGGCAGTACTTAAAGATGTAATAAAGGGATGGGAGCTGCTGTAAGACTTTTGCCTTTGCTCGTCTTGACACTTTTTGTCAACTGCACAACTAAGTATGTGCCTGTTGAGGTCGTTAAGCTCGACAGCGTGCGCGTTGTAGACGTGCGCAGGGATTCCATCCACGTGCTGGACTCGGTTATCGTCGCCGGGAAAAACGACACTGTTTATCTCACGCGCTGGCGCATCGAGTATCGCGAGGCGCTAAGGGTGGACACCTTTATTGATTTTAGGCGAGACACAACCGTTGTGACTAAAGATGTCGAGAAAAGACTGACAAAGGTGCAAGAGCTGGAGATGAACATCGGCAACGGAGTGCTGTGGGCACTGCCGATAATGATAGCTCTTTACATCCTTTACCGGCAGTTCTTGAAATAAGAAAGAAAGGGGTGAAGCCCCCGACACAATATAAAATTTACCACAACTTTATTTTTTTTGCAACCTTAGTGCGTGTGTGCCGGGGGCTATAGAGCTCTTGTTATATGCGCTCTAAGGTTTTTTGTTGTAGCGCAGCACAGTTATAAAACTTAGTTTAAATATTATCTTATAAAATGTTAATATAGCGTTATTTAGAATCGTTATGAATAAAAATGTGGTAGAATTATATAGCAAAGTGCTCGCAGAGGTGCTAAACGAATACGAGCTCGAAGAGGCTGTAATGTTTGCATCTAACGCCGAGGAGTGCGTGCAGGCTCGCCAGAGCCTTATAGTTGGCTTGGCCGACAAAGGTCTATCGGATAAAGAGATAGCCGAGTGTACTAAGAAGATGCGCAGGTGTAGCGTATGCAAGATAAGGAATAAGTACGACGACAGGAGCGCCCCCTGGACGGTTCAGCGCTGCATCGAGAGGATTAAGGGCATAAAATAAGCCCGACACGGCCGGGCTTACGCGACGCGAGAAAAATTCAAAATAGTGCGTCGCTCCTTTATCTACAATAGTAGAAATTAATTGCAAATATAAAGGAACTTTTTGGAAAAGCAAAAAATGGTAACAAAAAATAGATGCTTGACAGTTCCGAAGCAGTTCTGAATCTATTCTGAAGTTGTGACGAACTGCTTTAGGAGTGATGAATTAAGTGTAATCTTTGCAACGCTTGAGAATAGTTCTCGGGCCTTGTAACCTATAAATCCTTATAATTATGGCAATGGACTTGGATGACTACTTCAAGGGTCGAATGCTTGAAGATGAGGGCCGACACAAGGGTTGGGGCTTAACAACGGCTGCCTACCTTATTGTTGCCGCTATTGTTATCGCATTTTTCGTTTACTTGTGGCAGCACAACAGTAACGAGAAAGCACAGTTCGCAACAGGCATCGCGCGTCTCGACGGACGCCTCGACGCTATCGAGCCTGCGGTAACAGCACAGGGCAACAATCTGTACCGCCTTAATGGCGCATTCTCGGCATCTGCCCAGGGAGTTAAAGACCTCAAGGAGTCTGTAGACAATCAGCTCTACGAACTCAACGACGAGGTATTTTATAACCCCGGACGTCGCGGCCATCGTAGCGGTGGTGGCGGATGTGGTGGCGGTCGCGAGTTTCGCCAGCAGCAAACTTACAATCTCGCCAGCACAACTGTGACTGTCGACGACGTTTGTCGAGGCTGCTAAGTGTTAACTATGGGCGGGGGTAACACCTCGCCCGCTAAAACTTAAAAAAATGAAAAGCAAAATAGAAATTAGAGTCTTTGCAGTAGAGGTGGCCGCCTCGATGATGGGTACAGGTTCGCCTACAAAAGATGTCGTATCGAAAGCAAAGGAGATTGAAGAGTATATCGTCGGTGAGGCTAAAGTGCCCGAGATTGACGCTGATATAACTACAACCTCGAAAAAATGAGCCTATTTAAGCGCGAGGAGGTGCAGGTGCCTCGGTTTCTATCGAGAGCTGAGGCTTTCGCCTTTGCTCTGCAAAATCAATTATCGCAGGGCGTAGAACCTTTAGAAGCTGCAAGGAAAGCTGATGAATTTGCGTCAATTTTTGCAACGAACTTAAATTTACCTGAACGCGAGACGCCGCGACCCGAGGGCATTGACAAATATCTAACAGCCATCGATAAGGTGAGTGTATATATCGACGAACATCCGAAACTCGTAGAGTTAGCTGTTCCTGTTATAACTTTTGTTGCCGGGCTTTTTACGGCCAAGAAAGATTGCGCGCCTGCACCTCCAGCGCCAAGGAAAAAGAATATAGATTTTGACAACGTAGAGTGATTATGTTTCGCAAGGTGTTTTTTGTAATTGATTGTGCTGACGAGCAGGAACACGCAGCACTGCAGGAGGTCTTTAAGGAGATATCCAATGAGCAACTGTTTAATGCTTCGCAAGTATTGGCGATGTACCCAATGTATAAGGCTCGAAAAAACGAACTCGAGCAGTTATTCGCCCTTGTAGTAGATAAGGGTATAAAAGGCCTCTTGTCAATGCAAGGAGTTAATCTATTAACCAGGCTCGCAACAAAGAAATGAGCAGATTGAAAGAAAATTGCCCGGGTGATTGCAGTACTTGCCCATTATTGGCCGACGGTAGGGTTGATATGGTTCCCTGCGTTCTTGACCAGATGTTCCGCAGGCTGCAAACATTATCGGAACGAATTGAGAGTATTAACGAGAGTTTAAAATCGCCGAGTGGCAAGAAATTTGCTTCTCGGGAAAAACAAGCAAAAGATGTACAAGGAAATGATGATGCAGGCGAAGCGTGATGGCGTCGCCAACGAAAAAATAATGTGGGAGAGTATCGCAGCAGTAGACGAGGTTCTCGCGCTCTTTGCTGAGGAGCATCCCGCCGAGTTTAAAAAATTCGTGCGTAAACAACATTATCTAATGTATGGCGCTCACTACAACGAGGTGCTCGCGATAGACGATGTTAATAAAATTAATTACACCGACAAAGATGGTAAGCACCGCAAGGGCGCTTATTGGACGGCCGAGCAGATAGATGAGGCTACCCGCTCGATGGCCTTTCCGTCGGGTACCACTCGCTGGGATAGATACGTCGCTTTCAATTTGTGGCGAGCTAAGATGGGTGCCCACCTGGACGACGCCGCTATCCTTACGACCGGGCACGCTTTTTTCTTTGCTGACAGCAATTTCCCCGATGGTGGCAAAATATTCTGCTATATGGGCTTAATGGCTTAGTCGTGCAAATATTGTGCAAATAATATATCTTTTTAATGTATATTGTTTAAATACAAATAATTATCTCATATAATTATTTCGTGCCGACGAAAAGTAATATTTTGCAAGTGTTATTATACTTAAAAGGCTGTATTTCAAGTATATAACACCTTGAAAACATAAAATAAAACGGTTTTATTTACTCTTCTAATGGGTTAAATAGAGCCGTTTTTTACCGGTTTTTACCGTTATATCGTGCAAAATTCGTGCAAAAAGTAGTGCAAATTTAAATTGTTTGCATACTTTTGTAGCAATTACAACAAATAGCACATATATGGCAACTGTAAAATTATTCCTTGACACGCGTCGCCCACTAAAAAACAACACATATCCAATTAAGCTAAGGGTGTGGCATCGAAGCGCTATACTACTTTCTACATCATTCAATGCAACGCCGAATGAATGGACGGGCACCCAATACAAAGAAACTGCTGCGATATGTAAAGCTCGCAATGTACATCTGCGCACGATGCTAAATAAAATCGAAACGCTTTTAATCTATTTAGAACAAAGTGGCTCCCTGTACAATATTACAGATAGGGCGCTGCGCTCGTTGTGTCTCCAGGAGCTGGGGCGTAGAGGGCAATCAGCAGTTACCCTCATCGAATATCTTAAGAAAGCGAGCGACGGGCGAGCCGAAAGTACTAAAGCAATTTACAGATGGATTATTGCCCTTGTCGAATCTTATGATGGCAAAGTGCAAATAGCAGATGTTGACGAGGTGTGGTTGTGTCGATTCTGCGACCAACTAAACAAGAAATATAAGCCTAACACTGTCGCACAGGACAAGGCACAGGACAAGAAATATAAGCCTAACACTGTCGCACAGGTAATAAGCAAAATATTACGAGCTATTAATATTGCCGTCGAGGATGGCGTAATAGCGACAAATAGTGCAAAGAATGTTAAAAGACCTTGCGCTGTAACTCGTAAGAAATCGTTATCTGTTGAGGCTGTAAGAAGATTACGAGATATGGTTTTTCCTCCTGAACAGCGACGCGCAGAATATGCTCGCGATATATGGTTACTACAACTCTACTTAATAGGTATTAATGTGGCCGACTTATACGACTTGGGCGAGATTGTCGACGGCCGAGTGGAATATGACAGGCATAAAACAGGAACCCTATACTCTATTAAGATATTGCCCGAAGCGATGAGGATTATAGATAAATACAGAGGATCTAAGAGATTGTTGGCGCCTCCGGGCCCAAAACACCTCGTTCAGATGTTAAACAACGCATTAAGGGGTCTTACTCCGAATCTCACAACGAACTGCGCCCGCCATACCTGGGCGACGTTAGCAGCTGAGGCTGATATCCCCATCGAGACGATATCACACGCTCTCGGGCATAAAATAGGCTCCCCGATAACAAATATCTATGTCGCTTACAACCAAAAAAAAGTAGATGCGGCCAACCGAAAAATAATAGATTACATTAACGCGGATATTTACGAAAAAAGTTGACAACGATTTTACATTTGCCCTTATGGATGTGTTGAGGCTATCCGTTTGAAACTCAAAAATATAATTTTTTAGGGTAAAAGTAAAAAATATAAACAAATAGCCACCCAAAAGGTGGCTATTGCTATTTTTGTATCACTATCTTTGCGCCCAACTTAGTGAATAATTTCTCCAGGGTGTCGATGCCTACATTATATCGGCCTGCCTCTATGCGCACGATATGCGAGTGTGTAAGGCCTGTTAGTTCGGCGAGCTGGCGGGTAGAATAGCCGCGTTCTTGGCGCAGCGCCTTTATGTTTTCTCCTATTCGTTTTCTCATAGTACGCGAGGTTTGCCATTAAGTATTATTGCTCTTTGACACTCCTTGATGTCGTCTGCTCCGTGAGGACAGTATATCCATTCGACCTCTGCAAGGTAATCGAGAGTCTCAGGGTAAAATCCCTGCCAATCGTCAAGGACAAAAACTGAACGGGGGTCGTTGCGGTATTGCAAACAAGCAGTCTCAAAACCAACACCTTTAACACCATATAATACCGCCTCGGCATCGCTATCTAAGATAGTGACATCAACGGAACCAAGTTTACTATTGCCTATTGCGTAAGATGCACATTCTATTAACGCGGAGATGTTGTCGAGGTCCTCACACCAGTACGCCACTGCAAAAACCTCTTCTCCCTCGTTATCATATACATAGATTGCGCTCGTCTCACCGCTCCAAGATTCCATCGGGCAAGGGAAAGCGTCGCAGTCGGCAGAACCGCGTACAACGCGGAAATCGCCTATCCATCTTTCGCCACACCATTCAGGTGCTCCTTCGGCCTTAAAGAATTTGTTTACTAATTTAACAGCCTCGCTGTAAAGATATGCACTTGTTCTCATTTGTTTTGTTGCCGTATTTAGACTGTTGCCGCCAGCTCTTTGTGTTTGTTGATTATTACACTGCGCGTGTTGTTTCTTCATTCATAACTCGTAAACTACAAGATAGGTATCACTATCTGTTTCATCAGCCCTCCAATGTAAGATTTGATAATCCTTATTAGCGATAAGCTCAGCAATGCTATCGTCGAGATTCCAGTCGTCCAAAGTTTCTGCAAGCAACTCGTTTATATCTTCGGGGTTGATAATTGTATAGTCGTTATTATCCTCATCCTCATCAGGCATTATGTCATCAAACAATACTAAGTCTGAGTTATATCGGTTTTGGGGACAATCAAATACCACGCAGGTGATATATCCTGACAAGAAAAAATGGTTAATTTCTGCTCTTTTCATAGTTCTTTGTGTTTGTTGATTAATTACACTGCAAATATAATGCTTTGTTTTGAATGGTGCAACAAATTACACCACTTTTTTATAGAAAGTTTAAATTTTTTATTTTTCGAGGGTATTGCAGAACCTGCGCGCGATGTTGCAGAATCTGCAACAGTGGTTGCAGAAATTGCAACGGTAGGTATTGCAGAATCTGCAACCAATAACAATAGACTATGATACAATAAAATATATTATATATAAATATATAGAGAGGCACCCTTTTCGGGTGCCCGCACGCTCTCTTTCTCTTTGGTTGTGTAAATATTTTTCTTTTAGGGCCTGCGGCCTCTTGCTCTTTGGGCTTTTTACGCGCGCGCGAAAGCAAAAACGCAGCCCTCCTGGAGCTGCGTCGATGGTGTAGGCTGAGGCTTAAAGTATTCCTACCGATTTAAGGAGTCTTATAAGTTCTTCTTCTCTTATTATGCGAATCCCTTGCCCTTTTTCGTTTTTAATTTCTATCTCTTGTATTTTGGAACGTCCGGCACCATTACCCATAACAACAATGGTTGTAGCTCCCGATATCGATGTGTTTATATCCGCACCCAACGACCTTAATGTTTTTGCGAGCTCCTCTCTCTTGGGGTATTGCTCGAATTTTCCTGTAATAACACAGTTACTCCTGTAGAAAGGTGTGTCTTTATTCTCTATCTCATCTTCGTCGGGGATAGATAAAGTTTGTTTGTCGATTTTTTTATACTCAAATCTTTTTCCGACGTCGCTTCCGTTGCTTGGTTTTGCAGGCTTCTCGGGTAAGTGAGCTATCCCCTGGTATTCGAGGTAAACGTATGCGCAGGCAAGCGCGTCGGCCAACGCATTATGGTGTTGACCCATCTTAATACCATACTTACTACAGGCCATCTTTAGCTTTAAGCCTGTAAGCTCAAGAGTGCATATACTACTGCTTGTGTCTATGTGCTCAAGCTCGTAGTACTCCTCAAGTGCCTTTATACAGCTTAAATCAAACTCTTTGTTATGGCAAACAATAGGAGTGCCGTCTGCTGTAAGGTTTTTAAGCAGCTCGTGCACAAATACAAAGTTTGGCGCTCCCTCCGTCATTTCGGGAGTAATGCCGTGAACAAAAGTGTTTAAAATAGTTCTGTCGTCTTTTACAGGGCTTACGAGGGTGTAGTATTGCATCCTTACGATTCCGTTAACAACTTGGACGATACCGGCAGCACAAACGCTGGTGTGCTCGGCTGTCATCGTCTCAAAATCTAATGCTATAAATGTGTTTGTGTTCATAATATTATAAGTTTTTATCGTCCAATTCTAAAACTGCCAACAATGTCGTAGACGTTGAGTATGTCATCTGCCTTGAGGTATATCGGGCCGCGACGGTCGTTTTCGGCGGTGAGAGTGTAGCTGCCGTCGCGCTCTTTTGATAGGTAGCGGAACAGTGTGTGCGGGCGCATTGTGTCTACTACATACGCGCTGCCATCGGCGCGTGCGTATGATATGTCGGGAAGCTTGCGCAGCACAAGGAAAGTCCCCTCGCGGTACTCGGGTTCCATCGCGCGGGTGTCGACGCGCATCAAGAACACACCATTGCCCCATATCTGACGGAGGTCAACTTCCTGCATCTCTTGTGGGTAGTTGTGTCGCCATTTTTCGAGGTTGAGGTCGGGGAGTTTGGCTACCTCGGCAGGGATAAGAGGTATAACCGCAGTATCGGGCACTTCTATGACCTCGCCGCACTTGGGGCACTCTACCTCTATGCCGTTATCCTTTACCTCTATGATTGTTTGTCCGTGCCCTATGTGGCTGTTGCCGTTGCCGGTAATGGTGATGTTGCCCGAGTTGGCGTGCTGAGTCTTAAACATTTCGCCTTGCCCATCTCGTAGCCATTGTGGGTTGATATTGGTGTATGCCAATAATATTTTGCTTATAACCCCGTCCTCGCAGGCTATTTTGCCGTTGATAATCTTGCTCACGTTGCCCTGGTCGAGCCCTGTAATATCTGCAAATTTTTTCTGAGAGATTTTATAATACTCAATTAACTGCTTGACTCTCAATCCTCTGTTATTGCTTTTCATAAATTTATTGTTTAAAATTGTTCTAAATAATGGCAAACAACATAAATAAATTGGCATAACGCTTGCATAACAATGTTATTTACCATATATTTGCACCAAACAAAGCAAATGCCACACCATTTGCAGCAAATATAACAAAATAAAATAATAACAATGTCAAAACAAGCACAAAAACAGATTCGCTTCTCCAGCGCTCAGCACATTGTTTGCGACATCTATCGCGACACAGCTGCGGCCATCAACGCTGCAAAGTTTGTTCCTGCTGAGGCTTCAAAATTTGTTGTAGGCTATTACAACACGAATCGCACAAGTATCTTTTATGCTATTGCCACCGACGGCAGTGTGCAGTTCGTGCCCGACCCTCATATCATCTACAAGGGTGTGCAGTTGCCATCGTCGCTAAGCGTTAAACTCTTCGACGACGTTGAGGCTGACGATGTGGCAGCCAAGAACCCGGCGTTTGTCGGCGCCGATGGTTGGGTCTATCACGTCGAGGTGCGTCCACTGTACGAGTACTTTGCCGATGTGCAGTTGCACTACAACGAGAAGTACGAGCTTATGAGGCAGTGCAAAGAGAAAGACGAATATATTCAGGAATAGCGGCTCCTGGGAATTGCCGGGGCGTGGTGCTCGTCCCCCCCCTATCACCACATAATGAGGCTTTCGCAGCGAGTGCCACGCCCATTTTTAGTAACACAAAAAAAGAAACGAATATGATTATCGCAAACACGAAGAGAGAGATTCGCATCGCAAGAATGCTGATGCAGAGAGCTAAAAGAGTTGTTAACCCAAAAGTCGCCCTTTGGTGGTGGAATACGGCCATTGTGCTGCTGCTGATAGCTGTAACGGGGAGTTGTTTAGAATTGGTTTTGCTCGCGCTGTGCAACGCAGCTGCAGCGACAAATTACAGATTAAAAATTGAAGACAATGAGAATAATTAAAGTTGAATTTGGTGTAATGCAGAAGTTGGCCCAGGAGTGCCGCTGTGACCGCTCTACAGTGTCGCGCGCACTGAAAGGCGGTTCGGCAACTGTGACTGCGCGAGAGATACGAGCTCTTGCCATCGCGAAGTATGGTGGGCGCTTTCTAAAGGAAAGCGATTTGGAACCTATTGAAGGAGAGCTGTAATGGGCTGGGGAATGTCACACGAGGGCGCAGCGGCGAGGATCCTTAAAAAGTTGGTACGCTGCAGGGATTGCGAGTATTGTATTGCTCGCCAATCGAAGCCCGACCGATTGCGAGAGAATGATTGTCGGCAGCAGCCTAATTTGCCGTTTTTCGCCGACATCCCCAGGCTGTGCAAGTATTACAAGAAACATAAAAAGACAAAATATAAAGGTTAATTAGAGCTTTTTTGTGTTTGTGTGAGGGCTCGCCCCTGTCGCGACGATAGCAGCGAGTCTATTTAAACCGAAAAAAAGAGAAGAATAGCAATATGGCAACGAGTAATGAGGTAAAATGTAAGCAGGCGATGAAGCGCAAGGCGCTCCCCATCCGCGAGCTGGAGAAGGTATGGTTAACGAGTGCCGAGGTGCGCGCGTGGCTTAGCTGCAGCGATGAATTTCTCTCGGACTTGCGTAATAACTCCGAGATAACTTTCGCGCAGATTGGCGGTAAGTATTACCACGAAACAGCATCGATATTGCGAATGTTCGACCGTAAGAAAGTTGCCTCGGCTTATTAACATTGCGAATTATGGAAAAGAAAGAGAATGTAATTGTGGCCTACAAAGGCTTTGATAAGGATCTAAAATGTCGAGGTTTTCAATATGAGCTTGGCAAGGAGTATGAAGAGCCAAAAGCTGAGGCTTGTGAATGCGGGTTCCACGCGTGTGAATACCCTCTTGACGTGTTCGGATACTATCCTCCTGGTAGTAGTCGGTATTGCGAGGTGGAGCAAAGCGGAGATATAGATAAAAGGGATAGCGATAAAACTTGCTCGACTAAAATAAAGATAGGCGCAGAAATTGGCGTTGCAGGCCTCGTTAAAGCGGCCATCGAATACACGAAAAGTAAATGTACCAACGAATATAACGCCAAGCCAGGCGAGCCAGCCACAGCGGGCGAATATGGTGCGGCGACAGCGGGCTATGCAGGTGCGGCGACAGCGGGCGAATATGGTGCGGCGACAGCGGGCGAATATGGTGCGGCGACAGCGGGCTATGCAGGTGCGGCGACAGCGGGCAATCGAGGTGCGGCGACATCACGTGGAAAATCGTGTACAGGCGAAAAAGGTGTATGCGTCGCACGCGGTAACAACGTAAAAGTTAAGGGAGGATTAGGCTCTATCCTTGTTATTGCTGAAGAGCGCGAGGACAGCTGCGATATTAAGAACTGGATTGCTGCGGTAGTCGATGGCGAGACGGTAAAGGCTGACACTTGGTATAAATTGGTCGATGGAGTATTAACGGAGTGCGAGGGATGATGAAAACAGCAATTAAAATCTATCTTGACAATCGCGCCGCGGAAGACCCGCAATTTGCAGCGCGTTACGCTAACCCTAAGAAAAGCATCGACGAGTGTTGCAAGTATATTACCGGCGAGGCTTACGCAAAGGCAAAGAACGGAACGGCGGTTCTTAGCGACGAAGTAGTATATGGGATGGCCGTGCATTACTATGACGAGGATAACATCGACATAAAGAGTACTCCATCGGCACGCACTTCGGCACCGCCGCAAGCAAAACTCTCAAAAGCTGACAAAGAAAAACTACGGAAGCAGGCCGAAGCTGAATATAAAGCTAAGATTGCAGCCGACCTTAAGAAGCAAGAGGTTGCCCGAAAACAAGCGCAAAAAGAAAAAGCTAAAGCGAAGAGAGAACAAGAAGAGGCTCTGTTTGCCGGTTCACTATTTGACTAACGACCTATGAAAAAGAAAATCTACAACGAGATAATGACTCTACAAAAACGGCTGCGACCACTCACTGCTGCGCAAGTCAATTATGCTCACTCTCATTATAGCAAGGTCGCCTACTATAATAGTCGACACGCTCTGTGGTGTCAATGTTGCGGCGCATACGAACAAAGCGCTCCTGAATTTATAAAGCTCGATGCTGAACTCGGCGGCCAATGCCCGTATTGCGGGACTAAAATAGCCGTTGAACGTAGGATTGGCAAACGATTTGTAGAGAAATATTACTCAACTTACGCTACTCATATAGCCGGGTGGCAGGTTTTTCGCACTTTTCTCGCAGAAAGGCATAACAATAGAGGGCTATCAACGACATACGAACTTAACGAGGTCTACCAGCATTGGATAGATAGCGAGGGCAAGGAATATATTCTCTCTGTCGGTTACACTCGTTCGGGGTGGTCGGGTATGCAATGGCATTTTAACACGCCGCTTGAGAAGCCGAGAAAGCATAATGCTACATATACAGGGCAATACTACCTCTCTGATACATTCGATATTGCGGGCAATTACATATATCCTCGTTCGTCGTATAGTCCTATGCTTCGTCGTAATGGCTGGAGTAATTCTTTCTTAAGTGATGCGTGGCTAAGTGCTGCCGAAGTGTGCAAAGCTCTCTTATCGTCTCGTAAGATGGAAACCATCGCCAAGACTCAACCAAAGTTGTTCACTCGGATAGTTAAAAACGATGTGAAAGAGTTTTATTATCACGCAGTCAAGATATGCAATAGGAATAACTATCTTATCGATGAACCTGACTTGTGGCTCGATTACCTCGCCGACCTCACGCGCCTTGGACTCGATACGCATAACCCGTATTATGTTTGCCCGATAAATGTTGGCGACGCGCACGAGGCTACGCAACAGAGGTTATATCGTTTACGAAAAAAAGAAGAAGCCGAAGAGTTGCGAAAGAATATTTGCAAACTCGAAGAGGCTTATAGTAAACACATCGCGCCTTACATCGATATAGTTTTGTTTCAAGACGATATAGTTATTACACCATTGCGCACAGTTCAAGACGTTTTCGATGAGGGCGAAGCAATGCATCATTGCGTGTTCGATAACGAATATTACAAAAAGCCTGACACGCTGCTACTCTCGGCAAGAGATAAAGAAGGCAACAGAATCGAAACAATAGAGATAAACATTAAAGCCTTGCAGGTGCTGCAATCTCGTGGACATTACAACAAAAACACAGATTATCATAATCGTATAATTGAGTTAGTAAACAGTAATATGTGTAGAATTAGACAAGCAGTATAACTATGCTCAAAGTAGAAATTATCGGCAATATTGGCGCCGACGCAAAGATTGTGAACGGTGCAAACGGCGCAGGTTACCTTATGTTCTCGGTGGCACATAACCCTCGTAAGGAGGGCGCGCAGCCTGTGTGGATTAATTGCTCGCACCGAATATCGGGAGGAGGCAACTTGTCACAGTACCTATTAAAGGGCACACGAGTGTATGTGCGCGGCAATCTCTCTGTAAGTGTATATACTACTGACGACGGAGAGATAGTGCCTAATATTGCCTGTCAAGTTTCAGAACTCGAACTCTTAGGACGATGAAAGATAGTAGATTTATAGTTGTAATGGGGTGGATGCTCTCAAAGCTCGCCCTTGCCGGTAATGAGCTGCTTGTGTACGCATTCGTCTATGGCTATTCTCAGGACGCAATGGGCGGCTATTGGGGCTCGCTCACTAACACTGCCGAGGCTCTAAACATAAGCAAGCGCACTGTTAGCGACTTGTTTACGAGGTTGCTCGATAAAGGATTGTTAACAAAGAAAGAAATTACTCTTGACGGGGTGCGCAGGTGTCTGTACAGCGCGGTTGTGCCTGCTGACGCTGAGGCTCAACCGCCTGCGGCGCCTGCGCCATCGACCCCGGAAAAGAGAGACCCAAAACCGCAGCGCGCAAAGCCGCCAACGCTCGACGAGGTGCAAGAATATTGCTCAACTCGAGGCAATAAGGTGGATGCGCAACGCTTCTACGATTTTTATACCGCCAACGGATGGGTGCAGGGCCGAAGCGGTAAACCTATTAAAGATTGGCGGGCAGCTGTGCGAACTTGGGAAACAATGACAGACAAATACGATAATGGACAGAGAACTAATAAGCAAAGCAAAGAGGGAGTTATCGACCAGCGGCGAAAAGACTACCTCACCGAGGCTGCGGCGGCCGATGCCGAGTATCTTGCGAGAAAAACTCGAAGCTTTGAGTCCCTCGGGCTTTTTGACTCGGGCCAATCCCCGGGCAGCTGACAGCATCGTTGCAAGTGGTGTTACAGCGGGGCAGCTGGCAATTAACCCTTATATCCCTACGCTTGCACAAGTGGCCGAAATCTATGGCGAATCGACTGCGCTGCTGTGGGTAAAGATACAGATAGACAACATCGACTCGACACAAGGTACGAGATATTGGGATAAAATTGTCGTGCGCGATATGGCGCAGCTCATATATGCGCAGTACAAGGGTGTTAACATCTCGAATATGTTACAATTCTTTGCCCGCTACAAGCTGGGAGAGTACCACGAGAGAGTATCGCACATTGGTGGCGCACAAAGGTTGCTTGCGGCGTTGAGGCTGTATAACGACTCGATGATTGACGACGTAAAAAGAGTGCAGCGCGAGGAGTTTTACGCGCAGCAGGCTAAGCAGCGCGAGGAGTGGGCAGCAAAAGCCATAACTTACGAGGAGTATGCAGCGCGAAAAGAAGAGTTTGCTTGAGACTATCAACGAGATAGTTGCCGAGAAGCAACGTCGGCGCGAGCATCCTGCTATTGCAACAGTTTTTGAGGTGTATTGCGCAGGGTTATCAATCGAGGAGCAACGGCAGCAAATTCGGCGCTTGAAAGGCAAGGTTACAGTAGGTAATACGTTTAATGGATTTTATTACAGAGTAAATGGCGGTTGATATATTTATACAGTTGGCAACTCGGGCGCTTGGTACTGAGGTAGTAAAAGAGTACATCTTCCACCCTACACGCAAGTGGCGATTCGATTATGCCGTACCCGCGTGGAGGATAGCACTTGAAGTGGAGGGAGGTGTGCATACAGGTGGCCGGCACATTAGGCCTAAGGGCTTCTTGGGCGATATGGAGAAATATAATGCAGCTGCTGTGCTCGGCTGGCGCGTGTTGCGCTGTGTTCCCGACCAGCTCTTGAGTAAAAAGACAACTGATATGATAGCTGAGGCTTATAATTATGGGACAACTAAGACAACTTAATTTGTGGGGCGAGTGGGAATATGTGGACGCACCCGATATTCCAATAGCTAAAAAATCAAAGCAAGAAATATTCGAGGATTACGAGGCTTTTGTCGCAAAGTTCAGCAAGGATGCTCCTAAGACTACAGATGACTGTTTTACGCCGCAGTCGGTGTATGAGGCTGTGCTTGATTGGCTTCGCTCTAAAGTTGATGTCGCAGGCCGTTGCATTGTTCGGCCTTTCTATCCCGGTGGCGATTACGTTAACCTTGAATACCCCGATAACTGTATTGTTGTGGATAACCCGCCATTCTCCATCTTGGCCGATATTGTGCGCTTTTATCTACAGAACGGAATCGATTACTTTCTTTTTGCGCCCGGCTTAACGCTCTTCTCTTCTACCCCTGCCAGCAACTGCGATATCATAATTAAAACCTCCATAACTTATGCTAATGGGGCGCAGGTGGCGACGGGATTCAAGAGTAACTTGTTCCCAGGCACGAAAATATTATTGGCGTCCTCATTAGAGGACAAAATAAGATTGGCCGTCAGCAAAAACAAAAGCGATAAGCGTTCTCCTGTTTACCCCCCCCAGGTGGTAAGTTCGGCGCTATTGAGAAAATTCGTTGTCGGTGAGGATTTAGAAATTAAGGCCAACGAGTGCCATTATATTAGGACACTTGATGCGCAGCAAAAGACAACGATATTTGGCAATGGTTATATTGTTGCCACGCAAATATCTGATAAATTATTTAACAAATGCCCTGAATTTATCAAGGTTCCAACAATTTCATTCTCGGAAAGAGAGCTAAAAATGTTGCAAAAATTAAACGAAGAATATGACAACAACCAAAAAGAGAGCAAAGCCACTCGACAAAATAAAACTTGAGGATAGCGGTCTCACGATTATGCAAGAGAGAGCTGCTGTATCCATTGCTGCCGGTGAGCGTGTGAGCGAGATAGCAAAGGCGCTTGGCGTTCCATCGCGCACCTTGTACGATTGGATGGCTATTCCCGAATTTATTCGCCATTACAAACGCTTGCAGAAGGATGTTGTGCTCGAAATTCGAGGACAACTCTCGGGGATGGCTGATAAAGCTATCGAGACGCTTAAGGTACTTATGGATAGTGGGGGCGAGCAGGCAAGGCTTAAAGCATCGTGCTATGTTCTCGACCATCTATCTAACGAACAACGCGAAGCTCTGAAAGCTCGCATAAAAAAACAGCGCGATGGGCAAAAGTAAAAAGCTACAGTATGTTGATCTGCGCACGCGGGTGCCTAAAGAGGTGGCCGAAGTGCTGCGCTCTAAGGTTAGCGCCGACTACCCTTATTACAGAGTAGTGCGCGACGTTGTTATATCGGCAATTAAGGGCGTTAATACGCAGGCGTTGTTGCGCGAGGATACTATTGTGCGCCTCGCTGCTGCTGCTGAGGCTACAGGGTATAAGAGTGTCGATGAGTTAATAGTTGATTTGTCGGCTGCGTTTTTGCGTGTCTATCGCTGCAATAGTGGCGAGCTTGCTGCCGACGAATCGTCGCCTGCCGTTGAGATACAAACAATGTTTGCCGATATGGTTCAACCGCGCTTTGACGGCCTTAGCGTCCGCCACAGCGTTAACCTTGAAAGCTATGAGTAAGATACATATAACACACGCGCGAGTAATTACCAACGAGTGCCCGACGTTTGGCGTTAAACTTAGCATATACGCTGAGGCCGCACAGTTAGAGCAAGCTCGCAAGGTTGTGGCCGAGAGATTCTAAGCTGATGAAGTTTACTTCACATACGAAGAGATATGAGGAAAGGTTTCCTACTTGGTTGTAAGCCAAGCAAATACAAAATATATCAAAGGTTGATAAACAGTTACAGATGGCAGCTGTTGCGACACAAGAAATTCGTCGCCAATCCTGTGTGCGAGGAGTGCTTAAAGGTTGGCAGGGTTCGCCCAACCGAAGAGGTACATCACGTTATCCCCGTCGAGAATGGGCGCGATGAGGCTGAAATGAAACGTCTCGCTTATGACTTTACGAACTTGCAATCACTGTGTCGAGAATGCCACGCTGCAGCTCATCGTCGCCCCGAGGAGGAGATGCGAGCGCAGGCTTTTGCAAGCGTGTTTAATAAAGAGTTTATGATATGATGGGGCGAAATTCGGAAATAGGGGGCTATTTTTTAATCGAGGGCACCCCCTCGACTCCTAACCCCCGCCTTTGAGTTCGGTTTAAAAAATATCGGGAAATTGATTTTTAAAATTTATAAAAACTATGAAAGTTCCAACTTTTTCAGAGTGTAAGGCTGAGCTTCGAGCGACGCTTGGCGCCGACTACAAAAAGAAAATGGCTTACAAAGTAGAGGTTGCAGCAGCTGCGCGCTTGGCTTTTTTGCGA
>JAEIGA010005252.1_pt1 | contig 19863 bp, 13 predicted proteins | sample 9270691 | NCBI WGS metagenome assembly JAEIGA01 (sample SAMN17057246, study PRJNA624740) | gut metagenome | biome: biome; isolation source: fecal sample | host: Bos grunniens | place: China: Xizang | collected 2019 | reverse complement strand
ATAGATGGAATAAGAGTAGATGCAGTTTCTAGTATGCTTTACTTAGATTATGATATTGGGGAATGGAGACCTAATAAATATGGTGGTAGAGAAAATCTAGAAGCTATAGATTTTATAAAAAGATTAAATGAAATTATTTATGCTGAAGTTAGTAATCCAATTATAATAGCCGAAGAATCTACAGCATGGCCAATGGTTACTGGTCCAACTTATTCTGGTGCTCTTGGATTTACATATAAATGGAATATGGGATGGATGAATGATACATTAAGATATATGGAGATGGATCCTATATATAGAAAACATCATCATGATTTAATTACATTCTCATTTATGTATGCATTCTCAGAAAACTTCATTTTACCATTATCACATGATGAAGTTGTTCATGGAAAAAAATCATTATTAGATAAAATGCCAGGAGATGCTTGGCAAAAATTTGCTTCATTAAGAGCATTATATGCATATTATATGATGCATCCAGGTAAAAAATTATTATTCATGGGGTCAGAGTTTGGACAAGGATTAGAATGGAGATATGCATATGGACTAGAATGGGAATTGCTAGATAGAGAACCTCATATAAAAATGAAGGAGTATGTAAAAGATCTAAATAACTTATATAAAAATGAAAAGGCTATGCATGAGATTGATAATACATACGAAGGATTTGATTTTATAGATCCACATAATAGTGATCAAAGTATAATAACTTTAATGAGAAAAGGTAAAAATCCAAAAGATTTTGTAATAGCAGTTATAAACTTTACTCCTGTAGTTCACTATGGCTATAAAATAGGTGTACCATATGAAGGAGTTTATGAAGAAATATTAAATACTGATGATGAAAAATATTGGGGATCAAATCAGACAATGAAAAATTCAGAATTAACATCATATCCATATAAATGGCATAATCAAAATCATCATATAGTAATAAAAGTACCACCTTTAGGTGTTACCTTTATAAAGGGAAAAGAATTAAATATAGATACTATACAAATAGATTCTAATGATAAAGTATCAATAGGTGGTAAGAGAAGTAGAAAAGTAAGTTCAAAAGCTAAAACTAAAGAATTATAAATAGATATACATACATTAAGGGGGATATGTCAATGAAAAAAGATATGCTAGCTATGATTTTAGCAGGGGGTCAAGGTTCAAGATTAGGAGTTTTTACAAAGAGAATTGCTAAACCAGCAGTTTCATTTGGAGGAAAATATAGAATAATAGATTTTGTTTTAAGTAACTGCTCTAACTCAGGAATAGATACAGTGGGAGTTTTAACACAATATAGACCATTAATATTAAATTCACATATAGGAACAGGAAGCCATTGGGACTTAGATAGAATAAATGGTGGAGTACATATACTACAACCATATATGAATGAAAAAGAAGGGAATTGGTATAGAGGTACTGCTCATGCAATACATCAAAATATGGACTTTATAGACAGCTATAATCCAGAATATGTATTAATATTATCAGGAGACCATATATACAAAATGGATTATAGTAAGATGTTAGAACATCACAAAAAGACAGGTTCAAAAGCTACTATTGGTGTAATAGAAGTTCCTTGGGATGAAGCTTCAAGATTTGGGATAATGAATACTAATGAAGATACATCTATATATGAGTTTGAAGAAAAGCCAGCTAATCCAAAAAGTAATCTAGCATCTATGGGTGTATATATATTTGATTGGAAAATGTTAAAAGGATATTTTGAAGAAGTTAATAATGGTGCAAATTATGATGACTTTGGTAAAAATTTAATACCTAAGATGCTAGAAGATCAAATACCTATGTTTGCATATCCATTTAAAGGATACTGGAGAGATGTAGGTACTATAGAAAGTTTATGGGAAGCTAACATGGATATTATAAAATCTAATGATGAAATAGATTTAAATAGCTCTAAATGGAGAATATACACAAATACTATGTCAATGCCACCTCAATATATAGGTAAAGATTCGGAAATACAAAAGTCATTAATTGCAGATGGTTGTAGAGTTTTAGGAAAGGTAGAACATTCGGTTTTATCACATGGGGTATCAGTAGGAAAAGATAGTATAATAAAAGATTCTGTAATAATGCCTAATGTAAAGATAGGTAATAACGTAATAATAGAAAAAGCAATGATAGGTGAAGGTGCAGTAATAGAAGACAATACTATAATAAGAGAACAAGATAGTATAAATGTTATATCTGAGTATGAAGTTGTAAAAGCTGAGCTTGAATTAGAAGGGGGATTTTAATAATGAGAAGCGAATGTGTAGGAATAATAAATTTAGACGATAGAAAAGACATAAAAATGAATCAACTTACAAATGTAAGACCGATAGGATCTCTTCCAATTGCAGGTAGATATAGAGTTATAGATTTTTCACTTTCAAATATGGTGAACTCAGGTATAAATAATGTTGGAATATTTGCTAAGGAAAAATATAGATCATTAACAGACCATATAGGTAGCGGGAAAGAATGGGATTTAAGTAGAAAAACAGGTGGTTTATTTATATTCAGTCCTGAAAATACAAAAGATAGAAATAAATATCCATACAGAAGTGGAGATATATACAATATACTAGCAAATATAGATTATATAGAAAAATGTGAAGAAGAATATATATTAATAGCACCAAGTTATATGGTAGGGAATATAGATTATACAAAGTTTATAGAATATCATAAAGAATCAGATAATGATATAACTATACTTTATAAGAATATAGATAATGCAGATAGTGATTTCCTTGAAACATCAACATTAAATATAGATGGAGATAAAGTAATAAATATAGGTACAAATTTAGGAACTATAAAAAATGCAAATGTATCTATGGAGACATACATAATGAAACGTACAGATTTCATAAATTCTATATATAAGTGTGTAAGTGAAGGAAGTCATTCATATATAGAAGATTTTATAGCTGAATCTGTTAATAAATTAAAAATTGGTGCATATGAATATAAAGGATATCTTAAATGTATAAATTCAATAAAATCATACTATTCAATGAAAGATGAATTATTACAAGAAGATATAGCTGAAGAATTATTATATTCAGATAGAAAAATACTTACAAAAGAGCAAAATGAATCACCAACTATATATTCAGATAGTGCAATTGTTGAAAATTCATTTGTAGCTACAGGATGCGTAATAGAAGGAACTGTTAAGAATAGTATTATATTTAGAAAAGTTCATGTAAAAGAAGGAGCAGTAATTGAAAATTCAATTGTAATGCAAAATTGCATAGTAGAAAGAGATGCACAATTAGAAAATGTTATATTTGATAAAAGTGTATACATATCAGAAGGGAAAAAATTAAGTGGAGACATAGAATATCCAGTAGTAATTGGAAAAAATACAACTATATAAAGGGGGAATATTTTAGTGAAGGTTCTTTATGCAACAGCAGAATGTTGGCCATTTGCAAAAACTGGGGGATTAGGCGATGTATCTTATGCATTGCCTAAGTCTTTAAAAAAAGAAGGTGTAGATGTTAGAGTAATATTACCAAAATATTCAACTATGCCAAACTACTTAAAGGAACAATTAAAAGAAGTTGCAGTTTTTAGTGTAGATGTTGGTTGGAGAAAACAATACTGTGGACTTTTAGAGATGGATTTAAATGGAGTAAAATTTTACTTTATAGATAATGAATATTATTTCAAGAGAGAAGGAGAAATAGCATATTTATATGGATATGGAGATGATGCAGAAAGATATACATTCTTTAGTAATGCAGTTCTTGAAGCAATGTCTATATTAAACTTCTATCCAGATGTACTTCACTTAAATGATTGGCATACAGGTATGATTCCATTAATATTAAAGGAAAAATATAGTAAATTTAAAAAGTATAGAGGTATAAAAACTGTTTATACAATACATAATTTACAATATCAAGGTGTATTTAGTGATTCTATAATAGAAGATGTACTAGATATACCTAGATATTATTATAATAACGGAGACATAGAATACTACGGCGGAGTAAGCTTTATGAAATCTGGAATTGTATTTAGTGATAAAGTAATAACTGTTAGTCCAACTTACTCAAATGAAATACAAACAGAATTTTATGGTGAAGGATTAAATGGTCTTTTAAGATCTAAATCACATAAATTAAAAGGTATATTAAATGGAATAGACTATGATTTAAATAATCCATTAACAGATGGGGATATATTTGTTAACTATGATATAGATAGTATAGATAAAAAGATAGAAAATAAGCTTAAATTACAAGAAGTTTTAGGCTTAGAAGTAAATTCAGATATACCATTAATAGGAATTGTTTCAAGATTAGTATCACAAAAAGGATTTGACTTAATATCATATATGATGCCTGAATTAACAAGAGAGAATGTACAAATAGTTGTTTTAGGAACTGGAGAGCATCAATATCAGTCAATGTTTAATTATTATGATTCTAAGTTACCAGAAAAAGTTTCTGCAAGGATAACTTTTGATAGTGCTTTTGCTCAACAAATATATGCAGGAAGTGATATGTTCTTAATGCCATCATTATTTGAGCCTTGTGGAATTGGTCAAATGTTAGCTATGAGATATGGAACTCTTCCAATAGTTAGGGAAACAGGTGGTCTAAAAGATACAGTTATACCGTATAATAAACATACAGGAGAAGGTAATGGATTTAGTTTTACAAACTACAATGCACATGAGATGCTTTACTGTATAAGAAATGCTGTAAAATTATATAATGATAAAGAGCGTTGGATGAAACTAGTTAATAATGCAATGGAAACAGATAGCAGTTGGAAAAAGTCAGCTATAGAATATATAAAAGTTTATGAGGAGATAGTTAACTAAAAGGGGTGATCAAATATTGATGAAAATCAATAGAAATGAATTTAAGCAAAGCTTTGAAACAAAAATGTATAGTTTATATGCCCAATCCATAAAAGATGCTACAAATGAACAATTATTAAATGTTTTATGCAGTGTTATAAAAGATATAATATCTAAAAAATGGGTAGATAATAAGCTAGATTCTCAAAAAGAAGTATATTATTTTAGCATAGAATTTTTACTAGGTAGACAATTAAAATCCAATTTATTAAATTTAGGAATTGAAAATGATATAAGAGAAGGTTTAAATGAACTTAATATAAACTTAGATAATCTAATAAATACAGAAGCTGACCCTGCATTAGGTAATGGTGGTTTAGGTAGATTAGCAGCATGTTTTCTAGATTCGATGGCATCTTTAGATATAAGTGGTCATGGATATGGTATTAGATATAAGCATGGTTTATTTGAACAAAAATTTATAAACGGTTATCAGGTAGAAGTACCTGATAACTGGTTAACTCAAGGTGGATATGTTTGGGAGACTGTAAGGCCAAATAAAGCTATAGTTGTTAAATTTGAAGGAAATGTAAATTTAACTGAAAAAAATGGAAAATTAGAAGTTAGCCATACTGATTATATACCAATAATGGCTATGCCTTATGATATACCGATAATAGGATATAGAAATAATTCTATTAATACATTAAGATTATTTAAGAGTGAGGTTCTAAGTAGAGATTTTGGACCATTAACATTAAATGCGAAAAGCTCATATGGGAGTTATGATGATGCATTAAAATATAAATATTATGCAGAGGAAATATCGCAAGTTTTATATCCTAATGACTCTAACTATGCAGGTAGACTATTAAGATTAAAACAGGAATATTTCTTTGTAAGTGCAGGTATACAAGATATAATAAGAAAATATAAGAAAAAGAATTTAGATATAAAAAATCTAAATGAAAAAGTGGCAATACATATAAATGATACTCATCCTACTCTTTGTATTCCAGAATTGATGAGAATATTATTAGATGAAGAAGGCTTATCATGGGATGAAGCTTGGGATATAACAACAAATACTATATCTTATACAAATCATACAATAATGACAGAGGCTATGGAAAGATGGCCAAAAGATATGGTAAAATATTTACTTCCAAGAATTTATATGATTATAGAAGAGATAAATAGACGATACGTAAATGAATTAATTAGTAAAAATTATGATAATGATAAAATATATCGAATGAGTATTATAGATCATAATGATATAAAAATGGCTAACTTATCAATAGTTGGAAGTCACAGTGTCAATGGAGTTGCAAAACTTCATTCAGAATTACTTAAGAAAGAAGTACTAAAAGATTTCTATGAAGATGAGCCATATAAATTTAATAATAAAACTAATGGTATAGCTCATAGAAGATGGCTAATGAATTCTAATAGTGAGCTTAGTGAACTTATTACAGAATTAATATCTGAAGATTGGAAAAAAGATACGAAGAAACTTAAAGATTTAGAAGTATATAAAAATGATAAAGATGTATTAGAAAGAATAGGAATAATAAAATACAATAATAAAAAGAGATTAGCTGAATTTATAAAAGCTAAATACAACATAGATGTTGATCCAAATTCAATATTTGATATACAAATAAAAAGATTACACGCATATAAAAGACAATTATTAAACGCACTTCATATATTACATTTATACCATGAATTGTTAGAAAATCCTAACTTTGATATGGAACCAAGAACATTTATATTTGGGGCTAAAGCAGCACCTGGATATTATTTAGCAAAATGTATAATAAAATTCATAAATTCTTTAGCAGATAAAATCAATAATGACCCAAGAATAGACAATAAAATAAAAGTAGTATTTATAGAAAACTATGGTGTATCAACAGCAGAACTTATAATACCTGCAGCTGATGTAAGTGAGCAAATATCAACGACAACTAAGGAAGCATCAGGAACAGGAAATATGAAACTTATGATGAATGGAGCTATAACTTTAGCTACATTAGATGGTGCAAATATAGAAATATTTGAACAAGTAGGAAAAGATAACATAGTTATATTTGGTTTAAGTGCAAACGAAGTATTAAATTATAATAAGTTTGGAGGATATTCGGCTTTAGATTTATACAATTCTAATAGAGAAATAAAAAGAGTTGTAGATGATTTAATAAATGGATTTATACCAAATATGGAAAAAGAGGGAAGACAAATATATGACTCTTTAATAACTTATAATGATGAATATTTTGTTCTTAGAGACATGGAAAACTATAAAGATGCTCAAGAAAAAATAGATAAACTATATAAAAATAAAGAAAAGTGGAATGAAATGGCCTTGATAAATATAGCTAACTCAGGGGTGTTCTCGAGTGATAGAACTATAGCTGAATATGCAGAGGACATTTGGTTTAAAGGGTGTGAGAAGTATGAGGAATGTAATACACTATAACTCTTGGGAAAATAAGGCTCCTTTTGGAGCCATCAAAGTAAATCAAGGAGTTAGAATTGCAGTAAGAACAAATGAAGAATATGATGTATTAAACATTAAGTGGGTTATTTTGAAAGAAGATAATGTAGTTGGACATATAGATTTAGTAGAAGAAAATAGAAACTACTATCAAGGTGAATTTAATGGATTTAATGAAACTGGATTGTATTTTTACTATTTTGAAGTAGATGTAAATATAAATGGATCTTATCAAAAAATATTCTATGGAAAAAGTTTCGAAGATGGACACACATTTGAATACTCATATGAAAACTTAAATAAATATCAAATAACAGTGCATGAGGATTTTGAGGTTCCATCATGGTACAAAGAAGGTATAATGTATAATATATTCGTTGATAGATTTAACAACGGAAATAGAAATAAAAAGCCTAGTAATCCAAAACCAAATAGTTTTATATACGGAAACTGGTCTGATATACCAATGTATATAAAAGATAAAGATGGAGAAATAATAAGATGGGATTTTTACGGTGGAAATCTCAAAGGAATCATAGATAAGTTGCCTTATTTAAGTAAAATAGGAGTTACTATACTATACTTAAATCCAATTTTTGAGTCTTCAAGCAATCATAAATATAATACAGGTGACTATAAGAAAATAGACCCAATGTTTGGTGATGAAGAAATACTAAAGGAATTAATAGATAAAGCAAGTAAAAGAGGTATAAATATAATACTAGATGGTGTATTTAGTCATACTGGTGCAGATAGTAAATACTTTAATAAATTTGGAAACTATGATGAAGTAGGTGCATATCAATCAGAAGATTCTAAATATAGACCATGGTATAATTTTGAAGGATCTAAAGATAATTATAAATGTTGGTGGGGAGTTAAAGACTTACCTAATGTAAATGAACTTAATGAAAGCTATATGGATTATATTATATATGATGTAGATAGCGTTATAAACAAATGGACTGGTATGGGTATAAAAGGTTGGAGATTAGATGTTGCAGATGAATTACCTACTAAATTTATAAAAGAACTTAGAAAAGAGTTAAAAAATAATGATAGTGATTCTGTATTAATAGGTGAAGTATGGGAAGATGCATCTAATAAGATAAGCTATGGAGAAAGAAGAAATTATTTTGTTGGAGATCAATTAGACTCTGTAATGGCATACCCATTTAGAAATAATATAGTTAGCTTTTTAAAAGGTCAAATAACATCTAATCAATTAAGAAATAAGTTTATGACATTAAAAGAAAACTACCCTAAAGAATCGTTTAAATCTAATTTAAATATAATTAGTTCACATGATATAACTAGAATAAAGACAGAGTTAAATTATGATAATGAAATGGTAAAACTAGCAGTTGCAACTCAAATGACATTTGAAGGTATTCCGTATATTTATTATGGTGATGAAGCGGGTCTCTCTGGAGGAACTGATCCTGATAATAGAAGAACATATCCTTGGAAAAATGAAGATGAGGATATGATAGAATTCTATAAGGATTCAATAAATACAAGAAAGCAATATAATGCTTTAACTAATGGAGATACTGACTTTATAATAAATAATGATGATGATATATTTTCATATATAAGATTTAATGATAATGGTGAAAAAATATTAATATTAATAAACAGAAGTAATGAGGAGAAAAATATAAATATAGATTTAGAAGAAAATACATTAGAAGTTATAGATATTAAATATGGTTCTAAAAAGTATTTAGAAATTATATCGAAAGATAATGGAAATTTTAATTTACAAATAAAATCTAAGTCTTTTAATATATTTAATGTACTAAACCTTGTTGAGGTATAGAATAAGTAAAAAAGCATCTATTTAAAGTTATTTAAATAGATGCTTTTTTTGTATATACTTATAAGCTCTTGTTCATAATTCTATTAAAGTAAAAAATATATATAAGGCGGTAATATATGAATAATGTAACTTTAGTTGGTAGATTGACAAAGGATCCAGAGTTAAGATATGTAGGCGAAAAAAATAGAGCAGTAACAAATTTTATTTTAGCAGTAGATAGGGAATATAAAAATTCTCAAGGTGAAAGAGACACAGATTTTATAAATATAGAAGTTTGGGGAAAACAAGCTGAAGTTTTATGTGAATATATGACTAAAGGAAGAATGATAGGTATAGAAGGTAAAATAAAAGTTGATAAATATAAAAATGAAAATGGAGAAAATAGATATATAACTAGGGTTAGAGCTACATCTTTTAAGTTTTTAGATTATAAAAATAAGAATTTAGATGCTTTAGCAGTAAAAGAAGTTGAAGATGATTATTATGATTCAAATAGCTTATTTAAGGAAGTTAATTCAATTGATGAAATATCTATTGAAAAATTGCCTTTTTAAATCCAAAATATAAATTAATGAATTTTATAAAAAACGAATTAAATAAAAATGTGTAAAAATAATAAACTTAAAATATTAAAGTAATATATCGAAAGTAATTTAAAAAAGAATAAAAAATAAACTATTATCAAATTAATAGTTTATTTTTTTATGTACAAATAAAAAATCATATTGTATAATTATAGTAACAATAAAAATAAAGTTCGTATATGGGGGAATTATTATGAAAAAGAAGATTACATTGACAGGGAAAATATTATTAGGATTATTATTAGGTTTTTTATTTGGGATTGCTTTAAAGCAATTACCATCAGGTTATATAAAAGATACTGTTCTATTGAATGGAGTTTTAAAGATATTAGGTAGTGGTTTTACCTCAGCTATAAAAATGATGGTGGTTCCTCTAGTATTTGTATCATTAATTTGTGGTACAGCTTCTATGGGAGATATAAAAAAACTTGGAAGAATCGGTGGAAAAACAATGTTATTTTACCTAGGTACAACAGCAATAGCTATAATAACAGCTTTATTTTTAGGAAGTATACTTAAGCCTGGAGTAGGTCTAGATATGAGCAACATGATATCAGGTGAAGTTACAATTGGAGAATCAAAATCATTAGTTGATATAATATTAAATATAATACCAAGTAACCCAATACAATCATTAGCGAATGGTGAGATGTTACAAGTTATATTCTTTGCACTATTAACCGGGATTGCTTTAAATTTAGTTGGAGAAAATGCAGAACCAATAAAAGTTATATTTGAAAGTGCAAATGAGTTATGCATGAAAATGGTAAATATTATAATGCTATTTGCTCCATATGGTGTATTTGGATTGGTATCAACTACATTTGCTACAGTTGGAAATAACGCGATTATAGCATTATTAAAGTACATAGTAATTGTACTATTAGGAATGATTATACATGTAACTGTAGTTTATGGAGGATTATTTAAGTTATTTACAAAACAAAGTATTAAGCCATTTTTAAATAAATTTACAAGAGTTGCAGCTGTAACATTTTCAACAGCATCAAGTAATGCATCAGTTCCAGTTAGTTTAGAGATAATGGAGGAATTAGGTGCAGGAAAAACTATAAGATCATTTACTATACCAATGGGAGCTACTATAAATATGGACGGAACAGCTATAATGCAAGGTGTTGCAGCATTATTTATAGCTCAAATATATGGAGTTGACCTTGGAATAAATGATATGATAACTATAATATTAACTTCTACCTTAGCATCTATAGGTACTGCTGGTGTTCCAGGTGTTGGTATGATAATGCTATCTATGGTACTTACATCTGTAGGGTTACCTTTAGAAGGAATAGGATTGATTATGGGAGTTGAAAGAATTATAGATATGTTTAGAACTACTGTAAATGTAATGGGAGACAATATTGCAACATTAATAGTAGCAAATAGTGAAAATGATTTAAATTTAGATTTATATAACTCAAAACCTCTAAAGAAAGTAGCATAAAAATAAATAATATAATATGAATTTATTTTAGTAAGGTATCTATATTGTATAGATACCTTATTTTTATATACAAGAGTCTATTTAATTTAAATAAATTTTTTATGTATTTATATACTGAACAAGCATATACATTTAAAAGAAAGTTATGCTTAGGAGGATAATATATGAAAAACAAAAGTAACATTAAAGAAATTTTTAAAATTGCAGGTACATATATATCGGTATGTATAGGCTCAGGATTTGCTACAGGACAAGAGATTATGCAGTTTTTCTCGGCACATGGAATAATAAGTATATTATCTAATGCTATATGTATGGGAATAATGTCTTATTGTGGAGCTAGTTTACTTGAAATAGGTAAGAAAGCAAGGTTAAGATCAAGTAGTGATATATTTACATATTTATGTGGAAAACGTATAGGCAATTTATTTAAAATATTTATGCCAGTATTTTTTTTCTGTAGTTTTATAGTAATGTTATCTGGAGCAGGAGCATCTATAAATCAATATTATGGAATTAGTAAAAATTTAGGTTCAATGATTTTAGCTATTATAACTTTAGCATCAGTTCTTCTTGGAATAAATAAAGTTATAAGTATATTAGGTAATATAGGTCCAATGATAGCAATAATATCTATAGGGGTTGGAATAGTTACTATATCTAGAAATATAGAATCATTATATATAGCTAATGAAGTAATAGGAACTTTAAATATGAATAAGGCGGTTGATAACTGGTGTATTACAGGTATAGTATATAGTGGTTTAAATTTAATAATAGCTACACCATTTTTGGCTGGAGTAGGGGCAACAGCTAGTAATAAGAAAAATTGCATTTGGGGTGGTGTTATAGGTGGAATAGTTTTTATGGTTGCAGCTATGACATTAAACCTGGGAATAATATCAGATATTCAAAATACATATATAACAGAAATACCGACATTATATATGGCTAAAAATATAGGGCCTGTAGTAGGTATGATGTTTTCATTAATGTTAATAGCAGGAATATATACAACTGCAGTTCCACTTTTATGGAGTGTATGTGATAGTTTTTCAGAAGAAAAAACAAACAAATTTACTTTTATTGCAATTATGTGCACTATTATAGGATTTATAGCATCAAGACTTCCATTTTCAATGCTTGTAAATATAATATATCCTATGTCAGGTTTATTTGGAATAATTATAATTATTTCAATTTTTATTAGAAATATAATAAACTCAGTTAATGGAATAGTAAAGTTATTATATTCTATAAGGTAATATAATACATATTTTATACTATTTTATGAAAATAGATGGGTATACTATAAAATAGAAAATAACTGTGTTAATATATAGATAGAATTTTTATTAAGGAGATTACATATGAAGAAACAACTAGAGATAGACTATTCATTTGGATATGTATACGACAAAAGTAAATTAATAGTAATGTATCCTGCAGGAACTAACGTAATAGATTTAGATGAGTATGAAATGGAAGTAGAAGTAGCTTTTTTAGAAGATGGTATAGAAGCAGCATTTGAAGAAAATGATATAAAAGAAGCTAATGAAACGATAAAACCATTAGAAACATTTTTAATGAAACCAAGTAAGGTTATACCTTTTGTAGTTAGTATAAAAGATGGAGAAACTAAAGAAGAATTACCTAAATTATTAAAAGAATTTGATGAAGAGTACGAAATTAAAGAAAATTACATAAAAAAAGGATATGAAATAAAAGATATATATCATGTATTCCAAAATGTAGTAGATTATATACCTAAAGAAAATTTAGAAACTTTAAATATACTAAAAGTAGAAAATGATAAATTTGATATGGATAAATTTATAAATACAGTAAGTGAAAATTTAGATGATGCTGTAGATAGTAATTTAATTTCTATAAATATGAAAAAAAGTGAGCTTACACCTCGTTTATATGTAAAGTCAAATGAAAGTGAAGATACTAAGTTTATCTTATTTGGAACTGATATAAGTAGTTATTCTCAAGGAATACTATGTGCAAATAAAGAAATAATAACAGATTTAGATGTGGATATGGGAGATGTAGAAATATCTAATATAAGAGATATAGGATATATAGTTAATAATGAAAATGGATATCTTACTTTCAAAATAGCAAACTATAATAGTCAAACATCTAATAACAATCAAATAGCTCAAATAGTTGATTATAGCGGAATATTTAAACCAATGATGATAGAATTTATAAATCAATTTGTAAAGTAAATAAAAAATAAGCAGGTTAGATAATTTTTAACCTGCTTATTTTTTATTTGTTTACTTAAACAATATAAGGTAATCTGTACTTGATAATAAAGGATTTTATACTTCAACTCTACCAACCAGCAATATTACAATTATCAATCTTTTATATAGTTAAATTATGATAAAAATGATTGTGAAATATAGTATTAGATTATTTTTCATTTGATATAGATTTAAGCAATAAAAGTTAGAATTAATATAATCGATTGAGGAAAACATAAGCTATATATCATATAGAACATAATAAAAAACATTAAATATTACCTAATAGATTAAATTTATTAAAGAATGAGAATGTGAGGTATTTATTATGAAAAATGAAACTTTAAGAGTTATACCATTAGGAGGACTTGGAGAAATAGGAAAGAATATAACCGCAATAGAGTATGAAGATGAAATTATTGTAATTGATTGTGGAATATCCTTTCCAGATGAAGATATGTACGGAATAGACTTAGTTATACCTGATATTAAATACTTATTAGATAATAAAGATAAAGTAAAGGGATTATTTTTAACTCATGGTCATGAAGATCATATAGGTGCAATTCCATATATATTAAAGCAAATAAATATGCCCGTATATGGAACTAAACTTACAATAGGACTAGTTGAAAGTAAATTAAAAGAACATGATATGATATCAAGTACTACATTAGTACCTATAAGACCTGGAGAACTTATAAAGTTCAATAAATTAAAAATAGAGTTTATTAGAGTAACTCATAGTATAGCCGAAGCTTGTGCTCTAGGTATACATACACCTATAGGAACAGTTTTACATACAGGGGACTTTAAAATAGATTATACTCCTATAGATGGAAGAGTTATGGATTTAAATAGAATAGCACAGTTAGGAAGAGAAGAGATTTTGCTTTTAATGGCAGATAGTACAAATGTAGAAAGAAATGGACATTCTTTATCTGAAAAAGTTATAGGTGAAACTTTAAATAGAATAATATCTAATGCAAAGGGAAGAGTAATAGTTGCCACATTTGCCTCAAATATACATAGAATGCAACAAATTGCAGATGCATCTATAATATATGATAGAAAAATTATATTTAGTGGAAGAAGTATGGAAAATATATCAAATGTTGCTATTGAACTAGGATACCTTCATATACCTCAAGAGAATATAATAGGTATTGAAGATATAGATAAATATCCTAGTGATAAAATTACTATAATAACAACTGGTAGCCAGGGAGAGCCAATGGCAGGATTATCAAGAATTGCATATGGAACACATAGAAATATATCAATAGAAAATGATGATTTATTTATAATTTCAGCATCTCCTATACCAGGTAATGATAAATTAGTATCTAGAGTAATAAATCAATTGTTTAGAAAAGGTGTAGAAGTTATATATGAAGATTTAGAAGATATACATGTATCTGGCCATGCATATAAAGAAGAATTAAAATTAATTCATACATTGACAAAACCAAAGTACTTCATGCCAGTACATGGAGAGTATAGACATTTAAAGCATCATAGTGATTTAGCTGTAAAATTAGGTATGGATAAATCAAATGTATTTACATTAGAAACTGGACAAGTTTTAGAAATTTCAAAAGATAAAGCTATAGCAACTGAAAAAGTTCATACTGGTGTTATATTTGTTGATGGAATAGGTGTAGGAGATGTAGGAAATATCGTTTTAAGGGATAGAAGAGATTTAGCTAAAGATGGTATGGTTACTATAGTTGTTGCAATAGAAAAAGAAACTTATAGTATAGTAGCTGGACCAGATATTATAACTAGAGGATTTATATATGCAAGGGAATCGGAAGATTTGATAAACCTAATAAAAGAAGTATCAAAAGAAGAGCTACAACGTTGTTTAGAGAAAGATATAATAGAGTGGCAAATATTAAAAAATGGAGTAAGAAAATCTGTTGAACAATTGCTTTATCATAAAACGAAAAGAAGACCTATTGTATTTCCTATAATTATGGAAGTTTAAAAAATAAAATTAAAAAAAGAAGGACAAATTTTAATAACCCATCATAGTATAGATTAAGAGTAGAAAAACTCTATAAATTAATTACAACAGGGGGGACTTAAAATGTTAGAAAGATTTTTTGGAAATGATGGATTTGGTGGAGCATGGTGGATAATAGTATTATTCTTCTTATTCTTAGCTTTCCAAGAAGTTTGGTGTGAAATAGATATATGTGCTTGGATACCATTTTTAATATTATTATTAATAGTTTGTGCATCTGGAGATTTATTTGGTGGATGTTGATGCTAATTTAATATATCAATGAAATAATAAAGTAGAGGTATTATAGAGTATTAAATACTCTATAATACCTCTACTTTAACTTTATATAAAATGTATTTCAAAATACGTTATAAATGAGTATATATACTGTGATTTATTACTTTATAAAAGTACATAATTTATAAAAGAAATAACTGTTTAATAAATATAAATTAATATTGAAAAAATAATAATTTAAATGTATAATATAGTCTTAAAGTGTAGAAAAATATAAAATTATTACACTAAATAAATAAAATAAATATAAATATACGGTTATCAAAATTAAATAATTTAGCGAGGTGTAGGTATGAAGATAGGATTCGATCATAAAAAATATCTAGAAGAGCAATCAAAGTACATATTAGAAAGAGTTAATAACTTTGATAAGCTTTATTTAGAATTTGGTGGTAAACTAATTGGAGATTTACATGCAAAGAGAGTATTACCAGGATTCGATGAAAATGCAAAAATAAAAGTATTACAACATATAAAAGAAAAAGTAGAAGTTGTAATATGTGTTTATGCAGGAGATATTGAAAGAAACAAGATAAGAGGAGACTTCGGTATTACTTATGATATGGAAGTTTTAAGATTAATAGATGATTTAAGAAGTTATGAATTAGATATAAATAGTGTTGTAATAACTAGATATGAAGGACAACCTGCTACAACAGTTTTCATAAATAAATTAGAACGTAGGGGTATAAAGGTTTACAAGCATGCGCCAACAAAAGGATATCCATCGGATGTTGATACTATAGTAAGTGATGAAGGATACGGAGCAAATCCATATATAGAAACTACTAAGCCTATAGTTGTTGTAACAGCACCAGGGCCAAATAGTGGAAAATTAGGAACTTGTTTAAGCCAGTTATACCATGAAAATAAAAGAGGTAATGCTGTTGGATATTCTAAATTTGAAACATTCCCAGTATGGAACGTACCTTTAAAACATCCTTTAAATATAGCTTATGAAGCAGCAACAGTTGATTTAAAAGATGTAAATATGATAGATTCATTCCATCTTGAAAAGTATGGAGTAATGTCAGTAAATTATAATAGAGACTTAGAGCTATTCCCTGTTCTTAAAAAAATAATAGAAAAAATAACAGGAAAAGAATCTATATATCAATCACCAACAGATATGGGTGTTAATAGAGTTGGATATGGTATAATAGATGATGAAGTTGTAGCTGAAGCATCAAGACAAGAAATAATAAGAAGATACTTTAAAACATCTTGTGAATACAAAAAAGGGCAAGTTGATAAAGGGGCTTATGAAAGAATAAAGATGATAATGGAAGGGCTTAATTTAAAGCCGGAAGATAGAACAGTAGTTATGCCTGCAAGAGATTATAGTAGTAAGTTAAAAGAAACTGCTGATAAAAATGATGCATGTCCAGTAGTAGCTATAGAATTAACTGATGGAAGAATAATAACAGGTAAAGGTTCGGATTTAATGAACTCAACTGCAGCAGCAACGTTAAATGCTATAAAAACTTTAGCTAATATAGATGATGAATTACACTTAATATCTCCAGCTATATTAGAGCCAATTATAAATTTAAAAACTAAAACATTAGGAAGTAGAAATCCAGAGTTAGATTGTGAAGAAATACTTACTGCACTTAGTATATGTGCTGTTACAAATCCAACAGCTCAAGTTGTACTTGATAAATTACCTTTATTAAAAGGAGCTCAAGCACACTCAACAACTATATTAAGTAAGAATGATGAACAAACATTTAGAGAACTTGGAATAGACGTTACAAGTGATCCTGAATATCCATCACAAAATCTTTATTACGCTAACTAATAAGATATAAAATATAAGACCATATTACCTTTTGGGTATTATGGTCTTTATTATTAAATAATAATTAAAAAAATAAATATAAATATACGGTTATCAAGAAATTAATTAACTTAGTTCCTTGGAATATCTATTTTAAATGTTTTTACTATATTTTGCAAGATAAATTTTAAAAAAAGTATATAATAAGTTTATATATTTTATTAAAAAGTGATGTATATGGAGAAAATAAGAAAGAGATTTCTAATATAGGTATATTTAAATATATTGATAATATAGGGAAACTATAAAGTGATTTTGTAGTTTTTACTTATATTGATGTATTTTCTGTCTAAAATTTAATTTAAAAAAATTAATAAAATTGTTGCGAAAGTGAGATAATAAACATACAATTATATTATAAATGATATGGCGACATAGCCAAGTGGTAAGGCAGTGGACTGCAACTCCTTGATCTCCAGTTCGAATCTGGATGTCGCCTCCAATGATCAGCTTTAATCTTATGATTAAAGCTGTTTTTATATTCAAAGAAATCTGTATTAATTAAATTATATTTAAAATGGATGGAATATAGATATATTTAATTAAATTTAGAACGAGGTAGTAGATGAAAATTTTAATAGACGCAGATGGATGTCCGGTAGTAGATATAAGTATTAAGATATCAAAAGTTTATAGTATACCAATTATAATAATGTGTGACACTTCTCATATAATTAATAAAGTGGGTGTTGAAACAATAGTATTATCTAAAGGTTCAGATTCAGTTGATTTTGCACTAGTTAATAAAGTAAATAAAGGTGATATTATAGTAACTCAAGATTATGGATTAGCAGCTATGGTATTGTCTAAAGGAGGATATCCTATAAATCAAAATGGTATGATATATACTAATGAAAATATAGATCAATTATTATTTACAAGGCATGTATCTAAAAAAAATAGAAATGCTGGTCATAGAACAAAAGGACCACGAAAAAGAACTAAAGATGATGATATTAAATTTGAGAAAAACTTAATATCATTAATAGAAAGAGTTATTTTATAAATACAGTTAAAATACATGCTTATTAAAGTAAATTATTTTATAAATAAAAGGGTTAAATAATATAAAAATACATATAAAGGGTGATGAAATGTCTAATTCAACTACAGATTTAGGAAGTCAGAGTATAGGAAAGTTATTATTGAAATTGGCAACACCATCAATAATAGCACAATTAGTAAATGTTTTATACAACATAGTTGATAGAATATTTATAGGTAGAATGCAAAATGGAGAAGTTGCTATGGCTGGTATTGGAGTAGCATTCCCAATAGTTCTTTTGGTATCAGCATTTGCAGCATTTATTGGTATGGGTGGTGCACCACTTGCTGCAATAAAAATGGGAGAACAAGATAATGATTCAGCTGAAAAAATAATGACTAATAGCTTTGCATCATTATTAATAATAGCTCTAATGTTAACAATTGTATTTTTAATTTTTAGAGAACCAATTCTTTGGAAATTTGGAGCTAGTGAAAGTACAATAGGATATGCTATGGATTATTTAGGAATATATCTTATAGGAACTGTATTTGTTCAAATTGCATTAGGAATGAATCCATTTATAAATACACAAGGATTTGCAAAAATAGGAATGATGACAGTAACGATAGGAGCTATAATAAATATAATTCTTGATCCTATACTTATATTTGGTTTTAATATGGGGGTTAAAGGTGCAGCAGTTGCTACTATAATAGCGCAAGCTGTATCAGCTATATGGGTATTAAGATTCTTAAATAGTAAAAATACTATACTTAGACTAAGAAAAAAATATTTAAAAATAGATTTAAAAACTATGAAACCAGTTTTTGCATTAGGGATAGCACCATTTATAATGCAAAGTACAGAAAGTTTAGTTTTAATTTCATTAAATAGCCAATTACAAAAATATGGGGGAGACTTAGCTGTAGGTGCAATGACTATAATGAGTAGTATAATGCAAATAATATTACTTCCAGCTAATGGAGTAACTCAAGGAGCTCAACCTATAATAAGCTATAACTTTGGTGCTAAAAATATAGATAGAGTAAAGAAAACATTTAAATATACAGTTATAGCTACTTTATCATATACAACTTTCATGTGCTTAATTCTTATGATAGCACCTCAAGTAGCAGTAAAAATATTTAATAATGATCCTGCATTAGTAGATATAACATCATGGAGTATAAAAATTTATTTTGCTGGTATTTTTATGTTTGGTATACAAGCAGCATGTCAAAGTACACTGTTAGCACTAGGTCAAGCT
>JAEIGA010005250.1_pt1 | contig 19872 bp, 17 predicted proteins | sample 9270691 | NCBI WGS metagenome assembly JAEIGA01 (sample SAMN17057246, study PRJNA624740) | gut metagenome | biome: biome; isolation source: fecal sample | host: Bos grunniens | place: China: Xizang | collected 2019 | reverse complement strand
TAATGGCGTTAAAATCTTTCCAACTATATCTACAACCTTTAATTTTCTTATTGTAAGCACTAATGTCAAAGTAAAGAATACTATTGAAGCTATAATTGATGCCATACTCCCTGATGTATTTAATAATGGCTGTATACCCATCTCATATGTAGTTGCTGCTGTCCTTGGTATAGCTAAAAGTGGACCTATACATAGAACTGCTGCTGAACCTATTGCTAAACCTAATTTTTTGCCTGCCCTACATAAGATACTTTCTAATTTTCCACCTCTTTTTACAACTGCTATAATGACTAATAATGAAAGAACTACATCTGCTAGTATAAATCCTACTAATGAAATTAACCAACTACTCCCTGATATAAGTCCTAAATATGGTGGAAACAGTAAATTACCTGCTCCAAAGAATATTGAAAATAGTGCAAATCCTACAATTAATATGTCTATATTCTTTTTCATAATTTATCCCCTCACTCTTTATATTTTCAAAATAGTCAATAAATTATATTATATATGTATCCATAATATGTTAAACTAATATATTGTTATTTTTATTAACTTAATCAAATTAAAGTAGTTTTATTAAAAATAAAAAGGTGAAGCATAGTTTTTGCTTCACTCTCTTATTTATGCTAATTTTTCACTTAAGTCTTTATCTTCTTTAGATTCATTATTTCTTATAAATACAATAGCTAATGTAAGTCCAATTAACACTAATACACTTGCTACTAAAAATGATACATTCATTCCTTTTATATCTGCCAATTTAGATGACATACTAGATACGTTTTTTAAGGATACACTAGACATAATTGTCATTAATATTGCCGAACCTATTGAACCTGATACTTGTCTTAAAGTTGAACTAATTGCACTTCCTGATGATATATCTTTTGAATCTAAGCTATTTATTCCCCAAGTTGTAACTGTCATTAATAAAAATGCTATACCTATCATTCTTAAAGAGTACATTACTGCTAAGTAAATTAAAGAAGTATTTTCTTCTAAAAATGAGTATGATACTGTTCCTAATAATAAAAATACAAACCCTGGTATTATAACTTTAGTTGGCCCATATTTATCAAATAATTTACCCGATACAGGACTAAAAATAGCCATAAGTATTGAACCTGGAAGCATCAGTAATCCTGTATTAAGTGCTGAGTACCCTCTTATAGATTGCATATATAGTGAAAACATAGTCGATGAAGACGTCATAGATGCATATACAATTAATATAAGAATTACACTTACTGCAAAAGTTTTACTTTTAAATGTCCTTATATTTAATAATGGTTCATTAAGATTTAATTGTCTTATTGTAAATACTATTAAGGAAATTATACCTATTAGTAATGGAGCATATGTTAAAACATTTGACCATCCATAACTTCCTTTATTACTTATTCCTATTAATAATCCACCAAATCCTATAGTAGATAAAGTTAGTGATAGTATATCTAACTTATCTTCTTTTGTTTCTCCTACATTTTGTAAGAATATATATGCTAATACAATATCTAATAATGTTATAGCTCCAAGTATATAAAATAATGTTCTCCATCCAAATGAGTCTATTATGAGTCCAGCTGCAATAGGACCTACTGTTGGCGCAACTCCTACTACAAATCCATACATTCCCATTGCCGATCCTCTTTCTTCAATTGGATACATTCTCATAATTAATATTTGAACTAATTGCGTATTAATACCACCACATATAGCCTGTAGTATTCTTGATATTACCATAACGCTAAAACTTTTAGCTATGATTGATAATCCACATCCTGCTACGAAAAATACCATAGATAATATAAATAAAGTTCTTGTTGAAAATCTATTTATTAAATATGGTGTTGCTGGAATCATTACTCCTAAAACTAACATATAAATAGTTGTTAACCACTGACCTGTATTTGCACTTACATTAAAATCGCTCATTATACTTGGTAGTGCCGAAGTTAAAACCGTTTGAGCAAGTACTGTTATAAATGCACCTGTCATAATGGTCAATAATATAGTACTTCTTTGTTTGTTAGTAAGCATATTAGTACTTAAAGCTTGACCTCTCATTATATTCCCCCCAATTATTTAATTTTAATAAATACCCCTAAATATTATTCCGATACTAAATAATATCTTCAATATTAGTATACAACGTTTTCCTATTGTTAACAATAAAATTCATATTGATACTTCTATATAAACAAAAAATACCTCATCAATAAATAATTTTATTTAGAGGTATTTTTTTATTTATATTATAAAGTTGTATAAATTTTGTAATTTCTATAGAAATTAAATTGCAAGCCCACTTCTAAATTGACTATTATATAAGTTTGCATAGAATCCATCTAATTCTAATAACTCATCATGAGTTCCACTTTCTATTATTTCTCCATCCTTTAATGCAAGAATCTTATCTGCATTTCTTATTGTACTTAATCTATGAGCAATTATAAAAGTTGTTTTTCCTTTCATTAAATTAATCATAGCTTCTTGTATATGAACTTCCGTTCTAGTGTCTATAGAAGAAGTTGCTTCATCAAGTATAAGAATTGAGGACTTTGAAAGTATAGCCCTAGCTATTGCAAGTAATTGTCTTTGACCTTGAGATAAATTACTTCCATTATCAGATAAAACTGTATCGTATCCATCTTCAAGTTGCATTATAAAGTGATGAGCATTTGCAAGCTTAGCTGCATTTATAATTTCTTCATCAGTTGCATTTAAATTTCCATATCTTAAGTTTTCACGAACACTTACTGAGAATAAATAAGTATCTTGAAGAACTACTGCTACTGATTTTCTTAAACTTTCCATTGTAAAACTATCTATATCTTTTCCATCTATTGTTATTTTTCCACTATCTATATTATAGAATTTATTTAAAAGGTTAATTATTGTTGTTTTACCAGAACCTGTAGGACCTACTATTGCTATAGTTTGACCTTTGTTTGCTGTTAAGTTTATTTTATTTAATATCTTTTTATCTTTATTGTATGAAAACTCAACATCTTCTAATTTAACTTCACCTTCTAAAGTTTCTATATTGATAGCTTCTTCTTTGTCTTTCTCTGGTTTTTCATCCATAACTTCAAAAACTCTTTCAGCTCCTGCAAGTGCACCTTGAAGTGAGTTTGAAATATTTAATATTTGGTTTATTGGTTGATTAAAGTTTCTCATATAAAGGATTATTGTAAATACTACACCAACTGTAATATCCATTCCTTTTAATATAAATACTCCTCCACAAACTGCAAGTATTAAATAAGTTAAGTTATTTATAAAGTTATTTATAGGACCCATACATCCTGCTATACCTTCTGCAATTACAGAACTTTTAGTCATTCTTTTATTTATTTCATTAAACTTTTCTTTTACATTCTCTTCCTGAGAAAATAATAAAACAGCTTTTTGTCCAGATACCATTTCTTCTATATATCCATTAAGACTTCCTAAATCATTTTGTTTTCTTATAAATAAAGGTTGAGTATATTTTATTATAGTTCTTGTTGTAATTATTGTAATTGGTGTTGTTATAAGACCAATTAATGCAAGCTTTGGACTTAATGTTAACATTGCTATAAGCATACCTATTATATTAATAACACCTGATATAAGTTGAGTTATACTTTGAGATAAGGTCATATTTATATTATCTATATCATTAGTAAGTCTACTCATTAAGTCTCCACTTGAATGAGTATCATAATAATTTAAAGGTAAATGTTGCATCTTAGAGTATAAATCTTTCCTTATATCTGCAGAAGTTCCTTGTGCTATTTTTACCATTAATCTATTTTGAATAAATGTTGATAAAGTAGCACTTACATACATCACTATAAGAACTATACACATTTTAAATAAACCACTCATATTACCTAGTGCTATATAATTATCTACTATACTACCATTTAATTTTGTACCTATTATACTTACTAAAGTTGTTATTATACAAAATACAAATATAAGCAATAAATAATTAACCTTGCTTCCTATATATTTTAGTAATCTAAGTATAGTTTCTTTTGGATTTTTTAATTTTTCATTACTTTTAACCATGTTTATTCCTGGACCTCTTCCAGGTCTTCCTAAATCTATCGATTTACTAGACAATATTAAGCACCTCCTCACCTAATTGTGAAACTGCTATACTTCTATAAATTTCATTTCTTTTTAATAATTCTTCATGCTTACCTATATCACATATCTTTCCATCATCCATAACTATAATCTTATCTGCATCCATAACTCCAGATATTCTTTGCGCGATTATAATTACTGTACTATCGGACATTCTTTCTTTTATAGAATTTTGAAGTTTTGCTTCTGTAGCCATATCTAATGCACTTGATGAATCATCCATTATAAGTATTTTAGGGTTTCTTATTAAAGTTCTTGCAATTGATAAACGTTGCTTTTGACCTCCAGATAAATTTTTACCTCTTTGTTCAACTTCACTTTGGTATTTTTTATCTTTATTCATTATAAATTCATAAGCCTGTGCATCTTCTGCACTACTATTTATTTCATCTATATTTGCATTTGAATTTCCAAACTTAATATTACTTTCAATAGTTCCACCAAATAATATACTCTCTTGTAAAACTATACCTATGTTTTCTCTAAGACTACTTAGTTTTATATCCTTTACATTAACTCCACCAATTAAAATTTCACCTTTAGTTGCATCATATAATCTTGGAATTAAATTAACAAAAGAACTTTTTCCACATCCAGTAGAACCTATAATTCCTATAGTTTCACCTTGCTTAGCATTAAAACTTATATCCTCTAATACATTCTCACTATGTTCATTGTATCTAAAATAAACATTTTTAAATTCTATATCGAAATTATCTATATCTACAGAATTTTCTTTATCCTGTATACTACTTTCAGAATCTAAAACTTCATTTATTCTTTTAGCTGATGCAGTTGCTCTTGAAAAATTAATCATTATATTTATAACCATAACAACAGATCCCATTATTTGAATAAGATAATTTATAAATGCCATTATCTTACCTATTTCAAGGCCTCCACTATTAACCATATTACCACCAAACCAAAGAACTGCAACTACTGTTAAGTTCATTATTAAAGTTGCTATTGGCCATAATATTAAGTTCATATTTTGAGATTTTATACTTTGATTAGTTAAATCTTCATTAGCTTCTTTAAATCTACTTCCTTGAGTTTTTTCTATTGCAAAAGCTTTTATAACCTTTACTCCTAATATACTTTCTCTCATTACAGTGTTTATATTATCTATCTTTTCTTGAACTAATGTAAACATTGGTAAAGATTTTCTAATTATTAATATTATTGAAACTAATATTATTGGAAGAGCTACTAAGAATACTCTTGCAAGATGTGGACTTAGTATTGTTGCCATTATAAGTCCTCCCATTGCTGTAAGAGGTGCTCTTACCATCATTCTAAGTGCCATATTCATCATACCTTGAATTTGAGTCACATCATTCGTAAGTCTTGTTATTAAAGAAGATGTTTTAAATTTATCTATTTCTAAAAATGATAGCTTTTGTATTTTTGAAAACATATCTTCTCTTATTTCTTTTCCTAAGTTCATAGAAGCAACTGATGCTAATAATGAACACGATGCACCAGCAAGTAATCCTACTATTGCCGCTATTATCATTTTAAATCCAACTGATAATACATAGTTTAAATCACCATTTGCAACACCAATATCAATTATATTTGATAAAAGAGTTGGCTGAACTAAGTCCATTGCAACTTCTAGGCACATAGATATTGGTGCTAGTATTGCACATAATAAGGCTGAACCTTTTAAGTACTTTAATAATTTAGTCACATTCATCTCCCCTTTTTATTCTTCTATTTTTACTTTTTCCTTAGATAAATTTTCATAAAGTCTATTTAGTAAATTTATAGTTTGACTTCTTTCTTCTTCACTAAATCCATCAAAACAAATTTCATCTAGTTCCATAAAAACTTTTCCAACTTTCATTTGAGATTTTTTTCCTTTTTCAGTAAGAAATACGTTTAATATACGCTTATCCTTAGGATTTCTTTCTCTATAAATAAGCTCTTCTTTTTCCATACCTGCTAATATATTTGTAGTTGTAGCTGGTTCTATTCTACAATAAGTAGCAACTTCTCTTTGAGAGCAACCAGGATTATCAGCTAAAAAATCTAAGATTTTTGGTTTTCCTTCTGTTAAGTTTATTTCTTTAAATTTATAACCTGCCATTTTTCTATGAGCTTTATTAAGTCTTATTAAGCTTCCATGTAATGTATCTGTTTTAAAATGCTTCCTTTTCATTTTATTCTCCTTTTTAATTGATTAGCAGACTAATCATTAGCTATCTAATGATTATTATGTTAGCATATTTTTGTCTAATGGTAAACTATTTTCATTTTTTTATTCATTTTATTAATTAGAATGGTATTGAAATGTCAACTTTTAAATCTATTTGCTAATTGAAATAGGTATATTTTTAAATTATCATTAAATATATGATATAAAATTTTACTTTTATAATAAAAGAAATTAGGAATAATATACTTAAGAGGAGGTGCCTTAAGAGCATAGCTGAGAATTACTTTAAATTTAAAGGCAATTAAATATGAAAAAAAATTTTAACATTTTTAGAGTAATAATTTTATCCATAACATCTATATGTCTTATCTTTATACTTACTTATTTGCTTCAAAGTAAAAATAGCCACTTTAGTTTTATAAATTTTGATTTTGCAGAACCTAATAATGACTTTGTAGTTATATCAGAAAATTCCTTAAGTCTAGAAAATATAAATAATCTTAACTTTAACCTTAATATTGATAATGTAAAATTTTTAAAAAATGATGAAAATAAAATTAAAATAATTGAAAAATGTAATAGACAATTAAGTGAAAATGAAAAACTAAATATTAAAGTAAATAATAATTCTTTAGATATTTACAGAGAAAATATTGCTAATATTACTGCTAATTCCTTTGGAGAATCTTTTAATAGAGAGCTAATAGTTTATTTGCCTGAAAGCTATAACGAAAATTTAAATATAAGTACATATTTTAGTGATATAATTTTTAACTTAAATTTAAATTTAAAAGATATAAAAATAAATTTATCAACTGGAAATGTTAATTTTAATAATACAATTAATTGTTCATCTTTTATTTTAGAAGGTAGTACTGGCGACTTTTATATAAGTTCTTTAGACTCTAATGATTACGGTATAAGTTTAAATACAGGCTCTATTAATATTAATAACTTATATGGTGGTGGGTATATAAATACAACTTCTGCCGATATTAATGCTAACTTATGTAGCTTAACAAAAGATAGTGATATGTATTCTAGTACTGGCAATATTAAGTTAAATATAAATAAAGATTTTGATTTCTTAATTAATGCTTCTTGTGATGTTGGAAACATTAAAAATGATTTTAAATCTAATAAAGTTGGCAATAACCCTTCTACTACATTGACTATATACTGTGGATCTGGAGATATTTATATTAATAAAAACTATTCGTAAAAAATACGTTTATATTAAACCTGATAATATATGTTATCATCAAAGATTTGATAAGAGTATTAAATAAAGTGAATATTCCCCCAAAGGGATATAGTGCAAAAGAACAAAGGTATGCAAACAAAAAAATTCACTGACTTTTGCAGCATTTCTTGCTGCTAGTCAGTGAATTTTTGTTAAGCGTGACTTTCTTCTAAGCACCCTGAAGGTTCACTATTACTACCATTCATATTAAAAGTATTCTCTACGTGAGATTTAATTTCTTTTGCAGTACCCATAGTAAGTACCTCATCAGAAAACTTTCTCATATCTTCAAAACTTACACTAGTTATAAACTTTCTAGCAGGAAGAATTGAAATTGGCGACATAGAAAATTCATCAAGACCAAATCCTAAAAGAATAGGTATCATTCTTAAATCTCCAGCAGATTCTCCACACATTCCAACCCACTTACCTTCTTTATGAGCATTGTCTATAACAGTTTTTATAAGTCTAAGTACAGCAGGATTAAATTGATTATAAAGAGAACTTATCTTTTGATTCATTCTATCTACTGCACAAGTATATTGAATTAAATCATTAGTTCCTATCGAGAAGAAATCAACATGCTTTGCAAGTATATCTGATATAACTGCAGCTGATGGTATTTCTATCATCATACCAACTTCTACATCCTCAGAATATTTTATTCCTTCAGATTTTAATTCTTCCTTAACTTCATTAACAACTTCCTTAGCTGATAATAGTTCTTCTAATGAAGAAATCATAGGGAACATTATTCTTAATTTTCCATACATACTAGCTCTATATAAAGCTCTTAATTGAGTTTTAAATATATCTTTTCTATCTAAACAAATTCTTATTGCTCTATACCCTAAGAATGGATTCATTTCTTTTTCCATTTCAAAGTATGGAAGTTCCTTATCTCCACCTATATCTAAAGTTCTTATAACTATAGGCTTATTATTCATTCCTTCTAAAACTGCCTTATAAGCTTCAAATTGCTCATCTTCAGTTGGGAAGTTATCTTCTTTATCCATGTATAAAAACTCTGTTCTATAAAGACCAACACCTTCTGCATCATTCTTTAAAAGACCTTCTATATCATTTGGACTTCCTATGTTTCCAGCTAATTCAACATGTCTATTATCTATAGTTACTGAAGCTTGTCCCTTAAGCAGTTCTAATGATTTTCTGTACTCTTCAAAATCATTTTTTAGCTTTGTATATTTTAAAAGAGTTTCTTCATCAGGATTTAATATTACTTCACCTGTATCTCCATTAAATACTATATAATCTCCATCTTTTACTTTAGCAGTTATATCACTAAGACCAACTACTGCTGCAATTTCTAAAGTTCTTGCCATTATAGCTGTATGAGAAGTTCTTCCCCCTATATCAGTTAAAAAACCTAATACCTTAGACTTATTCATAGTTGCAGTATCTGATGGAGTTAAATCATGAGCAACAAGAACAACCTCTTCTTCTAAAGCAGCTAAATCAACAATCTTAACCCCTAAAATATGTCTAATTATTCTATTAGTAACATCTTTTATATCAGCTGCCCTTTCTTTCATATACTCATTATCCATAGATTCAAACATACCTACGAACATATCTCTTATTTCTTTTAATGCATAATCTGCATTAACTTTATCATCTATTATTTTAGCTTTTGCTGAATCTATTAATTCAGGGTCTTCTAAAACTAATAAATGAGCTTCAAATATTTCAGCTTCATTCTCCCCAAGTTCTTGTAAAGCCTTTTCCTTAATCTTAGTTAATTCTAATTTTGAAACTTGTACAGCTTCATCTAATTTTAAAACCTCAGCTTCTGTATTAGTAATAGATTTTTTTTCAATTTCTAAGTCACTATGTTCTACAACCAAAACCTTCCCTATAGCAATCCCTGGAGATGCTCCTGTTCCTTTAAACATAATAATATCCCCCTAATATATATGTTTTTATCTATATTATTAATTATGCTTTGAGCAAAACCCAAAGCACATTTATTATTCTCCAAATCCACTATCTATTAATTCAACTAAAGTATTTACTGCAGTTTCTTCATCTTCACCTTGAGCAGATATAGTTAATTCATCACCTTTACCTAACCCTAAGCTCATTATCCCCATTATAGATTTTGCATTAACAGTTTTACCTTTAGCTATAACTTCTACTGTTGATTTAAACTCAGCTGCTTTCTTTACAAACATTCCAGCTGGTCTAGCATGTAATCCACTTGCATTTTTTATACTAACTACTCTTTCCATTTTTTAACCTCCAATATTATATATATTAACCTTGATTTTTAAAATCTTTTATAATTAGATTTGTTAAAACCTTAGGTAATTTACTTTTTGGTATTGCTATATTCAACTTTTCAGCTTCATTATTTTCTTCATTGTTATAATTAACATGATAATTTATATTATGATTTTTATGAACGGTATCTAATAACTTGCTAAAATCATATAAATTTACTCGTTTTATACCATTTTCTTGAAGCTTTTGTTCATATACTGCATAAAACAATTCTTTATAAGTAAACTCTTTATCTAAATCTAAAATTTCACCTATTTTGGGAATTATACTTTCAAACAATGTTCTACGTGATGCTTCTCTTTTTATACCAAGCACCTTACATAAATCATCAATAGTTTCATTTTTTAAGTTTTTAAATTTATCAAAGCAGTAATTATCATCATATTTATAATCTAAATTAAAATAATATCTAACACCTTCGTATCTTTTATATGCTTTCATAGTATCTAAGTAGCCTAGTTGAATATTTTTTTCAATAACATCCTTGTCCTTATTTAACGAACCTCCAAGTGGTTCTGATGGAATTATTACTTTTACATTAATACCTTTATCTATAAATTTCTGAATATTCATATTACCAATAAAATCAGTCATTAATCTTATTACTACTATGTCCTTATAGTTTTTATCAACTAATAATTTTATAGGCATATTATCTGAAAACATTCCATCTAAAAATAATTTATCATCTATTTTCTCTAAATTGAAAATAGGCATACTTGCACTTGCTATTAAATAATCAACTAATTTTCCTTCTGGAATATCTTCTATATAAAGAGGATATGGATTAATCTTTTTGTCCCAATGAACTGTAACTATTCCAAAATCCTTATTAGAATTTCTAATAGCTTCTTCATCTAAATTTTCTTCTATTAATTTTTTTAAGGGACTTATATCAATACCTTGTTTTTTCCTTGCCTTATTGATTAAATCAATAGCCTTGTTTAAATTTTTTGGGGTAAAATCAAAGTTTTTATATTTTTCATAAGTTTCTTCATCCATGTCCATAAAACTAGTGTAATCATAGTTTACCCATATATCTTCCATTATTTTGATATTATTTTGAACTATAAAAGCACCATTTAATGCACCTATAGATGTACCTGCAACACCATTAAATTCTATTCCAAGCTCCCTCAATGCTTTATATGCACCTAAATGATAAGCCCCTTTAGTGCCACCACCTTCTAAAACTAGACCTTTCATATTACCACCTATCTCATATAGAAAGATATATACTTTTTTAGATAAAATAAATCAATTTGTTATCCAAAATTTACTTATATTTTATCACATTGTATGTTTAAAAGTATATATCTTTCCTTATTTTTATTTTACAAAGGATATGTCGTTTATAACTTTCACTGATTTTAAGAATAGTTTTCTTTCTATTGAACTTAAGGAAATTGTATTCATCAAACTATTACTTTCATCTAATAAGTATATTCTTTTGTATCCTGATTTTAAAAATGCCATACATGTTGTTTTTATATCATTATTATCTTCACATTCAAATACCTTAGGTATAACAACTAAATTATATTTTGAAGTCTTCATTCCATTTGTCATTCTTTTATAATTTAATAAAAATTCTCTAGCTTCTTTTTTAGTTATATATCCATTAACATCTACATAAACTCTATTTTCACCTTCAGATACTCGTGCTACTATCATTATTTGTACCCCCTTAAAATAACATATTCTTTTAATTATATGTTAAAATCATAATTACTGTGAGTATCTATATATTAAAAGAGTTTAATATTAAATCATTTATTTTATTTTCTAAAATTTTTATGTATCTTTTATTATTTTCCACTTTTTCTTTTTTTAATATGTTTATCACTTCTTTTGATAATTTTTCTATTTCATTATAGTTTTTATCTTTAAAAATTCTTATTTCCATTACTTTATTAGGATAATAATCATAAACATCTTTTCCCATTTGTTTTGCTGTAAGTTTATAATATTTGTTATATACCTCTGAATTTAAAATTCCAACTAAATACTCATATGAAAATATATCTAAGTATTCTTCTTTTATATAAAAAGAATAAACATCTGCACTACTATATAAATTATCAAAGTCTATTGCAAACCTATTTGTTTTTGACTTATATGGGTACATTATTTTCTTTCTTTCAAATAATTTTTTTTCTCTTCCCCATTGTAGTTCATACCATTTTCTTATATTATTTTTACACTCTCTTCTATTTTCTAGTTTCTCTTTATATGGCTTTATACAATTTTCTATAACCTCTTCATATAAATTTTCATCTTTTATATCATTAGAATAAATTAATTTCAAGTTGGTATTATTAACTACATAGCTTTTAATATCTTTATTTTTTATCCAACTTTTTATAAGTTCTTTTGGAATATAATTTATTCTCTTATCATTATCATCAATTATAAATGCTTTATCACATCCTGTTATTATTCCTTGAAAACTTGTTACTATATCGCCTAATTTATAATTAGAATATGAGTTTATCTTCTTATAAAAATTCAAATCTTCATTTTTTACTATCATCCAATTTTCATCTAAATTCTCAGAACTAAAATCAAAATTTTCAAAAAATTCACTTTCTAGTAATTCCATTAAGTTATTTATTTTATCATTATAATTTTCCTTTTGCTTATATACTTTTATATTATCATCATCTTTAATTTTACTTAATGTTATTATACAACTTGAAATACCTACATTTTTAAATATATCTAAGCTTAAAAAATCTACAATTTCATTTATTTTAGTATTTTCTTTTATATACTTTCTTAAATAATATCCACTTTGACTTTCCATAAAATATCTTGGGGTTATCATTGCTAAAACCCCATTGTCTTTCATTAAGTCTATTCCTCTTTTATAAAAACAAAAATACAAATCTGACTTATCTTTATAAACACCATTATATTCTTTCAAAAGATATTTTTTGTATTCCTTATCTAAGGCCTTATGCCCAACATAAGGTGGATTTCCTAGAATGTAATCAAATTTAAAATCAAATTCTTTTTTTAATCCATCTTCACAATAAATATTTAATTTTTCTTTTATTGTGCTTATTTCTTCTATATAATTACCTTTTTGAATTAAAGACTTTTTCAGAATCTCAATTGCATTTTTATCAATATCAATTCCATAAATACAATTTTTAAGTATATGACTATGAATATTCTCTATACACCAATATTCACTTTTATATTTTTCTTTTAAATTATCTATATTTTCTTCTAATAAACAATATAATACATCATAAGCTTCTAATAAAAAATTTCCACACCCACAAGATATATCAATTACTTTAGGGTATGGATTTTCTAATATGTTATGATGCTTTAATGTTTTATCTAAAATATAATCAACTACAAACTTTGGTGTATAATAAATTCCATTTGATTTTTTTAACTTATTATCTAATCTCTCTTCATACTTTTTTGATTCAAAGTAATTATCTACTTCCAATCCCCCTAAGCTATAACTCATATTTTCCCCCAAAAAATATTATTTATATTAAAGCTAAACTATTTATTTGCATCTATATATGAAAGTATGCCTTGTGACAGTCCATCTGCATACTCATTTAAAAACGCTTCATCGGTAAAGTTCTTTTCTTCTTCTGGATTACTTATAAATCCACATCTTATCATTATTGCTGTCATATTAGCATTCTTTAAAATACCATCTGTTGATTGACCTATCCCCCTGTCTTTTAACGGTACATACGCTAAAATAGAATCATGAACATAAGTTGCTAGTTCACTAGCATTATTAACATCACTATTTTTATAATAAACCTCCATACCACTTGCTGAAGTTTTATTACTTCCTTCTGTATTCATTTGTAATGATACTAATATATCTGCCTTTTGAGAAACTGCTTGTTCTAATCTTTCTTCATTAGTTAAATTTACATCATCACTTCTAGAAATTAATACATTTACATCATCATATGATGAAAGCTTTGATGCAACTTTTTTACCTATAAGTAATGTTAAATCCTTCTCATAATTTTCAGTTGAATTGCTTTTAAATCCTTTATCATCTCCGCCATGACCTGGATCTATAAATATTGTGTATTTTTTCGCATTAGAGTTGGCCTCTTCACTAATATCAAATTGTTTTGTCGCTTCTGGAACTTCTTCAGTAACTTGTGCATCAATCTTTGATGTTGTATTTTTTATAATAGTGCTTATACCACTTATTGCTTGGAATGTTCCTACTAAAATTATACATAATCCTATTACTAAAATTCCAACCTTAGTTTTACTTACTTTATTTTTTCTTTTTCTAGTTCTTCTAGATGAACTTTTTTTATATACATTTTTTTGATTAGACATATTGCCCCCTATTTTTTATTTATTCTTCTATATATAATCTATTATTTGTTATTTTAACATTTCATTATAATTTCCTTCAATATTTTTCTAAATTTATTATATTGTAACAATTTCTTAAACATTATCTATATAAAATATAGTAAAATATTATTTAGTTTGTTAAATATATTTATATTAGGAGGAGACAATGAAAAAAATATTATTAGTATTATCACTAGTTCTTACTTTTTCTTTAGTTGGTTGTTCGTCAACTAATGAATTTAAGAATGTATCGGCTTCTGATGTTGAAAAAGCTGTACTTGAATCTGGACTATTAGTTGAAAATCCAATGAGTGCAGATATAATGGAGTTTGATTATTTTAATGATGTTGAAGAATCTATAGAGGAAGGATTTATAAGTAGAGCTGCTATGATTGTTGCACTTGAAGATGTAGTATTTATAAAAGCAGTGGACGAAGAAAATGCTGCAAAAGTTCTTTCTACCTTAGAATCTTATAAGCAAGACATGATAATGAGACCATTTGCAGATGGTTATGGAAAGCAAGAAAATGCTACAAGAGCTGCTAATACAATAGTTGAGCAAAAAGGAAAATATGTTTATTTAATCTCAGCTGATAAAGTAGAAGATTTACAAAAGGTTATATTAGATAAAATTCAAAAATAATAAATTAACTAAAGGAGATGATTTAAAATTAATGTTTTTAGTAGTATAGCATTTATTTTTTATTTTTTACCCTTAGTACTAATCTGTTATTACATATCTCCCTTTAAGTATAAAAATTTTATTCTATTTATATTTAGTTTAGTATTTTATGCTTGGGGAGAACCTTTATATATACTAATCATGATATTTTCTATTTTTTCAGATTATATTCACGCATTAATAATAGATAAAAATAGAAATAATATAAAATCTAAAATAGCATTACTTTCATCAATAATAATAAACTTAAGTTTACTTGCATTCTTTAAATATAGTAACTTTATAACTCCATTTGATATAGTTATGCCAATAGGAATTAGTTTTTATACATTTCAAACAATGTCTTATTCTATAGATGTTTATAGAAAAAAAGCACCCGTGCAAAAAAATATAATATCTCTTGCAACTTATGTAACTTTATTTCCACAATTAGTTGCTGGTCCAATTGTTAGATATATAGATGTAGCTAAAGATTTAAATAAGAGAAATCATAACTTAAATAAGTTTTACGATGGTACTTGTAGGTTCATTGTAGGTTTATCTAAAAAAGTTATTTTAGCTAATAATTTAGGATTTATATGGTTTAGCATAAAAAATTCAAATTACAATGAATTATCTATTTTAACTGCATGGCTTGGTATAATTTGCTTTACTCTTCAGATTTACTTTGATTTTTCAGGATATTCTGATATGGCAATAGGACTTGGTAAAATGTTTGGGTTTACTTTCTTAGAAAACTTTAATTATCCTTATATATCAAAATCTATAACAGAATTTTGGAGAAGATGGCATATGTCTCTTGGAATATGGTTTAGAGATTATGTTTATATACCTCTTGGTGGAAATAGATGCTCTAAGTTAAGATGGCTATTTAATATAATAATAGTTTGGTTCTTAACAGGACTTTGGCATGGAGCTAGCTTTAACTTTATAATATGGGGACTTTATTTTGGATTTATATTAATACTTGAAAAAACTTTTATTTTAAATATACTAAAAAAACTACCTAATTTCATAAATCATATTTATGTAATATTATTAGTTATAATTAGCTTTGTTTTATTTGATATTGAAAATATAAATAGTGTTTTTGAATATTATAAAGCAATGTTTAGTTTTAGTAATACTTTAATAGACAATACTTTCTTGTATTATTTAATTCCAAATATACCACTAATTATAATAAGTATTTTAGCTTCTACTCCTTTCTTTAAAAATATATTTTCAAAACATATCTTTTTAAATTATATATTTTTAATGTTCGGATTAATTTTATCTACTAGCTTTTTAGTAGATTCAACTTTCAATCCATTTTTATATTTTAGATTTTAAAAGGAAGATAATAATATGATTAAAAATAAATTAATAAAAATTTTAACTGTATTTTCATTTTTATTATTTATAACTATTCTTCCTATAATAAGTACATTATCTGAAGATAAAGTAATCAGTACCTTAGAAAATAAAATTCTTACTCAAATGCCAAAATTAGAACTAAGTAAAATAAAGAATGGATCTTTTATGAAAACCTTTGATGAATATGTATCTGATCAATTTCCATTTAGAAAAGAATTTATATATATTAAAAATAATTTTAGTTATATTTTTGGAGCTAGAGAGTTTAGAAATATTTATATTACAAAATCTAACAGATTACTTGAGAAATTTGTATTTAATAAGGAAAATATAGATAAAAATATTTTTTGGATAAACAGTTTAACAAAGAATTTATACGAAAATTATAATATTAAGTCTACGGTTATGGTTGTACCCACATCAATCGCATTTTATGATGACGAACTTTATTCTTATCAAATAACAGATAATATGAAAGATGCTTTAAATTATATAGAAGATAATATAAATTACTTTTATACACCATTTAATGTATTAAATAAAAATAAAAACAAATATATTTATTTTAATACAGACCATCATTGGACTCAATTAGGTGCAAGAATTGCTTATAATGATTTATACAATAAGGACAATGACATAAGTGATTATGAAAAGGTTGATGATAATTTTTATGGAACTTATTATTCAAAGGTTCTGCTAAGTAATATAAAAGGAGATAGTATTTATTCTTTTAAAGATTTTAATAACTTTAATATTACTATAGATAATAATAAAAACTATGATACTCTATATGATAATTCGAAATTAAATTCTAAAAATAAATACCAATACTTTTTACATGGTGACCCAGCCTTTGCATTAATTAATGGTAATAAAGAATCAAAAAAAGAAATACTTGTAATCAAGGATTCCTTTGCTCATAATTTTATACCTTTTTTAACTACTGATTTTAATAAGATACATGTTATAGACCCACGTTATTATAATAATGAAATAATTGAGTATATAAATGAAAATAAAAATATAACAGAAGTGCTATTTATAAATAACATACAAAGCTTGAATAACAATGTATTCTATAAATAAGGGAGTATTCAAAATAAATTTATACTTTATTTGAACCTCCCTTTTATATTACCAATCATAGTATCCTAAAATTTTTATATATCTTTTATTTCCTTCCTTTAGGCTAAGTGGATAATTTAATAAATCATAAGTATGCTGACATACCAAATAATCTATTAAATAATCTCCTTCTAAAATAACCTCACTTATAATCATATTATGATAAGCACGCCCTTCATAAGTAAGCTGAACTATATCACCTATTTCAAGTTGATTATAATCAACTTCAACTGCATATATGCCATAATTTTGTGTTCCTTCTTTATTGTTCCCAGTTATATATTTATAAAAAGGCTCTGAAGCTGTCCATGTAGGAGTTCTCTCTTTATCACTATACCAATACCATTTATTAATAGGACTATTTCCAGAATGATCCAAAGGAATATTACCTGCTCTTATACATTGAGATATGAAGTTTGTGCAATCGCCGCCCCAGTTTTCGTAATCCTTATATTCTGGGTTTCTTCCAAGAGCCCACCTTTTAGCATACGCTACTGCTGCTTCTCTATCATAAGTTTCAAACTTCTTCACTTTTACGCCTCCTATAAAAGTATTTATTACTCTTTTAATAAAACTCTTCTTATAAAATAGTCACTAAGATATTCTATTGTATTTTCATATCTAATTTTAAATTCTATAATATCACAACTTAAAATACCAAGTTCATAACCTGAAAAGCAAATAGTCAATCCATCTTCTTCAATATAAAAAGTTTGCTCATCATCTATCCATATATAATCAGGCAAATATACAAGTTTTTGCTCTTCACCTTCTGAATAATTAGATATTATTTTTAATCTAATTGCTTCACTTAGAATATCTCTGTAATCTAGTTTTTTATTAAATACATCACTTAATTTAATTTCTTTTTCTAGATTAATATCATAATTATATGCATTTATATAGCTTATGTTGTTAGTACCTATAAATTGACTAAATTCAATTGGTATACTAACAATATTATTATCATTAAAAGTAACATCAAACTCAGATAATAAGTCAACAACTATATCTAATTCTTCATCTTCTAAAATATCTCTAACAACATCTTTAAAACTTAGAATCGAGTAATACATATCTTCATTTATATATTCTACAAATTTATTATTTAAGTCTATTACAGGATAACTTAAAGAATACCTTATATACTGGTCTTCTTTTTCTATTAACCTTTCATCAATTTTTAACATATGCATTCTCCTCTTCACATTGGTATATAATAATTAATATGAACTAAGAAAAGGTTTTGTTAAGTAAATTAAAAATTATGTAAATTTATTTTTCTATTTATTTATACAATTGACTACATTTTATCTATTGTATAAAAGTATATGTTTTAATATAATTGAATATATGTCAAATAAAAACAAGAAAGAAGGGATTATTTTGTCAAGATTAAAAAAGCTAGTAATATTTCTAGCTGTTTTAGTTATTGCACTTCCTATTGCTACTTGGGGATTAGTATACTATAAATTAGAATCAATTCGTGATACTAGTTCAGATATAGATGCTTTAGATAATATATCATACCAAGGAAAAGACGGAATAACTAATATTTTGTTAATAGGTACAGATGGAAGACCTGGGGAAACTAATTATCGTTCAGATGCAATGATGATACTTACTGTTGATGATGTACATAAGGATTTAAAACTTACTTCATTAGCCCGCGATACCTATGTTGACATACCTGGACATGGATATCAAAAACTTACTCATGCATATGTTTATGGACAAGCTAGTTTATTAATAGAAACTATTGAAAAAAACTTTGAAATAGATATAAACAATTATGTTGCAGTTGATTTTTATTCATTTATTGATATTATAGATGCACTAGGTGGTATAACAGTTAATGTTAAAGAATCTGAAATAAATGAAACTAATAAATTTATAAATGAAACTTACAAATGGGATGATAATCCTGATAAGGGAGAAATACAATACATTGAACATGCTGGGGAACAAAAATTAAATGGATATCAAGCTTTATCATTTTCTCGTATAAGAAAAAATGATAGCGCATTTGAAAGAGATAGAAGACAAAGAGAAGTTATAGAAGCTTTATTAGATGAATTTAAGTCACTTCCAATAACTGAATACTCTAAAGTATTAAACTCTGTACTTCCTTATGTTAAAACTAATATGTCACCAAGTAAAATAATTGGACTTGGTGCAACTGTATTAGGTATAGGTAACTTTAATATTAAACAAATAGAATTCCCAATAGATGATGATATTCATAGTACTGGTGGAATTTATGGAAATGCAGGATGGGTATTAAGATTTGATAGTAGTACTTTAGTATTACTACATGATTTTATTTTTAATGACATAATGCCAGAAGATAATGAAAACTTCTAATAAGAAAAGGTGAGCAAAATGCTCACCTTTTTATTTTATAAATATCTTTTAGCTGTTACAAATCTAGTCTTATAGTAAGATGAGTTTATACTACTAGTTTTAACCACATCTCCTGTTTGTGGTGAGTGT
>JAEIGA010005249.1_pt1 | contig 19873 bp, 21 predicted proteins | sample 9270691 | NCBI WGS metagenome assembly JAEIGA01 (sample SAMN17057246, study PRJNA624740) | gut metagenome | biome: biome; isolation source: fecal sample | host: Bos grunniens | place: China: Xizang | collected 2019 | reverse complement strand
GCTTCGCAAGCCTAATGGCTGGGCTGGATTGTCTACATCTACTTGCTTACGCAGGTAGTGTTACATACGAAGCATAAAAAATATTATTCTGTCACAAATTAACGCAAACATTAACAAAGCAAATGCAAAAAGCAAAAACTTATGAAAACGAAATACATAATAAGGACAGAATAATATTTTACCATAAGTATATTATACCACGTTTACCCCCCCCCTGGTCAAGAGATGTAACTTATTGAAAAACAAGGATAAAATAAAAAATAGCTGTCATAACTTGAGCGAATGAAATAAAATAAAATAAAATAAAATGTCATTCCTCGCTCGGCGCTTTTGCGTCCGTGCGTCAAGAAATCTCATCTTTGCGCCAGCTACTAATTAAAGAAAAAAATTGAAGATCCCTTGACCTCACTTCGTTCGGAGGGATGACAGCTTAAATTTATGTAGTGCCTTGAGTGAGGATATAAGGGAGACTAGGCATTTTCTGCTTAGCTTAATTTAATTTCTTCCAAAACACAGTCAAAACTCTCGTCTTTTGGTGAACAGGCATAAGCCCCAACCTCAACCGGCTGTTTTATTTCAGAATGATTTACAACGCGTATCTGCGCATATTTTTCATCATCTAACGCGTAATATACTACAAAATTTGATTCTCTGCGTTTTACTCTGAAGTTGATAGTTTTTATATCATCACTTAATGAAACGGTTGACCAATCACAGTAACCGTTATTAGCAACAACAACTCCCAATTGTACGATGCCTGCTCCCATTGGCAAAAGTCCTGCTTTTATCCAATTTTTGCTGTCATATCGGATCATAACTCCACATTGAGCCGAATCAACAGTCTTTTCAAAAGACCATTTTGCATCGACGGTAAAATTATCGTTTTTATTACAAACAAAAAAATGCCCATCTTCTTTTGATATGCCAAAAAGACTGTTTTGCCAAAAATCAGTATGAGGTTTGGTGGTAATAAGCAAGCCTTTTTCAATAAATTCAACATTTTTAGGCTCGTTAATCCAATCAAAATTTCTTATTTCTTCCAGTAACATTAAAAAGTCCTAATATTTTCATCCGGCATATTTTTTAACAAATTTTCTAACTCTGAATTTTTTTCTTTCGGCATAATTACATTCAAAATCACAATTTGGTCGCCACCTTTAACACCTTTGCCTTTCAGACGCAATTTATCGCCGGTTGAGGCATAAGCAGGAATATTTAAGGCAACTTTGCCCGAAATTGTCGGAACGGTAACCTTAGCCCCTAGGATAGCTTCTTTTAATGAAATGGGCAATTCCACGGAAATATTTTTGCCGTCCAAAGTAAAATAGGGGTGTTTTTCGACATTCAGCGTAATCAAAACATCACCGTTTGCACCGCCGTTAAAACCTTGTTCCCCAAGTCCTTTAAGGCGTAAAGTTTGTCCGTCGACCGTACCTTGCGGTATCTTTACATTGATATTTTTGCCGTTGATATTTACGGTTTTGCTATCACCATTAGCTGCCGACAAAAAATCGATTTTCATAGTATAGTTAATATCATTACCCTTGCGCGAACGCATTGGTTGAGCGCCGCCGAAACCATTACCGAAAGGCGAAGAAGAGCCACCGGCAAATTTTGAAAAAATATCACTTCCGAAAATATCCGAAAAATCGAATGAGGCACCGTTTCCAAAACCGCCGGAACTGTATGACTGGTAGCCCCCGCCAAACGGATTTCCGTTACCGAAAGGATTGCCTCCGCCAAATCCTCCGGCGCCAAAACCGGTAGGTTTCCCGTCTGCATCGATTTCTTTATTGTCATATTTTTTGCGTTTTTCTTTGTCACCCAAAATATCATAAGCGCAAGAAATTTCCTTAAATTTCTCGGCAGCCTCTTTATTATCTTTGTTCAAATCCGGATGATATTTACGCGCAAGTTTACGATATGCCGACTTTATCTCATTTTCCGTAGAGTTTTTAGACACACCCAAAATATTGTACAAATCTTTTGTCATGGTAACCTGAAAATAAATTTATCTTTTATAGATATATAAGCAAACAAACCGGTCTTTGCAAGTTTATTTTAGTCGCAAACAAAGGTTGCGTGACGGCGTTTATCAGGCTTGGTTGTGATTTTGTGCAACAATGCTCGTCTTTTGTTTGCCTTATCAAAACAATATACCGCTGCCAGTCCGGCAACTTCGTCAATACGAACATTTGTATATTCGTAAATAACATGCGATGACGCTTCTTCTACCACATTAACATTTACCGCCAAGCGATTATATTCGGGCCAAACATACTCTTTATCGCCAAAATGACAAGCGCTCAACAGTAATATTGCGCCAAAAACCAATTTTTTCATCAATTTTTCTCCTGTACTTTAGCTTGTTTTCCTTTTATCGCTTTGTCATTTACAACAACCGGTTCCGACAAACCTTTAACCTGTTGACCGCCTTTAGCTTTAATCACTTTTGCTCGCATATTATTGATGCTGGTATGAAACTTTGCAAATTTGTCGTCCATATTGTCCATAGTGCCCTCGCAAAAATAAACCTATCAGTAATTTTATACTACAATCAAACTGTTAAATATTGTTTAATCAAGCTCGTTATAAATATCTTTGCCGGCTTTTATCAGAATTTTATAAACTTTTTCGTTTGTAGAATTTTTTGAGCGATTGTTTGAGAGCTTGCTCATCATACGATTCAATTTTTGTTTAAATCTTTCATTTTCACGCAAAGCAGCCAATTCAGACAAATTTTCTTCGTCATTTATCTTAAAATCGGTCACAGCCTTCAGTGTTGCAATATAAGAAGCTTCTTTTTGTGCGGCAAATTGCGCATAAGCAGTACCGGCATTAAGTAACAGGGCAAAAAACAGAATATGTAATATTTTCATTTATAAACCACTCTTTCAATAAAAGGTTGTTTTAATGGATATAATATTTATACTACAAATAATCGATTCTAAAGACTATTGATTTTTGAAAGTTATCAAATATGAAAAAAACACTATGGGTTTTGCTTGATGACAGAAGAGGAAGTGTCGGGCAAGCAAAAGGAATTATAGAAGCTTTGGGCGATAGCATAAACATCGTAGAAAAACAGCTTGTATACAACAAATTTGCATCTTTACCAAACTGGATAAGAGGCCGTACACTCATAGGTGTTGATACTAAAAAATCTGATAACATAGATTCTTTATATCCCGATATGATATTGTCCACTTCGCGCCGTACTTTATCAGTAGCTCGACATATCAGAAAAAAATCAAAAAATACATCAAAAATCGTTCAACTTATGTACCCAAGCGAGGGTATCGGACTTAAAGATATAGAATTTTTTGTCGTACCCACACACGATTCCATAGCTAAGCAAAAGCATAAAAAAGCTTTTGTTATTACCGGTGCTCCTACCAGAATTTTTGAAGAAAAAATACAATCAACAGCCAAAGAATGGGAACCTGTTTTTTCATCACTTCCAAGACCTTGGATATCGGTAATTATCGGTGGAGCTATCAAAGGTAAACCCTGGCCTTTGGCTGAAGCGCAAAACCTATTGAATAATATAAAAAATATTCATCAAAAAGTCGGCGGTTCAATTTTAATAACTACCTCACGGCGAACCGGCGATGAACCGCAAAAATTGATTATGGACGGAATTAAGGATATTCCTCAATACACTTATGTTTGGGGCGAGAAAAAAGAAAATCCGATAATGGGTTTTTATGCGTGTGCTGATATTATAATTGCAACCGGCGATTCTGTTTCTATGTGTTGCGAGGCTTGCGGAACCGGACATCCGGTGTTATTGTACAAAGGCATTGGTTGGTTACCTAAAAAGCACACTCGTTTTGTAAACTCGCTGATTGAACAAGGATATGCTCAAGATATTACATCGACGGATGCTCTGAATTTTAAGCCGGGCAAGACTTTAAATCCGTCTATTCAAATAGCCGAAAAGATATTGCAAACACTGAAATAATGATTTTTGCCGGAAATAACTAGAAAAATTCGCTTATTTCTTCGTCAATATTGCCATTTGTCAAAGATTTTACGGGATCTTCTCTTCGAACAGCTACGCATTTTTGGAACATTCGGCCAAAATAGGTTGTTTTTCGCCAAGAATATTGGCTCCTTATTTCAGGATCTACATAAGAACTGATGTCTCTATCCCACAAGCGCTCAACAAAAGGATGATTCAAGCGATTATACATTCTTACTACATAGCGCAACGGGTGATAGTATAAAGGATTGTGCCAATCAACAAAAATAACTTTTCCGCCCTTTTTTACCATATTTAAGGCGTTGTTTATCAGTTTTCTTTTAGACGCCGAAGGCATTTGTGACAGTAGCATAAAGCAAACAACGGCATCGTACAAATATTTTGACTTAACCGTTCGAACATCCTGCTGATAAAAATTAACCCCTTTAAAAGAAGATGAGTAAGTGTTTCTTGCTCTTTTTATTTCGTTATAACAAACATCAAGGATATCATATTGGGTATAAGCTCCCACAGTAAGAGCAGTTTCTTCTATCTGGTTTCCGAAAGTAATGCCAAGCTGTAAAACATTGTCTCTTAACTTTAATTCTTTATTTAAGGAACGAACTAAAGTGCCATATTGAAAAAAAGTACGCAAATTACAGGCAAAAAGATTATTTTCTTTTTTGCATTTTTCAGGATTATTATATATGTCACCATATATAAAATCCAAATAAGGAGGTAATTTTTTATTATTTTTGTTAATATTCATTTTCTCGCTCTTGCAATATTTCAATAACTTTTAAAATGCTTTTTTGATAACAATCCTTGCTTTCGTTTATAAGCTGACCGACCTTAGTTTTTCTGTTGTTAATCAAATTATCTTCAATCTTCGTACATATTTTGGAAAAATCTTCCATTCCGAAAACAAGGCTACTTGATCGCCAACAGTGAAAAATGCGGCTTTTTTCCTTGTCGGAAACATTATGCATCACATCCCAAGATTTATTTGATTGTGCCAAATAATCTTTAAGCAAACCTTGCATTTTGCTTTTTCCGAAAATGTTTAAATATTCACAAAGTTGTTTTTGATTTATATTAGTCATGATTTTTTCAATAATCCCAAAGTTGTTGCCTGAGCTACTGCTCCGGTTCGGTTATATACATTAAGTAGTTTCAAAATGGCGGTAACATGCAATTTTACAGTACCCTCGGTAAGACCTAATTCATAAGCTATTTGTTTGTTTGATTTTCCTTCAGCAATTAATTTTAAAACATCAAGTTGTCTTGGAGAAAGAATTCTGATTTTTTCACTTAAATCAGCATTATGATTTAATTCGTCAATCTTTTTCAATTCATCAAGACTTGATTCTGTGGAGTTTTTTAACAGCTCGGGCGGAATATATACACCACCGGACAAAACAAGGTTTACGGCTGACAAAATAACGGCATTAGACGATGTTTTCGGAATGTATCCGGCAGCACCCAAATCCAAGGTTTTTTGCACAATCTCTTTTTCAAACACGGCTGACAAAATGATAATAGGTGTTTCAGGTAGCTTATCGTGAATTTCTTTTAACGCATCAAGCCAAATACCTCCCGGCATTGCCAAATCGGTTAAAATCAGGTCAAATCCCGATTCATTTTTAACAACATCCAAAAGCTCAATATAGTTTTTTGCTTTTATCAGTTCGGCAGATGGATTAAAATCAGTTAAAATAATTTCCAAACCTTTTAAAAAAAGCTCATGATCATCAGCTATGAGTATTTTCATATTTACACTCCTTATCAGTTCCAATCACCTTTAACCGCTTGCCAAACAGCCAATGCCGATACAACCGCTGTTTCTGCTCGCAAGATTCTGGGGCCTAAGCTCACATTTTTAACAAACGGAAAACTCGCTATAAACTTTGCCTCTTCGTCACTAAAGCCGCCTTCAGGTCCGACCAATAAAGCAACGGATTTATTTTTACATTCGTTAAAAACCGTTACAATATTATCTGTTGCTCTACGCTCGTTCATAAAAAACAATGTTCTTTTACTATCCCAATCAGCTAAAACATCTTTTAATTTTTTTGCTGTTTCAATTTGCGGAATACTGAGTCTTTCACATTGTTCGGCAGCTTCGATTGATTGAACAACAAATCTTTCTGTTTTAACTTTATCACAGTTTGTAAAATGAGTAATAACCGGTATTATTTTACTAACACCTAATTCTGTTGATTTTTCAATAACAAAATCTGTATTATCTTTTTTTAATGGCGCAAACAACAGCCATACATCTGCTTCATTATTGGGGTTTCTTGTTTGTTTTTGAGGCTGAATAATTGTGCATTTTTTATCGATTTTTACTATTGTAGCACAAAATTCGCCGTCTTTTTCGTTAAAACACACAATATTATCACCTGTTTTACAACGCATAACATTACACAAATAATGCGATTTATCCGAAGGGAGATTAACATCCCTGGCAACAGCGAGATTATCTTTTATGTAAATTCTTATGCTTTTTTGTGTTGTCATTTCAATTTCACTACCAACATTCTTGATTTTTCAATTTCGTTTGTCGCAGTATTTTTATAATCAAAATACACAAAAGAAGTAACTCGTTTTGTCAGTTCGTAAGTTATCTTTTTTACGCCGTCAGTTGTTTCTTCCGAATTGTGCGCCAAAGCCGAAGAGCTGACTTTGGTTTCCCAAATGTAGCCATCTTCTTCCTCTTCAATGGATACAACAACACGATCTCGGTATTTTAAGTATACTGTTGCTTGAGTTGAACCGGTTAAATCTGCTGTTACCGTTTCAGGCTTCATTGTATGTTGCTCAAGAGCTTTTTCCGAAGAACCGGCGCTTCTGGTTGCGGCGATAGCATTTGGATTGGTAGAAGCTCTGTTATCGTTGGCTACATTTTTAAATGATAAGGCTTTAGACGCTTTCAATTTTACGAAAGCTTCTGCATTAAAAGCTAAAAGAAGAGAACAACAAAAAAACAATATTCTTAATATCATGTTACCTCCAAAGAAACTAAAATGTGTGCACATATTTCACATAACATCTTCCAATATTTATTATATCGTTTATTTTTAACATAAGAAAGTGAATATTTGGTTACGAAATAAAATTTTAGGAAATTTTTTATGATTATCACAATAGACGGTCCTGCTGCCGCCGGAAAAGGCACTCTTTCATCTAAATTGGCGCAAAAATACAATTTGGCATATTTTGATACCGGTATGATTTATCGGGCGGTGGGTGTAGATTTGATAACCAAAGGCGTTAATCCCGATAATGAAGCTCAGGCATTGGCTTCGGCGCAGAGTATGACCTTCTCTAAAATGATGGATTTGTCAAAGCACACTGATTTTCGTTCCAATTTAGGAGGGCAGGCAGCTTCTAAAGTAGCTTCTCAAACACCGGTACGCCATGCCTTGCTTAAAATGCAGCAAGATTTTGCTCTTAATCCGCAATTTGAAAACGGCCAAAAAGCAGACGGTGTTGTTTATGACGGCAGAGATACCGGAACAGTCGTTTGTCCTAATGCAGATGTGAAAATTTTTATTACAGCATCTCCGGAAGTAAGAGCCATGCGCCGTCACAAAGAATTTATCGAAAAAGGGTTAGATTCCGATTATGAAGAAGTTTTAGCTCAAACCAAAGAAAGAGATTTAAGAGATTCTACCAGAGCCACTGCTCCGCTAAAGCCTGCCGACGATGCTATAATCATCGATACATCAGATTTGGCTATTGAAGAAGTGTTTAATAAAGTTTGTGCGATCATTGATAGCAAAATATAGCAAATTTTACTTGAAAAATAAATATTTATGTGTATAAATAGGCACACTTGAGCAAGTGTGGTGCGCAACCTTGCCTTGTATTTAACCTCGCACAAGTCCGCCGAAACTTTATTTTTTTATCGGGTCTGGCATTTTATTGAAATATTTAATTTTATGACAAATACTGAATTTAAAATCCCTGAAACAAACGAAAACTTTGAAGAATTGTTAAATGAACAATTCGGTGATAACGGTATTACCGGTTCGGTTGTAAAGGGTACAATTATCCGTTTAACACCTGATTTTGCAACAGTTGATGTTGGTTTGAAATCAGAAGGCCGCATTCCTCTTCGTGAATTTGGTCAAAACCCTGAAATCAAAGTTGGCGACATCGTAGAAGTATATGTTGATCGTTATGAAGATCGTGACGGCAACATTGTTCTTTCTCGTGAAAAAGCTCGCCGTGAAGAAGCTTGGGTTGATTTGGAAAAATCTTTGAATGCCGGCGAAAGAGTAAACGGTGTTATTTTCGGTCGCGTAAAAGGTGGTTTCACTGTAGATTTGAACGGTGCTATCGCTTTCTTGCCCGGCTCACAAATCGATATTCGTCCTATTCGCGACATCACACCTTTGATGGGTGTTGTTCAACCGTTCCAAATTTTGAAAATGGATAAGGTTAGAGGCAACATCGTTGTTTCTCGTCGTGTTGTTTTGGAAGAAACCAGAGCCGAAGCTCGCGCTGAATTGATTAGCGACCTTAAAGAAGGTTCAATCCTTGAAGGTATTGTTAAAAACATCACTGATTACGGTGCATTTATTGATTTGGGTGGCGTTGACGGTTTGTTGCATGTTACCGATATTTCTTGGCGTCGTATCAATCACCCGGCAGAAGTTTTGTCTGTTGGTCAAACAATCAAAGTTCAAGTTATCAAATTCAATGAAGACAACCAACGCATCAGCTTGGGTATGAAACAACTTGAATCTGATCCTTGGGCCAAAGTTGAAGGCAAGTACAATGTTGGTGATGTATATACCGGTAAAGTTACAAATATCACTGATTACGGTGCATTTGTTGAACTCGAAAACGGTATCGAAGGTTTGGTCCATGTTTCAGAAATGAGTTGGACACGCAAAAATGTACACCCGGGCAAAATCGTTTCTACTTCTCAAGAAGTCGAAGTTAAGGTTTTGGAAGTTGATGCTGACAAACGCCGTATCAGCTTGGGTATCAAACAATGCACACCAAATCCTTGGGCTGCATACATTGAAGAACACGCTGTCGGTTCTGTTATTCAAGGCAAAATCAAAAACATTACCGAATTTGGTTTGTTTGTAGGATTGTCTGATGAAATCGACGGTATGATTCACTTGTCTGATATCTCTTGGGATAAAGCCGGTGAAGAAGCTGTTAAAGAATACAGCAAAGGTCAAGATGTTGAAGCTAAAATCATTGATGTTGATGTTGAAAAAGAACGCATCAGCTTGGGTATTAAACAATTAACCGAAAATACCGTTGCGGCTGCTTTAGAAAGCATCAAAAAAGGTGATATTGTAAAAGCTACCGTTACTTCTGTTGAAGACAAAGTTGTAAATGTTGATGTAAACGGCCTTTCAGCCAGCATCAAAAAAGCTGATTTGTCAAAGGACAAAGCTTTGCAAGATACAGCTAACTTCAAAGAAGGTGATGTCGTAGAAGCCAAAGTTACCACAGTTGATAAGAAAAACTCAAAAGTAACTTTGTCAATCAAAGCTTTAGAAATCGAAGAAGAAAAGAAAACCTTAGAAGAATATTCTTCTGCTACAGGTAACTCTGCTCTCGGAGATGCTCTTGGCGAAGCCTTGAAGAAAAACGCTTAATTTTTAAGTGTTTTTAAGATAAAAATAACCCCTCTGTTTTTTTAGAGGGGTTATTTTTTTAATCATTATATTTATCAAACAGCATTTTTAATTCTTCTATCTTTTTGTCCTTTTCGCTGTCAGAGTTAAATGATTGAGCAACGCAGTGGTGCAAGTGTTTTTGTAAAATGTTTGACTCTACAGATTTTAAGGCTGAACGAACTGCGCGAAGTTGCATTAGAATATCTGTACAATATCTCTTGTCATCAATCATTTTCTTTATGCCTTCAATTTGTCCGGATATACGGTTTAATCGAGGCAAATTGTCTGAATGGTCCATTTTATAATCCTTTTACAAGCAGCAATCCTTACAATTGCTTTCTTTTGTTTCTAATTGAATGTTTGAGTGATGTACATCAAAATTTTTTGCTAAAATATTTCTTGCTTTTTCAAGAACTGTAATATCTTCAGATACAATATGGCAATCTAAAGATATATGTTCTTCGTCAATATTCCATACATGAATATGATGAACATCGGAAACATTTTTAATTTTTAACAGGCGCTTTTTTATTTCGTCAATATCAATATTATCCGGAGTTGCATTCATCAATATTTTAGTGATTTTCGGAAAAGCAACGATTGAGTGAAAAACCATGTATCCGGCAATCATCAAGGCGATAATACCATCAACAAAATGCCAATCAAAATAAACCACACAAAGGCCTGAGATGATAACCCCTACTGACCCCAAGGCGTCAGCCAAGTTATGTAAAAACAACATTTTCATATTGGCGTTATGATGTGATTCGTGGTGCGATAATTTGGCGGTTATTCCATCAATAATCAATGCTATTATAGAGATATAAATAATCAACTCGCCATTTATATTTTGCGGTGAAATTATCCTGTTTATTCCTTCTACAAAAAGGTATAACGCAGATATAAACAGCAGGATAAGGTTAACAAAAGCGCCGATAATCTCCGCTCGCTTAAAACCGAAAGTAAAATGTTTATTCGATTTTTTTAGCCCTATTTTATAGGCCAAAACAGCAATCAAAATCGACAAAGCGTCAGAAGTATTGTGCAAAGCATCACCTATTAAGGCAACGCTTCCGCCGACAATACCGGCAATCAGCTCCACCACACTCAGCAGAATATTTATGGCAAAAGACCAAGTCAAATAAATAACTGTTTTTGCATTTACCTTGTGATTATGGTGATGTTCGTGATGGTGCGAATGCATAAAAACCTCGCCAAATCTATTTTGATTCTTTCTCTTCACACTGGCATTTTTCGCCACATTTGCAGGTTGTACCATCGCATTGACAATTGTCACCGCATTGGCAATTTTCACAAGTACATTTTGGGTTTGAACATTTAGCCATTGTATTTCTCCTTAATATAAATACCCTTACGGGGTATAAGTATAATAGTAAATAAACAAAAGTCAACAAAAAGCTCCCAAAATTTTGAGAGCTCTTTTGTTTTGTTATTCGATTATTTACCTAAGCAACCATGAGTTTCTTTGGCATATTTGGCATAACATTTATAAAATTTAGCCAAACCCTGTTGTACGGCATTGTTAACGGAACCACGAGGATATTTGCCGTCCTTATCAGCCTTTCCTGCCTTGATTCCGGTCAAGATTTCGATTCCGTCATCTACCGTATCAACAGCCCAAATATGGAATTTTCCTTCATCTACGGCTGTACAAATGTCTTCACGAAGCATCAAATCAGCAACATTGGTACGAGGAATAATTACGCCTTGGTCACCGGTTAATCCTTGGTGAACGCACACATCAAAGAAGCCTTCGATTTTTTCGTTAACACCGCCGATTGGCTGAATTTCGCCAAATTGGTTTATTGAGCCTGTAACCGCGATATTTTGCTTTATCGGGATACCTGATATTGCCGATAACAAACAGTAATATTCGGTAGAAGAAGCGCTATCACCATCTACACCACCATAAGATTGTTCAAATACAATGGAGGCATTGAGTGACAATGGGCAGAATTTTGCAAAACGGTTAGCAAGCAAACTTTCCAAAATCAACACACCTTTAGAGTGGATTGGCCCGCTCATTTCAACTTCGCGTTCAATATTTACAAACTCACCCTTACCGATTCTGACTTGTGTAGTAATACGAGAAGGTTTTCCAAAGCTGTTACGAGAGAAATTGTAAACAACCAACCCGTTAATTTGTCCAACTTTTTTGCCTTTAATATCAATGAGTATAGTACCTTTGTCAATTTGCTCAAGCATGGCTTCTTTAATGCGTCCGCCGCGATAAATCTGAGCCTCAATAGCCTGATCAATATGGTTTTTACCGATATGATTTGACTTAGATTTTCTTGCCCAATAATCAGCCTCGCGTAACAAATCGCCGATAGAAGCGATATGTGCGGTCAATTTTTCCGAACTTTCAGCTAAACGTGAAGAATGCTCAATAATTTTAGCAACCGCCTGTTTGTTTAGTGAACGCAATTTTTTCTTCTTTGACAATGAACCGATAAGTTTAGCATATTCGATTTCGTTTTCGTCGGTTCTATCCATCAAAATACCAAAATCTGCCTCAACCTTGAAATAATCAGAAAAATCAGGGTCACGCTCACTCAAAAGCTCGTAAAGTTCGGCATCACCGGTCAAAATAATCTTAACATTTAATGGTATCGGTTCCGGATCAAGTGAAATTGTAGTAAAAGAAGTTTCCTCGCTTGGGGCTTCAATTTTGATACATTTAGAAGCAATAGCGCGTTTTAATGAATCCCAAGCAAAAGGTTGCATTAGCATTTTTCTTGCATCAATCAACAAGAAGCCACCATTTGCCTGATGAAGAGCGCCGGCTTTAATCAAGCTAAAGTCAGTCAACAATGCACCATATTGTTGGATTCTTTCAACCTTGCCGACCAAATTTCCTTGTGTCGGGTGATCAAGATGAATAATCGGAGCGCCGCTATCAGGTTCATTTTTGACAATAACATTTACCTTAAATTTAGCGTATTTATCTTCTTCCGGCTGTTTAATTTTTGAAAGCAAAGAACCTAAAGGATCTTCGGGATCCGGAGTTTGAGTTGTTTCGGAAGACGGCATAAACTCATCAATATTATCAATAATATAATGATATATTTTGCGTAAGAACTCATTTACTTGGCGCATTCCCTTATATTCGGCATGCAATTCGTCAATCGGTGCTTTTACCGTATTTTTCAAGAATTTTACGCGCAATTTATTTATTTCTTCGCGTTGCTTGTCTTCCCAAGCCGGTAAATCATTAGCAGAGTTTTCAATTTCGGCCTGCATTTGATTTAAATCTTCAATAAGTTGCTTTTTCTCTTCTTCCGGCAACTCATCAAAGGCTTCCGGACTTAAAACCTCGCCGTTTTTGACCGGAGCAACCACTAAACCGACAGGCATATGAAGTAAAGAAACGCTTTTGCCTTTGGCTTTTTTTTGCAACAATTTGATATATTTTTCTTTAGATTGCTTATATTTTTCTTGAATAATGTTAACGCCGGCTTTGTACTCGTCGCTTTCAAAAATAGCCGGAATATTGGTAGAAAATCCCTCTATCAATTTATCAATGTCTTTTGCAAAATCTACGGCTGTTCCCGCCGGAAAAGATATTGCGCATGGTTTATACGGTTCTTCAAAATTATATACATAAGCCCAATCATCAGGTGTCGGACGACTTTTAGCTTCTTTAGCCAACACGCGCTTTACCAACGAGCTTTTTCCGGTTCCCTCAGGGCCTAAACAAAAAAGATTATAGCCCTTTGATTGAATGTTAATACCAAGCTCAACCGCCGCTAAAGCTCTGTCCTGCCCCAAAGCGGATAATCTTTCTTCCAATTCTGCAGTAGAAGAAAATGAAAATTTTTGCGGGTCGCATTTGGTATATAATTTATCGGACTGTAGTTTGGTAATGCTCATAATAAACCTCTGTATATTAAAAATTTAGTAACCTATTTTAGAGTATAAATGTATAAAAGCTAATTTTGAGTAAAGAAAATACAAATACATGGAATTTTTGCCTATTATATTTTTATCGGTCGTCTTTATATTAACTTTTCTTGTGGTTGTTCATTCTACAAAGAAGATAAGAAGCATATTTTTAAAAAAATTGATAAATAAAAGTCTTTGTAATAAAGCGATATACTGTTCCTTGCTTGTCGATAATATTTGCTTATATATCTTGAAAAGTAACAAAAAAAGAAAAAATAAAATAATAAATGCGCTAATAAAAAATGATTTTACATCAGCATTTGAGCAAATTTCAGACAAAAAAATATCAAACAGTCTAAGGCTGATAGATGGAAAAAAAGTAGAAGAAAGCAATGATATTTTGCATTATTTATTAAGAGCAAAATATTATCTTAAAACAAACAATCAAGACAAGGCCGGAAAAATATTACAAAAAATATCAGGCAAAAAAATGTCTCCGGCGCAAAAAATGTATCTGCGATATTTACTTGCTCAGGTTGCTGTTTTTGAAGGCGATATGCTTACAGCCACTGAAGATTTAAGCACCGTTCTTCGATTTTTTAAGAAAAAAAAGATGTGTTTTGAAGAAGCCGAAGCATATTTTTTGTTGGGTACGATTTATCGTATCAGCGGTCTTTTTGATACATCGGAATTTATGTTGCGAACATCCTGCGAAATATACTCACAACTTAATTCGACACGAGGGGAAGCCGAATCTTTAGGGACACTGGGATTGTTAATGAGTGTTCAAAAGAGGTTTGATGAGGCTAAAGACTATTACTCTAAAGCCCTTGAAAAAGCAAAAAATCACAAAAATCTGCAAGAATTTATAATACTGCAACAAATAATGACAGAATTTTTAAAAGGCGATTTAAAAACAGCAAATAAAGAAGCAAACACGCTATTGAAAAAAGCAAAAAACAATATGGTAAAAGCTTCTGCTAACGATATTTTGTCGCGAATAAGTCTTGCGGAAAAAAAATATTCTGTTGCCGTAAAATATGCCAAAGAATCAGCGCACAAGTTTTTGGTAAATAAAAATTATCCGGCCTTTTTTGAAAGCTCATATATATATGCTTCTGCTTTGTTCGAAAACGGCAAATTAGCTGAAAGCGAAAGCGTTTTAAGAGATCTTATAGAAAAAGAAAAGAAATATTCTTGTTGTTATCATATTGCCAATGTCTATACATTATTAGGATTGGTTTTGTTAAAAAACAAGCAATACGATAGAGCCAAGGCTGTTTTTAATCAGGCGCTTTCAAAAGAATTTTACAATGACAGAAAGGTCGGTATAGCTATTGATTATGCCAATTTAGCCATAGTAGAAAAAAATCAGGGAAATACTGAAGAAGCTTTTAACAATATTCAAAAAGCGCTTGCGCAAGTAAAAGATATTGATGACGAATTATACAACAAAATTAAATCGCTAATTGATTAAAAAATGAGATCAAACTTAATGTTTGAGGAACTTTTGCCTTCTTCAATTCTTAAATTATCGATTCCCGTATTGTTAAAGCCCAAAACATAAAAGCTTGGCATGGTAAAAAACTTTAAATAAGAAGATTTGGTCAGAAACACTCTGTTTTTAACCGAAAGTCGAGTTTGCAACATAAATTTTTTCAAATGTTTATTCCACGATGGAACCCCAAACTCTCCATACACAACGACAGGACCGTCTTGCTTTATGATAAAGTTGCGCAATTGATTAAATATGCGTTTGCGAGTATCCGATTTGATTTTGCGTAAATCAACTTTTATTATGGTTATAGGATGATTTTTTTCACCTTTTATAAAAGGAGCCGTAATATTATCAGCCAACACAAGAGAGCCTGTTAAACCAGAATCTTTGGGCAAACTGCTGGATATTTCCAAATTTTCATCAAAAACCAATTCTATCTTCTGCTTACCATCATAGGATTCGGATAAAAATATATTTCCCGAAGCGCTGAGGGCTGTATAATTTATAAGAAAGAGCATTATAAAAATCAGCGATATTTTATACTTTTTTACAATAAGCGAATATCCGAACATTAAAAATGAAAAGACATACAGTTGAAACAGATTGGGAAAAGAAAAGTCAAAACCAATGTTAATCAAAGACAACAAAGTAAAGAATGTCAAAACAACAGAAGTGACATTTAAAAATAAATTTTCGCGAATTTGATGTTTTTTTTGACTTAAGTAACCCATTGTTAATTTGTTTGTATTAAGTTTAACATAACTGATAGTGTCATTATATGACAAAAAAATAATTTGTAAATGTAAGAAAGTGCACAATGGAAAAAATAGAATTACAAGAGCTCATGCCGGAATTATCAATACGATTTAATGATTTTATAGCGTCATTAAACTCATATTTCAGCACAGGTGACAATGTCAGAATAATATCTTTTTTGCTTTTAGCCCTGGCGATAGCTTTGTTTATTCTTTTGATGGCTGTTATATTTGTTCGTCATATTATAAGTATTGTCAAAGGAAACAGAACATCTTCCGGTGCGTCCGGTAACGAGTTTAACGACTTTGATGATGTTTTTGACCTTGAAGATGAAGATGAATTAGAAAGAGAATTACAAAGAGAACTCGAACTTGCGACTAATGAACAACAAATGCAAGAAGAGCAAGAGTTAGAGCGCGAATTACGAACAAAAGAGCGTATGGAACGTGATAATATCGAACGCACGGAACGAGAAGAAAACGAGAAAAAAGAGCGGCAAAAAGAAGCAAAAAAACGCTTAGAGAACGAAGGATATTATCAAAATAAACAATATAAGGAAGCCGGCATAGATTTAGACTGGAAAATAGGCCAAAAAGTCGAAAAATCTGACAATAAGGTTGAAAATATCGAAGCTTTGTCAATGTCTTACAAACAAAGCAGTGTAGAGTTGAACAATCTTATGGGTTTGGCAATAGATATGCTTGGTCGCGGCGTTGATGAATTAAAAATTGCCCAAACGCTTAATTTCAAAAATCAGGGGATGAGCGATGAAAACGAGATTCTAAAGGCCATCGATTCCTTAAAAGAGTTTATTAACCTGTCAATTTTGGGAAAATTTGCAAAGCTTGAAGCTTACAACGAGCTTCCCAATGAAGACCAAGCCTTGTACCACTTAGCCAATGGCGATCCTACGCTGGCTTTGGCTTTGTTGGAAAATCTTATGGATAGTCGAATTGATAAGGCAAATATGAGTTCCTCAGAAGAAAAACGCCAACAAATATATGCCGAAGTTTCTAAATATGCTTGTTGTTTCGGTTCATTAGCCGAAATGAATGATATAATGCTTGCAACTTCATCATACGAACTGGCAATTGAATTGCAATCAACTAATGTTGTGGCTTGGGGACGCTTAGGTGATGTTTATAAAAAGGCCAGTTCAATGCCAAAAGCAGTTTGGGCTTATCAAAATGTATTAAATTTTGCCGATTCTGAAATAGACATAAATCAAATAGCCAATGCCAATAAAAATATATCGGAACAACTATACGCCGAAGGTAACAGCTTACAGGCTGCAAAATTATACAACAGCTCAAAACAATACTATGATTCTTTGGGTATAAATCGTCGCTTAGATAAAAAAGAAGTAGAAATTATAGAGCTCATCGAAAGCAACAAAGAAACATCTTTGCCTGAGATGATAAACAAGCTTTTAAGTCGAGAAAGAGTTATTTAGACATTCTTATTTATAAGACTTGAAAACAATTTAACAGTACTGTTTTGCTTATTTCTTATAGAAGAAAGATTTGTATAGGCATTAACCATCATATTTGTGGTTGCTTCGTATTTAATTGCCTGAATTTGAGCTGCATACGCCGCTGATATTTGTTCAGAAGATGAAGTTGAAGATGTTGTCGAAATAGTTTCTTTTTTAGTATCTTCAGAATTTGCCTCTGTTACAAGATAGTCATTCACATATTTGCTACCTTGTTTCATTTGCATAACATAAGGAAGTTCTTCGCGCAAACCGTCTTCTGTTCCGATTTCAATAAAATACATACCTTTTTTGGCTTTGTATTCACCGGACATAATAGACTTCATAGTGGCGTATTCTTTTGAATTTTTATCTGCGGTGGTATCACCGATACAAACGGTTTTGTTACCTTTTTGCATATAAACTTTCATTGTCATGCCCGGAGCAAGCTCATCCAAAAGTCCGGCGTTAGCTTTTTCTTTTTCAGCTTTTTTCTTAGCCAGTTCTTCTTTTACGATATCAACCGGAGTTTTAATGATTTTCAGCTCTTCTTTTTCATCGGTAATACCCAAAGCCGCGTTTTGTCGTTTTATTTCTTCCAGTCTGGCTTCGTGTTTACTCAAATCAAGAACTTTTTCCGACTCATCTGAACCGGAGCGAAGATTCAAAAAGATTTTACCGTTTGATTGGACCTGAATTTTATACAAGTCTCTATCATCATATTTTCCGAGTCGTCCGATAACGGAAACGCGGGTATTATTAAGACGAGAATAACCAAGGTCACGAGCATTAGCAAAGTTTTCGTCAATATTGTTAATATCGACGACTGACTTATCCCAGCCGGCTACACCGTCAACTTTGTTGCTAACACTTTGCAAAGGCATCGATTCTCTCCTTATACAAACACTAATCTATAATAAATATATCACAGATTATCCTAAAAAACAATTAAAATATCAAATATTTAAGCAACAAAAAGGTCTTTTATTTTATCAAAAAATGTCTTGGATTCCGGTTGGCATTTTTCGTCTTTGCTGATACTTCTAAATTCCTCCAAAAGTTCTTTTTGTTTAGAGCTCAAGTTAACCGGAATTTCGACCCTTAGTTTCACAAACAAATCGCCTCGTTTATCTGAACGAATAATGCTCATACCTTGATTTCTTACTCTTACCACTTGGTCAGATTGTGAGCCTGCCTCAATTTTCAATTCTATTTTTTCGCCATCGATTGACGGGATTTCCACTGTTCCGCCCAGAGCGGCGCAACACATTGAAACCGGAATGCGAGTATACAAATTTGCCCCGTCGCGTTCATAAAGCTTGTGTTCTTTAACTGTGATAAACACATATAAATCGCCGTTTTCGCCACCACGAATACCGGCTTCACCGCCTCCGGCGATTCGCATTCTGGTATCATCTTCAATGCCGGCAGGAATTTTGATTTTGATAGTCTTTTGTTTATTGATAAAACCTTTGCCCTTGCACTCACTACAAGCATCTTTAACCAATCTTCCCGAACCTTTACAATGCGGGCAACCTTGCTCCACAACAAAAAAGCCTTGTTGCATTCTGATTTTTCCCGATCCGTTACAATGCGGGCAAATCGGAGCTTCCTTACCGTCTTTGGTGCCGTGACCGTGGCATTTTTCACAAGTTTCGGAAGAGGGTAAAGTTATTTCTTTTTCCAAACCGCTAAAAGCCTCTTCCAAGGTAATACTCAGGTTATATCTGATATCTTGGCCTTTTTGAGCGTATGACTGTCTTTTACCTCGTCCGCCCCCCATAAATTCGCCAAATACTTCAGAAAATATGTCGGAAAAACCACCGGAACCGCCGCCAAAATCAAAATTAAATCCGAAACCGTTGCCAAACGGATTGCCGCCACCCATACCGCCGGCACCATTGGCAAAAGCCTGATGACCGAATCTGTCATAGGCAGCACGCTTTTGCTCGTCTTTTAAGACTTCATAAGCTTCGTTAATTTCCTTAAACTTTGCTTCAGCTTCTTTATCGTCAGGATTTCTGTCGGGGTGATATTGCATTGCCAATTTGCGAAAAGATTTTTTTATCTCATCGGCAGACGCTTGTTTATTAACGCCCAAAACCTCGTAATAATCTTGCTTAGTCATAGCTTTCTTTTTATCTCATCCTTAAGTATCACATTATCTTGATGTTTATTTAGGAAAATAAAAGCGAAAATGCAAGCAATTTCAAAAACTTTTTTAATAAGCTTAATAACTTTTTAAGTAAAAAAAGAATAATGTTAAAATAAGAAGATAAATGTTTTTAGACAAAAAAACTTGTCTAAAAGTGTTTTTTGTGATATTATCACATCATAATGTACAATCATCAAAGGAGCTCGATATGTCAAAATGGGATAACTATAGCATTTCAGAGGAAGAATGGAAATACTTAAAGGAAGTGACAGGAGAGGATATTGATAACTATAATGGTTATCGAATGGAGGTGTTTTTGCTAACAAATAAAGGGATTTTAGAGACATATCGTAAAACAAAAAAAGTTGAAACCTCTACTGAAAACAAAGGGAATATTCCGTCTCAAGACAGCAAAGAAAATAAAAGTCATCAACAAGCAACAGGTGATGACATTGATGTTGAGATAGTTGATAAT
>JAEIGA010005248.1_pt1 | contig 19873 bp, 12 predicted proteins | sample 9270691 | NCBI WGS metagenome assembly JAEIGA01 (sample SAMN17057246, study PRJNA624740) | gut metagenome | biome: biome; isolation source: fecal sample | host: Bos grunniens | place: China: Xizang | collected 2019 | reverse complement strand
GCATCTTTTTCTGCATAAATTTTGATTGTTTTTCCATCTACTGTAATAGATCCTTCTCCAGCTACTACTGTATCTGCTTTATCATATCTTTTTTGTGCAGAATCATATTTTAAAAGGTGAGCTAACATAACAGGACTTGTTAAATCGTTAATTGCAACGATTTCATACCCTTCTGCTCCAAACATTTGTCTAAATGCTAGACGTCCAATACGTCCAAAACCATTTATAGCTACTTTTACTGACATAATATAAATTCCTCCACTTCTGATACTTAAATGTCTTTTAGTATCTCTTTATATTTTGGCCTACTTTTGACCAAAAACATTCTATAATATTTTATCGAACTTTTCAAGTACTTTTTACAATTTTGTTACATTATCAAATTTTATTTTATTTTTCTTTTTAAAAAAGAGAGAGTATAAAATTTTCACTCCCTCTTTTTCTATTTTATTCTTCTATTGTAAGTTGTCTTGGTAAACAAATTTCTTCAATTTCTGGATTATAATAATCATAAAATCTTACTGAACCAACTGTAACATTAGCTGGATATAAAGCTCTATATTGAATTTTCAAAATAACCTCTTCTCCAACTTCAAGCCCTCTTAAATATAAATTAATTTTATTGTAATTATATTCATATTTTTCGATTATTCCTTTATATTTTAATTCCAATAACGAATCTTCGATAGGAGTAGTTGCAGGTGGTATATTTATTTCAACTAATCCATTTTCAACATATGTTTGATTATTTTTTATTGATAAATTTTGTTCCAAAATATCATTTACTTTTGTTGTATTAGTTATATCTTGTAATATTACTAACTTATTCTCATCTTCTGATTTTTCGTCTAATATATCTTCATAAGATTGATAATAGTTTTTAATTATTTCGTAAGTTATTTTTCCTTTTTTCATATCTATAGAAAATTTATTTTCTTTTGATACATTATCAAACTCTAATTCATAAACATCTAAAGCATTTTGTTTAATTTCTATTTTTTCTTCTTTATCATTTAATTTTACAGTTATTGTTTGATCTTTCAAATCAGATTTTTCAGTATAAGAATTAATCGCTTTTAATGCTAATACTGTTCCTTGTGTTGTTTCCCATGAACCTCTAGCATCTTTTTGACTTACTATATATTTTATAAATTCACTATTATTTTTATCATTTGAATTTAATTTAGTTAAAGCCAAAGATGTTAAAGCAGTAGTTTGAATATTTTGATATCTACCTCTTGTTCCATAATAATCTGATATTTTTGAAGTTATATAAGCTCCATTATTTGTTGTTTGAACACTTTGGTTTATCAATTTTAACGCTTCATTTGCTAAATTCTTATTATTTGTATTAGCAAATATATTGGCAAGTAAAGCTAATGTATAATTATCATCAATTTTATCCATTTTATTTTCTAGATAATTTATTGATTTTTCTAGTCTACCATCATCCGGAACAACTTCTGATAATGCCCATGTTATATAAGCATTCATTGCATACTCATCACAACTAGCCGCTCCTCCAATATAAACTGAATTATAATCGAAACTTCCATTTACATTTTGAACACCAAATAAATATTCAACCATATCATCAATAACTTTTTCTTCTACTTCATAAACTTCTGAAAGCTCATTAAATTCCATCAATCCGAATGCAGTTATTACTGGTTCAGCCGGTGCATTCCCATATAATGAATATCCACCTTTTTGTAGTTTTACTTCATAAGTTAATAATTTTTGATATCCTTTTGATATATAAGATAAAGCTTTTTCTTCTAATTCCTTATTTGTTAAATCATTTTCTCTTAAATATTTTAAAACTAAAATATCAGGATATAAAGAAGATGAAGTTTGTTCAAAACATCCTGTTGGCATTTTTAACATTGCATCTATATTTTCAATAGCTTGAACAACAGGAGATGCATATAGTTTTATTTTTAGTTTTTCTGTACCTTCAATTACTTTTTCTTTAAAAATAATATCTTGAGAATATTTATTTTCTATTATTCCACTAGAAACAACTTCTGTTTTTTCTAGTCCATTTGGTTTTATATTTAATGTTTTTTCAACAATATCTGAAATATTTCCATCAGTTGCTTCTACTCTTAATGTATTATTTCCAGCTTTCAAAACATCTAATGGTACGTATATCATTTGGGTTGATTTTGCAGGAACAACATTATTTTTTGTATAATTTCCTATATTAGACCAATCATTTTCTTTTACTTGTAAATCTATTGTTAAAGTATTTTCAGTATAATTATGTAATGTCACTGGAATATTAACTTTATCTGTCACGGTTAAGTTTGTTGGAAGAGTATATTCAACAAAAAATTCTTTAAATACTTTAAAACTTCCTGAACTATAACCGATATTTCCATCTTTTGTGTTTCCTACTGTTTGAATATTCCAAGTTGTAATATTGTCACTTATTTCAGTTTGCAAATTAGCCACACCATTTTCTGTAACTAATTCTGGAATAAATACTAAACTCTCTAAAAATATATTTCTTACATTTTCTTCTATTCTGTCTTCTTCGTTTGCGTTAGTATTTTCAACTGAAGCAAAATCTTCTATAACAGACTCTGTTGCAGAATCTTGTTTGGTATTTTGCATAATATCTAAATCAAAATCAAATATCGATCCAAATGAATTTGCACTGCTTCCTACACCTGTAGCATCAACAGCTCCTATAACTTCATCAGTTGTAACATCGCTAAAATCTAGTCTTCCATTGCTTGAATTAACATTAGAATCTGTGATTGAATATTCCGGAATTAACACATCTGAATAAACTGGTTCTCTTATAGTTGCATTTTTATCAAAACTTGAGAATACAATTATAATTATTACACATATAACTAACATTATTCCCACTAACATTCCTACTAATTCTGAAACGCTTAAATTTAATACAATTTTTCCTTCTTCATATTTAGTTTTTGCTTCTTTTAATACAAATTTTCTATATAAATAATATATTGCAACTACTATTAATATTCCAAATTCTGTAATATCTGACAATATAATTGTTGCAATCCAAAATATAACAGCTCTTGAAATCGTTTTTGAGAATTCAAAAATTCTTGTTAAAGTTTTATTTAGACCTTTTTTTCTGCTTAATGATTTTAATATTGCAAATTCCAATAATATTAATAATGTTACAACTCCTAACATCAACATAAACACTTCGTACATATACATATCAACTACTAGTGCTATTAAAAATGAAAGTAAGAATATAACTAAAATAGAAGCAGCTGGAACCAATATCATTTCATTCACTAACTTAAATATAAAATCACGTTCTTTATACAAGAATAATAAATAAATAATTATTGAAAGTATAAAAACTGCAAATATCATAAATATATTACTATCGATTTCAAAAACATCAAAAATATATAACGACATCAATATAAAGATTACCAAAACATCAACTATCGGAATTAAAATTTTCGCTGCTCTCTCTTTGTTTTTTACAATACTTCTAAGAATAGATAAAACTACCACAATTACTAATGATATTATTCCTAATATTAAATATTGTTCCGAATCCCAATCTCTATAAGATTTTATAAAAATATCTGGAGAAGTTGCTCTTTGTCTTAATAAAACTGAATTCAACGCTAAATCTGAAGATTCATCTATTGCCATAGCATATAAATCTGCTGCAGTCATTCCTGGTTCTAATACAATATCCTCTAAGGCTAATTTTATATTATCTATAGATAAATCATTTTCTGCTAAAGCAAGTATCGCTTCGTCTAATATACTTACTAACAATGCAGAATTTACATTTTCATTTTTTTCATTAGTTGTAGTAAATTTAACATCTAATGTTTCACCAGGTTTATATTCATCTTGTGCTGGTTCTACTAATATATTTAACTTTTTATCTGGCTTTATAAAAATTGTTTTTTTAGAATAATTTGCTAAATAATTACTGTTATAAATAGCATATGAATCTGTTGTAGCATAAGCCCTTGTACTCCTTGTATTTGGAACATATATATCTACAATTCCAGAAACATCTTCTAAATTTACTTTTATTGAACTATCCTCTGTTGCAATTGTTTTTATTAATTCATCGCTTTTGAATACATATATATTTTTTGTATTTGTATCTACATTTGAATTAACAGTTATTTCTATATCTTCTCCAACATCATATTTGGTTTTATCTGTTTTAACTAAATTTGTGTAACCATCATCTATGAATACTTGTTGTGTTTTGGATATTTTGTTTTCACTCATATCCTCTGATTCAACATCTAATTTAAAAACTTCATTTGCACTTAAACTTTCTGTTTCACTAGATGTAATAGTTATTTTTCCTATTCCATTTTCATCAGAAATCACTTGTTTTGAAACTTTTCCAATTTTTAATGTCGAATAAGTTTTTACAGGGGTTCCATCAATTTTTTGGGTTATTACATATATATCATTATCAATTCCAGAAGCAATATTGCCATACTCTGGAAGAATTTCTATTTCATATAAATCCGTTCCGCAACTTAATGTTTTTGAAGCTTCTATTAAATAATTAGATGTATCTATTACTGAAAAATCAGCATTAATTTTAGATGCTTTTTTTAACTTATGTTCAAATGTAAAATTACCATTTTCATCAGTCAATCCTACAACATCTTCTCCATCTATAACACCTTTTATTTCTGCATTTTTAACAGGTTCTCCAAAAAAGTATTTCGCATTAACTGTTATTTTCGCATTATCCCCAACTATATAATATTCTTTATCACTTGTAACTGACACTTCAAAAGTTGGAGTTATATATGGATTTACATTAAAAGTTTTTGTCATTTCTTGATTTTCTGACTTAACTTTTAACTTATAAGTTCCACTATTTACTTCATCAGCTAATTGGAATTTTCCAGAAATAATTCCATATTCTGAAGATTTAGCCTCATTTATATATACTCTATTATCATTTCCATCATAAATTGAAATTTTAACATCTTGGCTTAAAGGTTTTTCATCTTTTTCTGAAATCATTAAAACTCTGTAATTGATTTCGTCTCCTGGCTTATAGATTCCCTTATCAAATGATATTATTACATTTGATTTTTTATTATTAACAATATTAATAGGTATTTCAAATATATCATAATAAATACCTGATCTTGATTTTAATTTTAAAGTGTATCTACCTTTTTCTAATTCTTCTGGTAATTTTAATAAAAGCTCTCCTTCTTGCCCTTTTTCAATTTCCACTTCTGCCAAAATATCTTTTACTTTTTTATCGTCATTATTGTATAATTCCGCTATAACTTTTGCATTTATACCTTTGTTAGTTTTGGCATTTTTCACACTAATAGTTGCATTTATATTTTCTCCACTGTAATGATTGCTACTTGTTTGTACAGTTATCCTTTGTTTTCCTTTTGTAAAATAAGAAAAAAAGCCACAACAAGAAACAACAATAAGAACAGCTAATATAAAATTTACTAGCAACTTACCTATTTTTTTCTTAGTCATAGAACCCTCCCATTATCTTTTGTTTATAACAATATTTTACATATAATATATTGTTTTTACAATAACTTTTATATATCATTTATATCTTTTTCACTTTATATTCTATAGTTTTTCGTGTTTAAAATTTTATATTTTATTAAATTTATATTAAAATAATGATTTTTATTTTTTTTTAATATATAATACATTCGAGGTGTAATTATATGATATTTTTTACAGAAGAATTAATTAAAAATACAGAAAAAATTAATAGTCTTTTAAATAATGAGAAAAAACTTTTAGTATCTATGCAAGATATGCAAACCATAAAAAAAGAAACAATTTCCAAATATCTTGATGAGTGCCAAAAAAATAATATAGATCCAAAATTAGAATCATTTTTAAGTGAAACATTAGAAATATCTAATTCAAATATATCAATTTTAAATAAATTAAAATTATTACTTACCATTATGACTAACACAATTAAAGAAAGTAATGTTGGATCACTTACAGAAGAAAGAATTACTAATTTTAACTCGACTTTTTCTGAAGCATACAGCACTATTCAAGTAAATACTTTACAAATTGAAAAAGCTATTAATTATATATTGAATACAAATGCAAATACTGTTTTAGAATTTAATCAAGAAGAACCAATTATAGATTTTGAAGAATTAAAAAACAATTTACCTGAGGAATTAAAAAGAGAAAACACTTTAGTCATTTCTGAAACAAAACAAACTGTTTTCTTACCTTATACTTATAATGAACTTGAACAAATATTTTCTGCAAACAAAAATAAATTTTCATCATACGAAGAAATTATTCAAACACATTATATTATCCCATTATCTTTCTTCAAAAACGCTTCTATTTCAAGATTTAAAGAAGCATTTAAATTGATAAAAAACAAAGAAAATCAATCTACCAAAGATGGTGTTGAATTAGGATTTGAATTATTTTTTAATTATAATTTACACCCAGCAATAATTGCAGCTTGCAGGAATATTGATGAACTTGATATTTATTTAGATTATTTAGACAACAATGAAATGTATAAATTTGATTGTTTCAATATTGTTTTCGAAGTAGCACCAACAGTCATTAATTCAAAATCATTACCAAAAAGAAGGAATAAATTAAATTAAATTTAAAAAGAAGATGTTAATTTTATTAACATCTTCTTTTTTATTATTTATCTAAAACTAAAAAGTTATATGGAACTTCAGCAATAACTGTTCCAGAATCATCATATACTTTAAATACAACTCTATAGGTTGATTTTTCTGTTATTGAAGATAATTTAAATTCTAAAGTGTTGTCTCCTACATTTGGGGTTATATCAAATGTTCCCATTGTATGTGTTGTAGATCCATTTACTTGATTTAATTTATCAGTTACTTTTTTATAAGCAGTACCTATTTTTTGTTGTAATTCAAAGGTTACCTTACAATTTTCATCTGGTATATATTTATAATTTACTGTATAAGTTTGATTTAATTCATTCTTTTTAATTATTCTAGAACTAATTCCAGTCACTTTAAGAGCTGGATTTAATTGATTATTAGTTGTTATATTTATTTTTTTACTTCCTATTAACTCTCCTAATTTTGGTGCATCAGCATTTGCTGTTGCAGAAATCCATAATGCAACTTCAAATTCATATGTTGTTTCTGTTTCTGGTTGCATATTAGAGAATAAATTCATTTGTAATGAATTTGTTTGTGTTTTTATATCTCCAAGAGAAATTATATATTGTTTTTCAGAATTCAAGTTATATACATTATTTTGTACTGTAAGCATTGTATCTGAAGGTATATTATCTGGAGCGGTAACAACTAATGATGCTTTTCTTCCTCCATATTTTGTATCAGCACCTTGTGTTAAACTCATTGTATAATTTACAGTGAAATTTTCTCCCATTTTAGCGTTTGGAATCTCATTTAATAAAAATGTATTTTTATTTTTTAATGTATATTTTAATTCACTTGAAGAAAAATCTTCTACATCTGCATTCGCTCCAGTCAATTGTAATCTTATTGAATATGTTGCTGCAGAAAGGCAATTTGTACATTGTGAAAAGTCAACTATTACTAAAAGTTTTTCTTTTATAATATCCATATCATTTGGCATATCATAATTATCACTTCCGATTCTTCCCATTGCAACAAAATCTTCTAATTTTATTGTAGATACTGATGAGTTTACTGAATAATACCAATATGTTGGATTTTCAGCATCAGTAAAATTCTCTAATATTATTTTTGTTCCAACAGGTAATGCACTTGAAAATGTAATTCTTTCATCTTTATAAGTATTTGGTATATATTCTAATATAAACTGTGCTGTAAATGCTGAATCTTGACTCATTCCTATAATAGTTGATGTATCATCATATGTTACATATCTTTTTCCAGCAACTATTGCCATTTGAGGATCTGACGCTTGAACCACTTCACTATTTATATTAATTTTTTGTTTTAATATTAATCCATTTTCACTTTCTAAAGTTACTATAATATATCTAATTTGAGAATTATCATTTAGCGCATCTGCATTATATATTTTATATGTAAAACTTGGTGATGAATTTGAAAGAATTTTTCCAACTTCTATTGGATTTTCTTTTGCACTTTCTAATATATTTTTTTCATTATCATCCATCATCACTGTAATTGCAAAATTATTATTAGCCTCTATTCCAGGCATATCCGGATTTGCAATCATATAATCTTTTGTTTGTAGTATTACATTATATGTTTCTACATCTGTTATTTTAAAAGTATGAGAATTTTCAAAAACTGGAAATTCAGATTCAGGTATATTAACAACATTAACATTTCCAATACCTGTTGGAGTCATACCTCTTGCTGCAGTTAATGTTATTTCATCAAGTTCTATATCAACACAATTTAATTTTACAGAAACACCTTCTGTTGCAAAGTTTCCAGCACTTTCTCTATCGCTATTTATAAACTTGTAATATCCACCACTATGCCAAATATTTTCCTTACCCGCTTCTTCGTTAAATGTATCTCCTATGTATTTTAACTTTAATGTAATTCTTGATTTATCACCATTTCTTATAACAGCTTCTCTTACTGTTAGTTTTATCATCGTAACATCTTCAAACTTTAATGAAGATTCATTATTTATTTCTTCTGCTGTATACCATTTTTCTACATTTGCTGCAGAAGCATATGTTATTCCTTCTTCCATAACATAACTTAAATCAAATATATTATTTCCTGTATATGTCGGTTCTTCACTTAATTCAAGTTCAAATTTTCCATTTTGACTATTTTCAATTAAGAAATTATCAGTAACAGCAGTCTTTTTTGGTATTGGAATATAATATACAAAACCTTCTGCTCTACCTCCACTGAAACATCCTATATCTAGATTGTAATTAATTATATCATTCATAGAAAACATATTTGCAGTACTAGATTCTTCTGAAACATTTCCATTAGATTCTACTGTAATAGAATCTTGAATATCTAATGTTGCTGTCTGAGATATAATTTGACAAGCACTAGTATTACTTGTTTTTAAACCACCTATATTATCTGTTGTTGATCCATTTTCATTGATATCGTATATATCTGGTTTTGAAGCCCATGAATAAGATCCACTTGCATTATTAACTTGTTTGTATCCACCAACTGTAATAACATCTTTAACAAATATTGTTAAAGCATTCATTGTATATGAAGTATCTAATTGCAAATTAAATGTTATTGTATCACCTGAAGGTAAAGTACCTAAAGATTCAGAAGCTCTTCCTATATAAATATCTTCTGGCAATTTTATTCTCCACAAGATGTTTCCATCACCTAAATCTTGAGTTGTAACAGTTGATCCTGCAATTAATTGTCCTTTTGCATTTTTCAATATTATAGCTTGTTCATTTATTGTAATATCTTTTGGCAATTTTACCGCTAAAGTAATTCTTTTTAACCATGTACTATTTCCGTATGGATACGTTGGAGTAGCAACTTTACCAGAAATATTAAAAGACTCTCCAGCTTGTATTTTTGTTTTGCTAATTTCAGCGTTATCAATTATATAAGTTGGAGTACTTGTATTTTGAAGTGTTGTTGTTACTGTTCTTTCTAAATCAGGAATAGTAGTATTTGCCGAAGTCACAACCATTTTTGAAATTGCTTTACTACCCGCATCTCCATCTACATATCCCAAAAAGTTACCAGCTGCACTAAGTGTAAAAACTGAAGACGGTGCATATAATCTTGTTTGCTCATTTATTGATTCTAATGTATAATTTATTGATTTAAAGTAGTATTGTCTATGACTTTCTGGCAATTGATTTCTTGTTATTGTATTTTTTAAATTTGCTTTTGCTGTTGAATTTTTACATGTATTTTTAATTGAATAAACCCATTCTCCAACAGCATCACTTGATCCTTCGCTTACTCTATTTCCACTAGCATCTAAATACACTCTTTGTCCATTTTCATCAACTAATGTATATGTTATGTCGATATAATCTTGTATTGTATCAGCAAATGTATTAATAGTTGTAACTTTTATTATATTTGTATTTTCTATATCAAATGTTAAATCAATATTTTTTGGACAGCTTACTCCAGTACCTTTATTTTCTAAGTAAATTCCTCCAAAAATAGATACAGCATCACTTGGTCTTTCAACTATTGTTACAGTTTTATTTTGAGAAGATATAACTACATCTTCCAAACTATTTTTTTGATATTCTATATTTGGTATTGAGCATGAACGATATGTAATATTATTATTTCCATTTTTTCCATTAACAACAGTTGTCACTGTTCCATTTTTAAAAACAAAAGAATTTTGTTCCAAATCTAATAATTCATCTGGAAGTGGACCAAGAACACCACTTATTAATGTGCCTGAATTCCAATAAGGATTTTCTAAATCAATTGTTATAATACCACTATCTTTTTGAGACATATCAACATTTATAGAAGTATATGCTACTTTAGACATATTTAAAGTAGATTGATCAAAATTTAAATAATATGTATTTCCATTTGCATCTTTATAACTTGGTAATTTTATAGTTATTCTTGCAGATTTATAATATTTATATCTAACCATTCCATCATTATTATTAATAGATTTTACAAATTTTATTCTTGAATCACTATTAGCAATCATTGTTGATGCAGAAGAAGATTCTCCTTCTAACATTACACCAACTGATGCAGAATCTTGATTTTTCTCACCTGCAAATGCTTTTGATATAAATATTTTATTTAACTCATTTACTGTTCCATCAGATTCTTTTCTTAAAAGTTTAACAGTTATTGGATTAACTCCTTCTGGTGTTAATGGAGAATTAGCTTGTTTATCCCATAAAACAGAGTCATAACCTATACCTAATTGTATAGTACCACTAACTCCCATATTATTTAATGTATATTCTACATTTCCACTATATGGTTGTAATTCATATTTTGTTGAAGCATTTATTATAATTTCTTCGTTTTTAGTAAAATCAACATTTTGATATCCAGTAGGAAGCGCAAGTTCTGTTCCTACTATATAAAATTCTTGTGGTAATTCTACTCTTACAATATATGTGTTTCCATCAGCTGGTACTGTTGGATCTATTTGTAAATATTTATTAGTTTCAAATTGCCAATTATTAATAGTTGCTCCCACATCTGTTAATACCGTTCCAGTTCCACCGCTATATTGATTTGTATCCCATAAAGTAGCTTGGATTCCGATTTCAGGAACCGCTTTTTCTTCTACTACATCTTCTAAAGTTGCACCTAAAGTTAAATTTTCATTTTCAACAATATTTTCATCTAAAATTTCAATTGTATTTGATATTTCATTTGTTGATACTTTATTTTCATTTTCTTCTGGCTTTTCAGCTTCAAAAACAGTATTATCCACAGAATTTGAATTTACTTTATTTTCATTTATTTTATTTCCATCATCATTTTCTTCAACTGTATTGCTAGCCACAGTATTGTTAACTACCGTATTTTCAACTATATTTGTTAAGTCAGATACAGTATTTTCTAAAACTTTGTTTTCACCTTCATTATTTTCATTTGAGCCAAACTCTTCTTGTCCTGCATTTAATTTGCTAATTTGTCCACCTTCAGCATCAGTTTCAACAATTATATTTTCTTCTACTTTATTATCATTTACATTTTCATCCGCTTTAGAAAAAATAAGCTTATATGGTATAAAAGCTAAAACAATAATAAGTATCAGTAATAATTTAATATTATTTTTTGAACTTTTTCTCATTATTATTCGCTCCTTTCTACCACAAAGCTTGTTTTATCATAACTTGTATTTGGTTGTTTTTTGAAAAATTGAAATGTATATTCTGAATTGGTTTCAAAAGGAATAATTATATTTCCACCACTATAACCAGAATTTACACTTGCAAACTTAGAATCTGTATTATCTGGCACAATATTAGCTGGCCATGTTATTTTTACATTACCTTTATAATCAGTTGTTTTTACTGTTAATTGTAATACTGGGCTGTTTACTGAATCACTTACTGTATATTCAACAGCATCATTTCTAGCTTTTAAAACAAATGATGCTTGCAAGGTTTTCTCATATGGTTCAGTTGCATTTGCGACAACTATATATTTACCTGCAGGTAGATTATCAAATGTTATTTGTTTAGAATCTACACTATTATTTGATAATTTACCAGATATATCTTCTACTATATCTCCTTTTTTATCTTTTACTTGATTTCCTTGAACATCTCTAATTGATACAGTATATTTTATATCAACATCTGAATATCTTAAATCATCAATATTATTATTTAAATTAATTGTTATTTCATCATTTCCAACATCATATGTATAAGCTAATGCTTTTGTATTATTTGAAAGTAAATCACTTTCAAAATAAAAACTTTTTGCTTCATATACAAGTTCTGCATTTTTCTCTTTAATATATTTTGCAACAGAACCTGTTAAAAATATAATTGGAATCATTAATAAAAGTAACTTATTAAAACTAAATCTAGATTTAATTTTAGTTTTCATCTTGCTTCCTTTCCAAATTTTAATCTACTTGTGTTGCAAGTATTTCTACTGAAAAATAACCTATCTCAAAAGCTAATGATTCATTTTTTTCATTTTCAGGCCAATATACCTTTAAAAAATATGTTTTAGTTTCTTCAACACCTGCAGCAAATTTAAAATTTTCTGACATAAAAGTATCTTTTTCTATTTCTTCAATTTCACTAGTACAAAATTCATCGTTGTATAATGAAAATTCAAGTGGTAGGTTTTCCATTTCAGCACTATCTATTTTTAAAATAAATTCTTGTGAAACATCACATACTCTGCCATTTTCAGTGTTAGATATTTCTACTGGAAAAACCATTGAAAATCCTGGATAAGCCTCTTGGGTTAATGCTATATTAACAGACATATTAGTAGCCATAGCAGCAAGTTGAGCTTTGTTATCTCTCGAAACTGTTGTAACATATTTTGAAAATGAAAATACCGTTACAATTATAGTCGTTATAATATAGATAAAAATTAAATTATGTAATTTAATCTTTTTTTCCTTCATCCGAACTTTCCTTTCTTTTTTTCTCTTCGTATTCTTCTCTTTTTATTCTTCTTATGTTTTTTCTTTTTTGAATTGATTGATCATACATTAAAAATACATAATATATTAAAATAATAAATATTATTAATGTTTTATCTCTCAATTTAAGTACAATTTTTCCTAATTTTTGTATCTTATTTACAACAATACCTTCAACTTCTTTTTCTGAAACCAAATCTTTGTCACTAGTATTGTTATTATCTCCTTTGGTTAAAAATTGTATCTTTTCTTCTGTATTTTTTACTTCTTCAATTCTATGAGTTATTATTGTTTGTCCTTTTCTAAAAGAAATTATATCGTCTTTTTTTAAATTATTAGGATCTACTTTTTTTACAACAACAATATCTCCTATATCTAATTCTGGTTGCATACTTCCAGAAATTATGACATACATTTTATATCCTAAAAAAGCTGGTGTTTCATCAGGTTTAATTACCGCTTGTATAATTAGAGCAAAGTTATAAACAAGTAAAGGAATTAATATAATGTAAAACATTATATTTACTCTTTGTCTTATTTTATTAGAACTCTTTTTTCTATTCCAAACAGCCGCTTCTGTTAATTTCATTTGTACCCTTTCTATTATTTCTTAGAATCATCTGCATTTATCTTTAGTTTTAAAGTATATGTTTGTATTTCTTTTAGAGATCCAACATAAGTATCTGCAATATCATTATCAACCCATTTCCATTCTAATGTATAAATATTATTAGAATCTTCTAAAACAACAATATCATCTACTTTTAATTCTTCAATACTTACATATTCATCCTCATTGCCTCTTATATAAATATTATCTATTTTTAATTTATATTTCATATTGATAGGATTTGTCATTTCGTCTAAAAATTCAATACCATAAGTCAAATTTCCATCAACCAAATTCTCAACACAAAATCTATATTCTCCACTTGATCTTGGAGCAATTATTTTTTCTCCATCAAAAATCGGATTCTTAAAAATATTTAATTGTGCATTTTTTATATTTTTAACATCTCCATCTACAATTTCTATTACATCAAATCTTGCCATATTTTCTAAATCAGCATTTGTAGATAAATCTTTTTTATATCCTATTTTTCCAAGCTTATGGCATAATAAATGGAAAAATAATAAAATTATAATAATAATTACTAAAATAATCTTATCTCTTCTATCTTTTCGTATTTGTTCTTCATAATCCTCGATATCATATTCGTCGTCTTCATACTCTTCATCTTCCAACTCTTCAATATCGATATCCTTTTCTAAATCATCCTCAATATTAATTTTTTTCTTTAATTCTTTATTTTTTTCTTCCATATATACTCTTCCCTTAAATATACTCACAAAAAGTCAAAACCTTTTGTCAATATATTTAAATAAAAGCTCTATTTTCATCAAGTCATAGAGCTTTTATCTATATTGTTTTTATTAATCTACTTGTGTAAATGTTACTTCTAAAGTAATCATTGGTGTTATATTTTCATCTAATGTTGCTCCTAAAGCTGTATCAGCTTCATCTGTAGCTTCTGTTCCATCTTCAAAAGCCCATTGCCAATATAATGTAATATCTTTTGTTTCTCCTGTAAATGTTTCATTAACATTTAAATCATGAACATCATCAACCCATCCATCTTCTGGATTTAATGACCATACTAATGGAACATCTGCTTCAACAGCAGTGTATGCCACATCGTAATTTACTGTAACTTCTGATTTATTTGTTAATTGATATGTAAAGCTTCCCCATGTTCCAGGTGCTATTTTTCCGTCTTGTTCTGGTTCATCTGTACCTGCCTCTACTTGAAATACATCATCATCAGCAACTCCTGCTGCATAATTTACAACTCCTTCTGCATAATTTGCACCTTCTGTGTCATAAATTTTTGAGCTTTTGAAAATATCAAAAGTTCCTTCAATATCACCATCTGCTACATCCCATTTAGCAACTACAGCCATATCTTCAGCTGTAAAATATGAAGTATATTTAGCAAATGTTCCTGAAACTAAACATAATACGATCATTGTTAATAATAATACAAATGCTGTAAATTTAACAATTATATTTTCGTTTTTCATATGTTTATTTCCTCCTTTCTTTTTATCTTTTAATGTAAATTTATAATAAAGACATTCTAGTCATTATTAACTTTTATTTATTTTTTCATTAGTTCTTCTTTTTCTTTCTTAAGTTTCTCAATTTCTTTTTCTAAGGTCTCTTCTTTTTTATTTTTTTCTTTTTGTAATTTTTGATTTTCTGTTTTTTGAACAATTAATAGCAATAATATAGGAATTGATAATGATACAACCATACCTATTGGTGTTTGAATAAATATTGCTAAATTACCAAGCCCTGATATTTTAAATTGATATAACCCTTCTACTTGATTTTCAAAAACAAACCCCTTATCTTTTGTATTGTTATTATCACCTTTAGTTACATATTTTCTTATACCATTTTCTTCAATAACATCAACAATTCTATGAGTTATAACAATTTGATTTTCTTGAAAAGCAATAATATCATCTTTTTTTAATGTGTTTGTATCTACTTCTTTTACAATTACTAAATCGCCTGGAAAAATTTCTGTTTCCATTGATCCAGATAATACAATAAATGGTTTCCAACCACAAAATGATGGTATTTCATCGGGATTTTTAATTGAATTAATTAAAATTACTGAATTCACAATTAACACTGGCAATAACGCAATTAAAACAATTATACTTAAAATCTTTTTTAGCTTTTGCACTTTTTTCTCCTTTTTATAGTATTATTCATAAAAATATGCTATCATAGCAGTCATTTTTTGTAAATAATTGTAACTAATAATATATATATCTTTTTCGTTACTTTTTAACTTTTGTGTAACAAAAAAACACCTAAAATTATCTTTTAGGTGTTTCGTTTAACAACTCTTTTTATTTCTTTTTAAACCAATTAAATATATTAATTTCTTGGAATAAGAAATCATGTAATTCTGGAAATTTAACTTCTTGGAATAAAAAGTCGTGAACTTCTGTTAATACTTTTTCTTCTTTTGGTGTTAATTCTAGAACTATAGGTTTATTCCAATCTAATTCATTAAAGAATTTTTTCATTTTTCCCCATGTTCCTACAACCATAGGTAAATTTCCAGCGTTTTCTGTTTCTACTAATTTATATTCTTTCATTATTATAATTTCCTCCCTAGTACAAAAGTATTTCTACTTACATATTTTATACTATATAACAAAACTTTTATCAATATTATTTCAATTAAGTTTATGTTAATTTTTAATTACTAATTTGTAACAATTGGAAATTATTCAGCAATTAGTGTTAGATTTTCTTTCCCAATTACTTTAACAACTTTAACTTTATTTTCTAAGTTTTCTTCTGTTTTTACTTTTACCATAATATAATTTGCTGTATGTCCTTTATAAAACTCTCTATCTCTTTCTTCAAATAAAACTTCAACATCTTTTCCAATGTATGTATCTAAATATATATTTTCATTTTTATCAGATAATTCTAATAATTTTTTACTTCTTTCTTCTTTTACATCTCCTTGAATTTGATTTTTTAAGCTTTCTGCTTTTGTTCCCTTCCTTGGAGAATATTTAAATATATGCATTTTATAAAATTTAATTTTCTTTAAAAAATCATATGTTTCTTCAAATTCTTTTTCTGTTTCATCTGGAAATCCAACAATTATATCTGTTGTTAAAATAACATCATCATAATATCGTCTTAATCTATTTACAATTTCTTCAAATTCTTGAATTGTATATCTTCTATTCATTCTTTTCAAAGTGTCTGTACATCCACTTTGAAGTGATAAATGAAAATGATGACAAATTTTTTCTAATTTTATAAGTCTATTTAAAAATTCTTCAGAAATTAATAACGGTTCTATAGATCCAAGTCTTATTCTTTCAATACCATCTATTTTATTAATTTCTTCTAATAAATCAATTAATCTATATTCATTTTTAAAGTCTTTTCCATACGATGCGACATGAATTCCTGTTATAACAACTTCTTTTATCCCATTTTTGGCAATTTCAGTTATTTCATTTATAACACTTTCAGAATTTCTACTTCTTACTCTTCCTCTCGCATAAGGGATAATACAATAAGAACAAAATCTATCACAACCATCTTGAACCTTAATTACTGCTCTTGTTTTTTCTGTATAAGTTACACTTCCAAAATCTCCATAATCTTTATTTTGCATAACATCATCTATTTTATTTAGTTTTTCTCTTTGTTTTATAAAATCTTCTACATAATTTACTATATTTACTTTTTCATTAGTTCCTAATACTAAGTCAATTTCAGGAATTTTTTCTATTTCTTCTTTTGCAACTTGAACATAACATCCTACAGCTACAACAATAGAATTTTCATTGTTCTTTTTAGCTTGTCTTAACATTTGTCTTGATTTTCTATCTGACATATTTGTTACTGTACAAGTATTTATTACATAGATATCAGCATTTTTAGAATTAAAATCAACAATTTCATAGTCTTTATTTTTAAATGCTTGAATCATTCCATTTGTTTCGTATTGATTTACTTTACATCCCAATGTTAAAAAAGCAATTTTTCTTTTTTCCATACAGTATCCCTTTCTAAAATTATATATATCGTTTTTACACTTTTTTATTAACAATAAGTATTATATCACACCTTGTGCTTATGTCAACTTATCATTTGATACAATTTAAAAGAAGCACTCAATATTTCAAGTGCTTCTTTTAAGAGTTGTATAAGTATAAGGATTTTATTATTACTTTCTCATTCTATCAATGCTATCTAAATTATCTAAAGCTTTCCCTGTTCCTTTAGCAACACATGAAATAGCATCTTCTGCAATCATTACATTTATTCCTGTTTTTTCTTGTAACAATCTATCTAAACCATCAATTAGGCATCCTCCACCTGTCATATAAATTCCTTTGTCACTGATATCAGCAGCAAGTTCTGGTGGGGTTCTTTCTAATACTGAGTGAACAGCATCTACTATAAGCATTGCTGGTTCTTCTAAAGCTTCCATCATTTCACTTGAATAAACAGTTATTGTTTTTGGAAGCCCAGTAATTAAATCTCTTCCTCTAACATCCATTTCCATATCTTGAATTTTTGGAAATACGCACCCAATTTGTTGTTTTAATTCTTCGGCTGTCCTTTCACCAATCATTACATTGTGTCTTTTTTTCAAATATTTGATAATATATTCATCAAACTTATCTCCAGCAACTTTTATTGAAGAACTTACTACAGATCCACCTAAAGATATAACAGCAATATCAGTTGTTCCTCCACCGATATCTACTATCATATTTCCACATGGTTTTGATATATCTATTCCAGCACCTATTGCTGCAGCTATTGGTTCTTCTATTAAATAAACTTTTCTAGCCCCAGCATTTGATGCAGCATCTATTACCGCTTTTTTCTCCACTTCAGTAACTTGAGAAGGAATGCAAATCATAATTCTAGGAGCAAATAAAAATCTTCCACCTATTTTTCCTATAAAATATTTAAGCATTTTTTCTGTTACTGTATAATCAGATATTACCCCATCTCTTAAAGGTCTTGTTGCAACTATGTTTCCTGGTGTTCTTCCAAGCATCCTTCTAGCTTCATGACCAACAGCTAATACTTCACCTGTTAAATTGTTTACAGCAACTACAGAAGGTTCTCTTAAAACGATTCCTTTGCCTTTAACATATGCAATTACAGAAGCTGTTCCTAAATCAAGCCCAATATCTTGTCCAAACATCAACAATCTCTCCTTTAAGTTTTTTAGCTAGGCAATATATATTACATTTGCATTACGATTATATTACATTTATCTTCAAATATCAACCCTTTTTATAATTAAATTCATATATTTTTTATAATAAAAATCTATGTATTTTATATCTCTTTTTTTATATCTTTCTATATTATATATCTCTTTTTTTAATTAATTCTAAGTTTTTTATAAAAGCAAATATTTTATTTGTATTCAAAATTCACTTGTGTTATAATACTTTTGATTAAAATATATTTTTAAAGGAAGTAAAAAATATGAAAAAAATATCAATAGTTGTGCCTTGTTATAATGAAGAAAGTGCATTACCTTTATTTTATGAAGAACTACAAAAAAATATTAAAACATTTCCAAAAGACATTTCTTTCGAAATATTATTTGTAAATGATGGTTCAAAAGATCATACTTTAAATGTTATAAAAGATTTAGCTAAGAAAGATTCTACTATAAAATTTATTTCTTTTTCGAGAAATTTTGGTAAAGAATCTGCAATCTATGCCGGTTTAGAAAATTCAACTGGTGACTATGTAACACTAATGGATGCCGATCTTCAAGATCCACCTTCTCTTTTAAAGGAAATGTATAGATTAGTTAGTGAAGACAAATACGATGCTGTCGGAACAAGACGAGTTAATAGAAAAGGTGAACCTTTAATTAGAAGTTTCTTTGCGAAATTATTCTATAAATTAATAAATAAAATGACTCCATTTGAAATGGTTGATGGTGCTAGAGATTTTGTATTTATGAAAAGAGTAGTTGTTGAAGCTATACTTTCTTTAAAAGAATATAATAGATATTCAAAAGGATTATTTAGCTTCGTTGGTTTTGATGTAAAATGGCTTGAATATAAAAATATTCCAAGAGTAGCTGGAAGTACTAAATGGTCATTCTGGAAATTAACCAAATACGCTTTAGAAGGTATAACAGCTTTTTCTACAACTCCACTTTTAATTTCATCAGCCATCGGATTATTCTTTTGTATAATGTCATTC
>JAEIGA010005247.1_pt1 | contig 19874 bp, 32 predicted proteins | sample 9270691 | NCBI WGS metagenome assembly JAEIGA01 (sample SAMN17057246, study PRJNA624740) | gut metagenome | biome: biome; isolation source: fecal sample | host: Bos grunniens | place: China: Xizang | collected 2019 | reverse complement strand
TGTGCAGATGCAGGAATGGTTTGTGTTGTATATGTAAAGGATGTAATGATATACAATCCCGAATTCTTTACAGAATGCGGACAATGGTGTTATACACTTATTCCAGATTTTGATGGCGAAATAGAGTATTGTGTTGAAGATGATGAAGCATTTATTGTTGGAACAGGAAATAAAAACTTTTTTACATGTCAAACAGGTTTATAATATGAAAAGACATAATGTACTAGTCGTTGTAGACGCACAAAATGATTTTATTACAGGTTCACTTGCTAATCCTGTAGCTAATGAGAGAGTCCCAAATATTTGTAAACTTATTGAAGATCATGATTGGGATCTTATTGTAACAACTTATGATACTCACCAGCCTGATTATTTGAAGACTAAAGAAGGTGAGAAGCTTCCAGTGCCGCATTGTATCTATAGGGAACATGGATGGCAACTTGATGATCGTATTATAGATGCCCTCGATATAGTATTTCATAGAGAAAACGGTCCTCAGCAAATTTCTGTTTACAAACCAACATTCGGCTCTGAAGATTTGGTAGACCATATTTGGGATTGTTGCGAGTTTGAACCAGCTGATGAAGTCAATATCGTTATATGTGGTTTCTGCACAGATATTTGCGTTGTAAGTAATGCACTTATTCTTAAGGCAAACTTCTATAACTTTGGAGATATTAAGGTAGTTGCTAATGCTTGTGCAGGAGTAACTCCAGAATCTCATGAGGCTGCACTTACTGTAATGAGAAGTTGTCAAATTAATATTATTTAGTATGATTACACTTAATGGCCAAGAGATAAAAATTGAGAAATTTCCAGATGGAACTCAGAGACTAAATGTGCATCCTCCTAAGAGTCTAATCAATAATCATATTGTATGGAGATATGAATCAGAAACAGAATATATGACTTTATGGTATGTAGTTAAACATTTAAAAGAAAATAATCCTCTTCGTGTAATATATTTAACACTTCCTTATGTGCCAAATGCCAGAATGGATAGAACAAAACACGAAGATGAAGTATTTACTTTAAAGTGGTTTGCAGAATTCATTAATTCATTAAATTTCAGTAGAGTTAATGTTTTAGATCCACATTCAAATGTCACTACTGCGTTAATCAATAAAGTTAAGGTGGATAATCCAATTGACCATATTCAAATTGTATTAAATACAATTGAAAATTCAGGTCATACTCCAGTTCTTTATTTTCCAGATGCAGGTGCAATGAAACGTTACGAAGGTATGTTAACGGAATATCCTTTTTTATATGGAGAAAAGAAAAGAAATTGGGAAACTGGCGAAATTCTTGGATTAGATCTTAAAGGAGATATTAAACGGATTGAAGAAATAGAAAATCCTGTATTTTTAATGATTGATGATATTTGTTCTTATGGTGGAACATTTTATTATTCAGCAAAAGCACTTAAAGAGGCATTTCCAAATTCTTATGTAAATTCTTGGGCAACTCATACTGAAAATGATTTTCCAACTCTCCAAAAGGCATTTGATGAAGGATTAATTTTGCATCATTTTACTACAAATTCGTTATATTCACATACTCATGATAAAATAAAAACATTCTCTATATGTTAATGAAATATATGAAAGAAGCCATTGTAAAATGGATTCAAGATTGGTTTAAACAAAACGGACCAGATTGTAAAGCAGTTATTGGAATCTCTGGAGGAAAAGATTCATCTATTGTTGCAGCACTTTGTGTTGAAGCTCTTGGTAAGGATAGAGTTATTGGAGTTATGATGCCAAATGGAACACAAGATGAGGATGCTTATAAAGTGGTCGAATATCTTGGAATTGATTATATGATTGTGTCAATAGAATCATCATATCAGGGTATTATTAGAAATATGCAGAAAAATCATATTGAAATTTCTAAGCAAACGCTCACTAATCTTCCTCCGAGACTACGAATGTCTACATTGTATGCTGTATCTCAATCAGTTAATGGTAGAGTAGCAAATACTTGTAATCTTTCAGAAGCTTATATTGGATGGGAAACTCGTTGGGGAGATGCAGTTGGTGATTTTGCACCACTTCAAGGACTTACTTGTTCAGAAGTAATAGCTCTTGGTAAAGAACTTGATCTTCCAAAAGAACTTATTGAAAAAGTTCCATCAGATGGTCTTTGTGGATCTACTGATGAAGATGCATTTGGTTTTACTTATGATGAATTGGATCGTTGGATCCGACTTGGAGTAAAAGGAGAACATCACACTAGAATTATGCAAATGCATAACAAAAATAGATTTAAGAAACTCGATCTTCCTCATTATTCACCACCTCTAATTCAATATTAAAATGAGATCCTACAAAATAGATTCCGATGGATATGTTGAATGTGACGGATATTGTTTTTCTCCAGAAGAATTTAATGAATATTATCTTGAACAAGAACGTTTAGAAGATTATTATAGAAAAGAACAACAGCTTCAAGAGGAATTACGTCAACAATATTTAGATGAATTAGATTATTATAATTTTTAATATGAATATAAATCCATTATTACTCTGTGATTTTTATAAAATGGTTCACAGAGATTGTTTACCGAAAGGAATAACAAAATCAGTATCTTATTATACTCCAAGAATGAGTAGAATTAAAGGTTGGGATACAGTTCCATTCTTTGGACTACAAGCATTCATTAAAACATATTTAATTGATTACTTCAATACTAATTTCTTTAATAGAGATATTGACGAAGTTGTTTATGAATATCATCATTATGCCGAGTATTCACTTGGCAAAGGTGTTGTTGATGCAAATCCAATAGCAAGACTGCACGAATTAGGTTATTTACCTGTTGAAATCGCTGCTTTACCAGAAGGAACTAAAGTTCCAATGGGTATTCCTTGTTTTGGAATTACAAACACTCATCCTGATTTTGCATGGCTTCCACAGGCTCTCGAGTCACTCATTTCTGCAGAATTGTGGTATCCAATGATCTGTGCTCAAGTTGGAGTAACTTATAGAGAGATTGTTGATAAATATTATGATGAAACTTGTGATGATAATCTTGACAGAGCAAGAGCTTTAGGAAATTTTGACTTTAGAGGAGATCAGAGTTTAGATGCTGCTCTTAAAGCTGCTTCCGGATGGATGTTATCATTTAAGAATACAGCAACAGTTCCATCTATTCCTTATATGGAAAAGATGTATAATTGTGATGTTACAAAAGAAGATGTTGGATTTGGAGCAGTAAGTATGGAACATTTTGTTACATGCTCTAATTATGCAATTGATGGAGACGAAAGAACTTTTATTAAAAGACTTTTAACGGAGATATATCCAGAAACATCTTTTAGTTTTGTAGCAGATTCATATGATTATTGGAATGTTGTTGAAAATATTATTCCGAGTTTAAAAGAAGAAATACTAAATCATAAAGGATGTATTCTTTTGAGAGGTGATTCTGGAGATCCAGTAGAAGTTGTTACAAAAACTGTATTTAAACTTTGGGATATTTTTGGGGGATCTGTTAATAGTAAAGGATATAAAGTACTTGACCCTCACGTAAAAGCAATTTATGGCGACTCTATCACTCAAGAGCGGTGTAGACAAATTTATGAAGTTCTCAAATCTAATGGTTTTGCAGCATGTAATGTAAGTCTCGGCGTTGGAAGTTTTTCAATGCATTGTTTAGTACAAGGTAATGATATTCAAGTTTTTACAAGAGATTCATATGGCGTTGCAATTAAAGCTTGTTATGCTGAATTTGCAGATAAAGATGGCAATATAATCTATAAGAATATCTATAAGGATCCAAAAACAGATAGAGAAACTGGACATGGATTTAAGAAATCTCATAAAGGATGTTGTATTGTAACAAGAAATTCTGATGGAAACCTCATTTGTGAAGATGATTACTACCTCTGGGAAAATACACATAAATATCCAAATCTTTTATTACCAATCTTTAAAGATGGAAAATTTATAAAAGAAACATCTTTGTCTGAAATTAGAAACCGTTTGCATAATAGATTTTAATATGGCATTTTTATTAATACTTTTATTAATTTTAGTATTTACGACTGTTCCATGTATGTTTCAAATTATTTGGAATACAAGTATCATACCTTTATTTAATTATTTTGGATTAACTGTTGCACCAATTACATATGGTATTGCTATGTTGATATGGTGGATATGGTCAATCTTCTTCGGCAAAAATCCCACAGAAGTTAAAAATTCAGAATTTTGTAAAGAATTATTTATCAAATACCTTAGTTCGTGGATGTTAGTCGGAATAATTTGTTTAATTAGTATAATTGTATTCTAATGGAAATAATTCACAAAATAGGAAATTTACTTGATGCGCAGACAGATGTTATTGCGCATCAAGTAAACTGTCAAGGAGTAATGGGTTCCGGTGTTGCTAAACAGATTAAAGAGAAATGGCCTGATGTATTTATACAATACGAGTATTATACAACAATGCATGAAAAGGCGTGTTTAGGAAATTGTCAAATGGTTCAAATTAATAAATCACAATTTGTGGCAAATCTATTTGGACAACGTTATTATGGAAGAGAAAATCTCCGATATACGAGTTACGACGGTATATATGATGCATTAGCAAAATTGCAAGTGTATATGAACAATCGAAATTGTAATTCAGTAGCATTTCCATATAAAATGTCATCTGATCGAGGTGGTGCAGATTGGAATATTATTCTTGCGATGATAGAATCTGTTTTTAAAAATACTAATATAACAATAGAGATATGGGAATTAGAGCAGGATTAAAGAAAAATACCGCAGAAATTCGTAATAAAATTGAAGAACTCGGAATTGCATGTACTGCAAGTACTTGGGGAGACTTAATTTATCTCGAATCAGAACACTGTGTTACATGGGGAGATGCTAATGCAACAAACATATTCAATTGTGAAGAAAATGAAGAATTCTTTTTCTATTTAATGAGTCTTACAACATGTAACAAAAATAATGCAGAAGAAGATCTTGATTTGTATTACAAAGGATATCAACGAGTAAAAAAAGAAAATACAAAATTGTATCATGATTTTATTCAATTACAATGTAAATATGATAATCTTGATACAACAATTCGCAATACTTTAATTAAACTCCAATCTGATATTGATCTTGAGAAAGAAAATATTCAGCTTAAAAAGGAAATTGAAGAGTTGAAACAAAAATTACAAAAGAATGAAAAGAAAAATTCTTAATTATTCTATTGATGTAATTGTTACTTGTCTATTCCCTATTTTAGTTGTACTCGATGTTCCTTTTGCAATTGCAATGTGGTCTTCCATTCCTTGTTATGGATTAACTTTATTAAAACAAAAAATTAATGCAAAATAATGTTTTGCATTTTAATAATTTTTGATTATATTTGTGTTCTTAATTATACTAAAAGTAAAAAATATGGGACACAGATGTAAAATAAATGAAAATTATTTTGAGAATGTAAATTCTCATAAAAAGGCATATTGACTAGGATTTATTTGTGCCGATGGACATATTTATCAAAATGGATATATATCAATAGTAATTAAAGATTTAGAAATATTAGAAAAGTTTTCTAAAGATACCGATTCAACATATAAAATTGCTAACATAAATAATTTTGATAGAAGAACTGGTAAAACATATTCCGAATTCTCATTAAAAATTTCAAACAAAAAATTTGTATCACACATTATTAATCATGGAATAACACACGATAAATCCGATATTTTAAATTTTCCAAATATTGATGAAAAATATTATCCGAGTTTTATTGCAGGATTGTTTGATGGAGATGGTAGTGTTCACGTTCGAAACAATGGAGTATCTAAAGTACTAGGTTGCAATTTAATTAGTACAAAAGAAGTTCTTGATCACATTAATAAATGATTGTTAGAAAAATATAAAATTCCTTCTATTTCTTGTTGTAAAGTTACTGAAAACAAACCAAATGTTTGAAAACAATATTGATATAAATACACAGTTCCTTTTCTTGATATCATATATTCTATAGATCCCGAAATGTATTTACAACGTAAATATAATTTATATCTTCAATACAAAAATTCAAAACCTACAAGAAATAAAATCCAAAAAGTCCACCAATATGACGAAGACGGTAATTATATTAAAACTTTTAATAGTTTAAAAGAAGCTGCTGAATCTGTCAATAGTAAAAATTCTAACATTTGTGTTAGTTGTAAACAAAAAATCAAATGTAAGAATTATTATTGAGTATACGATAACGGTGAACAAATAATCCCTAAAATAAATATTAAATTATGAAAAAAGACATAAACAAATCCAAGGAAATAGCAGAGAAAATAACATCTGTTATTTTCTTGGATATTTAATTGACGGAGTATTAAACTATACAAAGTGGTATACTTCAGAGAGAAATCCAGGAAACCTCAACGGAGAGGAAGGCGATCTTGATCCTGAATGTATTAACCGCATAATCAAAATTTGTAATGAAACAAGTGCCAAAGTAGTTATATCTTCGGATTGGAGAATTTCTTGGTATGGAACACAAGTTCGTCTTGGAAGAATGGGTTTAGATGAAAATTATGTAATTGATAAAACACCAGAATATATTTGGAGATGTCTCACTAAATATGATTATTTTACTGAGAATTACGAAGAAAAATACGAATATAGTAGAGGTGCTGAAATCGATGGGTGGTTAAAAGAACATCCAGAGGTTATTAATTATGTAATTATTGATGATAGAACTGATTTTACTGATGAACAAAAAGAACATTTTGTTCACATAGATCCAATGTGGGGATTGACTGATGAACATGTTAAATTAGCGATTAATGTATTAAATAATGTTTAGGTCATGGATATTTCTAGAATAATCAGTAATTTAAAACTTGCTATTGAATTGGCTGGAGACGGAGGATGTGATCCTTTTTTAGAAGAAGATCGTAAAGAAATGTATGAGTTTCTCGATAAAGTTGAGAAACAACAAATTATTAAAACACATGATAATTGGAAAGGTTGTCAAGGAACATGCGATTTTGACCCTATTCCAAATACAACAGGATGGATTTAATTATGAAACTATTCAAAAAAATTAAAGATGTAATTTCTGCATCTATATTGTGTCTTCGATTTCCTTTTTTATATCCAAGAAATAGATTTGATGGAGAACATCATTGTAGATTATTATCTAATATATGGTCAAAACTTCGTAAAAAAGCACAACAAGAAATTCGTATAACAGTTAGACTTGATAAAACTGGAGAAAAATATTATGATAAAGTTGATTTTTTCGATTATAAAGTTAGACTTGATAAAGTAAATGAAAAATTAACTATTAAAAATAAGATTGATTCTTTGGAATTAGATATTCCAGGAATCATTTGGAAATCCAACACTTTTGAAATTCTCGGAATTAAACTTGATTTTGAATGGATTTCTGGAAATCCAGTTGTAATTGTTTACGTTACTCCAATGGATCCTGAAGATAAAACTAATTATGGATTTGGAAGTAGAATAAAAAGTCTTGTTGTTAGTAAATGGTACAATTTCTGGTATAAAGTAGTTGATTGGATCGATACAAAGGTTCTCGATAAAATCTTTTTTCTACCGTCTTATACTGAATTAGATGCTATGGATTCAGGATGGAGAAAAGCATTTGGTATTCAGATGTGTAAAGAAATTAAGGCAGAACTAAAGAAACACAAGTTTTTATATAAATATCGAATTGTACAAATTAAAGAAAAATTTGGAGGGCTGAGATGGTATGATGCTGGAATTCCAAAGGATTCTAAAATTTGGGACATTATAGATAAATACACACAAATTTCATATAAGACATGTGTAGTTTGTGGAAAACCCGCAACTAAAATATCCAAAGGTTGGATTTGTCCTTATTGCGATGATTGTATAGGTGATAAACCATTTACTGAAATAAAATAATGAATTTATTTGCACAAATAATAGAGAGATTAAAACAATTAAACATCTCTTGTACAGGTTTTTGGAATAATCGAGATTTTTATACTAAAGGCAGTTTACAATTAATGGAGCACAATGGAGAATTTTATTGGGATAAAAAAAGTTCAAATCTTTGTTACGATTACCCTATAAGATCCGTTGATGATCTCGAACAACTTGTAAAGCTACATGATAAGTTAGATTATTGTTTAGCAAATCCAAAGGATGTTACTTTAGATGAATACAATAAATGTATGTCTGATATTAAACAACTCAGAAAAAATTGGAACTTAAAAAATGCATAAATTAGACAAATATTGTAGAAGATTTACAGATAACTATGTTAAATCAACAAGATCTAGGTATTATAGAATGAACGGGCACGTATTACGTATTTCTGATCACATTAGTATGAATACTAATGCATTATTTGCTATAATAATTAGACCTGAAGGATATATACTTCATCATCCGTCAAGTGGTCATTGTGATATTATTTCATATAAAGAAGCGTTAGCGTTTGTAAAAATGTTTTCTCGATTTCCAATATATCATTTTTCTGAACCAAATGAATGGAAACTTGCTAAGAATGAACAACTAATAGTTAAAGAAGAACAAGTTGGAAATGTTCCTCTTAATGTTTTTAGTAAAAATCAACAGGAAAGAATTCGCGAATTTATTGCACAAAGAATTGCTTGTGGAAAATTAGTTTTGTAAATCTTAAAAATTTTAGTATATTTGTATAACAAAATCGCTAGATTAGTGTGGTCTAGCGATTTTGTAAGTTATTGATTTACACACTGTTTACTCCGAGAATAGTTTAACTGGCAGAACGATGGTCTTCAAAACCATTAGGTATGGGTTCGAATCCTTTTTCTCGGGCAATAAAAATTCTTCAAATATTCGAACAAAAATTTGGATATTTGAAGAATTTCATTTATTTTTGTATTATGAAAAATAAATGAAAGGAAATAACTAAAGAAATTCTGGAACAAGAGTTTGCTAATGGATTATGACACAAAGAAATAGCAGAAAAATACAACGTTAGTTTCAGAGCAGTCTACGATAAAGTTAAAAAATTAAATGTAGGTATAGAAAGAAAGAATAAAAGTCAATTAAAAGATAAATTTGTAATTTGTTCTGTTTGTGGAAAACAATATAAAACATTAATAGGAAACATTTGTGGACCTTGTAAATCCAAACAATTACATAAAAGTGATCAAACATCCAATACTAATAGTGAACTTGGGCAAGAAATTATTAAACTTCGAAAACAAGGTTTAACGTATACAGAAATTGCAAAAAAGATTAGATGTTCTAAATCAACAGTTTCGTATCATTGTAAACAAACATCTAGAGAGAAAACTAAAATCAGATGTGAGAAAAACGAAGCTTTGTGTCCATGAAAATACAAATTTATGGACAGAGTATCTAATTTTCGTAATAGAATTTATGATAATACACCCTATTATAAATGTGAAGATTGAAATAAAAAATTTAGAACATCTGTGTCTAAATTTAAAAATAGAGGACAAATTATGGAAAATTATACATATCATGATGCATTAAAACATTTAGGAGGTACGCAATTAAAATGTTATTTAACTGGAACTCCAATTAACATATTAGAAGATGATTATCAATTAGATCACATTCTTCCTGTTTCAAAAGGCGGAACAAATGAATTAACAAATATGGCAATTGCTTGTGTTGCCGCAAATCAAATGAAAGGTGGACTTACAAATGAAGAACTTTTCTATTGATGTCAAAAAATTCTTGAATATAATGGTTATACAGTAACCAAAAACGAATAACTTATTACTCAATCATTTACAAAAGTGGTTGAGTATTTTTATCTCAAATATTATGTATTTATTTCTTTTACTTTATCTTATTCCAGGGATGATTAATTCCCTTTTATACAGAGAACCATTTCGAGAAATTGAAGACTCTGTTCCTGATGCAACTTATGCATATGCTGTAATCTGTTTTATGCCGGTAATTAATATTTTGGCACTTATTTATGCTATAATTTCTTATGTATACGAAATTTTTAGAAAAAATTAAATTAGACTTAAATGATTTAAGTCCTTCCCCAACTGAAATTCTCAGTAACTATTCCGAAGCAAATGATTTTGATAAATGTGTAATTCTTTTAAGAAGTTATAAATGAACTTATGGGCAAATAAGTTCTAAATTAGGATCCCCTTCTAAAAAAGCAATTAGAGCATCGCTTGTTAAATGAGCTCCTGAACTTATAGAAGAAGATTGTAATAGACAAAAACTAAAAGCAAAAGAAAGAGCTTCTAAAGAAGAATTTATACTGATAAATATTATCCGAAAACATCCAGAAATTGAATCTTACTACATGGGACATCCTTTACTTGGCAATTGAAAATTTGTTACAATAGAAGGTAGATTATTCTATATAGAAGAAGACAATTCAGTATGAGCTTTTGGGGATTATGATACTATTTGTCAAAATCAATTTTTAGAAATCATAAAAAAGCAAACAAATGAGTAAACTAAATGCGTTTAATGCGCAGGGTAATTTTCACCCTAAATTGTTTTATGTAAATGAGTATGAATTAATTCCAAGTATTTTTGAAATGACATATTCATCAGATGATAGTATTGATGTAAATGCTTTATCTATTGAAGAAATTCAAAATATCTTTAGAATTGATAATCCAAACGATATTTGGACAACATGTTTTGATTCAACTGAATCTACATCATCAACTCCATCAGACGATGATGAAAATGACGATGAAGTATATCGCATGGGAGAATGGTTAAAAACAAGTTTTTGTGTTAACGATCCTTATTTTAAAAGATTTTGGGATATTTCCAAGAGTGGTATTGCGTTATATCACAATGGTGATTTGGAAGAAGCAAAAAGACTTGTTGCGGATATTAAATCCAAACTTCCAAAATGCAAAGAAAAACCAAAAGCAGCACAGGTTGGATTAATTGCATATGATAATGGGTATTATACAATTAATTCCAAGATTAAGAAAACAGAAATTAATCTTGATGAAAATTATAATGATGATTTTAAACAAGTATATGAAGATACTTTGAAATTCTTAGAATCACGTAATAGTGGTTTAATCATCTATAATGGAATTAAAGGAAGTGGTAAAACATCACTGATTCGTCACTTATGTTCGAACTTTCCTGCTAAATATCGTATTGTAACAAATGCTGTTGCTAGTCATCTTGCTGAACCAGAATTCATGTCTTTCTTAATGCAGAATAAAGATTCTATTTTTATTCTTGAAGATTGTGAACAGATTCTTATGTCTCGAACAGAAAATAGTTTTGGAGGAGCAATTACTAATATTCTTAATATGTCAGATGGCTTGATGTCAGACATATTTAATATTAAGTTTATTTGTACTTTTAATGCAGATATTAATAAGATTGATTCAGCATTATTAAGAAAGGGTAGGTGTTATGCTAATTATACTTTTAAAGCTCTTGATAAAGATAAAGTAAAACATTTGTCTGATAAATACAATCTTGGAATTAAAGAATATAAAGATATGACTCTAGCTGAAATTTATAACTATGAGTCTACTGATTATGACACTTCTGATAAACCTAAAAAGAAAATTGGATTTTAATGAAACACAAAGAATTAAAATTTGGCTTAGAAGCTAAAGAAGCAATCAAAGTCGGAATTGATATTCTTGGTAATGCAGTTAAAGCAACACTTGGCCCAAAAGGTCAATGTGTTGTTATTGCTGATTATTATGATAAAAAACCTCATGTAACTAAAGATGGAGTTACTGTTGCCAAGAACATTCAGTTAAAAGACAAGTATGCAAATGCTGGTGCAGCAATGATTAGAGAAGCATCTTTGAAACTATTATCAACATGTGGAGATAGTACATCAACTACTACGGTTCTTGCACAAGAAATGATTCAGAATGCTATTGAAGCGATTGAAGATGGACATAATCCTGCTAAACTTAAGAAAGGAGTAAAGGTTGCTGCAGATATTGTATTAAAGAATATTAAAGATGCAGCAAGACCAATTAAAGAGGGTGATCTTGAATCAATTGCAACTATTTCTGCAAATAATGATCCAGAAATTGGAAAACTTGTAGCAGATACGCTTAAGAAAATTACTAATGACGGAGTTATTGTTGTAGAAGAATCTTCTAGTATTAATACTTCTGTAGAAGTAATTCAGGGTATGCAGTTTGATAGGGGATATCTTGCAAATCATTTTATTACTGATGATGTTAAGAATCAGTGTATATTGGAAAATCCATATATTCTGATTACTGAACAGAAAGTAAACATGATGAGAGAACTTGTTCCTATTCTTGAAAAAGTTGTTGCTGAAAATAGACCGATTCTCATAATTGCAGAAGATTATGATTCTGAAGTTATTGAAAATCTTAAGATGAATAAACTTCAAGGAATTGTAAAAGTATGTCCTGTAAAAGCTCCTTCATTTGGACAATATCGTAAAGAAGTTCTTGATGATATTGCTATTCTTACTGGAGGTACAAATCTTACATATGAATCTGGTTTGTATGTTCCATCAATTGATGTCGATATGCTTGGTAGATGTGATAAAGTAATTATCACTAAAGATCACACTACTATTGTTGGTGGTAAAACATCTAAAGAAGCAATTGAACGTCGTGTACAATATCTTAAAGAAAGACTTGCAGAAGTCAAAGCAACTGACGTTAACAATGAATTTATGACTGATTTTCTTTCATTAAGAATTTCAAAACTTTGTGGTGGAGTAGCAACTGTTAAAGTTGGAGGCACCACTGAACTTGAAATGAAAGAAAGGAAGGATCGAGTTGATGATGCAGTTGCCGCAACTAAAGCTGCTATTGAAGAAGGTGTTGTGGCAGGTGGAGGTATCACTTTACTTCGTTCTATAGCAGGACTGGATTTAAAGGACAAAGCTCTTGATATGGGTACTGACATTGTATTTAGCAGTCTTGATGCTGTATTTAACGCAATTGTTGAAAATGCGGGTTTAGATCCATATGAACTTCAAGAAAAAATTGATCCTGATAACAATATTGGATTTGATGCAAATTCAGAAAAGATTATTGATATGTTTGAAGCTGGTATTCTTAATCCAGCAAAAGCAGAAAGACTTGCGTTTGAAACTGCAATTTCTGTACTAAATCTTTTCTTATCTACAGAATGTATTGTTGTTGATGAACCAGAACCAACATTTGTAATATAATGAAAGAAGAATATAGATTAATAGGTCATGGTAATAAAAGTACAAAATTTATAAAAGACCATGATGACATTTACAAAATTGATTTTGGTAAATGGAAAGAACATTATAGAGTAGGATTTGAAACTGATTGGAAAGTTGATCCAATTTATGTTGATCCTCCTGGTGGACCATTTATCAATGTTGGATATAAGACAGATAATGTCGAAGTTATAAAACTCTTCTATGAAGATGGGTTTAAAGTACAATTAAAAGAAAATTAGAATAAGAGATGGATTTCCTCATTAATTTATTAATCTTGTTACTTATTGGATACATCTTAGGCTCAGAAAGAGCAAATTCACATAATTTAATTGGAATCCGAACAGTAACATTAATTTTATTAGGTGCGTTTGTATTTACATACATATCATCAAGAGTAGGAGGAGATCCGGCTCGAATTGTCGCACAAGTTGTAACCGGTACTGGTTTCATTGGCGCCGGTATTATCTTTAAAGACGGAATTAAAAATGTACATAATTTAACTACGGCTGTATTAGTATGGGTACTTGCAGCATTAGGATGTTTAATTTCGTTAAGTATGCGAATTGAATCGTTAGTAATAACGATAATTATTTATGTTGTTTTAAGAATTTATAAAAAGATTTTTGATTATGATCGTTAGGTATTTTTATGGAGACAGAGCTCCAATTAGAATCGAAGAATTTCATCCAACATTTGGATTTAAACTTATTGAAGAAAAACCATGTCCTATTGTAACAGTTTGTGCAATATTTGATGAAAAAACTGGTAAGTTATCAATGGGTATTGCAAGATGTTCTGAAAAAGATCGTTTTGTTAAAAAGATTGGAAGAGAAATATCATATAAACGTGCTGTTGAAAATCCACAGCTTATTGTGAATCTCAGGAAATATGAACGATTTTCAGAAGTATTTTATGACTTGGCAAAAATACTCCAAAGAAGATACGTAGACGGTTCTTATAAACTATAATATGTGGGCAATTGTTTTTAATGGAAAACTAGAAACAGAAAATCCGGATTTAGTAATTAAGAAATTTCAAGAAGTTCTTAAAGATACTAATTCGGATTTCTTAGGAAGAATTGAGAGATACCAACTGGCTCAATACATTGATTATCAGAAGGTTGAACCAATTGATGTTGTAGAGAATGGCTCTGAAACTGAAGGAACTCAAGATTCCAATATTTAATTATATAGTGTCTTTTATTTCTGGAGATATTAATGAAGCAGTAAGATATTTAGAAGATGTTGAAGATGTTGTTCTATCATATGACGAAAATTGTATGGCATGTACATGGTCTTATAGAGGTAAATCAACAATTTGATTTGATGAAGAAACAATTACTCTTCCAATAATGACTCATGAATTAGTCCATGCCATTTTTGCAATGGCCGAAAAGTTAGGAATTGAATTCGATGATCAAGAAGTATTTTGTTATACGATAGAATATTTATTAGAGGAAGTAATGAAATATGTAAAATTTAACTAATGTATACAATATATACAGATGGTGCATATAGTAGTTCGTCTGATTGTGGAGGAGCATCTGCAATAATTGTTCATGAAGGAAACATCGTTAACAAATTATATCAAGGTTACAAGAATACAACAAACAATCGTATGGAATTACGAGGTGTCTTAATGGCTTTAGAATATTTTAACTCTCCAGAAACCATTGAAATTTATTCTGATTCTTCGTACGTAGTAAATAGTATAAATCAAAAACACGTATGACGATGATTTGAAAATCAAGATTATTCTAAAAAGAATTTAGATTTATGATTTAAAATAATAGAATTACTTGATTTTCATAATGTTATATTTCATTGAGTTAAAGGACATAACGAAAGTGAATTAAATAATATGGCAGATATGTATGCTGTGCATGCAAGCCAATGTTTAAATCTACCAGTAGATGAAATTACTAGCGTTTAAAAAATTAGCAAATCATTGGTATCCAGAAATATCACATGATTACTTAGATGATATTAGATTATCTGAAAAAATTGAAAAATTTCTTTCTATTATAGATAAAAATAATAATGAATATGTAACAATTACACTGTATGAACAAGATTGTTATATTGAAGATTCCACTCTTCAATTTGGAGATGATAGTCTTTGTAGATATTTTACTACAAATGATGATTTTGATCTTGATTTTTGGATTGGAAATAGAAAATTTACAATATCTTCTACTCTTTATACTATATTAGAAAATCAATTTGGATTCAATTTTCACGATACAACTTATAATGTTTTATTAAATCCATGAAGTTAAAACAAAATACGGAAGAACAATCTGTTGAAAAAACAACGAAAAGGAATTTGGATCTTTCTGAAAATATGATTAATCTTTTGATTAAACAAATAAGTCACGAGTTACATAATTATACATTGTATAAAACATTTGCTAATTATTTCAGTTCGTGTGGATTATTAGATTTATGTGTTTATTATCAAGAAAGAGCTAACGAAGAACAAACTCATCATCAGTGGATTGTAGATTATCTTGATGAAAGAGGTGTATTCTTTAAATATCCTGCTGTTGCTGAAGTTAATGAAGAATTCGAAGAACATCTTGATGTTTTTAAACTTACAGTTGCTGTTGAAGAAGAAACTACTAAAATGATTTATGAAATAGTTGATCTTGCAACTAAAGAAAATGATTATTTGACTTTGACGTGGTTAATGCATAACGGAAATGGTGCTAAATTAGTGGCAGAACAATCGGAAGAAATGTCTATTTCAGAATTAGCACTAGATATTGCATCTCAAGATGGCACATGGATGGAGAAGGGCAGAACAATTTTGAGGGCATATAAGGGTGCGAATAACAATTAAGGGTCAATTAGTAGCAATTCATGAAGAGCTATATACGTCTTATGTATTCAAAAATCTCGATGAAGCTGATAACAGTTTCATGAGATATGTTACACTTACTCAATGTCCTAACTGGATGGGGAACAAACCTAACCTTGGAGACATTGGCTTTGTTGAGTGTGAATATGTAGAAGCAGGAGACAATTATTTTTGTCGAGAAACAGGCACTAAAAGCCAATACAACTATACTAGTTGTTATTTTATTAGTTTTATAAAAGATGTAGAAAAAATTACAAATAAAGAATTTAAATTTTAAATATTATGACAGAGTTTGGTGATATCCTAGCAAAAGAAATTGAGAATAAGAAAAATGATATTAATTCATTTGTATGAAAGAGTTCGAATGGAAACGATATAAGAATGATGGACATGGATGCAGATGGCCTTCAAAAGGCATATAATCATGCCAATAGTATGCTTATGTCTCGCGACAGATGAACTCCTGGAAAACTTGTTATTCGCGAAAATCTTCACAAAACATGAAACGAATGTAATATAGAACTATTTAAAAGATTTATGATTCGTGAAGCAAATGTTGGGTTTGTAGCAGATAAGGATCTTCTTGATTATATTCTTGCAGCAAAGAAGCAGTATGAAGCATCTGATTCAGATAGTATTTCTGTAATCATGTCAGGAGTTCCGACAATTTATGAACGTGTTACAATTGGTGATTTGCTTAATGCATGTTTTGATAAACTTGGAGCATTTAATAAGAAACTTCTTTCCGATAAATTTATTCTTTCTCAGGGTATCTGGCTAACAGATGACGAAAAGAAAGAACTTACTGAATATGAAGCTGACGGTACAATGCGTAAATGGTTAGATGTTGTTAAGGAAAGATTATTCCTTGCTAATGTTCGACTTCGTATTGATCAGAAAGGTCTTTCTTATTCTGAATTCAGATCCCTTATTCAAATGGATAAGTTGCCGAAAATTTCAGCACTTCCTACAGCAACACTTAAACTTCTCCGTGATAAAATTCTTCTTCTTTTAGATGGAGATTTGAATTATCACATTGATAAGTGGATGGGAATTATATCTCAACTTGAGAAAGTTGCAGAATATAAGGGAATAACTCTTGGAAATAAAGAGTAATGGCAAGAATACTTGAAATATATGATATAGAAGTACTTGCAAATTGTTTTACATATACAGGTTATGTCCCTTCAGAAGACAAGTTCTATCAATTTGTTATCTGAAGGGATAGGAATGATATTACAGAATTATGTAATCATTTATTAAGAGGAATTTATGGTGTTGGATTTAACAACGAAGCATATGATTACCCTGTTTTACATCACATAATTAATCACTATCAAGAATATGTTTCCTTATCAGCATCAGATATTGTTATGAGAATTTATAAAAAATCTCAAGAATTAATTTCTATGGAATTTTCTGCAATTGCTGATAAAAACAAATTTGTTCCTCAACTTGATTTGTATAAAATGTGACATTATGATAATAAAGGTAGATCTTGTTCTTTAAAACATCTTGAATGTTCAATGAGAATGGATAATATTGAAGATATGCCATTTGATCATACACATTGAGTACAAAATAAAAATGAATTGAATTTAATATTGGATTATAATAAACATGATGTTACAGCAACACACATGTTTTATAAAATAACAATTGGAGAAACAGATCATGCTCTTTATAAAGGAAAAGACAAAATCCAATTGAGAAGAGATGTTCGTTCTAAATATAAAATTCCGTGTTATAATTATCCTGATGTTAAATTAGGAGAACAATTATTATTAACATTGTATTGTAATACTACAAAACAGAATTCATATAATGTTAAGCAATTGCGTTCTCCACGTTCGTCAATCAAAATAAAAGATTGCATATTTCCATATATTGAATTTCAAACAGAACCTTTTAAAGCATTAAAAAATTGATTATTAACTAGAACCATTTCGGGAACTAAAGGAGCATTTTCTGATCTTCCGTTATCAGAGGTTTCTAAGTTATTACCATATGTTGATAAAACTTTAATCTCCGGAAAAGGAAAAGATAGAACATTAAAGAATATTAACATTATGGTTCAAGGAAATCCAATTATTTATGGTACTGGAGGATTACATCATAGTTGCAGCGGCAAATATGAGTCAAACGATGAAATGTGTATACTTGATATTGATGTTGGATCACTATATCCGAGCATTGCTGTTCAAAATAACCTTTATCCTGAACATCTGGGTCCGATTTTTTCAAAAATCTATAATGATAATATTGTTGCAGTTCGATTGGCTGAAAAGGCTAAACCAAAGAAAGAACGAGATCCTGTAATTATGGAAGGATTAAAACTTGCAGCAAATGGTAGAAAATTAATATAAACTATTTGGTATTTACATGCAGTTTTATTATATTTGTAAATAAAATTGACAAATATGAAATATAACTGTATTATCGAGAATCTTGATAAACAAGGAGTTTATCAAATAAAGTGTGTTACTTCAAATAAAATATATATTGGTAGCACATCTACAAGTTTTATTAAAAGATTAAATCAACATTTATATTCACTCAGAACAAATAATCATAAAAATCAATATTTGCAAAATGCGTGAAATAAATATGGAGAAGATGATTTTGAATTTTCAATAATTGAAGTTTGTACAAAAGAATATTGTTTAGAAAGAGAACAATATCATATTGATCAAACATGTTGTACTAATGCTGAAATTGGATTTAATATTAATCCTTTAGCATCTGGAACAACACAGTTTCCTCAAGAAGTAATTGATAAAAGAACAAAAACAATGAAAAAGTATTTAAATATTTGTTCTGATTTCTATAAACAAATTCAAAACGATGAAATTACAATTGATGATATTCCTGAGAAATATAAAAGTCTTATTGAATCATGAATGAATAATGTTCCTTGAAATAAGGGTAAACAATATGAATCAACAGATCATTTAAAAGTTTCACATAAAATATCTGATAAAGTAAAACAAGTTCATAAAAATAATTCTGAAAATTCTCGAAATAATCTTCCAGAAATTGAAGTATTTGATGAAAAAGGTAAATCTTACGGTAAATGAAGATCCGCAAAAGATCTAGAAGAATGATCATTAACATCTGAAAACAAATTGCCAATTAAAGGTAGATTTAAAAAAGATAGGATGAATGTTCCACATAAAATGCTTCAATCTGTTAATATAAATAAATCTTGTAGGACAGGAAAACCATATAAAGGTTTATATTTTAAATACTGCCCTACTAATGAGCAATCATTAGATGAATCCCTGAATATCGGTGAAACCTTAACACATAATGGTGATGGTAATACCGAGGCATAGTAGGTAATGCTACAGCCGTAGAGACTAGATGCAGGGACCCCATTTTGGGTGAAGATATAGTCCAGACTACAAACAAAAAGATTGTAAGTGAAATTCTTACACAGGATTGGGGCAAATGCTCTCTATCGTAGCTTATTAAAAGCGTTTTGGTAACGAAAGTTATAGTAGTAAGAGTTATGGCAAGAGTAATGAAGAATCAAGTTTTCTTTACGATCCTTTATATACAATGCGCACTACAATAAATGGACAGTTACTATTAACAATGTTAATTGAAGATATTTTACTTAAAACTAGTGCCAAATTACTTCAAGGTAACACTGATGGAGCAACTGTTTATATTAAACGCTCCGAGCTTGATTTATGTTTGGAACTTTGTAAAAAATGAGAAGAAAAAACTAAATTAATGTTGGAATATAGCTATTATAAAATGATGGCTATTGTTGATGTTTCAACATATATTGCTGTTTATGAAGATGGATCTATTAAACATAAGAGTGATT